>Ga0233424_10001473_pt1 | contig 20297 bp, 24 predicted proteins | sample Watercolumn_Towu_FD_181011 | JGI IMG/M metagenome (GOLD analysis project Ga0233424, IMG submission 181011) | Freshwater microbial communities from Lake Towuti, South Sulawesi, Indonesia - Watercolumn_Towuti2014_125_MG | ecosystem: Environmental > Aquatic > Freshwater > Lake | place: Indonesia...
TCCACCGGACCGCCTCCTGCGGCCGGTGAATTCAAACGTTCGGCGTCATGATCTTTGTAGCGGAGATTGAAGAGCGTACGTTGTATGCCTTCACCACAGAGTCCGAAGCAATCGCTCATTGCGAGGGCTTGGATGTTGCGGCCGGAACTTGGCTCTTCTGGAATGGTGCTGGTGAACCCCTTGAAGCTCAGTTTATTGCTCCCAACAAGCGGGGCCTGTTCACTGTAAAAAATGGAAAATACACACTCATCTCTGCTGCACCAAATCATCATGCACCTCTGGTCGAAGCATTAGAAGAAATCCTCCACTATGAATCTGCGTCGCCATTCGAATCAAAAGCCAGCGTTCGCAACTACTTGGCTTCCAATTCAAAATCCTAGTTGCCAGTTAAATACTCAGTGCCCCGTCGCAATAACGCCCAACCCGTCGTTGCAGCGGACCGCCTCCGGCGGCCGGTGAATTCAAACTACAAGGGCTTCCCCGTCCGTCAAGCAAAAGTTTCCCCGTGACCCGCTAAGCGGGTCATCCAATCACCGACTTCTACTTCAAAAACCAACCAGCCGAACGACAGATTCACGCGGTAGAGAGGACAACAAGGTGCGGACTGGCCAAACTACAACCGGTCATTCGTGCGGCTGCTTTGCCGCGGACCCTGATGAGAACCGCACGCGGGCGACCCATTCGTTAGCCGGCAAGCACGCCGCCCTTGAATTCACCGGTCACTGCCCGCGCAGGTCCAAACCTGTTGTCATCAACGCCTGCCGTCACGCGGCGGTCAACTGCTCCTTTGCTGTTTGCTCGAGATGGCTTGCCGGCTCGCGCTCATGTGAGCAGGACGAACTGTTCGCCACGTCGCAACACCGCCCACGCCATGCGCGCGTTCTTGGCCGCGATGGCCACCACGGCCTTCCAGTAGCCACGCCGCTCGGCCAACGTCTTGGCCCACAAGTTCAAGCGGTCGCTCTTGTCCTGGGCTGCGGCGAGCACCGCGCCCCCAGGATCAACAACGATCGCAGGTAGCCGTCTCCTGCCTTGGTGATGCGCCCCAGCCTGGCCTTACCACCAGAGCTGTACTGCCCCGGTACCAGGCCCAGCCAGGCTGCAAACTGTCGACCACAGCGGAACTCGTGGCCGTTGCCCACCATGGCGGTGATGCAAGTGGCCGTGGTCGCGCCCACGCCCTTGAGCCTCATGAGCTGCTGCGCCCGGGCATCGGCGCGCGCCATCACGGCAATGTGCTCGTCATACTGCCCAATGCGTTCGTCCAGGTGGCTGACTTCGCCCAGCAGGTCGGCGATGACGGTGCCGGCCCAACCGGGCAAGGTGCCCACGCAAGCGGCAGCTTGCTCACGCACGGTGGCTGCCTTCAGCGGCAGCACGATGCCGAACTCGGCCAGCAGCCCGCGGATGCGGTTCAACGTGGCGGTGCGCTGTTCGACGAAGCCTTGCCGCGCCCGATGCACCAGCAGCCGCGACTGCTGCTCAAGGTTCTTGACCGGTACGAAGCGCATGTGCGCCCGCTGCGCGGCTTCGCAGATCGCCGCTGCATCCGCCGCATCGTTCTTGCCACGCCGGCCGCTCATGCGGTACGGCGTGACGAACTTCGGCGCGATCAGCCGCGTAGTGTGGCCGCAGGCCATGAACAGCCTAGCCCAGTGATGCGCTCCCGAGCACGCTTCCATCGCCACCGTGCACGGCGGCAGCGAAGCCATCAGCTCGTGCAGCTTGTCGCGCCGCACCGCCGGCTTCACCAGCTCGCCTCGGCCCACTTCGTTCACACCGTGTACCGCAAAAACATTCTTGGCGAGATCGATACCCACGCATACGATGCGTCATGGATTTCCCCTTCCGAATGAGTTGATGAGATTCGCAACCCCATCGTGGCACTCGTTGCCGTTCGCCGCATCGCGGCTAGTTCGGGACGGGGAAGTCCCTTTCATTCGTTAGGCCCGCGAAACATGAAATGGCGCGAACCTTGGCGCGAATCGCTGAAGCGACAAGCCCCACTCAGCCTGCTGTCGCGCCAGAACTTGAAGTCCGCGCTAATCTGGACCGCGTTCTTTGCTGGCTTGCTCGCAATGAGCGTTGCTACTGACAAGTCTTCGGTGAATGATGCTGTCTTGCGTTCTTGGATCGCACCGGTCTTCGGCTTCGGTCTAGCCAGCTTTGTTACCGTGGCACATTGGCTGAGTCCACTTGAAGTGAGTTCCGGGCCGCGCGGCATCGTGCGCTCTAAGGGGGAGGCTTTGGCGCTCATCCCGTGGAGTGCGATCATCTCCTTTCGCGTTTGGAGCGGCGCTGCCGAGCGAGTCCTGGAACTTCACGTTTCATACTCGTCGGAGCCGGAGCGTCTGTACCTTTCGCCCAGGGTCAATGCCGAAGAGGTTGAAGCTGAAATTCGCTCCCATATACGCACCGAGGGCTAACCCCTCAATCAAGGGGACGCCCGCAAGCGGGCTTCGCCTACTTTCGTACGCCCCTTACCTCGAACGTTATGCCGCATGGAAATCCACTTGGAAAGTCTCGATGGAGACGCGTATTCTGATTGGGTGGTCGAATGAGCTAGGGCCCCATCAATGCCAATACAAATAACAGCCGAGGAAGAGTTCCTCGTCGGTGCACCCACGGTAGTTGAAGGCGCGGCGCCTGAGGGCCCATTTGTTGCAGTCTTCGAGGACGATGAAACGACCGGGTACTTCTATGCGCTAGATGCGTCTGTGGAGGGTCAGTCGATTCAAGACGCGCTGCAGATCTACAACGTCGCCAATGTGACTGACCGCGCCAAGCCGTCCGTCGTCAAGATTGGGTGGTCAGTCGACAGCCGGAAGGTCGTTCTGCTCATCGACGGTCATCCGCATGCGATCTTTGACTTCTCATCAAGGCAAGGTTATTGCCGCACCGGATTTCCACCTCCCACCGAAGGCGCTGCTTGGGGTAGTGAAGGCCACGAGTGGCGTGAAGCCGCAATAGAGCTCTTTTCATGAAGCGCTCTAACCGGTCATTCCATCGGACCGCCTCCGTCGACCGGCGAATTCAGACGTCTAGCCCTCGTTGAAATCATGAATGCTCGAATAGTGCTCGCTCTTCTTCTGTCAGCACTGGAAGCAGCTTGTTCTGCCACACCTGGCGATGCAGCTTGGCGTGCAGGCCATCTCGACGCGGCAGCGAAGCTTTATCGGGAAGGTGCGAAACAGGGCGATGCCGACGCAGCGCTCAAATTGGGAGTTCTTCTAACGAAGCGACCTCTTCCAGACTTTGGACCAGCCGGGGAATGGTTTGTCAAAGCATGTGAGCTAAATAGTGTCGTCGGATGCCATAATGCGGCGGTCGCATACGAGTATGGGAATGCCGGTCTCACCAAAGACTTGGCACAGGCCGCACAGTACTACCGAAATGCGGCAGAGCGCGGCTACATGCAATCTCAATACAACTTGGGCAGTATGTACGCAAATCAATACGTCGCAGGCGATGAAGAGGGGCTGAAATGGCTTCTATTGGCGCAGAAGTCCGCAGAAAGCTGTCTACCGGTAGAGATTTGCAGATGGATCACCGATGACCCGCCAAAACACCTCGCCCACATTCGGCAACGCATGTCCATAAGTCAAATACAAGCCGCAGAGGCCGCCGCAAAGGAGTGGGCCCCAAAGAAATGACGGCTAACCCGTCGTTCCAGGGACCGCCTACGGCGGCCGCTGAACGAGGCGCCTCGAGCACAAGCGCCCGTCCCAACAGTCTGTCCATTGAGTGCGGTCACCGTTTCGTCCCTTTCTCGCCATGCCACCCGCCACTCTCGAGCAAATAGCCATGTGCGCCCGGTTCAATTCCGAAGTGGATGCGCCCTCTCCTCAAGAAAGAGTCGGCATTGCCTTGTCCACGCTTCATCGAAGGCCGCTAAACGCACTGCGTCATCAAACTGAAGGCGGGGTCTGCGGTTGGTACATATGGGGCGGCGAAGATTTACGCGGCGATCCAGAGTTCTTTGAGCCGCTGTGCGTAGAGCATCTCAGCGAGTACGTTCCCGCATTGATGCCTTATCTTGCTCTAGTCGCGGGTTGGCGCGTACTGCTTGCGCCGGAGTACCAAGATGTTTGGTTCGCTCAGGCGCTCCTCCGGGATTCGACAGGGTGATCGGCAGGCCGGTGATGCGCCAGAAGTGGCCCCCATCTGGCAAGACTTCAAACTCTGCTGGGGCAACCTCCTCCTAAATGGGTTGCTGCGGTACGGCGTTGACGTCGTTGCACGCTTGGCTCGCAAGAAGCTCGTTCCTATCATTGGCCTTGCACGCCAAATGCTTCCCCGGCGCATAACTTCCGTCAATGAAAATGCCGTCTGACGATCAGATCAAGGGCCCCGCCTCCTACTTCCCTTCCATCGAGAAGAAGTACGGTCAGCCCATCGACCATTGGCTATCGCTGGTGCGCGGACTCGGCGACATGAAGCACATGGACAGGGTCGCGTGGCTGAAGGCCGAGCACGGGCTGGGGCATGGCCATGCCAACGCCATCGTGGCCCATGTGCTGGCCGGCAAAGGCCAGTGACCCGAAAACGGACACCGCGCGCCACTGGACCCACAGGAACCCCATGACCATCGAAACCGAAGACGACGTCGCAGCCCTCAAACGCATCGGCCGGATCGTGTCGACCGTGCTGCACCAGATGCTCGACGCCGCCGAGCCCGGCATGACGACGCGCGAGCTGGATGCGCTGGGCGAGCGGCTGCTCGCCCAGCACGGCGCGCGCTCGGCACCGAAGCTCACCTACGATTTCCCCGGCGCCACCTGCATCAGCATCAACGAGGAGGCTGCGCACGGCATTCCGGGCGATCGGGTGATCCGCGCGGGCGACGTGCTGAACGTCGACGTGTCGGCCGAGCTGGGCGGTTACTTCGCCGACACCGGGGGCACCACCGTCGTGCCGCCCACCACGCCGCAGAAGACGCGGCTGTGCCACGCCACCCGCACGGCCCTGGAGCAGGCCATGAAGGTGGCGCGCGCGGGGCAGCCGATCAATGGCATCGGGGCGGCGATCCAGCGCACGGCCAAGACCTACGGTTTCAAGATCATCGAGAACCTGGGCAGCCACGGCGTCGGCCGCGCGCTGCACGAGTCGCCCGAGCACATCGCGGGCTACTTCGATCCCACGGACCGGCGCCTGCTGCAGGACGGCATGGTGATCACCATCGAGCCGTTCCTGTCGACCAAGAGCCGCATCGTGAAGGAGACCGACGATGGCTGGACGTTGGTGGGCGCGCCAGGCAACCTGTCGGCGCAGTACGAGCACACGATGATCATCACGAAGGGCGCGCCGATCGTCGTGACCGCGCTGCACTGAACCCTCGCTGAACCCTGCGCGTTGCATTTTCCGCACGCGGCCACCCATCCTCGGAAGGACACGGCGCCACGGCCTCCTGCAGCTCTCTTAGACTGCCGCCCGCGCCGTGGACACACGGTGCTTCACATGAAAGTCAGGGAGCTCCCATGAGAGGTTTTTCGAGCAGGTCCGCGCTGTGCGCGGCGTTTGTCGTGTCGCTGGCCGGCTGCGCCACCGAGAGTTCGCGCAGCATCGTGGTGGAGAAGACGCAGGCCGCCTCCACCGCCTACGCCGGCGCCCGGGTGCCGGTGTCGGTGGGCAAGTTCGACAACCGGTCGAACTTCATGCGCGGGGTGTTCTCCGACGGCGTCGACCGGCTGGGCAGCCAGGCGAAGACGACGTTGGTGGCGCACCTGCAACAGTCGCAGCGGTTCACGGTGCTGGACCGGGACAACCTGTCCGAGGCGAGCCAGGAGGCCAAGTTCCAGGGCGTGGCGCAGAGCATCAAGGGCGCGGCCTATGTGATCACCGGCGACATCTCCGAGTTCGGCCGCAAGGAAGTGGGCGACATGCAGCTGTTTGGCCTGCTGGGCCGCGGCAAGAAGCAGGTGGCCTACGCCAAGATCACGCTCAACGTGGTGAACACGCTGACGTCGGAGGTGGTGTATTCGGCGCGCGGTGCCGGCGAGTACGAGCTTTCCAACCGCGAGGTGCTCGGCTTCGGCGGCACGGCGGGCTACGACGCCACGCTGAACGGCAAGGTGCTGGACCTGGCCATGCGCGAAGCGGTGGATGGCCTCGCTTCCGCCCGCGACGCCGGGCAGTGGGGCAAGTGATGTCGCGCGCCTTGGCATGCGCCGCAGGCTTGGGCCTGTTGGCGCTGGTGGGCTGCGCGCAGGCGCCGAAGCCGCTGTACTACTGGGACACGTTCCCGAAGCAGCAGTACAGCACCTTGCTGCGCGAGGGCGGCAGCGCCGACGAGCAGATCCAGCTGCTCGAAGCGCAGGCCGAGAACGCGCGGGCCGCCCACGCGGCGCTGCCGCCGGGGTTCCGCGCGCACCTGGGCATGCTGTACCTGGGGGCCGGCAACCCGCAACGTGCGCGCGAGCTGTGGACGGCCGAGAAGACGGCATTCCCGGAATCGGCTGCCTACATGGACCGGCTGTTGCAACGCCTGGACCCGCCGGCGCAGGCCGGCAAGACGGGGAGCCCGACGTGATGAAGCACTTCCTGAGGGCCGCCACTGCGGCCGCTGCGCTGCTGATGCTCGGCGGTTGCGCCACGCCGCCGCCGGCGTACGACTACTCGGCGTTCCAGGCGGCCCGGCCGGCCACGCTGCTGGTGATGCCGCCGCTGAACGAGTCGCCCGACATCAAGGCGACGCCGGCGATGTGGTCGCATGCCACGCTGCCGTTGTCCGAGGCCGGCTACTACGTGCTGCCGGTGACGCTGGTGAACGAGACGCTGCGGCAGAACGGCGTGGACACCGCGGCCGACGCGCACGGCATCGCGCTCGACAAGCTGCGCGACTACTTCGGTGCCGACGCTGCGGTGTACATCACCGTCAAGCGCTACGGCACCAGCTACGCCGTCATCTCCAGCCAGACGCTGGTGCAGGCGCACGCCCGCATCGTCGACCTGCGCACCGGCACGCTGCTCTGGCAGGGGATCGCGCAGGCGTCGTCGGCCGAGCAGCAGCAACAGGCGCAGGGCGGCCTGGTGGGGCTGCTGGTCGCCGCGGTGGTGCACCAGATCATCGGCACCGCCACGGACGCGGCCTACAACTACGGCGGCATCGCCAGCAACCGCCTGCTGGGGGCGCCGCGGGTCAACGGGGTGCTGCCGGGGCCGCGCTCTCCGCAGCACGGCAAGGTCGCCGCCACGCCCTGAGGCCCTGCGGCGGGTCGGCTTGGCCGCATGGGCACCGGGCCTCGGTTCTGCAGGAGACAATGCCGCCTCAAGAACCGAAGGGCCCTCCCATGAGCATGAAGAAGACCGACCTCGAGAAGCACCTGGCGAAGAAGCTGGATGGCCGGATGAAGTCCGGTGCCGTGCCGCAGCGCTTCGGCAAGGGCTCGGCGGCGGCCAAGGAAAAGCCCGAAGAGAAGGCGCGGGCCGCCGCGCCGAAGCTGGTGGCGGTGTCGTGCCGGCTGCCGGCCGAGCTGGTGCAGCGCATGGGCGAGCGGGCGCTTGTGCACGAAGGTGGCATGAGCGCGCTGGTGGCGCAGGCGGTGGAGCAGTGGCTGGCCACCACCGCGGCCGCCAAGGCCAGCGGCACCTGATCCCCGCGCCACGGCAGCAGCGTTGATCTCCATGCCCTCTCGGTCTCCGCTTTTGCAAGCCGCCGGCCTGGTGGGCTGGCTGGGCGTGGCGTTCATCGCTGCGGCCGTCGGTGCCGCCGCCTCCATCGACGCCGGCACCTTCTACGCGCAGCTCGTGCGCCCGCGCTGGGCGCCGCCCGCCGCGGCGTTCGGGCCGGTCTGGTCGGTGCTCTACACGTTGATGGGCGTCGCCGCGTGGGGAGTTTGGCGCGAACGTGCAGGGCATCACCGCCGAACGGCGCTGGCACTGTTCATCACCCAGCTGGGCGCCAATGCGCTGTGGTCCTGGCTGTTCTTCGCCTGGCGCCTGGGGGCCTTCGCGTTCGTCGACGTGCTGGTGCTGCTGGTCTTGATCGCCGTCACCATCGCGGCGTTCTGGCGCGTCAGCCGCTGGGCCGCCGTGCTGATGCTGCCTTACCTCGCCTGGGTCTGCCTGGCGTCTGCGCTGACGTGGTCGGTGTGGCGGCACAACCCGCAGCTTCTGCAGTGAGCGTGCGGTGATGCGGTGGCGCACGCTGGCCCAGCGGCTGTGGGCGGCCCCGTGCTCCGCGATCGGCCTGGTGCTGGCGGTGCCGGTGCTGCTGGGCGGCGGCCGCGCCACATGGCAGCGCGGCGCGCTGGAGGTCACCCATCGCCCTAGCGCAGCGGACTGCGGCCGGCTCGCGCGGGACCTGCCCTTCCGGGGCATCGTCTTCGGGCATGTCATCCTGGCGGTAACGTCCGAAGAGCTGGCCCGTATCGGTCCGCACGAGCGGGTCCACGTCGAACAGTACGAGCGCTGGGGCCCGCTGTTCTTTCTCGCCTATGCTGCGTCCAGCGCCTGGCAACTGCTGCGAGGCCGCAGCCCGTACTGGCACAACCACTTCGAGGTTCAGGCCCGGCAGCGCAGCGCCGGGCCGCGTCCTTGACCCGACCGGCCCGCAAGATGCTTCCGCACACCTGGCTCGACGATGTCCACGCGCTGATCGCCGGTTCGCTGTTCGTCGCGCTGGGCCTCGTGATGTTCGCCCATGCGGGGCTGCTCACGGGCGGCGTGGCCGGCGTGGCGTTCCTCGCCAGCTATGCCAGCGGGCTGAACCTCGCGCTGTGTTTCTTCGCCTTCAGCCTGCCGTTCTTCTGGCTGTCCTGGCACCGGCTGGGGCGCGAGTTCACGCTGAAGAGTTTCCTCGCGGTGGTGCTGGTGTCGGCCTGCACCGCAGCGGCACCCAAGGTGGTGCGTTTCGAATTGCTGAACCCCTGGGTCGCGTCGGTCGTGGGAGGTTTCCTGATCGGCTTCGGCCTGCTGGCGCTGCTGCGCCACCGGGCCAGCGTCGGCGGCGTCAACATCCTGGCGCAGTGGCTGCAGCAGACCCAAGGGCTCAGCGCCGGCAAGATCCAGATGTCGGTCGACGTGCTGGTGGTGCTGGCCGCCCTCTTCGTGGTACCGCCGGCGCGGGTGCTGCAATCGGTGGTGGGGGCGGTCGCCATCGGCGCCATCCTGACGCTGAACCACAAGCCGGGGCGGTACCTGGGCGTGTAGCGCAGCGCGGCGCGGCGGGCCTCGTCAGCCGACGACGACCTCGCTGATCTGCATCACCGGCTCCAGGTCGGTGTAGTTCGGGATGTCGGCCAGGATCTCCTTCGCGTGGGGGCCGAAGCCGGCCTGGAAGGCCTCCACCGATTCGCAGAAGATGTGGCACATGCCGACGTAGGTGGCCGGTTCACCGGGCGCACCGCCGGCGAGCCCCTTGTCGACCGTGTAGTGGTGGCACTTGTCGCCCATGCGCGCCTTGACCAGCGGCATGTGCTTGTCGCGGTAGTACGCGTGGTCGAACCGGGCTCCCGGCGTGTTGGGATACATCACGCTGACCTTGATCATGTGCAGGGGTCCTTTGTCTCTCGAGAAGTGGTGGGGCTGATGATCGGCCGTTCACTGGACGCTGCCGCTGGGCAGGTCTTCGTGCAGGCAGAGGTAGTTTCCCTCGGTGTCCTTGAACCAGGCCGCTTTTTCGGACCCGAGCACGCACACGTGGTTCACCGTCTTGAGGTCGGGAAAGTCGTAGTCCTCGAACACCACCCCAGCGCGCTCCAGCGCCTGGACGCTGGCGGCGATGTCGGCGACGCGGAAGCTGATCGCGGTGTGCTCGGCCCGGGTGCCGCTCGGTTTGGGGAACAGCGCGAGCGTGCTGCCCCCGACCTCGTAGACGAACTTGCCGTCGGGCTTGAACCCGCCGGGCTTCAGTCCCAGGCACCCTTCGTAGAACCGGCGGGCCCGGTCGACGTCGATGACGGGCAGCATCGTGGTGACGGCGGCATCGGACAACATGGGAAGTCCTTTCGCTCAACCGGCCTCGTCGTGGTGGCGGGCCGGGGCATGAGCTTATGCCTGTACGCGCCCAAACGCCAGGGAATGGCCCCGGGGGTGGTTCGGCGCCGTGAGCGGATCCGGCCCGTACACTGGCCGCATGAACACCCCCCTCATCGCCTTCATCGGCGGCGGCAACATGGCCTCCGCGATCATCGGTGGCCTGATCGCCGACGGCCTGCCGCCCACGCAGGTGCGCGTGGTCGAGCCGAACGAGCTGCAGCGCGAGCGGCTGCTGCAGGACCACGGCGTGCTCGCCCAGCACGATGCCGACGACCGGCTGGCCGGGGCGCACCTGGTGGTCTGGGCCGTGAAACCGCAGACGTTCAAGGAGGCCGCCGCGCCCGTGGCCCCTTTCGGCACGCAGGCGCTGCACCTGTCGGTGATGGCCGGCATCCGCAGCGACGCGCTGGCCGCCGCGCTGGGCACCGAGCGCATCGTGCGGGCGATGCCGAACACGCCGGCGCTGATCGGCCAGGGCGTCGCCGGGCTGTTCGCCCGCGACGCGGTGACCGAAGGCGACCGGGCCCTGGTGGAGAACACGCTGGCGCCCACCGGCGGCCTGCTGTGGGTGGAGGACGAGGTGCAGCTCGATGCCGTCACCGCGCTGTCGGGCTCCGGCCCCGCCTACGTCTTCTACTTCATCGAGTCGATGATGGCCGCGGCCGAGCGCATGGGGCTGGACGCCGAACAGGGCAAGGCCCTGGCACTGGCGACGTTCGCCGGCGCCACCGAGCTGGCGCGGCGCTCCGCGGAGACCCCCGCGACGCTGCGCGAGCGGGTCACCTCCAAGGGCGGCACGACCCACGCGGCGCTGACCGCGTTGGACAGCGCCGGCGTGAAGGAGGCGTTCATCGCGGCGATGCAGGCGGCGCAGGCGCGTGCCAGGACGCTGGGGGACGAGTTCGGCGCCTGATCTGTCTTGTTGTGGGAGCGGCTTCAGCCGCGTATGGGCTCGTGGTGGTGCGGGAATCGCGGCTGAAGCCGCTCCCACAAGTCCTGCACAATCCCTGCACAAGCCCTGAACGGGCCCCGGACGGAGAGCATGGTGATGCACGGAACGGGCGGTTGCGATGCATTGGGGGCAATGCACAAAGCGCATGCCCCCACCCCTCTTACGGGCCCGGCGGCGGCCTAGACTTTTTGCCATCGCCACTCCTGCAGACACCATGTCGCACTTCGACGCGCCGCACGGCGAACCGCTGTCCTACGTCCCGCACACCGGCCACACGGCGTGGGACACGTATCTCTCGCAGGTCGACCGCGTGCTGCCCTACCTGGGCGGCCTGGCGCGATGGGCCGACACGTTGCGGCGGCCCAAGCGCTCGCTGATCGTCGACGTGCCGATCGAGATGGACGACGGTTCGGTGCGGCACTTCGAGGGCTACCGCGTGCAGCACAACCTGTCGCGCGGCCCGGGCAAGGGCGGCGTGCGGTTCCACCCCGGCGTCACGCTCGAGGAGGTGATGGCGCTGGCCGCGTGGATGACGGTCAAGAACGCTGCGGTGAACCTGCCCTACGGCGGCGCCAAGGGCGGCGTGCGGGTCGATCCGAAGCTGCTGTCGACCAAGGAGCTGGAACGGCTGACGCGCCGCTACACCAGCGAGATCGGCCTGATCATCGGACCGCAGCAGGACATCCCGGCCCCGGACGTGAACACCAACGCGCAGGTGATGGCGTGGATGATGGACACGTACTCGATGAACGTCGGCGCCACCGCCACCGGCGTCGTCACCGGCAAGCCGATCCACCTGGGCGGCTCGCTGGGGCGCGTCAAGGCGACCGGCCGCGGCGTCTTCGTCACCGGACGCGAAGCCGCGCAGCGCATCGGCCTGCCGCTGCAGGGCGCGCGGGTCGCGGTGCAGGGCTTCGGCAACGTCGGTTCGTCGGCGGCCGAGCTGATGTCCGGCGCCGGTGCGCGGCTGGTCGCGGTGCAGGACCATGGCGGCACGCTCTACCGCGAGGCCGGCATCGACGTCGCGCTGCTCACCGCCCACGTGCAGGCGCATGGCAGCGTGGCCGGCTTCCCCGGCGCCGAGCCGCTCGGCACCGAGGCGTTCTGGGACGTGCCGTGCGACATCCTCGTGCCCGCGGCGCTGGAGGGCCAGGTCACGCCGGACCGCGCGCGCCGGCTCAGCGCCCGCCTGGTGCTGGAAGGCGCCAACGGCCCCACGCTGCCGGAGGCGGACGACATCCTGGCCGAGCGCGGCGTGCTGGTGGTGCCCGACGTCATCTGCAACGCCGGCGGCGTGACGGTGTCGTACTTCGAGTGGGTGCAGGACTTCTCCAGCTTCTTCTGGACCGAGGAGGAGATCAACGAGCGGCTCGACAAGATCATGGTCGACGCCCTGCGCCGCATCTGGGACACCGCCGACCGCCATCGCATCACGCTGCGCACCGCCACCTTCGCGGTGGCCTGCGAGCGCATCCTCACCGCGCGGCAGGAGCGCGGCCTGTATCCCTGAACTCGCTGACCTGCCGCAAGGTCCGGCGCCGGGCCGGCGACGACACTGGGGACTCCCGCCGTGTTTCACAAGGAGTTGCCGATGCCCACCCTCGCCTGGTCCGATGCCCTCGCCGTGCAGCATGCCGAGATGGATGCGACACACCAGGCGTTCGTCGAACACCTGCAGGCCGTCGAGGCGGTGCTGGGCGGCGCGGCGGAGCCGCTGCTGCGGCGCTACGACGCGCTGGTCGAACACACCGTCGAGCATTTCGGCCAGGAAGACCGCTGGATGCTCGCCACCGGCTTCGCCCCCGAGAACTGCCACAGCACGCAGCACCGCCAGGTGTTCGAGGTGCTGCGGGAGGTGGGCCGGCTGGCGCGCCACGAAGGCCGCCTCGAGACCATCGGCCAGTTGCTGCCTGAACTGGCGCGCTGGTTCGAGCAGCACGCGCAGGGGCCCGACGCCGGCCTGGCGCAGCACCTGAAGGACGTCGGCTTCGAGGTCGCGACCGGCCGCGTGGCGGCGCCGCCGCCGACGGAGCTCAGCGGCTGCAGCGCGCTGGCCTGCAGCGATTGAAGCGACCGCGCCCTCACCCAGGGGGTAACAAGCAGCAAGAGAACCTGACGCTGGACTGACAAAACATGGAGAATCAAGGGTAAACCCGTGATTCGCCATGACGCTGTCGCAACTCCACCTTCTCAAACGCTGGCACTTGCACCACGGCGCACGGCCGGTCGAGCTCACCGTGTGCGACCTGGTGATCGGAGCCTGGCTGTGCGGCTGGATGCTGATGCCCAGCCTGCTGCTGCTCGGCGCGTGGGCGTGGCTGCCGGCCTCGCTGGGGTTGGTGTGCCTGCCCGACAGCTACCACGCGCTGCGCGCGCGGCTGCACCGCCGCGGCTTGCTGCGGTGCGACTGGCTGCCGGCGGTGCAACGCCGCCGGTGACGCGGCGGCCGGCCCTCCCGGGCCGACTGCTCGCCCCACCCCCTTCTCCGTCACCCCGGCGCAGGCGGGGGCCGACCGTGAGGCCGGCTTACCAGGTGCGCAGCTTGGCGCGCAGCCGGGCGATCGACTGGCTGTGCAGCTGGCACACGCGCGATTCGGTCACGCCGAGCACCGCGGCGATTTCCTTCAGGTTCATGTCCTGCTCGTAGTACATGCTCATCACGAACTGCTCGCGTTCGGGCAGGTTCTTGATGGCCTCGACGAGCGCTTCGCGCATGCGGCGGTCGGACAGCTGCGACAGCGGGTCCGAGCCCTCCTCGGCCACGTGCCGGTCGAGGTAGTCGTTGTCGCCCTCCTCGCCGCCCATGTCCTCGAGGTAGACCAGCTGGGTGCCGCGCACCCGGTTCAGCAGGTCCTGGTATTCGCCCAGCGTGATGCCCATTTCCTTGGCGATCTCGCTCTCGGCCGGCGCGCGGCCGAGCCGCTGCTCGAGCCGGTGCACGGCGCCTTCGATGTCGCGTTGGTGCTTGCGGTTGCCACGGCTCATCCAGTCGGCACCGCGCAACTCGTCCAGCATCGCACCGCGGATGCGCTGCGTCGCGAAGGTTTCGAACTGCACGCCTTGCGCCGCGTCGAAGCGCGTCAGCGCATCGCTCAGGCCGATCATGCCGACCTGGATCAGGTCGTCGATCTCGACGTTCGCGGGCAGCTTGGCGATCATCTGGTGGGCCAGGCGGCGCACCAGCGGGCTGTACTGCTTGAGCATCCCGTCCACGTCGAGACGACCCTTGGCGGTGTACATGGAAAGCTCCTTCGGTTCAGATCAGCGCGCGGTCCTGCGGTGAAGGCAGGGCCACGCGCGGGCCGGCACGGCTCACGTCCGGCAAGGTGTAGACGGCGGCATCGACCAGCAGGCGCTGCACCAGCTCGGTGAGCGCGGTCGACGGGGCGTCGGTCGGCTGTTCGGCCGGATCGACGCTGACACACCCGCGTTGCACGCCGCCCAGGAACAGGTCGGCGCAATGGCTCAGGCGCTCGGCCACCACGCGGGCTTGGGCCGATTGCGGCGGGGCGCACAGCAGCAGCTCGTGCGCACGCCAGTCGGCGCGCTGCGCCAGGATCTTCAGGACTGCGTAGGCGTGCGTCATCGCTTCGGGGCGGTCGTCGCACAGCAGCACGGGGCACGGGCGGCTCAGGCCGTCGTCGCCGCGGCCGAACAGCCGGCTCATCTCGATCGCGCTGCCGTGCACCAGCACCACGTCGGCCTCGGGCGCCGCTTCGGCCACCGAGTCGAGGAAGCTGCGGGTCGAGCCGCGGCTGTCCACCCAGCGCACCGGCAGCCCGCGGGCGGCCAGGTAACTCACCCGTTGCGACAGCTGCTCCACGCCCTCGGCCAGGTCGAACCCGGTCAGCTCCTTCGGCGGGCCGCCCCGCTCCGAGGCGTCGACCAGCAGCGTGTGCAGGCCGATGTCCTCGAGCACGCTGCACAGCCGCTCGATCAGCACACCGCCGAAGGCGATGAACGGGTTCGAGATCACCGGCACGAAACGCACGGTGCGGGAGGCGAACAGGCGGCGCAGGCCGTCGGCCTGGTCGGCGGGGTTGTTGTGCTTTTTCGGCATGGACATCGTGTCTCGCAACACCATGGAAGGTCGGTCGTGCTCGCTCAGGCGCCGCGCGGCGTGCGGCCGCTGCTGCGCTTGCCGGACGCCGCGCTCCCCGTGGGCGGCGTCGAGAACATCAGGTTCACGTCGTTGCTGTTGACGCGCCACGCGGGCGCGGCGCTGTTGCGCAGCGCGCGGTGGATCAGCGCCTGGGCGGTCAGGCGGTGCCAGTCCTCCGGCACGCGCTGGCCGTTGGCCACGGCCACCACCTTCAGGCGGTGGCGGATCATCGCGTCCAGCGCCGGGCCGAGCTTGACCGCCTCGTCCAGCTTGGACAGCACGATGCCGGCGGCGTTGGCCGCCTTGTAGGCCTGCAGCACGTCGTCGATCGTCTCGCCCTGGGCCGAGGCGTTGACCACCAGCAGCCGCTTCACCGACGGGTGCGACAGCATCTCCAGCAGCTCGCGGGTGCGCGTGTCGCGCTGGGCGAGGCCGGCGGTGTCGATCAGCACCATTTTCTTGGCCGAGAGCAGGTCGAGCAGGTCTTCGAGCGCGACGCGGTCGTGCGCGGTGTGCACCGGCACGCCGAGGATGCGGCCGTAGGCGCGCAGCTGTTCGTGGGCGCCGAGCCGGTAGGCGTCCAGCGTGATCAGGCCGAGGTTGCCGGCGCCGTGGCGGGTGGCGAACGCGGCGGCCAGCTTGGCGGTCGAGGTGGTCTTGCCCACGCCGGTGGAACCCACCAGCGCGAACACACCGCCCTGGTCTTCCAGCGCCGGGTCGTTTTCGCCGGTGGAGAGGTTGCGTTGCAGCACCTCGCCGGACCAGACGATCTCGTCGCCCACGTCCTCGGGCATGCTGTCGGCGAGCTTGCGGATCAGCGCCGGCGAGAAGCCGCAGTCCATCAGCTTGGTGGTCAGCTGGGCCTGCTTCGGGCTCTTCTGCAGCCGCTCCATGAAGGCGAGCGCGCCGAAGCGTTCCTCGATCATGCCCTTCATCGCGCGCAGTTCGCGCATCATCTCGGCCTGCTCGTCGCTGACGGCGGGCGTCTCGCGGCGGGTGCTGGCCACGGCGGCGGACGGGTCCTGGCGGCGCACGCGCTGTTCGGGTGCGGCGGCACGCGGTGCCGGGGCGGGTGCCGGGATCTCATGGGCCGCGGGCGGCTCGTCCATCGCCGGCTCGGCCAGGCGCACGTGCTTGCGGGCGGCCTGGCGGCGCAGCGCCGAGGCTTCGGGTTGCACCACGTCGTGCAGCGTCGGGGCCGGGGCCACGCCGGTCGGGCCGCTCAGCAGGTCGTGCAGGCCGAGGCCATCGACCGGCTGCATCGGCGCGGCCGGGGCTGCCGGCACTTCGCGCGCGGCCAGGCGCTGCTCCACCGCCGCCGACAGCGGCGCCTGCTGGGCCTGGGCCCGCAGCTCGGCGTCGCGCTTCTTCAGCATGCGTTCGCGCACGTAGTCCTGGAACGACAACGTGCTCATCGCCAGCGTCTTCACGTCGTTCTGCACCGGCGTCTCGGCGGTGGACGGCTGGGCCTGCTGGCGCAGCGCGCTCAGCGGCGCCTCGGGCGCAGCGGCGGCCGGCGCCAGCGGCGCGTGGGCGGTGTTGAAACGCTCGATCGCGGCGACGCTCTCGGGCGCCATCGCCAGCACCTCCACGCCGCCATTGGCCGGCTTGGTGGACAGCACGACCGCGTTGTCGCCGAAGGCCAGGCGGACCTTCTGCATCGCCTCGCGGGAGTTCTTGCCGGTGAAACGTTTGACGTTCATGCTGCCTCCAGCGGAGCGTAGGGGGTCATGCCGGACGCCCGCCGAGCCGCCTCAAGGGCGGCCAATCCCCCTTGGGGGGACCGCGAACGGATGTGAGCGCAGGGGGTCATGCATTCGCTCCGATGATCGAGCCGATGCGGATCGAATGGGTATCAGGAATCTCGCTGTGGCCCAGCACCTTCAGGCGCGGCGCCGCGCGGCGCAGCAGGCGGGCCACCGGCACGCGGATGGCATCGGGCACCAGCAGGCAGGCCGGTTGACCGAGGTCTTCCTGGCGCTTGGCCGCATCGGCCGCGCCGCGGGTGATGTGGTCGGCCACGCCCGGGTCGAGCGCGGCACCGTGTTGCGACGTCAGCGCCTGGGTCAGCAGGCGTTCGAGGTCGGGTTCGATCGCGATCACGTCCAGCTCGCGCTGGCTGCCGTAGATCTGCTGCACGATCGCCGGCGACAGCGCCACGCGCAGCCGGCGTGCCAGCTCCTGCGGGTCGGTCATGCCGGCGCCGGCATGTTCGGCCACGGCCTCGACGATGGAGCGCAGATCGCGGATGTGCACGCCCTCTTCCAGCAGCAGCTGGAGGACTTTTTGCAGCGTTGCGATGCCGATCATCTTGGGAACCACGTCTTCGATCAGTTTGGGGGCCAACTTCGTCACATGCTCCACGAGCGCCTGGGTCTCGACCCGGCCGAGCAGGCGTGCTGCGTGCAGTTGCATCAAGTGTGAAAGATGCGTGGCCACCACGGTCGAGCAATCAACCACCGTGTATCCAGCCATTTGGGCGGTTTCGCGCTGGCGCTCCTCGATCCACACCGCCGGCAGGCCGAACGCCGGATCGATGGTGCGCGCCCCCTGCAGCTGCAGCTTGGCGTGGCCGGGGTCGATCGCCAGGAACATGCCCGGGAAGGCCTCGCCCTCGCCCACCACGGCGCCGCGCAGCGTGATGCGGTAGACGCTGGGCTTGAGCTCCAGGTTGTCGCGGATGTGCACGGCCGGTGGCAGGAAACCCACCTCCTGCGCGAACTTCTTGCGCACGCCCTTGATGCGGTTGAGCAGGTCGCCGCCGCGGTCCTTGTCGACCAGCGCGATCAGGCGGTAGCCCACCTCCATGCCCAGCGTGTCGACCGGCTGGAGGTCGTCCCAGCTGGCCTCGCCGTTGTTGGCCTTGGCCTCGTCGGGCTTGGGCTCCGGCGGCTTCGGCTTGGCGGCCTGGCGCTGCATCCAGCGGGCGAGGAAGCCCATCCCGCCGGCGATCAACAGGAACACCAGGTGCGGCATGCCCGGCACCAGGCCCAGCATCCCGATCACGCCGGCGGTGATCGCCACCGAGCGCGGCTGGCGGAACATCTGGCCGACGATCTGCGTGCCGACGTCCTCGCTCTTGCCCACCCGCGACACCACCATCGCCGCGGCGACCGAGATCAGCAGCGCCGGGATCTGCGCCACGAGTGCATCGCCGACGGCCAGCAGGATGTACGAACTCGCCGCCTGGCCGGCCGAGAGGTCGTGCTGCGCCACGCCGATCACGAAGCCGCCGACGATGTTGATGAACAGGATCAGCATGCCCGCCATCGCGTCGCCGCGCACGAACTTGCTGGCACCGTCCATCGAGCCGAAGAACTCCGCTTCGTCCTGCACCTCGGCGCGGCGGCGCTTGGCTTCCTTCTCGTCGATCAGGCCGGCGTTCAGGTCGGCGTCGATCGCCATCTGCTTGCCGGGCATCGCGTCCAGCGTGAAACGCGCGCCGACTTCGGCGATCCGCTCGGCACCCTTCGTGATCACCACGAAGTTGATCACCACCAGGATCGCGAAGACGATGATGCCGACCGCGAAGTTGCCGCCGATCAGGAAGTGGCCGAACGACTCGATCACCTTGCCGGCCGCGCCGGTGCCGGTGTGGCCGTCCATCAGCACCACCCGCGACGAGGCCACGTTCAGCGACAGGCGCAGCAGCGTGGTCATCAGCAGCACCGACGGGAACGCGGCGAAGTCCAGCGGCTTGACCATGTAGGCCGCCACCAGCATCACCATCAGCGCGGTCGCGATGTTGAACGTGAAGAACAGGTCCAGCGCGAACGGCGGCATCGGCAGGACCATCATCGCCAGCACGGCGATGATCACCAGCGGTGCGGCCAGCGCCTTCGCCGCATGGCCGTTGGCACCGCCGAACAGCCGGTTCAGGTTCTGCGTCAGCGCGTTCATGCGTCAGCGGTCTTCAGGTCGTTGTGGGGGTCGAGTTCCGGCGGCACGGCGATGTCGGCCAGGTCGGCCGGCATCGGCGCGCGGCCGGCCATCGCGGCGCGCAGCTGGAACACGTGCGCCAGCACCTGCGCGACCGCCGAATACAGCGCCAGCGGAATCTCGCGTTCCAGGTCGGCATGGGCATACAGCGCCCGCGCCAGCGGCGGGGCCTGCAGCACCGGCACCTTGTGCTCGCGCGCCAGGTCGCGGATGCGGAAGGCCAGCAGGTCGACGCCCTTGGCGACGACCCGCGGGGCGTTCATCTTGTCCTCGTCGTACTTCAGCGCCACCGCGTAGTGGGTCGGGTTCATCACGACCAGGTCGGCCTTCGGCACCGCGGCCAACATGCGGCGGCGGCCGATCTCGCGCATGCGCTGCTTGATGCGGCCCTTCACCTCGGGGCTGCCCTCCTGCTGCTTGTGCTCTTCCTTGATTTCCTGGTGCGACATCTTCAGCCGCGAACGCAGCATGAAGCGCTGCAGCGGCACGTCGACCACCGCGAAGGCGGCCAGCACCAGCACGCACAGCCACAGGCCGGTGAGGATGCGCTGGCCCGCGGCGCTGAAGGCGGTGGGCAGCGGCATCGACTGCGTCAGCGCGAAGTTCTGCAGGTTCGACTGCAGGTAGAAGCCGCCGACGGTGGCCAGGATCAGGGCCAGCACGACGGCCTTCACCATCTCGCCGAGCTGCGCCTTCGAAAACAGCCGGCCGATGCCCGACAGCGGGTTCAGGTGGCTGAACTTCGGCCCCAGCGGCTTCAGCGTCCAGACCCAGCCGCCGCTCAGCAGCGCGGCCGAGACGCTCACCACCGCCATCGCGGTGCCGATCGCCGCGCAGATCAGCAGCGTGGGCAGGAACAGCGCCGACAGGCGCTGGGCCATCTGGTCGGGCGCGGAGACGGTCTGCCAGTCGAACCGCAGGCCGCGCTTGAGCACGCCGTCGAGCCAGTCGGTCAGCAGCGGCGCGCCCAGCATCAGCAACGAGAGCATCGCCGCGATCACCACCAGGTGGCCCAGGTCGCGCGAACGCGCGACCTGCCCGTCCTTGCGGGCGTCGCGCAGGCGCTTTTCGGTTGGCGGTAGGTGGCGGTTCTGGTCGTCGGCCATGGATGCACTGCGGGACCGGACGAACCCGGACCGTGCACCCATTGTGGGCGGGCCCCCCGCTCGACTTGAGCCGGATAAGCGGCGGGAAAGCGCGCGTTATCGCGCGCGGCGCCGGTGTGTCAGCCCGCCAGGCCGACCTCGTCGAGCCAGTAGCGGTCGAGGTCCCTGAACCCCCACTGCTCGGCCGATTCGACGCCGGCCACCTTGTCCTGGCCGCCGC
>Ga0233424_10001476_pt1 | contig 20270 bp, 17 predicted proteins | sample Watercolumn_Towu_FD_181011 | JGI IMG/M metagenome (GOLD analysis project Ga0233424, IMG submission 181011) | Freshwater microbial communities from Lake Towuti, South Sulawesi, Indonesia - Watercolumn_Towuti2014_125_MG | ecosystem: Environmental > Aquatic > Freshwater > Lake | place: Indonesia...
CAGCTTCCAGGCGCTCATGGCGATGATGCCGATGACCGACGCGCCGACGCCGTAGAACACCGCCTGCATCCAGCTGATGCCGCCATAGGCTTGGTAGACGGCACCGATGATGACCACCATCAGGAAGGACGGCAGCACAAAGGCCATGCCCACCAGCGTGGCGCCCAGCACGCGGTGGTGAACGTAGCCGAGGTAGATCGCCAACTGGGCGGCCAACGGGCCGGGCATCAGCTGGGCCAGGGCCATGCCTTCCCTGTACTCGGCCTCACTGATCCACGCGCGCCGTTCGACGAGGTCGCGGTACATGAAGCCCACCAGGGCCACCGGGCCACCAAAGCCCCAGGTGCCCAGGCCCAGCATGTAGCGCACCAGCTGCCACAGCGTGTAGCGCGGGGCGGCCTGAAGCTCGCTCATGCCTGGGGCTCCTTGGGGCGCACGCTGCGCCCCGCCTTCGTCCAGGCGTCAATGCCGCCAGGCAGATAGTGCGCACGCACGCCAGCGGCACGGAGCTTCATGGCCGTGGACCGGCCCACTTCATGGCCGTAGATGCAATAGACGACCACGTCGCGGTCTCTGGGCAGTTCGCCGGCCCAGTCCTGTACCGAGGCCGGGTCGCACCAGCGCGCGTCCGGCAGCATGGTCTCGGCCTGCTGGAACACGCCGGCGCGCCGAACGTCGAGCACGACGCTTTGCGCCAGGTCCACGCGGTCCAGGTCGGCCGCGAGGTGCTCGCTGCTCGCATGCACGGCGTGCTGGTAGCGCTCGTAGACCTTGTCCCAGGCAATGTTGGCCATGAAGGCATCGACGTAGGCCCCGGCCGCGGCGCCATGGTCCAGGTGGTAGGCGTGCTCGTACATGTCGAGTGCGAGGATGGGCACGCCGCCGGCGAGCGCATGCGTGTGATCCGCGCTCCACTGGTTGACCAGCGTGCCCTCGCGCGGCTGGAAGGTCAGCAGCACCCAGCCCGAGCCGCCGCCCAAGGCCTTGCCCATCGCGACGAACTCGTCGCGCCAGCGTTCCACGCTGAGAAAGCTGCCGGCCAGCGCTAGGGCCATGGCAGGCACCATCTCCTGTCCAGGAGCGGCCAGCGAGTCGAAGTACAACTCGTGCAACAGCATCGAGTTGGCAGCGATCAGCTCCTCGCGCTTGAGGCCGTTCAGCTCGAAGCCTGGCAAGGCGCCAGGGGTCATGCTGCGAAGTTGGGCGCGGATCGCGTTAAGGCGTTTGACCGCGCCGCCGTAGTTGTTCTGGTGGTGGCTTCGCAGTAGCCACTCGGACAGGCCGTTCAGGCCTGTTGGGTCGAAGGGAAGGTCCTGGGGGAGGGCATTCACGGTTGTTTTTCCTCTGTGTTCTGGAAGGCGGTCAGGAGGCCCTCGAAGACGCCGGCGGCGACCTGCAGAAGCTGGTCGTCATCGGTGATGGCCTCGCGCATGCCGGCCAGCACGCGCTCGACGCCAGCGGCCTCGGGCGGCTGTACACCGCCTACGTCCAGGCTGTGCACCAGCAGGCCCACGCGCAGCAGGCCCGGTGTCTCCAGGCCGAAGCTGGCCAGCAGCGTCTCGAACGTCACACGGGCGCCGACGTGGGTGAAGGTCGCGCCGTCGAAGTCGAAGCCGAGGGCTTTCTTCGGGCAGTCGGCCGGCGATTTCAGCCAGAGGATGCGGGCCTCGGGGTCGATGAAGCGGCGGATCAGCCAGGCGCTTGCCAAGCGGTCCACCCAGGGCCGCTCGCGCGTGGCCCACAGGCGGCCGCGGTACTCCGCAGGGTCCAGCACCGCGATGGCTCGCTCGGCGGCGTGAGGCTCGTTGGGAGAGGACTGGCGAGCGGCCTGAGCCTCGAACTCCTCCAGCGCCTCTCGCGCCTGGCGCTGGGCCTCACCCGGGAAGAAATCGATCGCGACGAGTTGGTCCAGCGCTTTGCGTAGCTTGCGCGCCTGCTTCATCGCGTCGGGCGCGTGCTCGGGGCTGAGTTGCCGGCGAGCTTGGGTCACTTCGCCCAGTAGGGTGCCGAATTCGGCGCTCCGGTCGAACAGGGTGGGGAAGTGGGCGTCAACTGAATCGCTGCCCATCAAATGGGCCGTGCCATCGTTCTGGCGCAGGTCGTCTGCAATGGCATTCAGCACCCGCTCGTTCTCGACGGATTGAGGGAGCAAATAGACGCCATCACGCAGCACGGCGGCGCCACAGGCCTTGAGGGCACGCCAGACGCGCATGCGTGCTGCGGCGTTCTCGGTGGGCAGGGAGAGGATGAGTAGCAACCACTTCATGATGTCCTATTTATAACACTATGTAGTGATATCTACAAAGCAATGCATCGCTGTGACTCACCGGCGGTCTGCGCCGCCTCGCACCGGGTCGCGTAACGCCGGCTGCTCCCGGAGAAGGATCGATATCACTCGCGCAGGTTCTGCCGCCAAAGCCGAGGTGCTGGGCGGTTGATCGGCCCGCGCTTCGATGGCCGCAGTGCGTTGAGTGCTGACCGTTGGCGCGCCGCTATGAACGTCCAGGATCACTGTCGGCCGGGCGAAAGCGCTATGTCGTGGCACCCGGTCAGAAGTCGACATCCCAGATCGGCCGAGGATCGACAATTGCGAAAGCGGTCAGGGTGTCGAGGCGCTGGTGAAAGGCGCCCGTCCGAGGATTCACTTGCGCCCGGCATTGCTGCGTTGCCACTGCCCTCGACAGGTCGCGGCGAGGCCGGTAGCAAGTACCAACCTGTAAGTCAATTGATCGCAACGACACGCAGCGCGCGGCTTGAGGTTTGTGCGGACCACAAGTGCTGGCCCAAGCGGAAAAGTTCAGAACTCAGCGAACGAAATCCCCAAATGTTCAGAACTCAGCGAGCAGGCCATCCAGAATCGCTTGAGCCGAAATGCTGCAACTCATTGATTCCCCATGCACCCCGAGTTCAGGATTCAGAGAACTTCGACAACTGGCAGCGGTGTCAGCGTCAACCCGCGCGCATGGGTCGAGGCTGGCGAACTGCTCGCCGTCACGCTGTTCGGCGAGGTGTCCTGCGACAAGATCGCGGGCGCCGGCCATCGCCACCATACGCAAGGCGAGAGCTGCCGCCGGGTCTTCAAGGTGCGTGCCTGTCCGGGCACTCTGGCCAGCCCGCTCCCGAGGTGCTTCGTGGTGGAGCGCCGCGAGTTGACACTCTGAAGCCCTTGTTCAGACTGCGGCGACACCCGGCGACCGAACGCCGCGCGCAAGGCAACCCGGGCATCACGTCATTGAGACGTTGATGGAGAGCAGCAGCCCCCTTCAGCTCAATAGCCGCCGGTGCCCGTCGCCATGAACTCGCCCAGCGATCCGCCCAGCCAGCCGGTCTTGCTGGAGTTGAAGTGCACGGCCGTGAAGTTGCGCGTCGTGGGGCCCACGTCCTGTTTTGCCCAGGTGGCACCTGCGTCGCGTGTCATCAGCACCGTGCCGGCATTGCCGACGAGCCAGCCGAGTTGGAGCGTCTGGAAGTGCACCGCGTTGAGCAGCGGCGTGCCGGCGGGCAGCGGCTTCTCCACCCAGGTCAGGCCGCCGTCCTGGGTGGCAAGCAAGACGGGGGTGTTCGGATTGGGGTATCCGTTGTCCCGATAGCCCACCCCCCAGCCATACAGGGCATCGACAAGCCGGAATGCCTTCGGAAGGACGCCGGCAGGCAGGCTGCCGGTTTTCCATGTCGCACCCCCGTCACGGGTCACATGGACGCCGTCAAGCATCCCGGTGGCCGCGCCGGAGAAGCTCATGGAGCCGCCGCTCAACGACCCAGTCGAATCCGGCAGTGCACCCAACCGCGTCCACGTCACGCCGCCATCGCTGGTGGAGAGCACGCGCAGATCGCTCATGGCGACGATGCCGTGCCTGGCATCGAAGAAGTTCATGGCCGCCGGCACGGCGGCACCCAGTGCAGCGTTCTGATCCTTCCAGGTCTTGCCCCCATCCGTGCTGACGCTGAGCGTGTTGCCGCCCTCTTTGGCGTAACGGAGCACCCACACCGCCCCATCGAAGATCTGCACGGCAGGCTTGCTGGGGAATGCGTCTTGGTAGACGCCGGGGCTGACGAGCGCCCAGGTCTGGCCGCCATCGGCCGTGGACAGCAGGTCGCCGTTGTTCTGGATGGCCAGCCCTTGCTTGTCATCCCGAAAGGCGATGGCGCCGACGGCGTTCTGCGTCAGCGATGTGCCCGCCAGCAGTGTCCAATGAGCGCCGTCGTCATCCGTGCGGAAGAGCGTCTTGCTGCCCGACTGCCAGACAAGGCTCCTTGGGCCCAGGCGCCTGAAGACTGCGACGTCCTTCTGGGGCGAGAAGCCGTCGGGTGCATAGCGCTTCCAGCTCAGGCCCCCGTCGGTGGTGCGCAGCACGGACCTCCCGCCTTGGCCATACAAGCCCTCGGCCACCGTCATGCTGAAGGCGTCCGGGTCGTCGGGGTCCGGTACGCCGTCCTTGACGATCCAATCGCCAAACCACGCGGTGAACTCAGGCCAGGGTCCCTTGGGCAGCCAGGACCAGTTGCGCCCACCATCGACGCTGCGGGCGACGCGCACGCCGTCCAGGGCCCAGAGCTTCTCAGCCGTCGCGGCATAGATGCGCGTAGCGTCGGCCCAACGGAAACCCAGCCCGGCCTGGGGGCCGTCTGCGCCGATATCCCTGCGAATCCAGGTGGTGCCACCGTCCGTGGTCACTGCGATCGCAGTGCCGAGACGGTAGTTGGATGAAATGCCGAAATGCCGCCAGATCTCCCTGACCGCCACCTCGTCGTTGACCACCCTCAAGTTGCCCAAGGTTTCTCCATCCAAGCTGCCGCCCGCCATGAGGCTGATCGCGCCAAAGGTCTTGAAGCTCCGACCGTGGTCGTTCGAGCGCGCGGTGTCACCCCAGACCACACCCGCCTTGGTGATCGTTCTGATGGACTCATCGGTCGTCTGCCAGGACTGGCCACCGTCTGCGCTGAGCTTCGACACATTGCCAAGAACTGCGACACGCTGCGCGTCGGTCACGATCAACTTGAGGTTTGCGGCACTGTCCGGCGGCTCCCCGGAGCGGTCCAGTTGCAAGGTCCACGCCTCACCGCCATTCACGCTCATGTAGAGCTTGCCGCCTGTCGTCATGGCCCAGCCACGGCTGGCGTCAGTGAAAGCGATTTGCTGGAAGCGCGCCCCCGCCAGCTTGAACTTCGACTCCCAGGTCTTGCCGCCATCGGTGGACTTGTAAAGCGCGCCACCGTCGCTGGCGGCCCAAACCGTCTGGCCGTCGAAATGGAGGTCGTTGAACAGATCCCCGTTGCCCTGCACGACCTTCGACCAGCACCAGCCCGCATCGTCAGCCCCGCTGCATACCAGCCCGCGGACATGGGCCTGGTTGTTGACGGTGATGGCGAAGCTCGCGTTGCGCGCCGCACCGGAAGCGTCGGATACGGTGAGCTTGACCTGGTAGTCACCAGGCTGGGCGAACAGATGCGCCGGCGCAGGTTCGGCACTGGCCGCGCTGCCATCGCCGAAGTCCCATTTGAAGGTCAGGCCATTGGAGCTGGCGATCGACGCGGCAAAGGCCACGCTGACCGAGGACTGCGCCTTGGCCGGCGCCGTGATCGTGACTGCCGAGGGCAGCGGTGTCGGCGGGGGGGCGTCGGGCGACCCACCGCGTCCGCCGCCGCAAGCGGTCAGCACGCCCAGCATCAAAGCAAGCACGCAGGTGGGGCAGCTCGTCGACGCTTCACTCTTCATCAAGTTTCCTGGCAATCCAAACTCCCCAATGACACGGCATGTGAGCCGTCATTGCTACCGAACACAGTCAGCTTGCCCCCGAAAACCGGAGTGCATGGCCCGATCATCAAGCTGCAGGCTTGCGCTGCGCCCCCAGCCGGCGTGGTTCGAACCGCATCCGGCTGAGGCAAGCCAGCGCCGAATCTTGTCGCGAGGGGTTGTAGAAGGCGACCGTCCCTCACCGCTTGACTGGCTTGTTCTCGAGTGGCGAATCGACGGCCGTGTGCGCAGGCCGTCTGCATCTTTGCCGACGAGGCGAGCCTGACCGTCCCGGCGACGCACTTTCCGACCTTGGCGGAAGCCGTCAAGGCGCGTGATGTGCTGACGGCTGCCGGGCTCGGCCGGTTTTGCGTGCTCGACGTGCACACCGGCGAGAGAGCGGTCGCCGGGCCGCCCCAAGCCGGGCGCTGATGCGGCGGCGCCTACTGGCGCACCGGCAGGATGAAACCGATGAAGGGCATCGTGGCCGAGCGATGGAGCGAGCTCGACAGCAGCTTGGTGCTCGTGACCTTTCCGAAGTTGGCCGTGATCCCCTGCGCGGCGTTCACGACCGCGCCCCAGTTCATCTCCTGGATCGTGTACTCGATCTCGCCGGGCTTGCCGGTCCGGTTCATGTCGACGACGACGGCGACGTGACCGAAGCTGCTGCTGCTCCACACCATCACGGCCCCGATCATGCCGCTGGTGGTGTTGAGCCCGGTGGTGGTTTTCCAGCCGGCGGCGCGGGCGTTGGTGATCCAGTTCTTGGCGTCGCCCTTCCAGGGCAGGTAGGACGCGTTCAGATTGGCATGGAAGGCGCGGGACGCGAAGTTGGTGCAGTAGCCGGCCGGGAACGAGGCGAACTGCTGCGACGCAGCCGCCGTGCCGATGCTGGCGGGGATGGTCCACGGGAAGGCCGTGGTGTAGGTCCGGGTCGATGTCGTCAGGCCGTCGCGCAGCGTGACCGTGACCGTGCTGTTGTTGGGCAGGGGTGAGGTGAGGGGCTGCCGGAGCAGGCTGCCGTTGTACGGGTACCACCAGACGGTCTGGGTCTGGAGGCCGCTGCTCAGCGTCAGGCTGGCAGCGCGCGAGGACTGGACGCCGGTGGCCTGGTAGGTGATCTCGTTCGGGTTCTTGAGCCAGGCGCCTTCGAAGGGCGAATACAGCACCAGGGCGGCCTGCGCGGTGGCCAAAGACGCGCCGCCTGCGAGGGCGACCAGGACCTGACGGATGGTGAACATGGCGTACTCCTTCGTGATGACCCAGGGCGGCGGAACCTAGCATGCACCCCTTCATCCGACCACGGCTCCCCCGCGCGGCGATGACGGGTCGGCTGGCTGCGGATCGAGGCCGCCAGGCGCAGGGTCTTGCCGCCGTCTTTCAACACAAGATCGGCTTTCAATGCCACGATCCGCCCGTCAAAAACTCCGGAGTTCACGATGCGACTGGCCAGTACAAATCTACAAGCACTCGGCGCGCTGGCCCTGGGGGCTGCCGCTGCTGCGCCGGCCGGCGCGCAATCGTCCGGCGCCCAGCCCTTGTGGGAGCTCGGCGCCTTCGGCGTGGGCGTCAGCCAGCAGGCCTACCCGGGCGCCGACCAGCAGGTCACGCGCGGCCTGGCGCTGCCCTACTTCGTCTACCGCGGGCGTGTGCTGCGTGCCGATGGCGAAACGGCCGGCCTGCGCGCGGTCAAGACGCCGCGCTTCGAGCTGGACGTGGGTGTCGCGGGCTCGTTCGGGGCGCGTTCCGACGACATCGATGCGCGCCGCGGCATGCCGGACCTGGGCACGCTGGTGGAGTTCGGCCCGCGCCTGAAGTGGAAGCTCGGGGACGACCCGGCCACCAGCGCCTGGCGCTTCGAACTGCCGCTGCGGGGCGTGTTCGACCTGTCCGACGGCGCCGCCTACCGCGGCTTCGCGGTGGAGCCGCGGCTCGTGTTCCAGCGCCGCGCCAAGAGCGGCTGGGCCTACACGACCGGCCTCAGTGCCATCGTCGCGGACCAGCGCCTGGCCAGCACCTTTTACGGCGTGGACCCGGTCTACGCGCGCAGCGACCGGCCGGCCTACGTGGCCGAGCGAGGCCTGGTGGCCTGGCGGCTGTCGGCCACGCTCACCCGCGAGCTGTCCAAGGACTGGCGCGTGTTCGGCTTTGGCCGCTACGACACCGTGAGCGGAGCGGCCAACGAGGCCAGCCCGCTGGTCCGGCGCACCGGCGGCGGCTCCATCGGCATCGGCCTGGCCTACACCTGGATGCGGTCTGAGCGCAGCGCCAGCGACTGAGCGCGAGAGCCCTCGGGCCGCGTCAAGACTCGCCCGCCGGGGCACACTGCCGCTTCCACCTGAAGAAGCTGCCCATGCCCCGCTTTGGTTTCGACAACAGCTACGCCCGCGACCTGCCCGGCGCGTCCATGCCCTGGCAGCCCTCGCCGGCCCCGGCGCCGCGCCTGCTGTTCGCCAACCCCGCCCTGGCCGACGAGCTCGGCCTGCCGCCCGGCCTGTTCGACGGGCCCGACGCCGCCGCCCTGTTCGCCGGCAACCAGCTGCCGGAGGACGCGCAGCCCATCGCCCAGGCCTATGCCGGCCACCAGTTCGGCGGCTTCTCGCCCCAGCTCGGCGACGGCCGCGCGCTGCTGCTGGGCGAGGTGCTGGACCGCGCCGGCCGGCGCCGTGACATCGCCTTCAAGGGCTCGGGCCGCACGCCCTTCTCGCGCGGCGGCGACGGCAAGGCCGCCGTCGGCCCGATGCTGCGCGAGGTGCTGATCGGCGAGGCCATGCACGCGCTGGGCATTCCCACCACGCGGGCGCTGGCCGTGGTCGCGACCGGCGAAGCCGTGCGCCGCGAGACCGCGCTGCCCGGCGCCGTGCTCACGCGCGTGGCCGCCAGCCACCTGCGCGTGGGCACCTGCCAGTTCTTCGCCGCGCGCGGCGACCTCGACGGCCTGCGCCGGCTGGTGGACTACGCCATCGCCCGCCACGACCCCGACCTGATCGGCCAGCCCGGCCGCGAACTCGCGCTGCTGCGTGCGGTGGCGCGGCGCCAGGCACGGCTGATCGCGCAGTGGATGAACGTGGGCTTCATCCACGGCGTGATGAACACCGACAACATGGCGCTGAGCGGCGAGACCATCGACTACGGCCCCTGCGCCTTCATGGAAGCCTACGACCCGGCCGCCGTGTTCAGCAGCATCGACCACGCGGGGCGCTATGCCTACGGCAACCAGCCGGCGATCGCGCAGTGGAACCTCGCGCGCTTTGCCGAGACCCTGCTGCCGCTGATGGCCGACGAGGACGACGAGCCGGCCATCGAGCGCGTGGTGGCCGAGGCCACGGCCGTGATCGACGAGCTGGCCGGCTGGCTGGACGCCGAGCGCCTGGCCGGCCAGCGGCTCAAGCTCGGCCTGACGAGCGACGAGGCCGCCGACGCCACGCTCGCGGCCGACTGGCTCGGGCTGCTGCACGCCCAGTCGGTGGACTTCACCCTCGCCTGGCGCCTGCTGGCCGGCGCCGCCGAAGGCCGCCCGGAGCCGCTGCGCGACCAGTTCCACGACCGCGCCGCGCTGGACGCCTGGCTGGCCCGCTGGCGCGAGCGGCTGGCCGGCGACGGTGCGCCCGAAGCCGCCGCCGCGCGGATGCGGCGCGCCAGCCCAGCGGTGATCCCGCGCAACCACCTCGTCGAAGCCGCCCTGGATGCCGCCACCGCGGGCGACCTGCAGCCCTTCGACACCCTGCTCGCACGCCTGCGCGAGCCCTGGGACGAGGCCGCCCTGGCCACACCCTTCGGCCAGCCGGCGCCGAGCGAGGTCACGGCGCGCTACCGCACCTTCTGCGGCACCTGAGGGCGCGGCGTCTCAGGCGGCCACGCCGGTGTCCGCGAGGGCATCCAGGGCCTTGGGATGGAACAGCACGCCCACATGGCCGGCGCCCGGCGCGGAGATGCACTCGACAAGGTCCGACGCATCGGCCAAGCGCTTCGAATGCTTCATCGGCGCGATGAAGTCGCGCGGGTCCTGCACGATGGTGGTGGGCACGGTCAGGCGGCGCGCCAGGGTGTCGATGGCCATGTCGGGAAAGTCCATCGGCGAGGGCCCGTGCAAGGCCTGCATGGCCTGCTGCATGCCGGGGCGATGACCGCTGCCCAGGCCGTGCAGCTTGAGCCAGGCATCGAGCAGCTCGGGCGTGTCGATGAAGGGCGCCAGCAGCAGCAGGCGGCCCGGCGCCAGGCCGAGCCGGGTGCAGGCCATCAGCCAGGCGCCGCCGCCCAGTGAGTGTCCCAGGCCGAGGTCGATGCGGATGCCCTGCCCGGCCAGATGCGCTGACACGTCCCTCAGCACCTCGGCAAAGCGGGGCAGGCCCGAGACGCTGCCCTCGCTGGCGCCATGCGCGGCATGGTCCATCGCATGCACGGTGTAGCCTTGGGCGAGCAATCGCTCGATGACCAGCGCGTAGCTCAGCGCATAGCTCTCCCAGCCGTGGCTGAGCAGCGCATGGCGCGCCACCCGGGCACGGCCTCGCGGCGGCGTCCAGCGGTAGAGCTGGATGCGCTCTGCACCGTCGCGCGCCTGCGTGAGCAGCGTCTCGGTCTGCATGCGCTCGAACAGCGCCGTCATGCGCTGCGTCAGGTCGCCCTGCTCCGCCAGGCGCGAGGCCCAGTCGGGCGCAAACCGCTGCAGATCGGCCATCACGGCCGGCACGCCGACGGGCTTCTCGCGGCGCGTGGGCGTCATGAAGCGCTGGGCCAGCAGCGCGGGCTGGCGGGCGGCCGGCGTCATCGCCACCTGGACACGGAAGCGTGCCATGCCGGCCAGCGCCCGGGCCGCACCGGGCAGAGAGGGTTTGAGGAGTTCGAGCATGGGTTGGCACAGATGGTTCTGTAATGAACCAATTGTGCCGCAGTGCGCCGAATTCAGTTCAAAATAGAACCATTCCCGAGGCGCCCGCTCGGCCTTTGGCCGGCCAGCCCAGCCGCCGGGCCCTCACCGCCCCCCAGTTCCTGCAGACCTGAACTTCATGCCCGCCCGCCAACCCTCCCGTGATGAGACGGACGCCTGGTACGGCGTCGTGCGCAACTACCACCGGGTGGAGGCCGCGCTGCAGGCCCGGCTGGCCGCGCTGGCCTTGAACGTGACCACGCACGAGGTGCTGCAGCACCTGCTGCACACGCCGGGCCTGAGCCAGCAGCAGCTGGCCGCGCGGGTGTTCACCGTGAAGAGCCACCTCAGCGCGATCGTGCGCGACCTGCTGGCCCGCGAGCTGATCCTGCGCCACCCCGACCCGGCTGACGCCCGCGCCTGGCAGCTCCACCTGACCCCGGCAGGCCAGGCCCTGGCGCAGCAGGCCCTGGCGGCACAGACCGCGCTGATCGGCGCGATGTTCGCCGGCGTCCCGCGCGAGCAGACCCAGCAGTTCGCCGCGCTGCTGGCCACGGTGGAAGGCAATCTGATCGCGCTCGACCAAGCCCCGGCGAACGCCTGAGGCGGCTCACACCGCCGGGTGCCCCGCCCCAGGCGACAGCGGCCCCGCCTCGCTCACCCGGCCCTCCCGCAGCATCACGCGGTGCTGGCCGAAGCGTGCCAGGTCGGCCGGGTCGTGCGTGATCATCAGCATCGGGACGTCGACGCGGTCGAGCAGCTGCTCGAGCTCATCCCGCATGCGCTCGCGCAGCTCCGGGTCCAGCGCCGAGAAGGGCTCGTCCAGCAGCAGCGCGCGCGGCTGGTTGACGAGGGCGCGGGCGAGCGCGGTGCGCTGGCGCTGGCCGCCGGAGAGTTCATGCGGCCGCTGCCCGGCCACCTCGGTCAGCTCGAACACCTGCAGCCAGTGCGCCACCGCCTCGTGCGCCACGCGCCGGGAGGGATTCAGCCAGCCGCGCTGCAGCCCGAAGGCGATGTTCTGGCGCACGGTCAGGCGCGGGAAGAGCGCGTAGTCCTGGAACAGATAGCCGAAGCGGCGCTGGCGCGCGGGCAGGTTCACGCGGCGGCTGCTGTCGAAGAGCAGGTCCGCGCCGAAGGCGATGCGGCCCTGGTCGGGCGTGAGCAGGCCGGCGATGGCCTGCAGCGTCAGCGTCTTGCCGGCGCCCGACGGGCCGTAGAGGACGGTGCGGCGCGCATCGGTCTTGAACTGCAGGTCGAGCACGAACTCGCGGCCCGCGCTGCGCACGCGCTTGTGCACGCTGACGTCGAAACTCATGGCAGCCCCCCGCGCACCTTGGACAGGCGGCCGGCGGCCAGCAGCACCACGATGCAGGTGAGTGAGGTGATGAGCACGAGCAGGTTGGCCTGGTCGTCCTGCCCCGCCTGCACGGCCTCGTAGACGGCGATGGAGAGGGTCTGCGTCTGGCCCGGGATGCTGCCGGCGACCATCAGCGTGGCGCCGAACTCGCCGAGGGCGCGCGCGAAGGCCAGCAGCACGCCGGCCAGGATGCCGTGCCAGGCCATCGGCAGGGTCACGCGGAAGAACACCGCCACCTCGCCCAGGCCGAGCACGCGGGCGGCCTGCTCCAGCTTCGGGTCCACCCCCTCGAAGGCCGCGCGGGCGGCCTTCATCACCAGCGGGAAGGCCACGATCGTGGCGGCGATGACCGCGCCCTGCCAGGTGAAGATCAGGTGGATGCCGAAGGTCTCGTGCAGCCAGGCGCCCAGCCAGCCGCGCTTGCCCACGACGACGAGCAGGTAGTAGCCCAGCACGGTCGGCGGCAGCACCATCGGCAGCGTGAGCAGGGCGTCCAGCACATCGCGGCCGATGAAACGCGTGCGCGCCAGCGCATAGCCGGCGGCCACGCCCAGCACCAGGTTCAGCGCCGTGGCCCAACCGGCCACTTTCAGGGACAGGGCCAGTGCGACCCAGGCCGACGAGTCCACGCGGCGCCCGCCTCAGGGCCGCTGGAAGCCGTGCTTCGCCAGCACGGCCTGGCCCGCTGGCGAGACCACGAACTCGACGAACTTGCGCGCCGCCTCGGCGTTCGGCCCGCCGGCCACCGCCGCGATGGGGTAGCTGATCGGTGTCGCGGTCGGCACGGTGAAGGCGACCTTGACCTTGTCCTTTTGCGCGGCGGCATCGGTCGCGTAGACGAAGCCCGCCTCGACCTCACCGCGCGCGACGTAGTCCAGCGCCTGCCGCACGTTGATGGCGTAGACCGCCTTGGCCTCGACGGCCGGCCACAGCCTGGCGGCTTCGAGCGCGCCCTTGGCATAGCGGCCGGCGGGCACGCCCTCCGGCTTGCCCAGGGCCAGGCGCTTCACCTCGGGCCGGGCGAGGTCGCCCAGGGTCTTCAGCGCCACCGGGCTGTCGGCAGGCCCGATCAGCACCAGCGTGTTGTTGGCGAAGTTGCGGCGGGTGCCGGCCACGAGCAGGCCCTGGGCCTGCGCCTTGTCCATGGTGTCCTGGTCGGCCGAGGCGAACACATCGACCGGCGCGCCCTTGGCGATCTGGGCGAGCAGCGCGTCGGACGCGGCGAAGTTGAAGCGCACGGTGTGGCCCGGGTGCCGGGCCTCGAAGGCCGGGCCCAGCTCCTTGAACGCCGTCGTGAGGCTGGCGGCGGCCGACACGGTCAGCTCGGCCGCGGCTGCGGCCAGGCTGGCGATGCCGAGCCCTGCGCACAGGCCGACCCGAGCGAGGCAGCGGCGCAGAGACGGGCGACGGGTGTGCATGGGAATCCTCGGCAGGCGGTGAAAGAGGCGGCGGTGCGAAATATATCGCCATGCACAACGCCTGGCTGGCGGCCGCGGGATTCACCCGCCTCGCGAGCAGCGCGCCACGCCGCCTCGGTGCTGTAATTCATGGCCGACATCGCTGCTGCCCCATGCGCCACGCCAAGCCCGAACCCGCCGCCCCCCGCACCCGCCCGGAGCTGCGCCTGCGCATGCGCGTGATGAGCGGCGACCTCAATGCCATCGGGCCGGGCAAGATCGAGTTGCTGGAGGCCATCGAGGCCCACCGCTCGATCACCGCGGCGGCCAAGGCCCTGGGCATGTCCTACCGCCGCGCCTGGCTGCTGGTGGACGAGCTCAACCGCGCCCTCAAGGCGCCCGCCGTCGAGACCGCCGCCGGCGGCCCGGGTGGCGGCGGCACGGCGCTGACGCCGACGGGGCACCAGGTGCTGGCCCTGTACCGGGGCATCGAAGCCCAGGCCCTGGCAGCCTGCCAGGGGGACATCCGGCGCCTGCTGGCGCTGGTGGGCGCGCCGCCGGGCGGAGATCGCTGAAGGCCCCTCAGCCCGTCGGCGCCTTCAGCGCCCGTGCCAGCGCCGCGCCGCGCGCCGCACCACCTCGGGCAGCAGGTGCTGCTCGTCCTCCACCTGGCGCAGCCAGGCGGCGTCGTTGCCCACGCCGTCGATCTCGCGGCGCAGCAGCTGCAGGGCGGCTTCGGCGCGCAGGTCGGCCGCGTGGGGGTCCAGGCGTGAGAGCACCAGGCGCAGGTCGTCGCGCAGCACCCGGTGCTCGCCGGTCTCGGGGTCGACGAAGGTGCCGTCCAGCCCGAAGCGGCAGGCCTGGAAGCGGTTGAAGGTGTAGGGCAGGTAGTCGTCCTCGCTGAGCTTGAAGGGCTTCTCGCGCGTGAGCCACTGCCCCAGGCACTGGATGAAGCCGGCCAGTGCGGCGGCCTTCTCGATCGTCAGCGGCGTGTCGAGCACGCGGACCTCGATGGTGCCGAACTCCGGCTTGGGGCGGATATCCCAGTAGAAGTCCTTCATGCCCGAGACGACGCCGGTGCGGGTCATCTTGCTGAAGAAGACCTCGAAGTCGGCCCAGGTCTGCACGAAGGGCGCGCGGCCGCTCAGCGGGAAGGCGAAGACCGAGTTCAGGCGCGCCGAGTCGAAGCCCGTGTCCTCGCCCTGCACGAAGGGCGACGAGGCGGCCAGCGCGATCAGGTGCGGGATGAAGCGGCTCATGCCGTGCAGCAGCACCAGGGCCTCGTCGGCGCCGGGGCAGCCGATGTGCACATGCTGGCCGAACACGGTGAACTGCTTGGACAGGTAGCCGTACAGCGAGGACAGCTCGTGAAAGCGCGGCGTCTCGAAGATGCGCCGCCGCGTCCAGTGCTGGAAGGGGTGGGTGCCACCGCCGCACAGGGCCACGTCCAGGGTCTCCGCGCAGCCCACCAGCGCATCGCGGATCTCCCCGAGCTCGGACACCACCTGGCCGAAGCCGCTGCACACGCCGGTGGACAGCTCGATCATGCTGCTCGTGATCTCGGGCTTCACGTCGCCGGGGATGCGGCGCTTTTCCATCAGGCGCAGCAAGTCGCCGGAGACGGGGGCGAGGTCGTAGTCGTCGCTGTTGACGATCTGCAGCTCCAGCTCGACGCCCAGCGTGAGCGGCTGCGAACGGGCAAAGACGCCGAGGCTCATGGGCGGCCCTCCTGACCGGTGGGTTGACGATCACGCCGCGGTGGCGCGGGCGGCAGCTCGCCGGCCAGGCGCAGCGCGAACTGCACCGCGATCGGCCCGATCAGCTCCAGCACCGCGATGCTGGCCAGGATGATGGGCGCTGCGCCGGCCGCCAGCGCCGGCTCGGCCCGCATCAGCTCGCTCAACATGACGAGTGCCGTGGCGGACAGCGGCGTCATCGTGATGGACAGGGCCAGGCCCTGGCGCCAGCTCGCCTTGGCCCAGGGCGCGAGCGCGACGATGGTGACCGTCTTGGCCACGAAGCGCGCCGCCATCAGCGCCAGGGCTGCAAAACCGCCGGCCACCAGCACCTGCGGCGACCAGGCCGAGCCGACGATGACGAACAGCATCAGCACCAGCGCCCCGCCCGAGGTGCCGAAGTGGCGCGGCCACACCCACGGCCGCTCGCTGGTGTTGCGCAGCAGCAGCCCGGCCAGCAGCGGCATCAGCAGCGTGGACACGCCGATCGCACGCGCCGCCACGATGGCGAAGGCCACCAGGCCGAAGAGCAGCAGCACGGCGCTTTCGTTGCGCAGGTCGAGCCGCCGCGCCACCAGGTAGACGGCGCCAGCCAGCAGCGCTGCCAGGCCGCCAGTCGTCATCAGCGAGATGGCCAGGCCCGCGAGCGCCTGCGCCACGCTGCCGCCATCGTCCGCCGCCCACCAGGTGCGCATCAGGGTCAGGGCGATGACGGCATAGAGCGTGTTCATCGCCGTCAGCAGCGACGCGCGCTGCGTGACCTGACCCTCGGCACCCAGCTCCAGCGACACCCGGCCCGACACGGCAGCCGGCGCCGGCATGGCCAGGATGGCGCAGGCCACGGCCGTCTGCCAGCTGAGGTCGAACAGGCGCAGCACCGCGGCCACGGCCACGGCGCTCAGCAGCGCCTCCAGCAGGCTGGTGGCGGCCAGGCCCGGGTTGCGGCGCAGCCAGCGCAGGTGCACGCGGCTGCCGATCTCGAACAGCAGCAGGCCCAGGGCCAGGTCGGTCACGGTCTGCGCCGCGCCGGACAGCGGCAGGCCCACGCCATGCCCGAAGGCGGCCGCCACGCAGCCCGCCAGCGTGTAGCCGACGACGCGCGGCAGGCGGGTGGTGGCCGCGATGAACTCTCCCGCCAGCGCACCCGCCAGCAGCACGCCGACGACGAACATCAGCCCGCTGGAGGGCGCCACGGCAAGCCCGGCCCAGATGCGGGCCCCGGTGTCGAAATCGGTCATGTGTCTCCCTGCAAGAGCGGTCGCTGAGCGTAGGCGGGCCACGCGGCCGCGCTTGTAGGCCAAGGCCTTGTCTGCAAGCCGCCCCGCGGCCACGGTCGACAGCCGGGTCCCACATCCCAGGAACTGGGGATGTCGACGACGTTGGCATCAAGAAGGCGCGACAAGCGTGCAGAAGTCACAGCGATACGGGGACGACCCATCCCCATAAACTGGGATAGATCACTCGCCAGCAGGGGATGGCGCTCCTAGCATTCGCTCACAAATGACCAACAGCCAGGCGGCATGAGGGCGCAATGCAGAAATGGGGCAAGGACGACTCAGGTGCGTGCAATCCAGGCCCGCGCCACCGGCCGAGGGCCGGATGGGCGCTGGGCCTGGCGATGGCGCTGGGGCTGCTGGCATCGGCGGTTGAAGCGGCCACCCGGCCGGCCAACCCGGCCCCGCCGCCCAGCCGCAGCGAGCCCATCACCTGGACCCTGCTCGGCATCCCGCCCAACACCATCCCCATCAACGGCGAGCCCTCGGACGGCCAGTTCGACCTGATCCTGAAGCTGGTCATTGCACAGATGCCCGGCCGGGAGCACAAGTTCGTCTACGCCAACACCGGCCGCATCGTGACCATGCTCCAGGAGGGCTTTCCGGCCTGCTACATCAGCTCCACGATGACGCCCGAGCGCAAGGCGGTCGCGCACCTGACCGTCAACGGCGTGGTGCCACCGTTGCGGCTGCTGGTGCGCAAGTCCGCCGTGCCCAAGCTGCCGCGCAATGCGCAGCAGGAAGTGGTGCTGGAGCAGCTGCTGGCGCGCACCGACCTCACGACGACGCTGGAGCAGGGGCGGTCCTACTCCGCCAACATCGATGCGGCGGTGGAGAAGGTGGCGCCGAACATCACCCGCAGCCGCACGCAATCCATCCAGATGCTGCGCAACGGGCGCGTGGACTACACCATCGGCTTCGACACCCAGCTGAACTACGAGCTGCGCACCGGCGAGCGCCTGCCGCTGGATGCCGAGCTCACCTCCCTGCCCATCGCCGGCGAGCAGGTGCGCTACACCGCCTTCGCCTGCCCGCGCACGCCCTGGGGCCAGGCCATGATCGACGAGCTCGACGTCATCCTGCGCCGGCTCGCCGGCTCGCCCGACTACCTGGCCGCCATGAACAAATGGCTCAGCGCCGAAGAGCGCGAGCGCATGCGGCCCGTGATGCGCGAGTTCCTGCGCCTGCGCGCCACCACCTCGGATTTCGACGACGCGCCCACGGCCGCGGGCCCGGCCCGCAAGCCCGGCCCTCACTGACCCGCTGCCCGCCCTCGCGGCGGCGGCGCCCGACGCCTTCACCCTCCGCACCCCCGGTGCAACCCCGTGGTTTCTCAAGGAGATCGACCATGCCCCTGCCTGCCCATCTGCCCGGCCTCCTGGCTGCCTGCCGCCCGATCGCCCCGCCTTCGCCCCCCATCGGCAGCCGCCACCGGCCCCGCCGCCGCGCCGCCGGCCTGGCCCTGGCGCTCGCCGCCCTGCCGCTGGGGGTGCAGGCGCAGACTTCCTCCGTCACGCTGTTCGGCGTGGTGGACCTGGCGGCACGCTACAGCAACAACGGCAAGGTGACGCTCAAGAGCCTGGAGAGCGGCGGCATGACCTCCAGCCGCTTCGGCGTGCAGGGCGTGGAAGACCTGGGCGGCGGCATGAAGGCCGCGTTCTGGCTGGAGGGCGGCTTTCTGGCCGACTCCGGCGCCAACGCGCCGTTCAGCGACACGCCGCGCTTCTGGGGCCGCCGCGCCACGGTGAGCCTGCTGGGCGAGGGCCTGGGCGAGCTGCGCGTGGGCCGCAACCAGACGCCCTTCTTCAACATGTACCTGTCCTTCGACCCCTTCACCTGCAATGGCATCGGCTCGGTGATGAACCTCATCCCGGTGATGGGCACGCGCATCAACCCGGCCTCCGGCGTGGGCCAGCAGGACCAGGCGCGGGGCCGCAGCGACAACTCGGTGCAATGGGGCGTGGCGCCGGGCAAGGCGGGAGCCTACGGCGAGGTGCTGGTGTCGGCGGGCGAAGGGGTGTCCGGCAACCGGCATCGCGGCGCGCGCCTGGGCTGGGTTCAAGGGGGCGCCAACGTGGCGATGTCCTGGGGCGACACCCAGGTCTACACCGTGGCCAAGCCCGACAACCGCGTGCGCGAGATCGGCGTGGCCGCGGCCTACGACTTCGGGACGGTGCGGGTGATCGGCCAGGTGCTCGACCGCCGGCTCGACGCCAACACCCGCCGGCTCTACGTGCTCTCCGGCACCTGGCGCGAGGGCCCGCACCAGCTGCGCGGCACGCTCAGCCGCTACAGCGACAACCAGCGCACCGCTGCCGGCCTGAGCCAGGACGCGCGCCAGCTCAGCCTGGGCTACCTCTACGGCTTCTCGCGCCGCACCAGCCTGTACGCCACCTACACGCGCATCGACAACGACGCCGGCGCCGCGCAGCGCGGCAGCAGCCTCGCCGGCGTGGCCGGCCAGGCGAACACCGGCCTGGAGCTCGGGCTGCGGCACGGATTCTGACGACGGCCGCGCCGCCCTCGGGTCAGCCCCTCACGGGGCCGTGAACTGCCCCACAGCAGCCACGAGCGCATCGGCCTGGTGACGCAGGCCTTCCGAGGCCACAGCGCTCTGCTGCACCAGCGCGGCGTTCTGCTGCGTGGCGTGGTCCATCTCGCCCAGCGCATCCGCGACCTGCGTCAGGCCCGCCTGCTGGTGGCTGGCCGCATCGCTGATCTGCTCGACCGTCTGCGACACCTGATGGATGGCCTGCACCACGTCCTCCATCGTCTGCCCGGCCTGGGTGACCAGGGCCGACCCCTGCTCCACCCGGGCCACGCCGGCGTGGATCAGGCCCTTGATCTCCCGCGCAGCATCAGAGGAGCGACGCGCCAGCGTGCGCACCTCACCCGCCACCACCGCAAATCCGCGGCCCTGCTCGCCGGCGCGCGCCGCCTCGACGGCGGCATTGAGCGCCAGGATGTTGGTCTGAAAGGCAATGCCGTCGATCGTGCCGATGATGTCGGCGATGCGACGCGAGCTCTCGGTGATGCCGTCCATGGTGTCCACCACCTGGGCCACGACCTCGCCGCCGCGCGTGGCCACGGCCGAGGCAGCCTGCGCGAGCGATTTGGCCGTGTGCGCCTGGTCGACGTTCTGGCGCAAGGTCGACCCCAGCTCGTCCATGGTGGCGGCCGTGCGCCGCAGGGCACGGGCCTGGTGCTCGGTGCGGCGGCTCAAGTCCTGGTTGCCCTGGGCGATCTCGTTGCTGGCGGCCGCCACGCGCTCGGCGTTGGCGCGCACATCGGACACCAAGTGCGACAGCGAAGCCTGCATGTACCGCATGGCCTCGACCAGCGGCGAAAGCTCGTCGCGCCGGGTGTCGACCACCGGGTGGCTGAAGTCGCCATCGCGGACACGGCGGGCCGTCAGGCCGACGCTGGCCACGCGGGCGCGCAGCGCCGGGCCGAGGTAGCCTGCCAGCCCCACCAACCCGAGGCTGATGCCTGCAGCCAGGCCGACAGCCACGTCCCCCGTGCTGCCGGCATCCTCGCGCACGCGGTCGATGTCGCGCTTGAGCAGTCCCGACTGGTAGTCGACCGTGTCGGCCGTGGCCGCGAGCAGCCGGTTGCGTGCCGGGATGGTGTGCTCGACCAGGAAGCCGAAGGCCTGCGCCACCTGCCCCGCCTCGATCAGCGCGGCATTGCGGCCGGCGACGGCCCAGAAGTCCGCCAGGGCCGGCCTGAACACCCGCAGCCGTTCGCGCCCACCCTCGGTGGAGACGTCACGCTCGAAGGCCGCAGCGGCGCTGTCGATGCGCTCGCGGTACTGGGCGATGTCGGCGAACGCAGCGGCGCGCTCCTCGGGCGTGCGCGCCAGCATGGCGTGGCGCAGCTGGAGGAAGGCGCGCGTCACGTTCAGA
>Ga0233424_10001478_pt1 | contig 20233 bp, 13 predicted proteins | sample Watercolumn_Towu_FD_181011 | JGI IMG/M metagenome (GOLD analysis project Ga0233424, IMG submission 181011) | Freshwater microbial communities from Lake Towuti, South Sulawesi, Indonesia - Watercolumn_Towuti2014_125_MG | ecosystem: Environmental > Aquatic > Freshwater > Lake | place: Indonesia...
CGAGGAACGCGAACAGCACGGCGATCACGAGCAGCCCGCCTTCGAACAGGTTTTTGCGAGCCGTTTCGACGACGTGTTCGACCAGCTCGGCGCGATCGTACACGGCGTCCACGGTGACCCCCGGCGGAAGCGTCGGCCGAATCCTCCGCCAGCTCGGTCGAGATCGGCCCCATCTTCGGCCGCTCGATTCCCGCCGGTATCTCGACCGTGGCCAATCGCTCGTTGATCGCCTGCCGTGCGAAATAAATGTCCGTCCCGTCCTCGAACTGCACCGTCACCTGCGACAGTCCGAACTTGGACGTCGACGTCATCTCGGTCAGCCGCGGCAACCTCGCGAGCACCTGTTCGACGGCGTAGGTGATCTGCCGCTCGCACTCCTCCGGCCCCAACGCCGGAGCCCGCGTGTTCACCTGCACCTGCACGGGCGTCGTGTCGGGAAAGGCGTCGATATCAAGCTGCGCCACCGACACCACCCCCGCCGCCGCCAGCACGAGCGCGAACCGCACGGGGAAAGATCGGGGCGAAGCAGTGTTCGAAATCGCGCGCGTGGCGAGTTCGTGTGGCGACGCGGCCGAGGGAGTTTCGAGTTGTGTGAGCACGTCAACGTCTCATCGAGGTAGCCGTCGGCCTTTTGCCGGCGTGTCGTGAGCCGATGCCGGGGCACAAGGCCCCGGGCTACTTTCAGAAAACGCCATGCCTTCGATCCGGCGGCAAATCGTCATCGGCCGGACAAGGGCAGCGGCAGGGGACTGAACAGATCGACGCCGCGAAGTACGGTCGTCTTGCGTGGCCAAACAGTCGTCGATCGCCGGCTGTCAGATCAGCCAGGCGCCGAGCGCGGCCTGCGGATTGGAAGTTTGAAGCGGTGGCGAGATCGGTCCGCTGCGATTGTGAAACCGCGTCGGCAAACGGACGACGGCGGATGTCTCACCGACGACGGTCGCATGCACCCACCAAGCCGCCGCGCGCTGCACCTCTGAGACCGGCGGGCTGACTCGTTTCGCCGCGATCGTGATGCACCGACCGTCGCACTTTGCGAGGTCATCGACCTGAGAATCGGGTGGTCATCGTGAGCCAACCCGGTTCCGTCCGCATGATGGTGGCACAACTCGCAACCCCACTGCGCATGGATCAGCATCGCCGCTGCGGTGAGATGGAGAATTGCGAGTCGAATCATGTCGGCACTTGAAATAGAACCGGCAGCTTCCGCCGGAACTCGCGTGTTTGCGTGACGGCAGGATCATCGCGCACCGAGGCGACGGGGCCAAGACTGGGAATCGTTGCGGGTTGTCCAAGCTGCCGTGTCGATACAACTGGAACAACTGGCACCGACCGGCGAGTCGGATCGGTGCCCGACGGCGCACAGCGGTACCGAAACGAATTGTAGGACGGTCCTTCCGGGCCGTCTGATCAGTGCTCGGCGAGCAAGACGTGACGGCCCGGAAGGGCCGTCCTACGGCTCGATATTCTGGTGGGTGATCGAGGAGCGGACATGCGAGCGATGCGAACCAACCACCGAGCGGCCATGATGCCGGCGGTGCTCGCGTTCGCACTCTCAGGCTGTCAATCAATCGCGCCGACGCCCCCTTCCGTCGCACGACCATTCGATCATCAGGGTGCCACTGGCGGATTGTCCGCCACTGTTGAGTCAAGCGTTACGAGCACTGGCAGCACGCTTCCAGTGGCACCCGGCGAGTCGCAGTCAAAGTCCATCCAACTGGTCTCCGGTCAGCAGCCAGCACAGCGAGTCAGGAGCAACCAACGCGAAGAGCCATCGCTGGCGGATCGGTTGCGGATGCCGGAGGCGCTGCCTGGTAGCAAGCTGCCCCCGCCAAGTCTGCCAGTCGAGGTGCTCGAAAACCCGGACAAACTGCGACGTGCCGTCGAGTCGCTTTATCCCGACCTGCCAAAGCTCGCGCCCGGCGGCATTCCGGTTGAAACGACGTCCGCGCCGATGGACCTCGCCGCGCTCGAAGCCTTCGCCATCGAGAATCATCCCGCCGTGTCGCAGGCGAACGCGGACCTGCAGGCGGCGATCGGCACGATGATTCAGGCGGGGCTGTATCCCAATCCGTCCATCGGCTACGAAGCGGACACGGTCAACACGGGAAGAACCCGCGGCAATCAAGGCGTGATGCTGACGCAAACTATCAAGACCGCCGGCAAGCTCGACCTGAAAAAATGTTCGGCGACGATGAGCCTGTACAACTCACAACTCGCGCAGTCGAAAACGAGTGTCGCTGCGCGCAGCCAGGTCCGGCGGGCGTACTTCGCCGTGCTCGTGGCACAGGAACAGGAGCGCGTGGCCGAAGCGCTGGCGGAGTTCACTCACGAGGTGTACCGCGTTCAGGTCGATCAGCTTCGCGCCGGGCAGGCGGCGCCGTACGAACCGATGCAACTGCGGGCACTCGCGGTTCAAGCACGCGGCGCCATCCTCGTGGCTCGCAACCGGACCGATTCCGCCAGACGGCAACTGGCCGCATCGCTCGGAAGTCCGAACGCGGCGCCACCGGTCGCCGCCGGTCAGGTCGATCGGCCCGGGCCGCGGATCGAATTCGAACCGGCCGTCGCGGCGGCGCTCGAACGTCACCCGGACGTGCTCGCCGCGCGAAACAGCGTGAGCAAGGCTCGGTATGACCTGCGACTGGCCGAAGTCACCCCGATCCCGGACGTGGACATTTACAGCGCCATCCAGAAGGACTTCACGACGCCCCCGTTCGGGACCACGTACAATTTGCAAGTGTCGGTTCCGGTTCCCGTGTTCGATCGAAATCAGGGGGCGATCCGGACCGCGTGCGGATTGCTCGTGCGGGCGTCGGAGGAAGAGCGGCGGTTGCAGACCACGCTGACCGCCGACTTCGCCCGCGCGTTCGAACGCTACCGGACGAGCCGCGAACTGGTCGATCTCTACCGCGACCAGATCATCCCCGACCAATCGCGAGCCTACCGCGGCGTGTACGAACATCACCAGCAGGAACCGGCCAAAGTCACGTTTGGCGACATCGTAACCGCGCAGCAGTCGCTGGCCAATTCGATCACCACGTACCTCGCGTCGCTGACCGAGTACTGGTCGGCCGTGGTCGATCTCGCCGAGCTGCTGCAACTCGAAGACGTGTTCGCCACGATCCCCGGTGCGTGGGAGATATCGGTTGATGTGCCGCCGGTGCCGGAAGGAGCGTCAACCGAGTGATTGGGCAGTGTGAGGGTGAGAGAGTGCGAGGGTGACGGGGTGGACGATCGACGGCTCCCTTCCCTCACACTCTGTTACCCTGACACTCTGGCACTCACCCAATCGCTCTCGCGTACCTGCAAGCCGCATCGCGTTGCCGGCACGACCGACCCGGCGCTACTTCTCCGTGAACGGCACCGGCGACGGGCCGAGCAGCTTGTCGATCGCTTCGCGGACCGGTTTGAAATCCTGACGGTCCGGACCCAACCGAGCCAGGTTGTGCAGGACTTTGTGTTCCTTGTCGAGCAGGAGCACAGTCATCGCCGCGCGGTCGTGGAGGCCGTACTCCATCGGACCGGACTTGCCCGCCGTGGCGATTCCAATCGTCGATTTCACGTCGTACGTGTCGTGAAACACCTTGGCCTGCCGCGTGGCCCCTTCGTTATCGTCGGTTAAGCGCACGATCAACACTTCGAGACCCTCCGGTTGACGCAGACGCCCGTAGGCTTCGAGATTCTTGAGCAACCCGAATCCCGGCCGAGTCACTTCGCTCCAGAAGATGACGAGAACCGGCTTGCCATTCAGTGCGGTCAGTTGATCAACTTTTTTGCCGGCCTGGTCGCCGGTCACGATCTGGATTTCGAAGCCCGGCGCAGGCTTGCCGACTTGCGGGCCAGACATGGGGTCTTCGGCGCGCACGGACGACGCGGGCAGGCAAATGAGCGCGGTCAGCAGAGCAAGGCGACGCATGGCGGACTCCTGTTCAGACGGACGGGGGAGGCGGATAAAGTCGGGCGAAGACGCTTCGATCATCAGCATGATCAAATTTCGTTGCGGCGTCCAGCGACTGCTCGTAGAAAAATTCTGCCCGATCGTGTGCCCCGGCCAGTTCGGCTGCGAGCGATGAGCATCCGAAAGCCGTCGCCCGGTCGAAGGCCGATTGCTGGCTGCCGGTTTTCTCGCTCAGTTCCAGGCACAGCGAAGCGTAGTGCACGGCTGATTCGGCTCGCCCCGCGACCGCGTACGACGTGGCGAGCAGGCACAACGCCCGCTGATGATTCAAGGTCGAGCCGACTTGCATCCAGTGCTGAAAGGCCGCGTGTGCCACATGAATCATCCGTTCGACCTCGTCCGGCGACCTCGAAGCCGCCTCGACGAGGTCCCACGCGAGATTATTGAGTTCCACAGCGAACCAGCGGTGGGCTTGAGCGAGGTCGAATGGGGGTTGGTTAATAATGTTTCCGTGCTCAACCTCTCCCGTGCGAGAGAGTGTTGGAGTGAGGAGGGCAGGGCGACCGCGGACCGTCTGTATTCCAAAGTTTCCGAGACACATGCCCCGCACCCCAGACCCGTCTCCCCCTGCGGAGGCGAGGGAAGTTTCTTATTTGGCATTCCCAGTCGTATCCACCCTCCCCGGCACCCACACGAGCGCCACTTTGTTGACGGTGATGTCGGACTTCCGAGGCGGAAGGTCGAGCTTTTCGAGTTGCAGGTTGTCGGTGTCGCACTGGTCCTGAATTTTCTCGATCTGATCTTGAATCTCTGTTTCCAACTCGGCCAGTTTCTTCTGGACGGCTTCCAGCGTTTCGTTGGCACGGGCGACGTCTCCCTTTTCGGAAAGGACGCGGTTCGCAGCGCGGGCAGACGACGCGGCTCGCGACACGTTTGCGGCCGAGGCCACTTTCCGGCCGAACAGCGCACCGACCAGCACGCTGCCGAACGAGAGCGCGGCCGAAACTTCCTGCGAGTTTTGCTGTGATTTTTGCACGTCGACGGCCTGCTGCGCCCGCCGAACCCGCTCCTGCTGCGTGCCGACTTTCGACGCGTATTTGCTCCGCAGTTTCTCGACCTGCGCGTCGCGTTGCTCATGTGCCGCCGTGGTGATTCGCACGCGGAAGTCTCCCTCCGTTTCGCCCGGGTGAGAAGTCTGCTTGAGCGACTTGCACGTCCAAAGCGACAGTAGTTGCGTCGCGTACAAGTGGTTTTTGAATGCGGTCTTCCACTCGGCGTACGACTTGGCTCGTGTTGCGGCCGCGGCCAGCGGCGCGAACTTGCCGCGCGAGTCGGGAACTTGCTCGGTCTCCGGTTCGTCGTCGGTCGAAGTGACCGCGTCGTCCCAGAGCGGCGTCGGGATCGATTCGCTGATGTCCACGAGTGAATGCACGTCCTGCCACACGTCCACCTTCGAAATGGCCTGAACGAAGTGCAGTCGGGCCGTGGCGAGAATGGCCGGACGATACAGCGGCGATTCGCCGTCGTCGACCGGTTGTCGCACGGGAAGGAACGCTTCGAGAATCCCCGGCGGCAGCACCGGGCGATGACCGTCGGATCCCGCGAGCGACACGCTCGGTGTCGGGGCAGAAGGCGGTGCGACGGGCGTCGCGGTGGACGGTGATTGGTGAACGGCGGACAGAGTCACAGGTGGTGATGACGTGGGAATCGCAGCGGCTTTGCGCGGGGCCATGAGTGTCTGGATTTGCTCGCGACTGATCGGCCCGCGAAGATACGACAAGGCCCAGCGCGTTTGAAACACGATCGGCTGATCGTCGTGGACGTTGTTCATCAGGAAGACGCGATTCGTGAGGCCCGCGATCGTCGCTTCCATCGCACCGCGGTCGAAGTTGGCTCCGGCGGCGGCGGACGCCCCTTCCAGACCTTCGAGCACCCGGGCCTTGTCGCGTTCGGTTTGCAGCCGTCCGATGAACCACGTGCCGGCGTTGGCGAGACCTTTGTAATCCAGATCGACCGGATTCTGCGTGGCGAGGACCACACCGAGTCCGAAGGCCCGCGCCTGCTTGAGCAATGTCAGCATCGGCAGCTTTGATGGCGGATTCGCGGTTGGGGGGAAGTATCCAAACACCTCGTCCATGTACAGCAGAGCCCGCAGGCTGGACGTGCCCGCCTGTCCGCGCATCCACGTCACGACTTCGTTCAGCAGGATCGTCACAAAAAACATCCGCTCGCTGTCGGAAAGGTGCGCGATGGAGATGATCGACAGACGCGGCTTGCCTTCGGATGTGTAAAGCAACCGCTGCACGTCCACGGGTTCGCCTTCGAGCCAACCTTGAAAGCCCGGCGACGCGAGCAAATTGTTGAGCATCATCGCCAGCTCGAATCGATCGACCGCGGGGAAGAAACTCTCGAGGTCCATCACGCCGATTTTGTCGAAGGGCGGCTGCTGGATTTGACGGATCAGCGACGGCATATCGAGGTCCAGGCCAGTTCGCCACGCCCGGTCCAGGAGATTCGACAGCAGAATGTGCTCGCGGCTGCGCAGCGGGTCGGCGTCGATACCGAGCAGCGCGAGGAGGCCGGATACCGCCCCGGTCACGCGCCGGCCGAACGCTTCGTTGTCGGCTCGCAGTGCTTCCGGCGGCGCAGCGAACGACCGTAGCACCGTGAGCGGCAGGCCGATGTTGCTTCCCGGCGTGTAAATCGCCACGTCCACCGCGTTGCGGAACCGCGCGATCCGTTCGCCGTCCTGACCCCAGTCGGCCATACCGCGCTTCCACGTCTCCGCCGTTTTCGCCGCGAAGTCGTCGGGCGTCTGGTTCTGCCGCGCGGCTTCCTGCGGATCGATCCACGGCAAGAACTCCGCCGGCGCGAGGTTCGGGAACGTGAGCAGCAGGTTGCCCAGATCCCCCTTCGGGTCGATGACGATGGCCGGGATGGAATCGATGGCAGCCTCTTCGAGCAGCGCGAGACACAGCCCGGTCTTCCCGCTACCGGTCATCCCCACACAAACCGCGTGCGTCGTGAGATCTTTCGAATCGTACAACACGAGGTCCGCGTTCGGCCGCCCTTGCTCGAGGTCGAACCGGCGTCCGAAGTAGAACACCCCCAGCTTTTCAAAGGCGTGATCGATCGCAGACATCGTTAGGCAACCCGTGTGGAAGCGACTTGGGAGCGACCGCCCTTCGCATCGCGGGCGGATACGCGAAACCAATATCAACAATCGGCGAAGGATTGTCGAGGAACCTCGGCGATGCGTGTGGCTTGGACTTTGGATCGGGATTCGAGAAATTCCTTCGACATCGCGCGCACAGTCCGCGGTCGGACGACGCTTATTTGTAGTATCGGCCTCCAACGCGGAGTCGGCTTGCCGAGCCAATGCAGCCTTTCCGCTACGCGTGATGTGCTCGTCACGCGGAGCGGGATGGCTACAAATCCAGGTCGCTGCCGACGAGGGTCGCATTGTCGCGATTGGATTTGAGATTTGGCATACTGCCGGCGGGTACTCCTGTCTCTCTCACCCCTGGGGCCACGTTTTGATCACCGGTCGAACGCCGGATGGGAGCATTGCGATGTCCGACTCCAGTGCGACGATTTCCGGCGACAACCCCGGTCGCAAACGGCTGTTGGAGACTGTGCTCGCCGACTACATCCGAGCCTGCGATGACGGAGCCGTGCCGGATCGGGACGGGATTCTGAAGCAGCATCCCGAATTGGCCGACGACCTACGCGAGTTTTTCGCCAATCGCGATCAGGGGAATCAATTGGCCGCGCCGATGCGTGATTTCGGCGACTCGTTGTCCGCGCGCATCGGGCCGGGCAAGGACATCAGTTACGTCGGCGATTACGAACTGCTGGAGGAAACTGTTCGCGGCGGGATGGGAGTCGTTTACAAGGCTCGGCAAAAAACGCTCGGTCGCATCGTGGCTGTGAAGATGATGCTCACGGGGCGGCTGGCCAACGAAGACGAAGTCGACGTCAAGCGATTTCAAATCGAAGCTAAAGCCGGCGCGAACTTGCAGCATCCCAACATCGTGCCGATCCACGAAGTCGGCCAGCACGAGGGCCTGCATTACTTCTCGATGGACTACATCGAAGGCCGCAGCCTCGCGTCGCTGCTGCGTGAAAACGTGCTGCCGCCCAAGCCAGCCGCCAACATCGTGCGTCAGATCGCCGAGGCGATTCACTACGCGCATCAGCAAGGGACGCTGCACCGCGATTTGAAGCCGTCGAATGTGCTGATGAGTAGGTTGGGACTCCGTCCCGACCCAAGTCCTAATGCTGGTCGGGACGAAGTCCCAACCTACGAGCCGCGCATCACCGATTTCGGCTTGGCGATGCGTGTCGAAGGGGACAGTGGGCTGACGCAGACCGGGCAGATCGTGGGGACGCCCAGCTACATGCCTCCCGAACAAGCTCAAGGCAAGCGGAGCCTGATCGGTCCGGGCAGCGACGTGTATTCGCTGGGCGCGATCCTCTACGAATGCCTGACCGGCCGCGCGCCGTTCCGAGCCGACTCGGTGATGAAGACGATCGAACAAGTCATCCACCGCGAAACCGCCTCTCCGCGCCTGCTGAACTCCAGCGTCCCGCGCGACCTGGAAACCATCTGCCTGAAGTGCCTCGAGAAAGAACCCCACCGCCGCTACGGCACCGCCCAGCTTCTGGCCGACGATCTGCGACGCGACCTCGACGACCGCCCGATCCTGGCTCGTCCAGTCAGCACTGCCGAACGCACCTGGCGCTGGTGCCGCCGCAATCCCGCCGTTGCCAATTTGCTGGCAACGGTCGCGGTTTGTCTGATCGCTGGCATTGGCGTCTCGACGTACTTCGCCACCGAAGCCAGCAACCGCGCGGAGGCCGAAACGTTTCATCGCGGACGCGCGGATGAGAAAACGAAGCTCGCCGAGAGAAAGTGACAGGAGGCCGACGACAACCTGAAGCTCGCTGATCGGCGGCTTTACAATGCGGAAATGAACCTGGCGCAATTGAACTGGGAATCGGCTCGCGTTGGCGCCGTGCTTTAACTGCTGGATCGCCGCCGTACCAAGCTGGATGCCAAGCTGGCGGAAACAGACCTGCGTGGCTTTGAGTGGTATTACTGGGATCGGCATTGTCACAGTGATCTGCTGACGCTGAAAGGACACACGGCCAGCGTCCGGAGTGTGGCGTTCAGTACGGACGGAAAGCGGCTGGCCTCGGCGAGTGAGGACCGGACGGTGAAGGTGTGGGACGCGCGGCCGTGGGCGCCGGAACTGCGAGCGGATCAACAGGCAGTCAGCCTGATCCGGTTTCTTCAGGCGAAGCCGCTGGCGAAAGCCGCTCTGCTCGACGCGATCGCGGCCGAGGCCACGATCTCCGAACCGGTCCGTCAACGCGCCCTCGAATTGGCCCGCGAGTGGCGCGAATAGCGGCCTTGGTTTCCGTCGGGCCTGCCCCGGCGGAACCAACAACTGCTCGGCTACCAAGTTCGCGCCTCGCAAAATTGCCAACTCTCCGTCCGGCTTGCCCGGACGGGAGTCGCGACTGTGTAACGTTGCTTCCGTCCGGGCAAGCCGGACGGAGTGCCATTGAACGCTGCGGCGTTGGGGGTAGCTGTCCAGTTGTGATCCCGTCGGGGCAGGCCCGACGGAAATCAGAGCGAAGGATGCGTTCAGCGCTTTGGCGAATTCAGTCCCTGCGGTCGTCGAGGGCGGTCAGCCTGCCCCGGTTTCTTCGGGCGATAGCCGCTGGCGAAAGCCACTCTACTCGACGCGATCACCTTCGAGGCCACGATCTCCGAACCTGTCCGCCAACGCGCCCTCGAACTGGCCCGCGAGGGCGCGATTGGTTTTGGTATCGACTCTATCGGTTCGCGACAAACTGTAGGACGGCCCTTCCGGGCCGTCGCGGGCGGACGTGGAGGCGGATAGACTTGGTGTGGAGAGGAAATGAAGGTTCGATACGATGACGGCCCGGAAGGGCAGGTCAACACAGGAAAGACGGCCCGAAAGGGCCGTCCTACACAAAGAGCAATCCGTGGACCCGAAGGAGCAACCATGAAACGGCATCGAGATTTGATTGGAGTTTGGGTCGGCTGCTGTGCCGGCATCGCGTGGCTGGCGGGTGCGGGTCTGGCTGGGGATTGGAATCGGCTTGCCGCGGCCGACGATCCACCACCGAAATTGGAGGCGTGCAAGATCGGCACGACGTCGCCGGCTCATCGGCTGGGCAAGCTGTATCTCGCCGGGCAACCGCAGGTCGAGGACTTGCAGGTCGCGAAGGAGCAGGGAATCAAGACGGTCCTCAATCTGCGGAAGAAAGAGGAGCTGACGTGGGACGAGGAAGCCGCCGTCAAGAAGCTGGGGCTGAACTACATCAATCTTCCCATCGGCGGACCGGCTGATTTGAAAGACGAGGTGTTCGAGCAAGCTCGGAAAATTCTCGGCGACAAGGAACGGCAGCCGGTACTGCTGCACTGTGCGTCGGCGAACCGTGTCGGCGCCATCTGGCTTGCGCACCGCGTGCTGGATGACAAGGTGCCGTACGATCAGGCGCTTGAAGAAGCTCGCAAGGTGGGGCTGAAAGCGCCGCCTCTCGAAGCGGCCGCGAAGGCCTACATCACGAAGGTGCAGGCGAAGAAGTAGCACGGCATCCGACGCCCGACCGAGTCGCTGGCGAGACGACTCGCGGGTGAAGTATGCTCCGCCCGTGAGGTCTCACGATGGCGGACGTGCTCCAGAAAATCGTCGAACACAAACGCGGCGACGTCGCGGAAGCGAAGCGGTTGCGCCCGGTCGAGCAGTTGCGCGAGCGGCTGACCGAAGCGCCCTTGGTGCGCGATTTCGCCGCGGCGCTGGATCCCTCGCCCCTCGCCCCTCGCCTCCCGACCCTCCGCTCGATCCGATTGATCGCCGAAGTGAAGAAGGCATCACCGTCGGCCGGTCTCATCCGCGAAGATTTCGACCCGGTCGAGATTGCTCGGACGTACGAACGGCACGGGGCGGCTTGCGTCAGCGTGCTGACGGACGAACGGTTTTTTCAGGGGCACCTCGACTACCTGACGGCCGTGAGGCGAGCCGTTTCAATTCCCGTGCTGCGGAAGGATTTTCTCATCGACCGGTATCAAGTCGTCGAAGCCCGCGCGGCCGGGGCTGACTGCATCCTGCTGATCGCCGAGTGCCTCGACGACTGTACGCTGCGAGACCTGTATTTCTTCGCCAGCGAACTCGGCATGGAATCGCTAGTCGAAATCTATGAGCCGGACAACCTCGACCGTATGATCAAGCTGGGAGCGCGACTGATCGGGATCAACAATCGCAACCTGCGCGAGATGAAAACCGATCTGACCCACACGCTGAACCTCCGCGATCGCGTCCCACCCGGCGTGATCCTGGTCAGCGAAAGCGGCATCCACACCCGAGCCGACGTGGACCGCCTGGAGCAAGCCGGCGTGCAGGCGATCCTCGTCGGCGAAACCTTGATGCGATCACCGGACATCGGTCGAAAAGTTGACGAACTCATTTACTCGTGACATTTCATCGGAAGGAGCCACCGTGCCAGTGAGTCAGCAAGTTGAACACGTACTTGTCGTCCCGACGCTCCTCTTTCGCGAGGTCGGCTACTTTCAGGGGACGACGACGAAGGTCGAACCGTACCTGAAGACGCTGCTCGACCCGAACTACACCAGTTTCCGACCGCGCGACGCGATGGAGAACGATCCGAGTTTCAAGCAGCTCATCCCGTACTGCATCTTCCGTTGCGAGGGACAACTGTTTCACTACCGTCGCGGCAAGGGACAGGGGGAGGGCCGGCTGCACGCGAAGCGGTCGATCGGGATCGGCGGGCACATTTCGGCCGAGGACCAGAACTTGTTCGGGTCGCCGTATCTCGAAGCGATGCACCGCGAGATTGGCGAGGAAGTCTTTCTGGAGACGCCGTACCGCGAGACCTGCATCGGGCTGCTCAACGACGACGACACCGAGGTCGGTCGGGTCCACCTCGGCATCGTCCACATTTTTGATCTCGACGAGCCGAAAGTTCGACCCCGGGAAAAGTCGATACTACAGTCAGGCTTTGCGCCGACGGCAGAACTGGTACGCGATCTGGATAGCTTCGAGACGTGGTCGCAGCTCTGTCTGCAACATTTTGTTTGATCGAACGAACACGGAAGTCCGCCTGAGACAAAGGAGTGTCCCATGCAAGAGTCTTCGTTGCTGAATCGTCGCCATTTCGTGGCCACCACGATGACAGCCGTGGCCGGAGCCGCCGCGGTTGGATTGAATGTGGGACGGGCCGCCGACCCGCCAGCCAAAACTGCGGGGTCCGCTCCAACGAAGCCCGCCGTGGTTGCGGCAAAACCTGCCGACAAACTGCCGGGTGAGCTCGACGTCGAAGCCCTCGGCAACATGCTGGCCGCGATCGGTCTGGAAGCCGAGCGAACGGAGACGCGGTACGACTACGCGTTCAAGTCCAAGCACGGCGACGATTGGGAAATGTCGGTCTCAACCGTGCTGAGCACGGACAACAAGACGATCTGGGTCATGGCGTGGCTCGACGAATTGCCAAAGAACGCGACCGACGTGCCGCGCACGGCGCTGCTGCGGCTGCTTTCCGACAACGACAAGTTGGGGAATGGAAAGTTCTTCGCGTATGTGGCCAGTAACCGCCGGTTCGTGCTGCAGCGCGTGCTGGTCAACGAGAACATCACCAGCGCCAAGTTCCGCGACGTGTTGGTGGACCTTGCCGATTCAGTGGCGAGCACGTACACGCACTGGTCGGTCTCGCAATGGAATTCGACAGGCAGCGAGTCAGCGACCGCTCCGGGAAGCGGAACGAGCGTCCCGGCTCCGGCCGACCCGCCGTCGAAGGCGGCCGCTACGGCGGGGAATTCTGCGAATACGAAGACCGGGACAGCAACCACCAGCAAAACCGCCGCACCGGCCGCCGGCTCGGGCACGAGCGCGGCAACTTCGAGCAAGACCGCCGTGCCAAAGACGGCTGTGAACACGCCGGCCACGAAATCGGGGAGCGCGGTTCGAAAGTGATCGCACTTCGCCGCCAACGCGGCTCCAAACCGAAATGCAATCAGCCCGGCTGACCGATCAGCCGGTCTGGTTTTTTGTTCAACGAGAATCAGCAGCTCGCACGAGCGCTACCGAGCTTGTTCTTCCTGGTCCTTGCGATGCATTTCCGCGAGGACGACCGGGTGCCAGTTCTGGTCCCGGTTTTCCGGGTGCACGTAGTTCTGGCGAGCCCACGTCCGGAGCCGCATCTCTTCGATAGGGTCCACGTCGGTCAAGATAAAGTTCATCGCGGTGCTCCGTGTGCTGGGATCACGATCGAGTTGTGAAAGACCAGGCGCGGCAAGCCATCGCCCGCCGCTCGACTGACTTGATCGGAAAAATTAGCACGGCTCCACACGGCTTTTCAAGGCAACGGCCTAGAAACCAGCCGGGCGTGCCGAATGTTCGTGGCTGGAATGGCGGTGCGGTTGTTAAGCTCGTGACGGCTTTACCGATTGCGAAAACTTCTCCAACGCTCCGGACCACCACCGAATGGCCTCCCGAGTCACCTGTCCCGCGGGACACGAGTTTGAACTGGATGCGGGTGGACCTGCGGATCAGAGTCGTTGCCCCGTGTGCGGCCGAACGGTGGCGGACCAGAATCAAACGGAGAATTCCGTCGGCGGCAGGCCGGCCAGAGGCCTGTGGCAGATGATGGGGCGGATGGGGACGCCGCCCGGCACACCGCCGGCTTCCGATCCAAAGGCATCGGCACCGCGCGAGTTGGCTCCAGGGGAGACGTCCGAGCCGACAGGTTCGCCGCGGAGTCGCCACGGGCTCTGGGACCTGATGGGACGCCGCGACGCTGCCGCGCGCCAGACAGAGTTGCCTGCGTCGGTAGATCGAGGCACGACACCAGAGCCGCGGCGAGATGATTTGCAAACGCAGGCCGCCGATGAATCGCTCGCTGTCGTGGTCGTGTCTGATTCGGACCACGCGCCGCTGCGCACGCAGTCTCTGGGTCTCGATGATTTCGTCGCCGGGGTCCGGGACGCGCGTCCCGAATCGCGCCGCGGCTGGGGACTGGCCAGCCTCGCGCTGGGACTGATCAGCATTCCGCTGGCGCTCCCCGCGCTGTTTCATCAGTCGCCGCTCGTGTTTTTGCCGTCGGGGATTCTCGGTTTCTGCTCGCTCTGCTTCGGGTTGGCCACGGTCAACGCGATCCGCCGACGACGAGTGCAGACAACCGGTGGGGTGATCGCGGTCGCCGGAATGTCGGCGGGTGTCGTCGCGATGTTTCTCGGACCGGTCGTTCTCAGCGGCGTCGGGCGACGCTGGGCGGCAGAGTCGCGCCGGACGTTCACCGAAAGTCATCTGCTGCAGATCGGTGACGGATTGAATGCGTTTCACAATGCCAGGGGAGTGTTCCCAGCGGGAGGCGTTTTCAAACCGATCGCCGGCGGAACGGAGCAGGGGCTTCACGGCTGGATGTCACTGTTGCTTCCATACCTTGGCGAACCGGAGCTGTTCAACCGGATCGACCTGCAGCGAGCGTTCTCGGACGAAGTGAATCTCCCGGCGATGGGGACCGACCTCCCGGTTTTCTGGTCGGCGGGCGGCGATCGATCGAAGGTGGCCGGAAAGTTTGGCGTCGCGCACTTTGCCGGCGTGGGCGGCGAATTCATCAACGAAGATGGCGAGCAAGTCGAGGCAGGGATTTTCGACGTCAACTCGGAAATCACGCGCGATCTGGTGACCGATGGGCTGTCGAATACGATCATCGCCGGCGAAGTATCGACCCGCTTTCCGGCCTGGGGCGATCCCGAGAACTGGCGGCAAGTCGGCCGCGGGCTCAATCAAGATCCCGAAGGATTCGGCAACGTCGAGGGGACCGGAGCAATGTTTCTGATGGGAGACGGTTCGGTCCGGTTCCTGTCGCGACACACCAGCCGCCGCGTTCTGGAAGGACTCAGCACACGCAATTCGGCTGACGAGTAGTTGGCTTGCGGATTGATTTGGAGCGACAATTTCCGGCAAACGAAGTTGGCCGAGGCGGCCCGGTTTGTTATCCTGTGCCGCTTGATCGGGCTGGCGGCCGATGTCTGCCCAACCGTGTGTCGGCGTGAATCCGCTGGCGGTACCCCGAGACAATTCATTTGAAGGAGGATTACGTGGTCAAGCTGCGTGTGCGTGAACGAGAATCGGTCCAGGAAGCAGTCCGACGGTTCCGAAAGCTCGTGGAACACAGTGGAGTGAAGAAGGAAATGCGTCGCCGTGAGTTCTACGAAAAGCCGAGCGATGTGCGCCGCCGGGCGCGACGCCGTGCCGAGCGACGGGCCAGAATGGCACGCCTCGCCCCGACCACTCCGGGTACAGGCAGTTGATGTCAGATGCGGCCGATGTAGTCTTTCAAAGTAGCAGGCTCACTTCATGTGCCGTGACGGCACACGGAGTGTGCCTGCTACTTTCAACAGGAGCGTCAGATGGCAAAGCGGACCACCAGTCGATTGGAATTGAGAAAGCAGACCGAAGCGGCGTCGCCTCGTGGAGCGGCGGGAGACGACGCGTCCGGCAAGAAGAAGGCCAAGGATCCCAAGAAGAAGGCGGCGCCCCGGCCCAAACGCAGCAAGGCCAAGGTCGTCGTGCGCAAACGCCTGATTTGGGGCATCTTCAGCAGCACGATGAAAGAGGAAGGCCGGTTCGCGTACGGTGATCGCGAAGCAGCTGAGGCTCGCATGGAAGAACTGGCAGCGAAGTACAAGCGAACATACTTCATCCAGCCGATCAAGGAACCGATCCCGGAAGCACCCGTGGCGGTGGCCGAAGCGGAGTAGCCTCCGGTATCGTCTGACTGTCGCTGCGAAGATGGCCCATGGAACAAACTGACGAGCCCGGCGATCATTTGCCGGGCTCGTCGTGTTTGTCTCGTCAACCGCACGTCGCAATCGAGGCTACTGCGGCCAGAGTGTGGCCGGCGTGATGCCGAATCCCGGATAGAACATGGTCGTGCCCGGTTGAGCCTGATAGCTGGCTCCGAAAGTCGCCGTCATGTTTTGAGGCACTCCCAGTTGAGTAAACGTGTTGAGATCGAGCAGCGAGTCGATTTGCACGTTGAACACGCCGAGCACCGAACGATTGGCTCCCTTGAATGGGTCGGCATTCGTGAACAGGCCGCTGCGAGTGATCGTGCTCGTTCCAGCCTGTCCCGCCGTCGTGACCGCGATTTGATCACCCGTGTTGATTCGTGCGGCGTCCGGCACACTGTTGGCATCCGTATCGATGGCTCCAAAAACGAGGTTCAGGTGCGCCACTGGATCGCGGACGACCTGATCGGGATTGGCAATATTGGGATCATTCACCGAGTTCTGCGGCGTGATGGACGCCGTCGGGAAGATGAACATGTCGTCAAACGCATTCCCGCCGAAGCTGTTGCCGCTGACCAGGACGTTTTGCCGTGTGTTCGTGCCCACTGACACCACGAGGCCATCGGCACCGTTGTTTCGAATCTGGTTGTCGAGCGAGACAAGCGTGGCCAGCGCGAAGTCAGGACTGCTCGTATCGAAATTCGCCGGCGTGAAGGTCGTCGCAGGCTGGTAGTTGACGGCAGTGAAGCCGCTCGAAATGTCGGTGTTCGGGAACACCGGCGGCGGCACCTGCGGTACGGTCACAGCCAGCGCGTCGAACACGACTCCCTGTTCGCCGTTGCCCGAAATGTTGTTGCCATGGCCCAGCGTACCGAGGTTGTACACGGCATCGCCCAGACTCATGCTGGCCGCCGACGTGTTCGTCACGAAAATATTGACGCCTCGACCGACATTGTTCGTGATGTTGTTGTCGGTGATATTTGCCACCAACCGCCCGGCCGACTGGCTGAAGACCACGCCGTCGTCGCCATTGAACGAGACCGAGGAGTTGGCGATGTTGATCGTCGAATTGATGCCCAGCGGCGTACCGGCCGCAGTCACCGTGATTCCATCGTCGCCGCTGCGGCTGACCGACGTATTCTGAATTGTCACGACGTGATTGGTCGATCCGAGGAGCGTGGCCGCCTGCAGTGTGATATCGATCCCATCGTCACCTCCGGTGGTCGGAGTGCTGCGGCCGATCGTCACGTTCTGTCCGGCTCCAAAGCCGCCGATCGTCAGGCTGTCCAGGCTTCCGAGCACGGCATTCACGCCATCCGCGCCGGAGTCGAGAATGTCCGTTCCCTGAATCGTGTAGCGGTCGGTGACGGGTATGTACAGCGTCGGACCGGGGTCGCTTGTGTTGTTGATTGTGATGCCATTGCGATTCCCGGTCATCACCGTCCGCTGCGACACGCCGGAAATCAGGATGTTGTGATGCGCCTGCTCGGTGGCCACGAACCGCATGCCCGAATCCGGATCGGCGTTGCCGTTGTTGTACAACTGGTTGCCGTCGAAGATCGACTGCACGCCGCCGATCGGGTTGCCCAGAGCCGAATCGTTGATCGACGTGGCTCGTATGCCGTTGTCGCGGCTGTTGCTGATAATGTTCTGGTTCACGGTGGCCACCATCACGGCGTTGTCTTCGGTATCGATCGCGATCCCGTCACGCGCGGACGTTACCGTGTTGTTCGAAATCGTCACACTCGTCGGACTGGCCAGAGCCGAACCGGTGGCTCGAGCGCTGATGCCATCCAGCGACGTGGCCGTTCCGGTGACTGCGTTCCCCGTGATGCCGGCCGTCAGGGCGACGAAATCGCCGCGGTCCACGCGGATGCCCTGCCCCGCATTGCCCGACAAGGTGTTGCCCGAGATCGTCGTGTTCACAATTCGATTCGTCGCCGCCGTGCCGCCACGCAGCGACAGCAGGATTCCGTCGCCATTCGTGTCCGCGTTCGTGTCGGTTCCCAGCGTGGTGTTTCGCATGCTGTTCCCCGTGATCGTGTACGTTGACGCCAGCGCCGACGTTCCCTGCGAAAAGATGCCCACAGCCGCGTTGCGGTTGCCGACCGTCGGGTTCAACACGCCCGCCACGCCCTGACGGTTGTCAAACGCGTTGGAATTGAGCGTGAGGCTGTTCACGCCCGAATTGTCCTCGAACAGCAAGCCCAGTCCCGAATTGTTCAGGATGAAGTTGTTGTTGATCGTCGCGCTGAGAGTCGCCAGCGTGTTCGCCATTTGGATGCCGTGGGTCTGGCCGCCGAGGTGGCCGTCGACGATCTGGTTGTTGCTGATCGTCAGGCCTGAAATGTTCGTGCCGCTCGACTGCACGATTTGAATCCCCGCCATCGCCGGCAGCGGAGTCGTGCCGTTCAGGATCGACCCGATCCGCGAAATCGTGTTGTTCGCGATCGTGGCACCCGGCAGCGACGCCGTTCCGCTCAGGTTCATGCGGATTCCTCGCTGCGTGTTACCCGACGCAGGTATGAATTGGGCTCCGGTCGGATTCCCGGCAACCGACTGCAACGTGCCGGGAATGGACCGGCCGTCGGCGGCGACCAGCGTCACCCGGGCTCCGATCAACTGATCCGCTGTGATTCCCGTCGTGCTGCTCGGATCGGACGTCCGCGCCAGGCCGATGTCCCACGAAAAAGTCTCGTTCGGGTCGAAGTCGTTGAACACCATCGTCAGCGTGTTCGTCAAGTTGGGCAGCGTGAACGGAGTCGTCAACGTGTTGACCGTGAGCAGACCGGTTGTCGCCGCCGAACCCGCCAGCGCGGTGAACGCCTGGCCGGTGGGCGCAATCGGGTGGAAGATGATGTTCGTCGTCGACAGGTCCACGACAAGCTGCGACAGTTCCTGCGCGGTGAGCGTGTCCGTCGTGAGGCTGAATGGCGTCGCCGCCGTGTTCAGGTCGCCCGTCAGCAGCATCGTTGCCGCCAGTCCCGCACCGCTGATCGTGTTGTTCTGCGCCGAAAAGATCCCGACCGCGCTTCCGGAAAGCTGCAGATCAATTCCCGAATCGAAGTTCCCCGAGAGTGTGTTGCCCAGAGCGGCGGCCGCGCCGCCGATGACGAACGTCTGCGTGCCGCTGTCGGCCGTCAGCGAAACGCCGTGCACGGTGTTGTCGTTGATCGAGTTGCCGGTGAGTGTGGCCGCGATGTTCGATCCACCGGTCGCCCGCAGGTCCACGCCGCTGCCCGTGTTTGAACTGATTGTGCTTCCCGTCACCGACATGACCAGCGGCGAACCTGTGGAGTTGTTGACGGTCAACCCGCTTCCGCGGTTCGAACCCAGCGTCGCGCTGGCGACCCGCCCGGTGCCGGTCGCATTGACCAGATTCACGCCGCCCAGCGAATTCGAAATCGAAACGTCATGAAGGTTGAAGTTAGTGATCCCGCTTCCGAAGATCCCCGCGCCGGTCGCACCGACAATGTTCAGTCCCGCCACCTCGTTGTTGTTCGCCAGCGTCACCGCGTTCCCCGCTACGTTTGTGATGATCGGAAGCGATCCCGCCGAGAAGCCCGGCAGGTTGAACACCGCCTCGACCGCGGTGACGGTGTGGACCACACCCTGGCCCAGCAACCGCTGGTTGTTCGCCAGCGTGATCCCGCCGGTCATACCAAGCGAGGTCCCGGTGCCTCGGTTGACGAAGATGATGTCGATGTCGGACGGAACCGACCCCGGCAACGTGTTGAACGGACTCTCAAATGTGCCCGTCCCCGAAGTCGCATTCGCGTTGTTCACATGAGCCACGCGGAAGGGCTGATTGTCCGCCGGGTTGGTTGCCAGCACGTAATCCAGTTCCGTGCGTCGATACACCGCGACGCGATACGACCGTTCCGTCGGCGCGTACAGCCGGCTGGCCACTTTCGGGCGTCGAAACCACTGCGTTTCGCGCGTGAACGGAAAGCTCAGCGAAACCGCGCCCGTCACGTTGGTGCCGAAGGTGTTGTCCTTCGTGATGGCCACCTGCAAAGCCACATCCTGCGTGACGACTGCGTCCGCTCGAAACCGGGTGCCCACCTGGGAGTCCAGGTCGTGTCCATCGAGAATGTATCCGCCGACGTAGGTCCGCAGACCCAGATCCCCGATGAATGGCAAAGCCCCGCCGACCTCAAAGTCGCCTCCGCGCAGACCCTGCTCCACCTGCGACGTCCGATTCAACCCGATGTTGTTTCCAATGAAGAAGGCCGAACCCAGCGTGCGCGAGATGAAAAACGGGTCCGTGTTGTTCGGCAGATACGCATTCAGCCGCACGTCCAGGTACTTTCCAAGGCTCTCCAGGCTGACGCCGTATTGGTGGTACTGACGCGCATACGAGTTGTCGTGGTCGTACCAGAAGCTGGCTCCGTAGATTCGGTTGGTGTCCTCGTTGATGAAGCGGAACCCGGCTCCCACGTTCGCGGCGAAGTCGCCGTCGTACGGAACCACGACCCGCGGAT
>Ga0233424_10001479_pt1 | contig 20197 bp, 23 predicted proteins | sample Watercolumn_Towu_FD_181011 | JGI IMG/M metagenome (GOLD analysis project Ga0233424, IMG submission 181011) | Freshwater microbial communities from Lake Towuti, South Sulawesi, Indonesia - Watercolumn_Towuti2014_125_MG | ecosystem: Environmental > Aquatic > Freshwater > Lake | place: Indonesia...
GATCCGCCTTTGGCTGCACATTGAGGCGCGCGAGATCGCGCTCGAAATCCTCCTGATAGAAGCGCGCGATATCCCAGGCTGATTTGCCCTCGCGCGCGGCCATCCGCTCCATCTTATCCTCACCCTCGTCCGCATCCGATGTCAGATGGCCGACATCGGTTATGTTGATGACATGGGTGAGCTTGTAACCCTTCCACTGCAGCGTGCGGCCCAGCGTATCGGCAAAGACATACGCGCGCATATTGCCGATGTGCTGATAGTTGTAGACCGTCGGCCCGCAGCTATAGACCCGCGCCTCGCCGGGATGGACCGGCTCGAACGCTTCGAGCGAACGGGTGAGGCTGTTGAACAGCATCAGCGGAGCGGTTTGCGCAGGGTTCGTCATGCCCCTGCCATTGCCTGCAAAGCGCGCGGGCCGTCAAGCCGGAGAGGCACATGAAAAACCCCGCCCGCACCGGTCGCAGCGGCACGGACGGGGTCCGAAAGCGTAAAGCGGATCGCTTACTGGTCGCCGCTCGTCGTACTATCCTGGCCGACCGCCGCCATAGTCTCGACCAGCAAGCCGAGCTGGTTTTCGCAGCCATTTTCGATCAGCGTCGCCGCCAGTTCATCGACCTCGGTCGGCACGCTGGGCAGCAAGACCAGATCGATCTTCCGAGCGATGCCATCAGGGCCGGTCAGCGTGTAGCTGCCAGGGGCAACGGGCAGTTCGGCCATTGGCCACAAGCGGTTGCCCGATCCCTTTCTCCAGTCGATCGTAGCCGAATTGCTTGTTCCGGCGAGCTTGAGCTGCGCGTCCTGATCGACCTTGGCGCGCCAGAACATAAGCCGCGCAGGCTCTGCCACGCAGAACTTGCCCGCCTGGCTGGCATCGATGAACCACAGGTTGGGACTGCGCTGCGTCGCCGGTGCCGGCTTGACAGCTGCGCCGCGCACCGCCCCGGTGCGGCTGCGCGTCGCCGGGCCGCCGGTCGCGAGCAGGCTGGCAATCTGCGTGCTCTGCGTCTGGTCGCGCTTGACCGTGCCGTCGAGCGTGAAGGTGCCAGGGCCGGAGAGCACGCGCGTGCCCGCCTTGTCGAGCACGGTGACCTTGTCGCTGGCCTTCAACACCACCTTGGTGTTGGCGGGCAGCTTCTTGCCGGCGGGATACTGGGCCGCCGAGGGGCCGACCGACCGCACGACCATGGACTGCGCCATGGCCGCGCTGCTGGCGGTGAGGCCCAGCGTGAACACGGCACCTATCGCAAGTGCCCGGCGAAGTACGGACTTCCTTTCAACCGAGAACATAGCTTTCTCCTTTTTGTGTCTGACCAAGTCGCTTGAACAGATTCGCGATGGCCTCTTCCTGCCCCAATTCTGCAAGCTGCGATGTGAGTTGAACCACAGCCGCATCATTTCCCGCCTGGTGCGCCGCAACCAGCTCGGCAATGGCCTGGCGCTCGCTCTCCGGCCTGTCGGGCGCGGGCTCGAAAATGTCGACCGGCTTGGCGCGTCCTCTTAGCACGATCCGCCCCATCGGGCGATACCAGTCGAGCCCGGAACGCTCCGCCGCCTCGCGGCTGACCAGCACACGCGTGTCGAGATTCTTGTTCGCCGCCTCGAGCCTGGCCGCCGTGTTCATGCTGTCGCCGAACGCAGTATACTGGATGCGCCCCTCGCCGCCGAAATTGCCGACGATCGCCTCGCCGAAATGTACGCCGACGCGCGTGCGGCCGATCGGCGGCACACCGTCGGGCGCGGTCCTTCGGAAATCCTCGCCCGCCTCGTACATGGCCCAGGCCGCACGCACCGCGCGCTCGCCATCGTCGGGAAAGCCGATCGGCGCCCCCCAGAAGGCGACCACCGCATCGCCCACGAACTTGTCGAGCGTGCCGCCATATTGCAGCACCACGTCCGCCAGCCGGTCGAGATAGTTGTTGAGCAGGAAGGCGACCATTTCCGGTTCGATCGCGTGGGTCAGCTTGGTGAAGCCCTCCAGATCGGTGAAGACGCAGAAGATCTCCCGCTTTTCGCCATGCAGCGCCAGCTTGTCCGGGTCCTTCAGGATTTCCGCCGCGACCGAACGAGGCAGATACTTGCCCAGCGCGTTCTGCGCGAACGCGCGCTGCTTGGACCCGACCACGCGCGCGGCCGCCCCCACCGAGGTATAGGCGAGCAGCCATCCGGTCGCCCAGCCGAAGCTCGGCAGGTTGAGCGTGTCGAAGCCCTGATATTGCAGGATGAACGGCGCGGTCATGAAGAACAGGATCTGGCTGCCGAGCAGCAGCCCCATGATCCACGCACGCGCCTGGCTGATCGCGGTGATGCAGCCAGCGATCACCACCGCCAGCGCCATGGCCCATAACGACCAGTTCGGGAAGGCGAAGGGCCGATCCTTGTCCAGCAGCTGCGACATCATGTGCGCGTGCACTTCCAGCCCGATCATCTGCGATTCACCGGTCACGACATCGCCGATCCGGGTCAGCGGCGTATCGAACTTGTCGAAATCGACGAAATCGCCGCCGATCAGGATGTGCCGCCCCTTGACCTCGCTCGCGACGAACTCGGCACTGGCCGGGTCGGCGAACAGATCGATCGGCAGCTTGTTGATCACCGGCCGGTCGGAAGACAGCGGCAGGCGGAAGCGGATGGCGCCGCGATAATCGGCAAAGGCCGGGTCCGGCGGCGTCATCGCGCGCACCATGATCGGCGGCAGGTTCTTCGGCTGGTCGGGCCAGCGCCGGGCAACGCCATCCGAATCGGTGACCAGCCGGATGCTTGTCGGCTTCGTCTTGTCGGTGGTGACGTCCTTGAGGAACTGTTCGAGGAACTGCTGCTGGCGGAACTGGATCGCCTCGGTATTGGTCGCGTTGCTGGCATAGGCGACATGCGTCGGCGTGCGCATGCCGCGCAGCGCGGTCTTCAGCGCCTCGTCATCGTCCTGCGGCTGATCGAACAGGATATCGATGCCGATCGATTTAGCGCCCATCCGGTCGATATTGGTCAGCGCATTGGCCAGGATGGTACGATCGACCGGCGAACGCTGGCCGGTATCGATCAGTGTGTCGTCGGTATAGACGACCATAAGGATGCGCGGGTCCTGATCCACCTTCTTGGCGAAATTGGCCGCGCGCATGTCGTACATTGCGTTTTCGGCATCGCCGAGCAACGGCATTTCGGTGCTGTAGCGGGCAATGGCGAGCGCGAAGACCAGAAAGCCGAGCGTCGCGAGCAGCCGCACCAGCCCGAGCTGGCGGATCAGGCGCGTGGCCGAACGCCCCATCTCGTCGCGGCTGGTCGCTGCCGCAGCGGCGCTGTCTGCCCGACTTGCCATCGGGTCAGCAGCCACCCGGCGCTGCGCACATCAGGCGCGATGCCATCAGCGTCACCCGGGGCGACCGTCTGACCGGCACCACCCGCGATCGTTGCCTGCTTGCGCTTCCATGTCGCCGATGTCGCATCATCGCACCCCCAAGGCGCGTCGCCCCCGTGCAGCGCGCCGATCCAGAAATCTGCCCTCGGTGCGACCCGGTCGGGATTCGTTTCCATCGCTATAGTCTGCCCGTGCCGTGCTGACCAGTTGTCGCCGCAGCATCTGGAGCATTATGGTTCGTTGATGCCAACGGCATCCGGTGGGGGATAGACGAGATCAGAACCCCCGGAACTGGACCGCGTCAGCGAGTGCGACGCGCGGGACCGCAAAATTGTTCACCGGCGCGTCCGGGTTGCGATAGCCCACCGCCATGCCGGTGAAGAAGATATATTCGTCGCTGATCCCGAGAAGCTCGCGCATATAGCTGCCGTACATCGCCCAGATTTCCTGCGGGCAGCTGTCCAGCCCCGCTTCGCGCAGCAGCAGCATCACCGTCTGCAGCCACATGCCCATGTCCGACCATTGCGGCGGCCCCATATAGGTGCGGCAATAGGTGAAGATCTGCACCGGCGCGCCAAAGCTGTCCCAGTTGCGCATCATCTGGCGGACCCGGCCCGCGCCATCCTCGCGGCCAATGCCCAGCGCGTCGAACATCGCCTGGCCGACCGCGCGCCGCTGCTGCTCGTAGCGCCCCTCGAGATCTGCGGGGTAGATCGCATATTCCATCCCCTCGCCCATCGGCGCGCTCTGCGCCTTGGCCTTGATCTTGGCAGTGAGATCGGCGAGCGGCTCGCCGGTGAGCACCACCGCGTTCCATGGCTGGGTGTTGCCGCCCGAGGGCGAACGCTGCGCCTTGGTCAGAATCTCGCGGATCGTCTCCAGCGGCACCGGATCAGGCAGAAAATCGCGGACGGAACGGCGCGTGGCGACAGCTTCGGATACGTTCAAGGCGGGGGCTCCCTGCGTGGTTTAATCGCTTGATTAAGGAGCCTCGCGCTATTTGGCAACCGTCGATACTGCCGCTATGGCTGCTTGAACATTTCGCGCAATATGCCCAGTACAGTTGTCAGCGCGGCAGGATCGATCCGCCCCAACCGCTTGACGAGCCTCAGCCGATCGACGGCACGCATCTGATCCGGTACCAGCAGCCCGTCACGACCACCGAAGCGGACGTTTACCCGAAATGGCGCAGAAAACCCCGCGCTGGTGAGTGGTACGACCAAAGCGGTTCTGAGCCCGGAATTGAGAACATCGGGGCTGACCACCACACACGGACGTGTCTTTTGGATTTCGGCACCCCTTGTAGGATCGAGCACGCACAGCCAGACCTCTCCCTTCGCGGGAAAGGGACGCTTCACCATGTCAGACCGTCATCGTCTTCATTGGGGAAGCCCTGCCACACCATGGCATCCTCGCTCAAATCCTCCGCACCGATCTGCCGGGCTGCCTCTGCCCAGCCCTCATGCATGTCTCGCACAACGGGCGTCGCGACGACACGGCCATTGTCTACGACAATATCCATGACCGTGCCCGTCTCGACGCCAAGTTCCTGCAGAACCGGCTTGGGCAGGATTAGACCGGTGGAATTGCCCATCTTGCGAAGTGCGGATTTCATGAGCCCGCAGTTAGCACAAAGTTATAACATTAGCAAGACGGTGGTGGTCACTCGTCGTCGAACAGCCCCGCCAGCTGCTCTACCATCGTGCCGCCCAGCTGCTCGGCATCCATGATCGTCACCGCGCGCCGATAATAGCGGGTCACGTCATGGCCGATGCCGATCGCGATCAGTTGCACCGGCGACATCTTCTCGATCCAGTCGATCACCTTGCGCAGATGCTGTTCCAGATACGCGCCATGATTGACCGAGAGCGTCGAGTCATCAACCGGCGCACCGTCGGAAATCACCATCAGCACGCGGCGCTCTTCGGGGCGCGCGATCAGCCGGTTGTGCGCCCAGAGCAGCGCCTCGCCGTCGATGTTCTCCTTGAGCAGGCCTTCGCGCATCATCAGGCCCAGATTCTTGCGCGCGCGCCGCCAGGGTTCGTCGGCCTTCTTGTAGACGATATGGCGCAGGTCGTTGAGGCGGCCGGGCAACGGCGAGCGGCCGTGTGCCAGCCAGTCCTCGCGGCACTGACCGCCCTTCCACGCCTTGGTGGTGAAGCCAAGGATCTCGGTCTTGACGCCGCAGCGCTCGAGCGTGCGCGCCATGATGTCTGCGCTGATCGCGGCGATGCTGATCGGGCGGCCGCGCATCGAGCCCGAATTGTCGATCAGCAGCGTGACGACGGTATCGCGGAACTCGGTATCGCGCTCGATCTTGTATGACAGCGAATGGCCGGGAGCGACGACGACGCGCGCCAGCCGCGCGGCATCGAGCATGCCCTCTTCCTGGTCGAAATCCCAGCTGCGGCTCTGCTGTGCCATCAGGCGGCGCTGCAATCGGTTGGCGAGCTTGGTTACTGCGCCCTGCAGATGCGCAAGCTGCTGGTCGAGATAGGCGCGAAGGCGCAGCAGCTCGTCCTCGTCGCACAGGTCGGTCGCCTCGATCACCTCGTCGAAACGCGTCGTCCAGGCCTTGTACTCGAAATCATTGGGAAGATCGGTCCAGGGACGGTTCGGCCGCGTCGGCATCATGCCGTCGTCGCCCATCTCGCCGGGGTCGCCATCGTCCCCCTGCTCCATCTCGCCTTCGGTCTCGGAGGAATCGCCCTCTTCGTTCTCGCCGGTCTGCTCCTCACCGCGCGCTTCGGTCTGGCCCTGGTCGGTGCCGTCCTGCTCGCCTTCCTGATCCTCGGGCTCGCCCTGTTCGGACGAATCGTCGTCATCCCCCTCGTCCTGGCTGTCCTCCTCGTCCATCTGGCCTTCGGTGAGTTCCAGATGTTCGAGCAGCCGGTTGGCGAGCGCGGCAAAGCCGGCCTGGTCGTCGAGCGACAGCGCCAGATTATCGATATCCTCGCCGCCCTTGCTCTCGATCCATTCGCGCACGAGGTTGACGCCCGCGACGCTGTCCGCAGGCATAGGCGTGCCAGTCAGCCGTTCGCGCACGATCAGGCCGAGCGCGGTCGAGATCGGCACCTCGTCGGCGCGCGTCGCGCGGCTGATCGGGTCGGAGCGCATCCGCATCTCGAGCGCCGCATCGAGGTTCGCGCCGAGGCCGCGCATCGACCGCGTGCCCAGCGCCTCGATCCGTACCTGCTCGACCGCATCGAAGGCCGCGCGCGCCACCGCCTCGCGCGGGGCGTTGGCGGCGTGCTGAGCAGGGTTATGGTGCTTCAGCCGCAGCGCATAGAGATCGGCAAAGCCGCGCGCCTCGGCCACCTGATCGGCGGGCAGCTTGCGCCCCGGCATCGGCACGCGCAGCTTGGTGCCCGATTGCGACGGCGGATCGGCGGTGAACGCCACCTCGATCTCGGGCTGGCTGGCGATCGCCCGCGCGGTCCCGGCCAGCACGTTCTTCAGGTCATCAAGCGGAGTGCGGTTGGTCATGCGCTATCGCTGGAGGGGCGCGCCGCGTATGTCAAGCGACCGGCGCAGCGCTATTGCGGCGGATCGGATGGCGGCGGCCGCTGCCGCTGCACATTCGCGCCATTGCCGTCGACCGTCACCTCGACCGGCGCGCCACCGACATCGCCAGAAATGGTGAGCCCCTCCGGCGTGACGCGCACGTTCGCGCCGCCGACCTGCCCCTCGATCTCGCCTTCCAGCAGCGGGCCGATCACCGGATCGGGATCGACTTCCTCGGGCGGCGCGACGGGCGCGGCGCGGCGCTGCGGTACGGCGCCGGGCAGCGCCTCGCCCATGAACTGCCGCCAGATGCGCGCGGGCAGCCCGCCGCCGCGAATGCCCTGCATCGGGCTGTTGTCATCGTTGCCGATCCACACGCCTACGACCAGGTCACCGGCATAGCCGATGAACAGCGCGTCGCGATTGTCCTGGCTGGTGCCGGTCTTACCGAAATTGGGGATGTTGAGGCTGGCCGCGCGCCCGGTGCCGCGATTGACCGCCGCGCGCAGCATATCCTGCATCTGCTCGTGCACGCGCGACGAATAGCGATCCGGCCCATCGACCAGCCATTCGAACCAGCCCTGTTCCTCGCGCTTGAACGCATGCGGCTGAACCGGCCACTGGTTGCCCGCGACCCCGGCATAGGCGGCCGTCATCTCGAGCAGAGTCGCGCTGCCGCTGCCCAGGGCCAGGCTGGGATCGCCTTCGGCAAAGGGCCCCTTGAGGCCGAGCTGCGTCGCCTGCTTGATCACCTTCTCGCTGCCGACCTTCTGGAACAGCCGGACGGCGGCGACATTGCTCGAATGAACAAACGCCTCTTCCAGGCTGATCACGCCGCGATAGCGGTCCCCGGCGTTGCGCGGACGATAGCTGCCGGTGGTGATCGGACTGTCCTCGATCACCGAATCGGGCTCCATCCCCGCTTCGAGCGCGGCGAGATAGACGAACAGCTTGAAGGTCGAGCCGGGCTGCCGCTTGGCCTGGGTATCGCGGTTGAAGGGAGAGGCCGCATGACTCTTGCCGCCGACCATGGCGACGACCTCGCCATTGGTGCGCATTGCCACCAAAGCGACCTGCGCCTTGCCGAGGCCGGAGCGCGCGACGATCCGTTCCGCTGCACGTTGCAGCCGCGCGTCGAGCGTCGTCGTCAGCGTCAGGCGGCTGTGCGACATCTCGGTCAGCGCGCGCGCCTGCGGCATCGCCCAGTCGGCAAAATAGGTGCCGTTGGCGAGCTTGGGGCGCTCATGCACGTCGAGGCGCGGCTGCGGAAGCGCGTCGGCCTCCCTCTGGGTCAGATAGCCAGCATCGACCATCGCCGCGCGCACCATCGCCGCGCGCCGGCTTGCCCCCTGCCAGTTGCGCGTCGGCGCGAAGCGCGAAGGCGCTTGCACCAGCCCGGCGAGCAGGATCGCCTGTTCGGGCTTCAGCTTTTCGGGCTGGCGGTAGAAATAGTGCAGCGAGGCGGCGCGCAGCCCGTACACATTATCGCCGAAATAGGCGTTGGACAGATAGCGCCCCAGTATCTCGTCCTTTGTCAGCCACGCCTCGAGCCAGAACGCGATCAGCATCTCGCGCAGCTTGCGCGTCAGGCTGCGTTCGGGGGTGAGGAAGCTGATCTTGGCGAGCTGCTGCGTGATCGTGCTGCCGCCCTGGACGCTGCTGCCGGTGATGTTGGACCAGAGCGCGCGCGCCAGCCCGCGCGGATCGATACCCCAGTGCGAATAGAAGCGCCGGTCCTCGATCGCGAGGAACGCTTCGACAACATGCGGCGGCAGCCTGTCTACCGCGACCGGCTCCTCCACCACCGCCCCGCTGCGCGCGATCGGCGTGCCATCGGCGGCGAGCAGCGTGATCTCGGGCGGCGCAATCGGCTCGAGCGATTTCGACAAGGGCGCGGTGATCGCCAGCCAGGCGAGCAGGATCAGGAACAGCACGAACAGCGCGGCGAGCGCGCGCTTCGCCCACCACCAGCGGGTGCGCGGGGGCTTGATCGGCTCGGGCACCGGTGGATCGATCTCGGCCGGATCAAGCCAGGGATTGCGCGCCTCGCCCAGCCCCGGCGGCGGCCATGGTGCATCGGCAGCAGAAGCCCCGCCTAACCCAAAACGCCCCGATCCGAATCGCATTTTCCTGAACACGGCTGGTGTATTATATGATTATGACAGCTCTGGCCAGACGTGCATCATTCATCGAGAGCCGCGCGACAGCGTTCAGCCAGCCGGGGCACATCGTTGACGGCGGCTGCGTAGATTATTTCGTGATCGATCATGTCATATTCGTGCCGCAAGCGGTTCCCGAGACCACGCAATGCATGGAAAGGTATCTCCGGTGCAATGGCGGCAATTCGCTCTTCACCTATCCGGATAACCGCTTCGGTAATCCGCTGAAGGCACCGTTCAATCGCGTCAACGGTCATGCGACTTCCGGCAAACTGCTTGAAGCCCATGCCGTTCAGATAATCAGCGACATATTGCGCGTTCTCGACAATATCGAGCAGCCTATTTCGTTCGCGGTTAGAAGACATGGACCCGATCCCGATCAATAGCGATCTGCATGCGTGCCTTGCGGGCCGGTTCTGCTACCAGGTCGACCTTGGTCGTCAGGATTTCTTCGAGACGATCGGCAATTCGTGCATATTGGAACAGGCCTACCTTGGCCTCCGGTGCGAACCTGGCCGCCAGATCAATGTCGGACTGGGCGCCTTCTTCACCGCGCGCGGTTGAACCGAACAGCGACAGCTGGGCGACACCCAGCTGTCGAAGCTCAGCCTCGTGCGCCTTCAGTCTCGCAATCGCCGTCGCCTTGTCCATGGCATCCCCGTTCGCTCACCCCCGGCCGACGATGCTCTCCGGCAAGTCCTCGCCGAACACGCGCTGGTAATATTCCGCGACCAGCATCCGTTCGGCCTCGTCGCACTTGTTGAGGAACGACAGGCGGAAGGCGAAGCCGATATTGTGGAAGATCGCGGCGTTCTGTGCCCAGCTGATCACGGTGCGCGGGCTCATCACGGTCGAGATGTCGCCGTTGATGAAGCCCTGGCGCGTCAGGTCCGCGACCTTGACCATGTTCTTGACCACCTTGGGGTCGGTCTCGCCGACCTTGGCGAGCACCACCTTCGCTTCGGTCTCGGCGGGCAGATAGTTCAGCGTGCACACGATGTTCCAGCGGTCCATCTGGCCCTGGTTGATCTGCTGCGTGCCGTGATACAGCCCACTGGTATCGCCCAGGCCCACGGTGTTCGCGGTGGCGAACAGACGGAAATAGGGGTTCGGCCGGATCACGCGGTTCTGATCGAGCAGGGTCAGCTTGCCCTCGGTCTCCAGCACGCGCTGGATCACGAACATCACGTCGGGCCGGCCCGCGTCATATTCGTCGAACACCAGAGCGGTCGGCGTCTGCAGCGCCCAGGGCAGCAGGCCTTCGCGGAACTCGGTGACCTGCTTGCCGTCGCGCAGCACGATGGCATCGCGGCCGACCAGATCGATACGGCTGATATGCGCATCGAGGTTGATGCGGATGCACGGCCAGTTCAGGCGTGCGGCGATCTGTTCGATATGCGTCGACTTGCCGGTGCCGTGATAGCCCTGCACCATCACGCGGCGATTGTGGGCGAACCCTGCCAGCACGGCGAGCGTGGTTTCCGGATCGAACACATAGGACGGATCGAGATCGGGCACGCGTTCGTCCGCCTCGCTGAACGCGGGCACCTGCATGTCGATATCGACACCGAACACCTCGCGCGCGTTGACCATCTTGTCGGGCGCATCGAGCAGGGTGCCATCGCGGCTGTCGGGCTGGGTGTTCGAAATATCGGTCATGGCATTATCCGGTGGTCTGAGTCGTCGAAAGGGCGCTCCGCCCGGTCAGGCGAAGGCGGCAAGTTTGCGCAAGTGCGTATAGGCGGCGATGACCTCCTGCAAGGCTTTCTCGTGGCTGCGGTCACCGCCATTGCGATCGGGATGATAGGTGCGCACCAGCTGCGAATAGGCCTTACGGATCGTTGCGCGCGTCGCATCTGCGCCAAGCCCTAGCGTCTTTAGCGCATTCTGATCCGCCGCCGACAGCCCGCGCTGCTGCGCCCGCGCATTGTCCGCCGAAGCCCGCGCCCGGTCTGCCATGTTCTGGCGGAAGCGCGCGCCGATGGCGTCGAGCGGATCGGCAAAGTCGCTCCAGCGCGGAGTCTGGCCAGCGCCCGCGGCAAAGGCGCGAGTCTCGCGGTCCCATCCGGCCGTGGGCCGCTGCGCCTGGTAGATCTCCTCCGCGCTCATGCCGGCGAAGAAATTGTAGCGCTCGTTGAATTCGCGGATGTGCTCCAGGCAGAACCAGCGATAGCGGCCCGGCCCGTCGAAGCGCGATCCGTGGCGCTGGTCCTCGGCTGGCGGGGCGCGAAATTCGCCATCTTCCTGGCATCCGGCCCAGTCGCAGGCCCGGCCCGTGCCCTCGACCCGGCCATGAAAACGCGCACGCCGCCGCGCGGAGCCGCCATCCTGTCCCGAGTTGCCGCTATCTGCCAAGACCTGTCGCCATTCCCTGATGAGGCCGCCTCGCCAAGGGGCGGAAAGCGGCCTATATAGGTGCGCATGACGATGAAAACCAAGGGGCCGATGGCCCATGAGATCGAAACCCGGCTGATGACGGCGCTGTCGCCGACACGGCTCGACGTGATCAACGACAGTGCCAAGCATTCGGGTCATATGGGCGACGACGGCAGCGGCGAATCGCATTTCACCGTCGAGATCGAGAGCGCCGAATTCGCAGGCAAGTCCCGGCTGGAGCGCCAGCGCATGGTCAACCGCGCGCTGGGCGAGTTGCCGGGGCAGAAGGTGCACGCGCTGGCGATCAAGGCGCGGGCACCAGGGGAATAGAGCTGAGCATCCGGTCGGCCTCGTTCTGCTCTACGCTCGCGGCCGATCGCGGGACGGTCTGGCAGTCGGCCACCTCGATCGCCGGGCTGCGGCGCGAAATGATGCCGTTGCTGGCCATGACCGCACCTGCAGGTTTCGAGTGCCTTGCCGATGGCAACATCGTGCCGGGCAAACCGGTGTTTCGCAGTCGTCTGCTGATCGGTGGTGTTCTTCCCGTCGGAACCAGTATGCTGACCTTCAGCAGCTTCGAGCCGGGTTTCGGCTTTGTCGAACAGTCGCCGATGACCGGGATGCGTCGCTGGCAGCATGAACGGCGCATCGACGACGTGCCCGGCGGCTGCCGCGTGACCGACATGCTGAACTTTCAGCCAGGCCTGTTCCCCGGACTGACCGCGCAGCTCGTCGCACTGTTCTTCCACCACAGGCATCGCCGGTTGCGGCGCATGTTCGGAGAAATTCAATGACCTCCCCCATCGCCCTTACTCTGCTTCCCACCAGCCATGATCTGGGCGGCTTCACCGTGCGCCGCGTGCTGCCACAGAAGAAGCGCGCGATGGTGGGACCGTTCATCTTTGTCGACGAGTTCGGCCCGGCACAGCTCGATATCGGGCGCGATCTCGGCGTGCGGCCGCATCCGCATATCGGCCTCGCCACGGTCACCTATCTGTTCACCGGCGGCATCGACCATCGCGATTCGCTCGGCACCTTCCAGACCATCCATCCAGGCGAGGTGAACCTGATGACTGCCGGGCGCGGCATCGTCCATTCGGAGCGCAGCCCTGAAAGCGAGATGGCGACCGGCGCGAAGCTGTTCGGCATGCAGACCTGGCTGGCGCTGCCCGATGCACTCGAAGACGTGGACCCGGCGTTCGAGAATATCGGCTGCGATGCGCTGCCGATCATCGACGACGGCAAGGCCGGCGCACGGATCATCATGGGCTCGCTCTGGGGCCAGGCTGCGCCGACCACCTGCCACAGCCCGACCATTTATGCCGACATCGTGCTGCAACCGGGCGGTTCCATACCGATCGACAGCGAGGCAGACGAGCGCGCGGTGATGCTGGTCCAGGGCGACGCGGCGATCGACGGGCTGCCGCTCGAACCCTATCTGCTCTACCTGATCGCGCCGGGCGCGAAGCCGAAGCTCGAAAGCATCGGCGGCGGGCGCGCGATGCTGCTGGGCGGCGCGGACTTCGCGTCGGAGCGGCATATCTGGTGGAATTTCGTCGGTTCGTCGAACGAGCGGATCCGCGAGGCGGCGGATCGCTGGAACCGGGGCGCCTTCCCCAAGGTGCCGGGCGACAGCGAAGAGTTCATCCCCATACCCGAAGTGCCGCTGACGCGCGGGCGGACGTAAGGGATCAATCAACACAGCCCTCGTCATTCCCGCGAACGCGGGAATCCCGCTTTCCTGCTGAGCGCTCGAGAACAAGCGGGACCCCCGCCTTCGCGGGGGTGACGGGACGGAAGCGATGGCATAGAACCGCCGGACTACGACACTCCGGAGAGCCAGCCGCATGACCGACTTCCCCCTCACCCGCATCGCGCTGCCGACCGGGGTCGAACTGGACGTCGCCATCGCCGGGCCCGAGGACGCTCCGCCGCTGATCCTGCTCCACGGCTTTCCCGAATCGCACCGCACCTGGCGATATGTCATGCGCCATTTCCAGGATCGCTACCGGCTGATCGCGCCCGACCAGCGCGGCTTCTGCAACTCGTCCAAGCCGCAAGGCGTGGAAAATTATCAGCCCAAGCACATGGTCGTCGACCTGCTCGCGCTGGCCGATCATCTGGGCATCGATACGTTCACGCTGGTCGGACATGACTGGGGCGGCGCGATCGCCTGGATGGCGGCACTCAACCATCACGACCGCGTGACCCGGCTGATCATGGCGAATGCGGCGCACCCGTTCACCTATCAGAAGGCGCTGTTCGACGATCCGGACCAGCGCGCCTCGGCGCAATATATCACCGAGATGCGGCAACCCGATTTCGAGGACAAGGTGCGCGCCATGGGCTGGGACGCCTATTTCGATTCGCGCTTTGCCGAGCCGAGCGCCGCCGTGCACATCACGCCCGGAGAGCGCGCAATCTACCTCGCGCAATGGCAGACGCCCGGCGCCTTCACCGCGATGGTGAACTGGTACCGCGCCAGCCCGCTAATCGTGCCGCCGATGGATGGCGAGGTAGAGCGCCCCGCCTATCTCTCGCGCCCCTTCCCGCCGGTCACGCAGCCGACCCTGCTCTATTGGGCGATGGACGATTACGCGCTGCGCCCCTCGCTCCTCGACGGCATCGAGACGCTGGTGCCCGATCTCATGCTGGTCAAGGCCCCCGGCGGGCATTTCGTTCCCTGGGAGCAGCCTCAGGCACTGATCGCGGCGATGGAGCAATTCCTCGATCGCTAGAGCATCCGCTGCTTGAGCTGGGGCACCGCCAGCGTTTCGAGCGCGGCGGCAATGCCCTTGAGCGGCCAGCGGCGCGCACCGGGCAGATGCGCTGCGTGGATCGCCATGTAATCGATCTCGCTGCGCGCTCCGCGTTGCTGCTTGAAATGCCCCGCGCCTGCCGATCCGTGCAGCCGCAAGCCATGGCGCAGCGCGAAATCGCCGACCAGCCACGAGGCGATGCGATAGAGTCCATCCGATTGCGGGCGCTGCGTGTCATAGCCCATCATCGGATTGGTCGCGATTCCGCCGCGTGCGACAATGCCGACGGCGGCCATGATCTGCCCGGCACGATCACGCACGACGCGGAGGTGAAACAGCCTGCTCTCGACCGCCAGCTGCATCCATGCAGCGCTGTACTGCGGGTTCAGCGCTGAATATTTGGCGATGTAGAGCATCGCATAAAGCGCTGCGACCCGCGCGGCATCGGCGTCATCGAGGTGCGTCACGTCCTCGGCGACCAGGCCCGACTGCGCCAGCTTGCGGCCATCGTTCTTCACGCTCTTGCGCACCGCCCAGTCGCGCTGCAGGTCATCGGTCACCCAGATCTGGCGGCAGGGCAGCAGCAGCCAGCCATCACCGCGCAGCGCGGCGGTCAGCTCGGGGCACGACCAGTCATCGACCGAGCGGATCAGCAGATAATGGCCGGGAAAGCGCGCCGCCAGCCGCTGCCGCAATTCGGCCAGCCCCTCGCCTTTCCAATTCCCGTGCAGGCAGGTGGATAGCAACCAGTTGTCGATCTGCACCGCACGGTTGATGTCGAGCGTTCGCAGCAGCCGGTCCGCCGCCGCGATCGCCGCAGCAGCGGGCATCCGCATCCGGCCCAGATCGACCAGATCGAGCTCGGCGCGCGGATAAAGCGCATAGACGCTGTGCGGCGCGGCGACATAGCTCATGCCGATCGCACCATCGGTGACGATCACGGGCAGCGCGTGCCTGCCCGCCTGCTCGACGACCGCCTCGGCCTCGACATTGGCAATCAGTGCGGGGCTGCCCAGCGCCTGGAGTCGTTCAACGAACAGCGCCGCGTCAGGATCGCGCAAGGACTGTGCGCCCAGTGCGGAAAACTGCGCTGCTTCCGGCAGGCTGTTCATCGGTCTGCGACATCCTCATGTCGGCGCGATGAACGTTCGTCGCGCCCGTTGCCATGCCGCCTAGCGCCGCTCGGCGTCTTTACGGTGACAGCGGCGCATATCGATGGCGCGCCAGGCGACGGCCGTGTAGTCTGCAGCCAGCGCAAGGGAGCCTGCCATGCCCGAATGGAAACCCGCCACCTATCCCAGCCTCAGCCCCTATCTGATCTGCCCGGACCCGGAGGCGCTGATCGCGTTCCTGACCACCGTATTCGGCGCAAGCATCGCACGGCGCTTCGACAGGCCCGACGGTTCGCTGATGCATGCCGAACTGCGGATCGACGACAGCATCGTCATGGTCGGTGGCGGCGCGACCGAATATCGCTCGGGCGAGGTGCACCTGCATCTCTACGTGCCCGATGCGCAGGGGGTTTACGATCGCGCGCTGGCGGCTGGCGGCGAAGCTGTACGCGAACCCGAGCGCAAGGCCGACGACGACGACCTGCGCGGCGGTTTCCGCGACCCGGCCGGCACGATCTGGTGGGTGGCGACGCAATAGAGGGGTGCGCGTCCCTCGTCCTATGCCAATCCCCGTCACCCCCGCGAACGCGGGGGTCCCGCTACCTTGCGATCCCAGAGCCAAAGCGGGATTCCCGCGTTCGCGGGAATGACGAGTGCGCGAAGGATTCGTTTCGCGATATCGAAGGCCCTGCAGAACCGGTTGCCCCACCCTCAACCGCGTCCCTGCGAAAGCCGGAATCCAGAACGAGATGACACCAGACCGCCCCCGAACTCCGGCTTTCGCCGGAGAACGGTATGATTCGGAACGGTGGGGCGCGGGGCCTTCGACAAGCTAAGGCTGAGCGGATGTGGAGCGGACTTTGAACTGGATGGGCAAAAAGCTGCCATCCAGCAACCGACCTCGTTGCGGTCGTTGCAGATCGTGCCTAATCTATTTGCATAACGTCCAGTCAGGTTGAAATATGTTGTCCAAGCAATTGAAATTTCTTCTCGTGGGCGGTTTTCACACGCTACTTTGCATTGTCATCATAAAGAGCATCGGGTGGATTGGCCTTCTGGCTGCTCTCCCATTTTTCTTCCTCACCCCGTTCGTTGTCCATTACTTGAAAGGCAAGTGGGAACGGCGCAACTCGTTACCTTAGCCGTGTTGTGCAGTAGATTGAAGGCAGCCACCTACGATAAGCCGCAAGAGTGGCCACCGCGAAGCCCCAAAACCGGTCGCTCAGTCCCCTCACCCCAACCACCGCACCCAAGCCCCGTGCGCATGCGCCTCGCCGAGCAGGTGCGCCTCCCCGCCCCCTGGCCAGAAGCGCACTTTCAGTTCGTGGCGGAAGGTCGCGCGGTTGGTTTCCAGCGCGATCCAGGCGAGCGGGCGCTCAGGGGTCGCGCGCGCGGCGGCCTCGGCCATCGCGGCCTCGATCATCACCTGGCGGTCGGGCGGGATATACTGCCAGACGATCGAGTGCATCAGCACGCGGGTGACGCCCGGTTGCTGCGGTTCGGCGAGCCGCGCGGCGATCCAATCGGCGGCATCGGCCCGGACCAGATCGACACCGCGCGTCCGGATCATAGCGATACCAGCCTCCATCCGCGCGAACCGGGCCTCGGCTTCCGGCCAGATATAGGCCATCAGCCGGTCGGCGGCGGCGGCATCGCGCACGTCGATGGGATTGAGATCGCAACCGCGCACCGCCTCGATGCGGAAGGGCGCAGCGGGCGGCGCTAGCCCCTGCCAGTCGGGCGCGATCACGCACGGTGCATTGGCGGGGCCGGAGCGCACGCCGCCCAGATCATAGCCATAACGGTCGATCAGCAGGTTCATCCCCGCGCTCGATCCGATCTCGTTGAGCTCGAACCGACAGGTGGTGCGGCTCGCCAGCCAGTGCAGCGCCGCAACGAAGCTTGCCGAGCGCCCCGCCTCGTTGGTCTGGGGCGGGCCATCGAACCAGGGGAGCAGTTCGGCATCGTGCCGCGCGACGACGGCGGCGACGATAGCGTCAACCTCGGATTGTTCGGTCACCTCCCGGCCGTAGACCGGCCAAAGCTCGGGCGCGGCGCCTCGGCGGAACAGATGGTGCAGCCCGCCTGCTAGCCTCAGCGGCATCGCATCGGTAAGCGCATGGCCCGGCCAGTCGGCTATCCGACGTCCGCAGGCCGTACCCCCCGCCATCAGCGCGATCTGCGCGCGGCACACGGCCCCGGTCGCCGGCGCGCCATTATGCGCGGCATGATCCGCCTGAAACGAGATGCCGCTGATGATTTCATCCTGCCGGTTCATATTGCCCTTTGCCCTGCTTGGCCCTACATGCCGCGGCCATGGCCGATACGCTGATCTTTGCCGTGCCCAAGGGGCGCATCCTCGACGATGCCCTGCCCGTGCTCGAACGGGTGGGTATCATACCGGCTAAAGAATTTCATGATCCGAAGAACCGGTCGCTGCGTTTCGGCACCAATCGCGCCGATATGGACATCATCCGCGTACGCGCCTTTGACGTTGCCACCTTCGTCGCGCATGGGGCGGCGCAGATCGGCATTGTCGGCTCCGACGTGATCGACGAATTCGACTATTCGGACCTGTACGCGCCGGTGGACCTCAATTTCGGCCATTGCCGCCTGTCGGTCGCGGAACCCGCGGACGAGGCGGCGAGCAACCAGCCGCGCCCCTCGCATATCCGCGTCGCGACCAAATATCCCAATATCACCCGCCGCTATTTCGAGCGGCAGGGCGTGCAGGCCGAATGCGTGAAGCTCAACGGCGCGATGGAGCTGGCGCCCTCGCTCGGCCTGTCGCGTCGGATCGTCGATCTGGTGGAATCGGGCCGCACGCTCAAGGACAATGGCCTGGTCGAGACCGAAGTCATCACCCAGGTTTCCGCCCGGCTGATCGTCAACCGCGCCGCGCTGAAAAAGGACCATGCCCGATTGGGGCCGCTGATGTCCGCATTCCGCGATCTGGCCGCAGAACGCAGGCAGGCCGCATGACGCTTCGTCTTTCCACCCGCGACAAGGATTTCGCTCAGGCTTTCGACAAGCTGGTTCGTGGCCGGCGCGAGAGCGATATCGAGGTCAGCCGCGACGTCGCCGCGATCATCGCCGATGTGAAGGCGCGCGGCGATGCGGCGCTGGCCGACTATACCGCGCGCTTCGACGACCATAGCCTCGACGGCAATGGATGGAGCATCGGCAAGGACGCGTGTGCTGCCGCCTATGCCGCGCTGTCGGACGATCTGCGCGCCGCGCTCGATCTCGCCGCGAACCGCATCCGCGCCTATCATGAAGCGCAGCTGCCTGAGGATCGCGATTACAAGGACGCTGCGGGCGTGCGCCTCGGAGCGCGCTGGAGCGCGGTCGATGCGGCGGGGCTGTACGTGCCGGGCGGCAGGGCAGCCTATCCCTCATCGCTGCTGATGAACGCCATTCCCGCCAAGGTCGCCGGGGTCGAGCGGCTCGTCGTCGTGACGCCGACGCCAAAGGGCCAGGTCAATCCGCTGGTGCTCGCCGCCGCGCATCTCGCCGGGGTGGACGAGATCTGGCGTGTCGGCGGCGCGCATGCGGTCGCAGCGCTCGCCTTTGGCACGCAGAAGATCCGCGCGGTCGATGTCATCACCGGCCCGGGCAATGCCTGGGTGGCCGAAGCCAAGCGCCAGCTCTATGGCGTGGTCGGCATCGACATGGTCGCGGGGCCGTCGGAGATCGTCGTCGTTGCAGACGGCAAGAACGACCCCGAATGGATCGCCGCCGACCTGCTCAGCCAGTCCGAGCATGACCCGACCAGCCAGTCGATCCTGTTCACCGATGACGCGGGCTTTGCCGATATTGTCGCGGACACGGTCGGCGTGCAGCTCGCCGCGCTCTCGACGCGCAAGGTCGCGACCAGGGCGTGGGAAGACAATGGCGCGATCATCGTGGTGGACAGCCTTGAAGACGCGATGCCGCTGGTCAACCGGCTCGCTGCCGAGCATCTCGAGCTCGCGGTCGATAATCCGCAAGCGCTGTTCGCAAAGGTGCGGCATGCAGGCTCGGTGTTCCTCGGCCGACACACGCCCGAGGCGGTTGGCGATTATGTTGCCGGGCCGAACCATGTGCTGCCCACCGGGCGGCGCGCGCGCTTTTCTTCCGGGCTTTCGGTGCTCGACTTTATGAAGCGCACCAGCTTCATCCAGCTTGATCCCGACAGCCTTGCCGCGATCGGCCCAGCCGCCGTGGCGCTGGCCGAGATGGAGGGCTTGCCCGCCCATGCCGAGAGCGTCCGGCGCCGGCTGACCTGATGGAAACGACATGAACGAGAAATCCCGCTCCCGCTCCGCCGCACGGCTCGCCGCCGTGCAGGCGCTCTACCAGCACACGATGGAAAAGACCCCGGTCGCGCAGTTGCTTCACGAATTCCACCAGCACCGGCTGGGCGCCGAAATCGAGGACGAGCAATATGCCGAGGCCGATGTCGCGTTCTTCGACGACGTGGTGAAGGGCACCACCGCGCGGCTGGAGGAGATTGACGGGCTGATCGAGGGCAAGCTGGCCGAGGGCTGGTCGCTCGGCCGCATCGACCGCACGCTGCACCAGATCCTGCGCGCCGGGGCGTACGAGCTGCTCGCCCGGCCCGACGTGCCGGTGGGCAGCGTGATCAACGAATATCTCGACGTCGCGCACGCGTTCTTCGACGCCAAGGACACGCGCTTTGCCAACGGCCTGCTCGACGGTATTGCCAAGGATGTGCGGCGTTAGGTTACGCACGGTGGCGCGAACGTCCCTCGACTGCGCTCGGGACAAACGGAGGGGAGTGCGCCTCGCCTTTGAACTATCCCGTTTCTCCCGAGCCCTTCGACGCCGCCTGGCGGCGTCGCTCAGGATAAACTTCAGCGGAACGCTGAAGTCGAGGGACGTAGGCGCAAAGGCCTGTACAGGATGACCACCGAACCCGACTTTATCGACCTG
>Ga0233424_10001480_pt1 | contig 20184 bp, 16 predicted proteins | sample Watercolumn_Towu_FD_181011 | JGI IMG/M metagenome (GOLD analysis project Ga0233424, IMG submission 181011) | Freshwater microbial communities from Lake Towuti, South Sulawesi, Indonesia - Watercolumn_Towuti2014_125_MG | ecosystem: Environmental > Aquatic > Freshwater > Lake | place: Indonesia...
GAGGCGATGTACGCCTCGATGCGCCTGAGGGGCTACGCCGGGGGCGTCATGCTCGAGGCGATGGCCGGCGTGGATATCGCACTCTGGGACCTGCTTGGCAAGGCGCTTGGTCAACCGGTCTACCGCCTCCTCGGCGGGCCGTACCGCACCCGCATCCCCTGCTACCTCTCAGGCGTACCCGGCGAGTCGGTCGATGACCGCATCGTCGCCGCCCTCAGCTTCGTCAACGACGGCTTCACTGCGGTCAAGATTTCCGTCGGGAGAAGTCCGCTCGACGAGGACCTGGAGGCGGCTAGTTCCGTCATTCACGCCGTCCGGGGCGAGGCCGACGTCCTCGTCGATGCGCACGGTGCCTACGACACGCGCACGGCGGTCGCGGCCGGCCGACTTCTCGAGCGGGCGGGTGCCGCGTGGTTCGAGGACCCACTCCCTCCGGAGGACGTCGAGGGGTACGCCGCCCTCTGTGCGGCGCTTGACCTGCCGGTCGCAAACGGCGAGACCGAGTGCACCCGTTGGCAGTTCAACGACAAGTTGTCGCGCCGCGCCGCCGACATCATTCTTCCGGACATCTGCCGTGCCGGAGGTATCTCGGAAGGGCGCAAGATCGCACTGATCGCGGACGTCCACAACGTGCGGTGGTGCGTGCACGCGAGTATCTCGACGCCAATCCACCTCGCGGCGGGCCTGCACCTCGCAGCGGCAACCCCCAACTTCCTCTTGTGTGAGTACCCCCAGGCGTTTCGCACGACACCCTTGGCAAACGACCTGGTCGAGACGCCCCTCCGGCCAGTCGATGGGCACCTTGACGTGTCCGATGCGCCCGGACTGGGCGTCAAGCTGTTGGAGGAGGAGGTGCAGGCACTGAGCCTGGACCGGATCGACTGGATCGCCTGACCCACGTTCGGGCACGTAACGGCACGACACCGCCCTGCGCCCGAGGGAGGCAGATGCGGGACGTACGGTTCACTGCCCATGGCGAACCTGCTTGACCCGTCGGTCCTCTTCTTCGTTGTCGGACTCATCGCCGGGCTTGTCCGATCCAACCTCGAGATTCCCGGCCCGGTCGGGCGATTCCTCTCGCTCTACCTGCTCATGGCGCTCGGCCTCAAGGGTGGCTTCGCCATCCGCGCGTCCGGCCTCGACGGCGCCGTCATCTCGGGGCTTGGCGTCGCCGTGACGATGGCGGTAGTCGTTCCCCTCGCGGCGTATCGCCTGCTCAACCGCGTCGTCGGTCCGTTCGAGGCAGTCGGCATCGCCGCGGTGTACGGCTCAGTGAGTGCCGTGACGTTTACGGCGGCAACGCAGTACCTCGATCAGGCGGGTGTGCCGTACGGCGGGCACATGGCGGCGGCGATGGCCCTGATGGAGAGCCCGTCCATCGTGATCGGCCTGCTCCTCGCGGACCGGGTGCGCCGGGCAACCGGCGCGGAAGCGCCCAGTGGGGCATCGACTGGGGCCCGCCTGCGCGAGGGCTTCCGCCACGCCCTGACCGACGGGTCGCAAGTCGTCCTCGTTGGTGCCATGCTCGTGGGCATCGTCTCCGGACCCGCCGGCCAAACGGTGATGGCGCCGTTCTCGGCCGACATCTTCAAGGGAATGCTCGCGTTCTTCCTCCTCGATATGGGCACCGTCGCGGCAGGAAGCCTGCGAACGGCGGCGTCCCAACCGCGATGGGCGGTCGCGTACTCCGTCTTGGCCCCGTGGTTGCACGCCCTGGTCACGGCGGCGCTCGCATCGGCAGCCGGCCTCAGCATCGGCGACACCACCCTGGCCATGGTCCTCGCAGCAAGTGCGTCGTACATCGCCGTGCCGGCAGCCTTGCGCCATGCGGTGCCCGAGGCAACGCCAGGCGTCTACATCGGCCTGTCGCTCGGCGTCACCTTCCCGATGAACCTCGTCGTCGGCATCCCCGCGTACAGCGCCATCGCGCACGCCGTCGCCGGCTAGGCGACACCCCTACAGCCGTCGCTCGGCAAGACCAGGCGTCCGCAGGCGACTGGGCCCGCCTCGCCTTTCGTGTCCCTCGCGGCCTCCGGGTCCATCCCGCGGGACGTTGCGTTGCAAGCGAAGCGCATGCCCGGTGGGACGAGGGTCCGCCGATGCTGACAAGGCTTGCGTGCCCCAGCAAGGCGGCACTGTCGCCCGGACGGTGTGGCGATATGCTGCCCCTGTGACTACGGCACACGCCTTCGGAGTGACCGCCCGCGATCTCCTGCAGCGTCGCGTCGCCGCCCTGCCGGCGCTGCCCCCACCCCCTCGCGGCGCTGGCCAACTGGCGCAGTGGCAGGCACGCCTCCGTGACAGCGTTGCCCAAGTACTCGGCGTGGCGGACGAGTTGCGTGAGCACCCGGTTGACGTCGATTGGGCGATCACGTCATCCACTCGGTGCGACGGCTTCATGCGCCACCACGTGCAATACACCGGGGCGCTTGGCGGCACGGGCACCTCCTACGTCCTGGTGCCGGACCAGGTCGTGAAGACGCCGTTGGCCGGCATCGTGTGCCTGCACGGTCACGGCAACATGCTGGGCAAGGAGCTGGTCGTCGGGGATGGGCACGAAGGCGGCGCAATCGAGGACGAACTCGCGCCGGTCATCGCGCAGTACGGCTACGACTTCGCGGCGCGCCTCGTCCGACGAGGCTACGTTGTGATCGCCCCTGACGCCCTCGGCTTCGGGGAACGCGTCGACGACCGGAGTGCCCCGCACCACCAGGCAATGGGCCGTGTCGTCGAGTACCTTGGCTACACGCACACCGGGCTGCGATTGCTTGACGATCGTCGCGCGCTCTCGGTGCTCGCGTCATGGCCGGGCGTCGATGCCTCAAGGCTGGGAGCCGTCGGCCTCTCCGAAGGGGGGAAGCGCACGCTCTTCCTCGCGGCGTTCGATGAGCGGGTGCAAGCGGCGGTCGTCAGCGGGTACTTCACGACCATCCGCGACGAGGTTGCCGTCTGGGACCGTCTCGGCGGGTGGGACCTCTGCAACGCGTTGCCCGGACTGCTGCATGTCGCCGACTTGCCGGAGATCGCGGCGTTGGTCGCACCGCGTCCACTGCTCGTGCAGAACGGGTGCGATGACCGACTTTACGACCTTGACGCGGTCAAGAACGGCTTCGCACGGGTGGTCGAGGCGTACTCCGGAGCCGGGGCAAGCGACGCCGTGGCGCTTGACCTGTTCGATGGTGGGCATCGATTCGTCCCGGAGGGCCCTGAGAAGTGGCTATCCCGGTGGCTTCCACCGGGCACGCCGGCGAACCCGGGAGGCTAGCTGGTGCCGCCGTTCGCGTTCCGCGCACCCGCGCGCATCCTGACCGGGAGCGGGGCCGCACTGGAGGCTGGCGCCGCGATGCAGGCGACCGGCGCGCGCCACGTCCTCGTCGTCTCCGACCCGTTCATCCTCGCCGGGCACGACGCCCGGGCCGTCGTCGCCTCCTTGGCAGACGCTGGACTGCAGGTGACGACCTTCGACCGGGTGGACGGCGAACCGACAGTGCGCGTCGTGGACGAAGCGCACGCCGCCGCGGTCCAGGCCGGCGTGGACGGGGTCATCGGCCTTGGCGGTGGCAGTGCGATGGATGTGGCAAAGGCGGTCGCCATCCTCGCCAGGCACGGTGGGCCGCTGGTCCGGTTTGAGGGGGCCGACCGCGTGCCTCCCGGGCGCCTGCCGCTCGCGTGCATTGCCACGACCGCCGGCACAGGGTCGGAGGCAACGCGGTACCTGATCGTCACCGACGAGGCGCGCGACCGCAAGATGCTTGTCTCGACGTGGGAGTGCTTGCCGGACGTCGCGGTGGCAGACCCGGCCCTGACGCGGTACGTGCCGACGCGCGCCGCCGTCGCCGCCGGTATCGACGCCTTCACGCACGCACTGGAGGCGTACGTGTCGCGCCGGGCCCAACCGCTGACCGATGGACTGGCCCTGAACGCCATCCGTCGTATCGTGCCGGCCCTGCCCCGCGTGGTGGCCGACCCGTCCGATGACGTTGCACGCGAGGCAATGTCGATGGGGGCCCTCGAGGCGGGCATCGCCTTCGCGAACGCGTCGGTCGCCCTCGTGCACGGGATGGCGCGGCCCCTCGGCGCACGCTTCGGGATTGTCCACGGCATGGCAAACGCCGTCCTCCTACCCATCGCTTGCGACTGGTCGTGGCCGGAGGCACCGGCCCGGTACCGCGACATCGGTGTGGCGATGGGTGCCGTCGCCACGCCGGGCGACACCTCTGCCGACGCGGGGGCACAGAAAGCGGTTGATGCCATCGTGCGGTTGTGCGACGCGACCGGCGTGCCGTCGATGGCGGGGCTTGGTATCCCGGCGGACGCCTACGCTGCGGCAATCCCCGCGATGGCCATCGATGCGCTTGCCAGTGGCAGTCCGGCGAACAACCCTCGCGTACCAGGCGCCGACGACCTCGAACGCCTCTACCGCGCCGCGTACTTGGGTGGCAAGGAAGCCGGCACCGCCACGGCACGTTGACAGTCTCCCAACCGTGCAGTAGGGTGCCAATCGGCGCAGTTGGGAGCCATGGGCGACGAGAGGGACGCTCGATGCAGGACGGGGGACGGCGTCTCGTTCGTGGCGCGCGGCTCTGGGACGGAACTGCCCGCCCGCCGACCTTTCACGGCGCGGTCCTGATCGAGGGCGATCGCATCCGCGCGACGGGCACCATCGCCGACTTCGAGTCAATCGCGACCGAGGTTCCCGTCGACGATTTTCCCGGTGCGACGATCATGCCGGGGCTCGTCGATACTCACACGCACCTCGTCGGATTCGGGGACGGTCGCCCCGGCGACGCACTTCCCGACGTGGCGCCAGAACTCCTCCTCCTGAACGCGGCACGCAACGCGCGGAGTCACTTGCACGCGGGCGTCACGACCTTGAGGGACCTCGGTACTCCGGGAATGATCGCGTTCCGGTTGCGTGACGCCGCCCGGCAGGGGATCGTGGAGTCGCCGCGATTGATCCTCGCGGGGCGCCCGATCACGATCACCGGAGGCCACCTCTGGTACTTCGGACAGGAAGCCGACGGCGTCGACGGCGTCCGGCAGGCCGTCCGTCAGGTCGTCAAGGAAGGCGCGGACGTCGTCAAGATCATCGCCACCGGTGGAAGCACGCGCACGAGCTACCCGTACCGCGCGGCGTTCACGCCTGCCGAGGTGCAGGCTGCCGTGGACGAGGCGCACCGCTTCGGCAAGCCGACCGCCGCGCACTGCGTCTCCAACATCGGCATGACAAATGCCCTGGACGCGGGTGTGGAGACGATCGTGCACGCCGTGTTCAAGGAACCAGATGGCACGGATCACTTCGACGACGCGATCGCGATGCGCCTTGCGTCGTCCGGCGCCTGGATCGATTACACCGTCGCTCAAGGCGCACTCCGCCTCCGCCACCTCGAAGCGAAGGAAGCGGGGGGCACGTTGCTCTCCAACGCTGAACGTGCCGAGGTGGACTCCCTGATCGCCTACCGCACGGTCCGCGGGGATCACCACGCCCGCTTGCGGTCGATGGGCGCGCGGTTCGTGATGGGCAGTGACTCGTCGTGGATGTGGTACCCGATGGGAAGGTTCTGTGAGGAGATCATCGAGTCGGTGATCTGGGGGCTGCCGGTCCTCGACGCCCTGCGAGGGGGCACCTCATGGGCAGCCCAAGTCCTCGGCATCCAGAACGAGGCCGGAAGCCTGGTACCCGGATTGGTCGCAGACGTCCTTGTCGTCGGTGGCGACCCCACGCGCGACCCGACCGCCCTGCGCGACGTGCAGGCGGTGTACCAGTCCGGGCGCCGCGTGGTCGGGGCCGGTACTGGCGTACGGCACGACCCGGTCGACGAGGCCCACCCGTGAGCGCCGGGCCGACGTACGCGGTCGGCGCAATCCTGACGGCGCACCCGCACACGGTCGCGCACCTCCGCACCCTCGACGTGCTCCCGGAGGTCGAGGCGATCCATGTCCACTGGTTAGATGGCACCAACCCGGCGACCCTTGGCCCGGATGTGCCACTTCGGAAGGTCGTCGCGACACACGCGCGATTGACGGACTTGCTTGGCGTCCCGGGACTCGACGTGGCCATCGTCTGCGTGCGGACCGACCGTTGCCCCGACGTCCTCCGGTCAACGATCGCGGCGGACCTTCCCGTCTTGTTCGAGAAGCCTGGTGCCCTCGACGCCGCCACGCTGTGGGAGCTGGCCGCCGAGGCACGTCGGCGCTCGGTCACCGTCGGGACGTTCCTGAGCTGGCGAGGCCATCCCGCGGTGACCCAAGTGCGCGACGCTGTCGGGGCCGGCGCACTCGGCGACCTGCTTGGCGTGGAAGGGCGCATGGTCACCTCACAGGTGCGCTACCGCGACCCATCCCACTGGTTGTTCCGCCGCGAACTGGCCGGCAGCGGCATCCTCTCGTGGCTGGGGTGCCACTTCCTCGATGCACTGTGCTTCATGACCGGGGATTTCATCGCCGAGGTGTCGGCCATGGTGGGTCGGCGCAACCCTGAGCCGATCGAGGTGGAAGACACAGCGTGCCTGGTGATACGGATGCGCAACGGCACCTTGGGCACCTTCAACGCCGGGTACCACTTGGTAGGCAGCGTGCCCGGCTACATGGGTGCCGCCTACGACACCTTCCTCGGCTTGCGAGGCACGCGAGGCCATGCACGGTTGCCCCTCTCGGAGGGCGCGACGGTGACCCTTGTCAGCGAGGCACCGGGGTGGCGGGAGGGCGGTCGCCGCGAATGGCGGTGTGACTTGCCGTCGTCCCCCGCCTATCACGGGGTTCCCGGGGAGGAGTTCGTCCGCCGATTCCTCCAAGACGCACGCGCACGTGTCCCGGCGGTCGCGCCAATCGAGTCCATCGCACACGTCCTCGACGTCGTCGAGGCGGCAATCCGGTCGTCGGAGACCGGGCGGGCCACGCGGGTTCCCGAACGCTGACGTTCCTGCGGGGCCGCACCGAGGCGCGGATCCGCCGGGATGGTGATTGCGCCGCGCCACACCTCATCACGCACTGCGCCGAGGAGCGAGAAGGATGACCACCCACCGGGCCGCCATCATCGGCCTGACCTCAATCGCTGCCGGGCCGTTGCACGACCCGCCGCACCCGGTGTTTGGCCACGTCCACGCCGACAACCACGCCGCCGGCTACCTGCCGATCACGAACGTCACCGTCGTCGGTGCGTGTGATCTCGTGCCGGAACGAAACGCCGAGTTCATCGCGAAATGGGGTGCGCACTGGCCTGACGTAAGGACCTACACCAACTACAAGCAGATGCTCACGGAGACGTCGCCGGACATCCTGAGCGTCGTGACGCCCGACCACCGGCACGCCGACATCGTCGTGGCGGCATGCGAGTCAGGAGTTCGCGGCATTTACTGCGAGAAGCCGATTGCGACAACGCTTGCCGACGCCGACCGCATGATTGCCGCGTGTCGCGCGCACGACGTGGTGCTGTCGATTGACCACACGCGCCGGTGGCGGCAGGTGTGGCACCAGGCGCGCAACCTCGTGCGTTCAGGCGACCTCGGCCCCTTGCGGCGCATCGTTGCCACGCTGGCCGGACCGCGCGCGATGCTCTTCCGCAACGCGACACACCTTGTCGACATGGTGAACTTCTTCGCCGACAGCGACCCGGCGTGGGTGATCGCCGACTTGGACGAGTCGCACGCCACCTATGGTCCGCGCTACGCCGGCGACGGTGGCCACGACCCGGCGACCGACCCGGGGGCGAGCGCCTACGTGCGCTACGAGAACGGCGTCCGTGCCTTCATCGTCGCGAACAAGGATCGCGTGGCGCGCTTCGAGCTGCGCATTGAGTGTGACCACGGGCGGATCACGATTGATGACGGAGCCGGGGTGGCTGAGGTGTCGCAGCTTGCAAAGGCTGCGCCCTCGGGCGGCGCGGCAACCGGCAACGCCCGCACCATGCGATGGACCATGCCCGCCGCGCCAACGGCGTGGGGCGGCCTTGAGGCCGGACTACGCGAGGTCATCGCCCATGTTGATGCGAAGGTGGCCGGTATCGCCCCGCCTGCACCGCTGGTCTCGACCGGTGAGGATGGCCGTCGTACGCTCTCGGTGCTTCTCGGCATCCTGCAATCGCAGGAGGCGGGCAACGGAAAGGTGACCTACCCCATCACCGACGCCTGACGCACCAGGCGCCAAGCGCGTTGTGGCGCGCCGGCCCGCTCCTGCACGCCGACGGGTGACTTGCCGCACGGGCGGCGCCACGGCGGCGGGAAAAACGGAAGGATGGCCCATGAAACTTGGAACGGTGACCCTTGGCGATGGCACGAACCGCCTCGCCGCGCCAGCAAACGAGGCAGCGGCGCCGGAGGCGGGGCCATATATCGACGTGCACGCCGCTGGTACCGCGGCCGGTCTCCGCGCGTCGGCTCTGCACGCGCTTCATTCCATCGAAGCAATGCTTGCCGCTGGTGACGCCGGCCTCGCAGCGGTGCGGGCCGCCGTCGGACACGCCCACGGTCACGGCGCGGGCGCGTGGTCACTCGACACGGCACATGCACGCCTGCGCGCACCCATCCTGCGCCCCGGAAAGGTGCTTGCCCTCGCCGGTAACTACATGGCGCATCGCACCGAAGGCCAATCGGGCCTGACAACCCCCGCCGAACTCCTCCTCCCCGAAGTCTTCTGCAAGCCGGTCACTTCCATCGTCGGGCACGGCGAGGCAATCCGCCTGCCCGGTCCGCCGGTAATCGCCACCGACTACGAGGGAGAACTTGGCGTGGTGATCGGCAAGCCGGCATGGAAGGTCACCGAGGCCGAGGCGATGGCACACGTCGCCGGGTACTTCCCCCTGAATGACGTGTCCGGCCGGAAGCTCGATCCGGGCATGGATCGCGACCCGGCGCAAGCCGCCCGCAACAGCTACTTCGATTGGCTGATCGGGAAGTGGCCCGACACCTTCTGCCCGATTGGCCCGTGGATGACGACCGCCGACGAAGTACCTGACCCAATGGACATGCATCTGGTTGTTCGGGTCAATGGCGAGCTGCGGCAGGACACATCGACCGGGATGATGCTCCACTCGATCGTGCGCACCATCGCGTGGTGCTCGAAGTTCATGACCCTCGAACCCGGCGACATCATCGCGACCGGCACACCCGCCGGGGTTGGCAGCGCACGCGGGGTCTTTCTGCAACCCGGTGACGTCGTCGAGGTTGAGATCAGCGGCCTCGGGACCCTGCGCAACCCCGTCGAGTAACCCTGTCCGTCGCACCCCCGCCCCGCCCCCTCCGGTCGTCGCGACGCATCCGGGCGGCGGGTGCCGTTACCGGACGGATGCGTATGCTTCCGGTCCGGACATGCCCAGATGACAACCCGCCCACATATCCACGCACGATCGATCAGGCACCTCGCACCCGACCACGCACCCGCCTTCCTGGCACCGCGCGGTGCTACGCGACCGTGGTTCGACCTGACCACTGTCGACCCGATGTCGTTGACGTACGACGATGTCCTCCTCGTGCCGCAGCCTTATACGGAGATTGAGAGCCGGCGGCAGGTCGACACGTCAGTGGCGTTTGGCCCGTGGCGCCTGGACTTGCCCCTCGTCACGGCACCGATGGACACCATCGTCGGCGACCGCATGCTCGCCCTCCTTGAGGAGCTGGGAGGCCTGACCTTCTGGCCTCGATGCGACGACCCCGTCACGGCGGTCCGCAATCACCACGACACACACGGGCCGGACGTCCGGTGCGCGTACAGCATCGGCCTTGGGTCAGACCCCGCGATAACGATTGACCTCGTCCGAGGACTCGCCGACGCGGGGGCGCGGATGGTTCTCGTCGATATCGCCCACGGTGGGCAAGCAAGGCTCATCCGCCTGCTTGACACGATGCAGGGCCTGCCCGACTTGCAAGACATGTCGTTCGTCACAGGGAACATCGCCACAGCCGCGCAGGCTCGCGACTACCTCGACCCACCGGTCGCCGCGTACGTCCGCGTCGGGGTCGGATCCGGAGGGCTCTGCACCACGCGCCTGATCGCCGGGACAGGAGTCGGACAGCTCTCGGCCATCTTTGACGTCGCCGGCACCGGGCTGCCGGTGATCGCCGACGGCGGCGTGCGCCACCCCGGCGACGTGGCAAAGGCCATCGCCGCGGGGGCGGAGGTCGTGATGGTAGGCAGCCTGCTCGCCGGGACGGACGAGACGCCCGGCGCCGTTGTTGATGACGGAACGGGGCCGAAGAAGTTCGTGCGGGGCCAGGCAAGCTATTCGTACATGCTTGATAACCGGATCGAGGTCGACCTGACCCGCGCCCCCGAGGGCGAGTCGGGGCTCGTACCTACGCGCGGGTCGGCGCGCACCGTCCTGTCGCAGGTGAGCGGCGGGTTGCGGTCCGCGATGTCGTACACGGGTGCGTCGTCACTCGTCGAGTTCCGCCGTCGTGCGGTGTTCACCCTGGTCAGCAACGCGACCCTGTTCGAAAACCAGCCGCACGTCTTCAGGCGATGAAACAGCGACGACTGGAGGCGCTTGGATGAACGTGCAGCAGGTCGTCGCACTGGCTCTCCTCGAGTTGTGGGCCGGGCGAGGTTATTCCGCACGTGGCCTTTGAGCAGCTTCGTCGCGCGGTGCCCGATGCCCCTTCAGTCCAGAGTGCCTGGAATCTGGTCGAGGCCCATGAGACGACGGTCTCGATCATCGACCGGTCCCTGCGAGAGGGCCCGGAGTTTTACCCGGCAAACAGCTCATGTCAGGTACCGAATATCGGCCGGATTGACGAGGCCGTCTTCGGCCGCAAGACTGACGGGTACTTCGTCGAGGTAGGCGCCTACGACGGACGGACGTGCAGCAACACGGACTTTCTCCCCGTGCTTGGATGGTCAGGCCTGTACATCGAACCCGTACCGGCGCACCTGAAGCAGTGCATCCGGTGGCACGGGACCTATCCCGGTGTCAGGTTCGAGAACGCGGCGGCCGGGGCAGAGGAAGGGGTGATCGAACTCACCGTTGCGGGCGTCCTCTCGACCGCAAACCAGGAAGTCGCTCGGGCGTACCTCGACATCGACTGGGCCGCCCCGCACTTCGCGTGCAGCCATGTCGTCCCGGTGCGGGTCCGACGCCTCGACGACATGCTTCGGGCGCATGGTGTACCAACCTGCTTTGACATCGTGGTCGTGGACACCGAAGGGTTCGAGGGACAGGTGTTCCGGGGGTTTGCACTTGAGGCGTCGCTACCACGGCTTGCGATTGTCGAACTCGGAGACGAAACATCGAAAGTCCGCCAGATCGAAAGCGTCGCGGCCGACACGGACGCCATCAAGGCACGGTTTGAGAACGCGGGGTACCACGTCGCGTTTGCTGACGAGACCAATACGATCTTCGTCCGCCAATAGCGGCCGTCAACCCCCAATCTGGGACATCGACCGCGAGGCACGTTGGAATGCCTCGCCCTCGTTGATTTGGTGCTTCTGTTCCTTCGACCACACGGCACGACGGATCAAGCGCTCAAGTTCGGCGTCGTCCGCACCGGCGCGCAGCGGCGACTTCAAGTCAGTCTCATCGATCGAGAACAGGCACGTCCGCAGTTGCCCGTCGGCGGTCAGCCGGATCCGGTCACACGTGCGGCAGAACGGATGCGTTACCGGGTTGATGAAGCCAACCTCACCGGCACCGTCCGAGAAGCGATAGGTGACCGCCGTACTGGATGGGTCCTGGCCGGCGATGACGTCGAGAGGCCACCGGGCGTGAATGATCGCCCTGATCTCGTCGCCCGGCAGGACTTGGTCGGTGTCCCAGTTCCCCTCGGCGTCGAGAGGCATGAACTCGATGAACCGCATCACGTAGGGCTTCCGGCGCGCAAGCCCGGCGAGCGCCAGAATGTCCTCCTCGCGCGTGAAGCCCCGAACCGCCACCGCGTTGACCTTTATCGGGCTGATCGTGGGGTGGGCCTCAAGCGCCTCGAGGCCGGCCATCACCTGGTCCAGGGCATCGCGACGAGTCACTTGCCAGAACCGCTTCTGGTCAAGCGTGTCAAGCGAGACATTTATCCGCGTCAGGCCCGCTGCGGCGAGTGCCGGTATCAGGCGAGGCAGGAGGATCCCGTTGGTGGTCAGTGACAGGCTTCTCAGGCCCGTGGCCCCTAACAGCGCCAGGCGTGCGACGATCTCGGGCAGGTCGCGCCGCAATGTTGGTTCGCCGCCGGTCAGGCGAACCTCCTCGACGCCGAGAGCGACAAAGACCCGGGTCAGGCGTTCGATCTCGTCGATGGTGAGAATCGCGTCGTTCGCCAGCCAGTCGAGCCCGTCTTCCGGCATGCAGTAGGTGCACCGGAAGTTGCATCGGTCGGTAATCGAGATCCGGAGGTTACGGATCAGTCGACCAAACGAGTCGCGCAGCGGACCTGAGCCATACCGTGCCTCGGTCGAGACGGCACGCAACGGGGCAGGAGAGTGTTCGGGGGCGAGGGGCTTCATCTGACCGCGGGTCTCGAGGCTCGTCAATGCGGCGACCTCAGCCCGATTCGGTCGCTCGCGAGGGGGCACGACAGCGACGGCATCGCGGCGGGGTGTGGGGAAGCGTACCACCGGTGCGGACAGGGCGCGCGTACCATCTGGCGCGGACGCGCCGGCGACCAGCGATCCCGCACAAGCGGGTTGCCATGGGAACGAAGGGGACGGATGTGAGCGAGTTGCGCAGCCAGCGCCTACGGAAGGTGAACCACCAGGGGGACGCCCTTCGCCTCGGGATGAACTGGACCGAGGAGGACCTCGGCAAGCCCCAGGTTCTCGTCGAAAGCGCCTACGGCATGGGCCACCCGGGGACATTTCACTTCCGTCCCTTGATCGAGGAGGTATCGAACGGCGTCTTCGAGGCCGGGGGCAAGCCGGGGGTCTTCTACGCGTCAGACATCTGCGACGGCGTCGTGCAAGCCCACGCAGGCATGAGCTACTCGCTCGTGTCGCGCGACGTGCAGGCCGCGCTGATCGAAATCCACGCCCTCGGCCACCCGCACGACGGCGCCGTGTTCATCTCCGGGAACGACAAGTCGGTGCCTGCGCACCTGATGGCGATCGCGCGGTGCGACCTGCCAAGCATCCTCGTGCCTGGCGGGACCCAGATCAACGCCCCGAATTACGTTACCAGCGACCAGCTGTGGGGCATGGGCGCCGCCGTCTCCCGCGGCGAGATGGCCCATGGCGACCTTGAACTGCACCAGAAGGGCGCGTGTCCATCATGCGGCGCCTGCCAGTTCATGGGCAGCGCATCGACCGGTCAGGTGCTGGCTGAAGCGCTCGGCCTCGCCTTGCCGGGCACCGCGCTGATCCCCGTGCCCCTCGCCCAGCACCTGCGCATCGCCCGAGCATCCGGCAAGCAGGTCCTGCGCCTCATCGACATGGACTTGCGCCCCAGCAAGATCCTCACCCGCGAGGCATTCGAGAACGCCATCGTCCTGCACGCCGCCGTTGGTGGCTCCACCAACTCGCTCATCCACCTGCCGGCGATCGCGCGCGAGGCGGGCATCGACATCACGATCGACGACTTCGATCGCATCCACCAGCAAGTGCCGGTCCTCGCCAACGCGAAGACGACTGGCAAGTACCCAGTCGAGTACCTGTGGTACGCCGGTGGCGTACCGGCGGTCATGCTCGAGGTGAAGGAGTTCCTCCACCTCGATTGCATGACGGTGACCGGCAAGACGCTTGGCGAGAACCTCGAAGAGATCGACGCCGGGCCATTTTTCATCCAGAACGCCGGGTACCTCGCCAACGTCAAGGTCGAACGCAACGAGGTCATTCGCCCGCGCCGCGACCCGTTCGGGCCGGAGGGTGGCATCGCCGTCCTGCGCGGTAACCTCGCCCCCGGCGGTGCCGTGATCAAGCACTTCTCCGTCCCCAAGGAGATGCACGTCCACGTCGGACCCGCGCGCGTCTTCGACACCGAGGATCTGGCGGTCGAGGCGCTGCTGTCGCGGGAGGTGAAGCCGGGTGACGTCGTGATCATCCGGTACGAGGGGCCGAAAGCGAACGGCATGCCGGAGATGTACTACGCCACGGCGATCATCGCCGCCTCAAAGGAGCTCTCGGCGACCTGCGCGGTGATCACCGACGGGCGGTACTCCGGGGCGGCAAAGGGTCCCGCGGTCGGGCACGTGACGCCCGAAGCCATGGACGGGGGTCCGATCGCGTTGGTCCATGAGGGCGACCTGATCGAGATCAACGTGCCGGAACGACGGCTTGCCGTCGTCGGGACGGCCGGCGGACCGATGGAACCGTCCGCGGTCGATGCGATCCTTGCAGAGCGGCGCGCCGAATGGGTTCGGCCCAAGGCGCGCCACGTCAAGGGAATCCTTTCGCTGTACGCCCGCGTCGGAGCGGGTGCCAACGACGGCGGTTTCCTCGCGTAGGACATGTCAGCGGGGCGAGATCCCCAGGCGATCTCGCCCTGCCTCAAGCAGGCCCACCACCGCACGCAAGGCGTCCGACGGGGCGATCAAGTCAACGCACCGGCATCCGTCGCAGGCTTCGATTGGCCCCGGCCGAAACGTCCGCCGTTGCGAACACGCGTCGGGCGACACGATCGCGATGCCTCGCCCGGCATACGGTCCATCGGTCGGGGCGTACGGACCGTACGCGTGCGGGTCGGTTGGCCCGTAAAGCGCAACGGCAGGCGTCCCCATCGCGACCGCCAGGTGCACGGGCACGGAATCGTTGCCAAGGTAGGCGTCTGCACGACCGATGATCGCGGCCAGCGTCGCGAGATCCGGTCGCCCCGAAAGGTCGGCCAAGGGCACCCCGGCCGACTCGCTTACCGCCGCGACGACCGCTGAATCAGTCCGGTCGCCAACCAGCGCCACCCGGCACCCGAAGTGCACGAGTGACCTCGCGACGTCGCCGAAACGGCCAGCTGGCCATCGCTTCGCGTTCAACGTCATGCCGGGGTTCGCCCCGCCGCCAGGGTGGATCACCACGACTGGTCCACCAGGCGCCCCAAGCCCCGACGCCTCCCAGAGCGCGTCTGCCTCCGCTCTCGCGACCGGGCCGGGCTCGAACGCGAGCTTCGGTGGGGGAATCGGTTCGTTGTTTCTCGCGGTTACGGTCGCCTCACTGGCGACCCGCAGGTACAGGTCGGCCTCGTGGCACCGGCGCACCCACGGCACTCGGATCCCATGCGCGAAACCCCGCCCGGCGCTGTCAATCCCGGCGCGCCACGGGACCGCAGCGATGAGGGCCGCGACGGCAACGAGCGGCGAACGATCGAGCACAACGGCGAGGTCATACGAGCCGTGCCGCACTACCCGAACTGCTTCGGGCAGGTCTCGAACCCCGAACCGGCCCGGAGTCCCGAAGGTGCCGAGGTCAACAACCTCATCCACGCCGAGGACGCCACGGGCGGCAGGCAGCGACCATTGGCCGACCGCGAGCGAGAGGTGCGCCGTCGGAAAGGCGTCGCGCAGAACCGAAATCGCGGGCGTTGCCAGGATCACGTCGCCGAGCGATGCCGGCTTGATGACGATAAGGCGACGGATGACCGACGCCGGTGGTGCGCCGTGGACGGGGACGACCGTGACGGCTAGCCGCGAACCGGCGCTGATCAACTTCGTGCGCCAAGCGGCGCCAGAGATGCGGGGAGGCCCGTTCACGATGGTAGCCCGCCGTGTCGGAGCGGACCCACGCACTTGAACGGCGAACGGCGCTCCCATCCGTTCTGCATCTTGGCACTATACGGATGACGTGGTCTCCGCCCGCGAACGGCCAGTGTCACGGACGCGGATACGCTGATGGCGCGTTCGGGTCGGTGGGCTCCAGGTGCGGACCAGGCCATGGTGACGACGGCGGGTGAAACGGGTTCCGGGGTTCCGGACACCCGCACGCAAGGGTAGCGAAGGGTCGGACGTGTCAACCGATGCACGGCGCCCCGAACAGGGCGCATTGAAAGCGGAAGAGGCAGCGACTGAAGCGCGCCGTGCCGAAGGCCGGGCCGCCTTGGCCCTCCTCGAGGCGACCCGCCTGGCGGACGTCGGGATCTCGCGCACCGCCCCCGCACCCCTCCCCGTCGACGACCAATCAGCGTCACGGGTGCCACCGGAACCGTCCCCGACCAGGCGCACGCAGCCGCGCGCGCTTGCCGCCGTCCCTGATCCCGTTCCGGCGGTGCCGGTCCCGGATGCGTCGCCGTCGATGCAAGGCACTGGCAATCGCCTCTCCGGCCTCGACGTCCTGATGGAGTCCATCGAGACGACCCGGCGAGGCCTTGAGTTGCAGGGCATCGCCGTGGCCCGCAACTTGCGCGAGACTGAAGCGCAACTCTCACAAGTACGCCAGGTCCTGCCCGAGGCCCTCCAGACGCAAGCAAACCTTCGTGAACTGGCGAGCGCCTTTGAGGCGATGCGGGTCCAGCAGACCGGTGCGCTGAACAATGCACTCGGCGAGGTACAGTCCTCACTCTCCGTCTGGCGAACCAATGCCGAGAGCGCCCTGGACTCGTTCCAGACCGCGAGTACGTCCCTCGTCTCCTCCCAAGGCCGTGAGGCTGACGCAATCCTCTCGGAGGTGCGCTCAACCACTGAACGCGAGCTTGCCCGCCTCGAACGTGCGATCGGTGCGCACCTTGCCCGGATGGACGGTGCCCAACAGGAACTGGCCTCGTGGCAGCAGGCCGTCCAAGCCGCCTTGCAGTCGACCATGATCGACGCGCACCAGCGGCTTGAAGAGGTGGCGGTCGGAAACCTGCGAGCCCTGAGCGGATCCCTCAGCGCGATTGCCGAGCAGCTAAACGTCGTCGACCGAGACCGGCAGATCCTTGCGGAGCAAATCTATGCCGTCGCGAGTCAGGTTGACACGACGGTAGCGACCGTCAAGATTTGGGAGTCGCGCATTGCAAACATCGAGGCGGAGACGCTGCCGAGCGGGTCCATCGACTCGCGCGTGCAGAGCGCCGAAACCGAAGTCGCCCGCGTCAGTGAGTACAACCTCAACATCGACGGTCAGCTGAACTCGATGGAGGAGCGCCACCAGGAACTCCTTGAGCAGTTCCTGCAGATGCAGCGTGACATGCGGATCGTCGCTTGGGTAGGGTTGTCCATGCTCGTGGCGATCATCGTCATGGGTGCCACTCTTGTGCTTCGGGGCTAACCCCGACGCGGCTCCTCGCCGGCGGCGGGACCGGACTCGTCGTCGTCCGTGATCGGCGTGGCGAGGCGTGCATAAATCCGTCCCAACTGCGTGTCGTCCGAATAGTGGATGACGATCCGCCCACCTCGGCGCAGCCGAACGAGGTCGACCCGGCTCGCATCGTGACCGAGCGCGGCCCGAAGACCTGATGCAAGCGGGTGTGGCGCTGCAAGGGGTGGAACCGTCTCGGTGGCGGTGAGGTCGTCTCGAGCGGCAGCCTCCTTGCGGACGATTGCCTCCACCTGCCGGACGTTCAGGCCCTCCCGGATCACCCGCGTCGCAACGTGACGGATCCGGGATGCGTCGGCCAGACCAAGAAGCGCGCGGGCATGGCCTTCCGACAGGTCACCGTCCCGCACGTCCTGCTGGACACTTGGGGGCAAGTTCAGCAAGCGCAGGGTGTTGGCGACGGTGTGCCGGCTACGACCGACGCGCCGCCCAATCTCGTCCTGGGTCATGCCGAACTCGGTGGCGAGTTGGCGGTACGCCATCGCTGCTTCGATCGAGTTCAAGTCGGCGCGATGGACGTTCTCGACGATCGCCAGCTCCAGTTGCTCGCGTGGCGTCGCGTCTCGCACGGTTACCGGCACGAACATGCGCCCGGCGATTCGGGCTGCCTGAAGGCGTCGTTCGCCCGCAATCAGCTGATAGCGTGGCGGGCCAGCCGCGACGGGGTCATTGAGTACGGTGACAACGAGCGGTTGCAGCACGCCGTGGGCGCGGATCGAGTCCGCGAGGTCCGCCAACGCGGCTTCGTCGAACGACCCCCGCGGTTGGCGGGGGTTTGGCACGACGCGATCAATCTCCACCTGGAGATGGCCGGAAGCGATCGGATCGACGGATACGTCGGTGTCGGTGCCCCCGGAGATGAGGGCGTCCAAGCCTCGCCCGAGGCCGCGGCGTGGGGGCATGTCAGGACTCCGGGGCCGGGGTGACCGCCGCCACCGGGTTTCCACGGGCCTCAATCTCGGCCGCCAACGTGCGGTAGGCCTCGGCACCCCGACCAGAGGGATCGTAGCGGAGGATGCCCAGACCGTGGCTTGGCGCCTCGGCAAGGCGGACGGTCCGCGGGATCGTGGTCGTGAGAATCAGGTCGGCAAAGTGGCGCCGCACCTCCTCCACGACACCCTGCGACAGGCCGGTGCGCCCGTCGAACATGGTCATCACGAGATGCAGGCGACGCAAGTCAGGGTTCAGGCGATCTCGCACGCGCCGCAACGTTCCCAGCAGTTGGGTTAGACCCTCTAGGGCGAGGTACTCGCACTGGACCGGTGCAAGGACTTCCGAGGCAGCCGCGAGGCCATTGAGGGTCAGGGTCCCAAGTGACGGCGGGCAGTCAACTAGGATGAAGGCATAGGATCCCGCGTGGCGGTCGACACCCGCACGAAGGCGCAAGGCACGGTCATTCGAGGACGCCAATTCCACTTCGGCGCCAGCGAGGTCAGTTGACGCAGGTACAAGGTTGACGCACGCCTCTTCCGGGACCGAGCGCAAGCAAGCCGCGGTGACATCTACGATCGCCTCACCCACCTGGACCTCGCGCATGAGGACCTCATACGATCCCCGCAGGTCCTTCGCGACGCCGAATGAGCTGGTCAAGTTGGCCTGAGGATCCAGGTCGATGACAAGGACGCGGTGCCCACGCGACGCAAGCGCTGCACTGAGGCCGGCGACCGTGGTCGTCTTGCCAACGCCGCCCTTCTGGTTCGCAATCGCGATGACCCGGGTGCGCACTCGTTGATCCACGCGGGCCAACCTCCGCGACCCATCGTGCCTGAAAGCCGCAAATGACCGGCGAACCGGGTCCCGGTGGCGTGTCGGCCGTGGCACGATGATCCCACACGCCCGGAGCAAGGCCTTAAGACGATGCCCCCTCGACGCACCCAAGACACCACCACGTGGGTGGACTCATGGGATTCGTATGCGGAACAGCAGGTCCGCGAGGCGATCGACCGCGGCGAGTTCGACAGGCTGCCAGGTGCAGGCACGCCGATCGACCTTGGCGATGTCAACCCCTTCGAGGGAGACTTGGGCCCGGCGTACCGTCTGGCACGGAACGCTGGTGTCATGCCCGGTTGGGTCGCGCTCGGGCAAGAAGTCGAGGCGTGCCTCTCCACGCTCGAGACCCTCCTCAAGTCCCTCCCACGCTCACCTGTCGCCCCGGAGGAGCCAAAGGCCGTCGCCCCCCAAGGTGGAAGTCGTTGGCGGGAGAAGCTGCGTCGGCTGTGGCTCGGTTCGCCTCGCCACGCGAGGCGGCCAGCGATTGCCCCGGCGTCCGGTGGCCGGGCGATAGCCCGAGCGCGCTTCATGGACCGAGCGGCGCACGCGGACGGCCGAATACGCGCGTACAACAGCCAGTTGCCGCGCAACCTCGCGTGGCTCGAACTCCCGCGATACACGCCCGAGGTGGCGGCAGCACGGTTTGACCGGGCGTGGCCACCGTCGGACGATCATCGCCGCTAGTGATTCTCAGGCGATCGCTGGTGGAACGCGGGGCTCGTCTCCCAACGGCCCTTGCCTCGCCTCGGCGGCCTCGAAATCGGGGCCAAGCAAGCCCATGTAAATGAGGGTGTGCCACGCGCCATTCACCCGCATCTCCTCGCGCAGGTACCCCTCAACAACGAACCCGCACTTCTCGTAGGCCCGGCGTGCCCGAAGGTTGTAGTCGAGCACCCGGAGGTACACCTTGTGCAACTCGAGATCGTCGAAGGCGTAGCGCAGCGCGAGGCGCAGCGCCTCGGTACCGAGTCCTCGGTCCCGGTGCTGGGACCCGAGCCAAATCGACAGTTCCGCCGCGTCGTGGGGCACCGAGCGGTCCCACAGACTGACTAGCCCAATCGGCAGCCCGTCCAGTGTGGTGACGAGCAAGTCGGTCAGCGCCGAACTCTGCTCCCCAAGTGGGACGTGGCGCCACAGCCACGCGGTTGCCGATGAATCAACCCCCATGAAGTGGTCAATCTCCGCGTCATCACGGATCGCCGTGAGCGCCGGCTGGTCAGCCTCGGTCGCTCGACGTATCCGGACGAGGCGCCCCGCACGGATCGCCGGCACCCGACTGTTCCA
>Ga0233424_10001485_pt1 | contig 20117 bp, 22 predicted proteins | sample Watercolumn_Towu_FD_181011 | JGI IMG/M metagenome (GOLD analysis project Ga0233424, IMG submission 181011) | Freshwater microbial communities from Lake Towuti, South Sulawesi, Indonesia - Watercolumn_Towuti2014_125_MG | ecosystem: Environmental > Aquatic > Freshwater > Lake | place: Indonesia...
CGCGAACTGCCCATCCGCCCCGACTACGTCGGCAAGAACCTGCCGACCCGCGTCGACGACGACGTGCGCGCCTCGCTCGACGGTGTGACGCTCGAAAGCAGGCCGCAGCAATGAAGCACCTGCGCAGCATCGACGAGCTCGGCCACGACGGCCTCGTGCGGCTGCTCGACCTCACGCACCACATGGTGGAAGTGAACCGGCGCCCGGTGCCGAAAGTTCCCGCGCTGCGCGGCCGCACCGTCGTGAGCCTGTTCTTCGAGGACTCGACCCGCACGCGACTGTCGTTCGAGACTGCGGCCAAGCGCCTGTCGGCCGACACGATGACCTTCAGCGTGTCGACCTCCAGCGTGAACAAGGGCGAGAGCCTGCGCGACACGGTGGAGACGATCAGCGACATGGGCGTCGACGCGTTCGTCGTGCGGCACAAGTCGACGGGTGTCCCGTGGCAGATCAGCGAGTGGACCAACGCCAGCGTCGTGAACGCGGGCGACGGTTGGCACCAGCACCCGACGCAGGCGCTCGTCGACTGCTTCACGGTGCGCGAGGCGCTCGGCAAGGAACGCTTCGACGGCCTCACCCTCACCATCGTCGGCGACATCATGCACAGCCGCGTGGCGCGCAGCAACATCGCCGCGTTCAGCATGCTCGGCGCCCGCGTCGTGCTCGTCGCACCGCCGACCCTGCTGCCGCCCGACGTGTCGCACTGGCCGGTCGAGGTGTCGTACCGGCTCGACGACGTGCTCGCCCGCACCGACATCCTCTACATGCTGCGCTTGCAGAGCGAGCGCATGTCGCAAGGGCACGTGCCGAACCTGCGCGAGTATGCCGAGACGTACGGGCTCGACGCGCCGCGCGCCGCGAAGCTGCCGCCGCACGCCGTGCTCATGCACCCGGGCCCGATGAACCGCGGCGTCGAGATGCTGGTCGATCCGTCGCTGCTTCCCAACTCGCTCATCCACAGACAGGTCGCCAACGGGGTCGCCGTGCGCATGGCGGTGTTGTTCGACCTGCTCGCCGGCGAATCGTCGGCGGCGAATCTCGCGCCGGCGGCACCATGAGCACCCGCATCGTCGTGCGGGGCGCGCGCGTCGTCGACTCGCGCGGCGAACGTGCCGCCGACGTGGCGGTCGAGCACGGTGCTGTCGTCGAGGTGGGTGCGCGGCTGTCCGGCGGCGACATCGTCGACGCGGCCGGCTGCGTGGTCGCGCCGGGTTTCGTCGACCTGCACGCGCACCTGCGCGAGCCGGGCAAAGAAGAGGCCGAGACGATCGAGACCGGCAGCCGTGCCGGCGCCAAGGGCGGATACACGGCGCTCGTCGCGATGCCCAACACCGACCCGCCGCAAGACAGCGTGGCGGTCATCGACTTCGTGCGCGAGCAAGGCAGGCGCGCCGGGCTCGTCGAGGTGGTGCCGAGCGGCTGCATCACGCTCGGGCGCCAGGGCGAGGCGCTCGCCCCGATGGCCGAGCTCGCCGCCGCCGGCGTGCGCATCTTCACCGACGACGGCAACGGGGTGCAGGACGAGCTGCTGATGCGCCGCGCCATGGAATACGGCAGGGGTCTCGGCGTCACGCTCGCCCAGCACTGCGAGGTGGCCGCGCTCACGAAGGGCGCGGTGATGAACGAGTGCAGTTGCTGCACCACGCTCGGCTTGCCCGGCTGGCCGTCGATCGCCGAGGAACTCATGGTGTTCCGCGACATCGAACTCGCGCGGCTGACTGGCGCGCGCGCGCATTTCCTGCACCTCTCGACGGCGCGCAGCGTCGAACTGGTGCGCGCCGCCAAGCGCGAGGGACTTCCCGTCAGCGCGGAAGTGACGCCGCACCACTTGTCGCTCGACGAGACGCGGCTCGCCACCTTCGACACGGTGTACAAGGTGAACCCGCCGCTGCGCTCGCCGCACGACATCGCCGCGCTGCGCGCCGGCGTGCTCGACGGCACGATCGACGCGCTCGCCACCGACCACGCGCCGCACCCGCGACGCGACAAGGAACTCGCGCTCGACCAAGCCCCGCCCGGGATGCTCGGGCTGGAAACCGCGCTCGGTGTCGCGCTCGGCGTGCTCGACGCGGACCTCACCCGGCTCGTGCGCATCATGTCCAGCAACCCGGCGCGCATCGCGGGCATCGACGACCGCCACGGTCGCGACATCGAGCCGGGCGCGCCGGCGAACCTCGTCGTGTTCGACCCGTCGGCCACCTGGCAGGTGTCGCCCGATTCGCTCGCGAGCAAGAGCCGCAACACGCCCTTTGTCGGCATGACGCTGCGCGGTCGGGTGCGCCACACGATCTTCAACGGCGCGTTCAGCGTGCGCGACGGCGAGGCACAGCGATGACGCACACCGCGAGTCGGGTCGCGCGATGACGCGTCGCGACGTGCGTCCCGCGCTGCTCCTGCTGGCCGACGGCAGCCTGTTCGAAGGCGAAGCCATCGGTGCCGACGCCGCCGTGTCGTCGGGCGAGGTGGTCTTCCACACGGGCATGAGCGGGTACCAAGAAGTGCTCACCGACCCGAGTTACGCGGGGCAGATCGTCGCGTTCACCGCGCCGCACATCGGCAATTACGGTGCGTCGCGGCACGACAACGAGGCCAAGAAGTCGCACGCCCGCGGGGTGGTCGTGCGCGATCTGGCGCGCCGGCGCAGCAACTGGCGCAGCGACGAGCCGCTCGAGGTGTTCATGCGCGAGCGCGACATGGCGGGCATCGCCGGCATCGACACGCGCCGGCTCACCCGCATCATCCGCGACTCGGGTGCGATGCCGGGTGTGTTCGGCACGGCCGACGAGTCGACGCTGCGCGCCGCGCTCGCCAAGGAGAACGGCACGGCGGGCAAGAACCTCGTCGCCCAGGTCACCACGGTCTCTGCGTACGACGTGAAGTCGACGGCGCCGAGAGGAGCCAGACCGCCGTTCGTCGTCGCCTACGACTTCGGCATCAAGTCCACCATCGTGCGCTGCCTCGCCGAATTCGCCGCTGTCCGCGTCGTGCCGGCGCGCACACCCGCCGCGGAGGTGCTGGCGGCCAGGCCCGACGGCGTGTTCCTCTCCAACGGCCCCGGCGACCCGGAGATGGTGCATGGAGCCCCCGACACCATCCGCGAATTGCTCGCCGCAGGCGTGCCGATGTTCGGCATCTGCCTCGGGCACCAGTTGCTCGGGCTCGCGCTCGGCGGGCGCACGTTCAAGTTGCCGTTCGGGCACCACGGCGCCAACCATCCGGTGCGCGACTTCGCGACGGGCAGGGTGGAGATCACCAGCCAGAACCACAACTTCTGTGTCGACCCCGAGTCGCTCGCGAAGAAAGTCGACGTCACGCACGTCAACTTGAACGACCACACCAACGAGGGCATGCGCGTGCGCGGCAGGCGGGCCTTCAGCGTGCAGTACCACCCCGAGGCGGGACCCGGCCCGCACGACTCGCGCCACTTGTTCGCACGGTTCGTCGACTTGATGAAAGGCGGCAACTGACCGTGCCGCGCCGCGACGACTTGCGCAGCATCCTCGTGATCGGCTCGGGCCCGATCGTGATCGGCCAGGCGTGCGAGTTCGACTACTCGGGCACGCAGGCCTGCCGCGTGCTGCGCGCCGAGGGATACCGGGTGATTCTCGCCAACTCCAACCCGGCGACGATCATGACCGACCCCGACTTCGCCGACCGCACCTATGTGGAGCCGCTCACCCCCGACGTCCTGGCAGCGATCATCGAGCGCGAGCGTCCCGACGCGGTGCTGCCGACGCTCGGCGGTCAGACGGCGCTGAACCTGGCGATGGCACTGCACGGTCGCGGGCTCGTCGGCGTGCCCGGCACGCCCGAGTTGATCGGCGCGAACGCCGAGGCGATCGCGACCGCGGAAGACCGCGAGAAGTTCAAGGAGGCGATGATCGAGGTCGGCCTCAGGGTGCCCAAGAGCGGCATCGCGCACACGACGAAGGAAGCCGAAGCGGTGCTCGCCGAAGTGGGTCTGCCGGTCATCATCCGCCCCGCGTACATCCTCGGCGGGCGCGGCGCCGGCATCGCGACGACGATGAAGGAGTTCAGGAAGGCCGTGTCGGCGGGTCTTGCCGCGAGCCCCATCCGCGAGGTGCTCATCGAGACCTCGATCAAGGGCTGGAAGGAGTACGAACTCGAGGTGATGCGCGACCGGGCCGACAACTGCGTGATCATCTGTTCGATCGAGAACGTCGACGCGATGGGCGTGCACACGGGCGACTCCGTCACCGTCGCTCCGGCGATGACGCTGTCCGACGTCGAGTACCAGCAGATGCGCAACGCGGCGTTCGCCTGCATCCGGCGCGTCGGAGTCGAAACCGGCGGGTCGAACGTGCAGTTCGCCGTGAACCCCGCGACCGGCGAGCAGGTCGTCATCGAGATGAACCCGCGCGTGTCGCGCTCGTCGGCGCTCGCGTCGAAAGCCACCGGTTTCCCGATCGCCAAGATCGCGGCGAAACTCGCCGTCGGTTACACGCTGGACGAGATCGCCAACGACATCACGAAGAAGACACCGGCCAGTTTCGAGCCGACGATCGACTACGTGGTCACGAAGGTTCCGCGTTGGGCGTTCGAGAAGTTCGAGGGCGCGAGCAGCGTGCTCGGCACGCAGATGCGCAGCGTCGGCGAAGCGATGGCGATCGGCCGCACGTTCCCCGAGAGCCTGCAGAAGGCGCTGCGCTCGTTGGAGACCGGCCGCGCCGGCCTCAACTGCGACGCCGCGGAGAAGAACTTCGACGCGACCAGCGACGACGACCTGATCGCGGCGGTCGAGACGGCGACACCGGAGCGGATCTTCCAGGTCGGCGAGTGCATCCGCCGCGGGTTCTCCACCGAGCAACTCCACGAGGCGACCGCCATCGACCCGTGGTTCATCGACGAGATGCGCGCCATCTACGACGAGCGGGCGGCGCTCGCCGGCACCGCGCCGACTGCGCTCGACCGCCGTGCGTGGCGGCGCGCCAAGCGGCTCGGTTTCAGCGACGCGCAACTCGCGTGGTTGTGGTCGACGAGCGAAGCGAGCGTCCGTGCGGCGCGCGAAGCAGCCGGGGTCGTGCCGACCTACAAGTCGGTCGACACCTGCGGCGCGGAATTCGCGGCGCAAACGCCCTACTTCTACTCCACCTACGAGGACGAGGACGAAGTGCGCGAGTCGCCCAAGGACCGCGTGATCATCCTCGGCAGCGGTCCGAATCGCATCGGCCAGGGCATCGAGTTCGACTACTGCTGCGTGCACGCCAGTTTCGCGCTGCGTGCGGCCGGGTACGAGACGGTGATGCTCAACTGCAATCCCGAGACGGTGTCGACCGACTACGACACCTCCGACCGCCTCTACTTCGAGCCGCTCACCGCCGAAGACGTGCTCAACGTGGTCGACGCCGAGACGAGAGCCGCCGGCAAGCCGCCGAAGTTGATCGTGTCGCTCGGCGGCCAGACGCCGCTCAAGTTGGCCGGTGCGCTTCCCGCGGCGCTGGTCGCCGGCACGTCGCCTGCCTCGATCGACATCGCAGAAGACCGCGCGCAGTGGAGCGCGCTGTGCGACCGCCTCGGCATCGCGCAGCCGCCCGGTGCCACGGCCACCGACCTCGCCGGAGCACGCGAGGTCGTCGCGCGAACGGGTTACCCGGTGCTGGTGCGACCCAGCTACGTGCTGGGCGGGCGCGCGATGCGAATCGTGCACGACGACGCGCAACTCGCCGAGGCGATGGCGGAAATGGAACGCTCCGGGTCGCTCGGTCGCGAGGGCGGCCTGTCGGCCGTGCGGCCCGTGCTCATCGACCGCTTCTTGCAAGACGCCACGGAGGTCGACGTCGACGCGATTCGTGACGCGACGGGCGAGGTGCTGGTCGGCGGCGTGATGGAACACGTCGAGGAAGCGGGCATCCACTCTGGTGACTCCGCGTGCGCGCTGCCGCCGCAGAATCTCGGCGAACGAGCGCTCGCGACGATCGCCGACCACGTGCGCAAGATCGCCGACGCCCTCGACGTGCGCGGGCTCATCAACGTGCAGTTCGCCGTCGCCGACGACAAGGTCTACGTGATCGAGGCGAATCCGCGCGCCAGTCGCACGGTGCCGTTCGTCGCCAAGGCGACCGGTGTACCGCTCGCCATGGTCGCCAGCCGCGTGATGCTCGGTGCCACGCTGGCCGAACTGCGCGACGAGGGCTTGGTGCGCGCACCCGCGGGCGGGCACGTGAGCGTGAAGGAAGCCGTGCTGCCGTTCAATCGTTTCCCGGAAGTCGACACCACGCTCGGGCCCGAGATGCGCTCGACGGGGGAAGTGATGGGCATCGACGTGACCTTCGGTCGGGCGTTCCTGAAAGCGCAGCTCGCGGCGGGCACGCAACTGCCCGACAGTGGCCGCGTGTTCGTGTCGCTCAACGACCGCGACAAACCGGCGGCGGTCGAGATCGGGCGCGCGCTCGCCGACATCGGGTGCACGATCGTGGCGACGCAGGGCACGGCCGACGTGCTCACCGCCGGCGGCGTGGCGGTGGAGCGCGTGGTCGGCAAGGTGTCGCAGCGCACGAAGGGCAGCCCCGACGACGCGGTTCGCCTCATCGAGCACGGTGGCATCGTCTTGGTCATCAACACCCCGCAGGACCGGGGCACGCACCGCGACGGCGAAGCGATCCGCAAGGCCGCGAACGTGAACGGCGTCCCGCTCGTCACCACGGTGCGAGCCGCCCGCGCCGCGGTGCAAGGCATGCGCGAGCGCAGCACGTCGCCGCTGCGCATCAGGTCGCTGCAGGAGTACCACGGGTCCGTGCCGTGAGCACACCGCCGGGGAGCGCGACGCCAGCAGGCACTCCGCTGCCCGGGGTGCGCGTCGGTGCGGTGGCGTTGCCGGGCCCGGTGATCGCGGCGTCGGGCACGGCCGGGCATTCCGACGAACTCGCGGCATACGTCGACCTGTCGAAGATCGGCGCCGTCGTCGTGAAGTCGCTGGCCTCGTTCGAGTGGCCAGGCAACCCGGCGCCGCGGCTTCACGCCGTCGACGGCGGAATGATCAACTCCGTCGGTCTGCAAGGTCGCGGCACGCAGCGATGGATGAGCGACGACCTGCCGCGGTTGACGGCGCGCGGGGCGCACGTGGTCGCGAGCATCTGGGGATTCCGTGCCGCCGAGTACGAGTCCGCCGCGCGCGACCTGGCCGGGGTGGCTTCGCAACTCGTCGCGCTCGAAGTGAATCTTTCGTGCCCGAACCTCGATCACGGGCGGCAGATGTTCGCCCACGATGCCGGGCAAATCACGCGGGTGATCGGCGCCGTGCGCCGCGCGCTGCCCGCGTCGGTGCCGGTGTGGGCGAAAATGAGCCCGAACACCGACCGCCTGGTCGACCTGTGCGGTGTCGCGCTCGACGCCGGCGCCGGGTCGCTCGTCCTGGTGAACACCGTGCTCGGCTTGCGCATCGACACCGAGTCCCGCCGCGCCGTGCTCGGCAACGGCGGCGGAGGAGTCAGCGGCGCGGCGATTCACGCGGTGGCGGTGCGCTGCGTGCACGACGTGCACCGCGCATTCCCGACTGCGCCGATCGTCGGCGTCGGCGGGGTGTCGAACGCGAACGACGCGATCGAGCTCATGATGGCCGGCGCCAGTGCGGTGCAGGTCGGCACGGCGACGTTCGGCGACCCGCGCGCGGTGGCGAAAATCCAGCGAGCGATGCTGCGCTGGGCACGCCGTCACGGAGTTCGTTCGTGGGACGAAGTCACGGGGAGTGCGCAGTAGCCTTCTTCTATGGCAGTGACGCCAGGGGTGTTCGAGCGGCTCACCGGTCGCCGGCGCGACATCGAGGCGCTCGTCGCGGAAGTCGCCGCCGGGCGTCTCTCGCTCGCCGCAGTGCTCGACCGCGGCGACCACGACGACACCTGCGGCTTCGTGTATCTCGTGAAGATCGCCGAGGCGCTGCCCGGCGTCGGCAAGGTTCGTGCGCGCCGGGTTCTCGCCGAACATTCGCTCGGCGAGCGCACCCGTGTTCGCGACGTTGCGGCGGCGACCCGCGAACGGCTCGTGCGGGCGCTGGCATGAGCGGCCTCATCTTCGTGGTCTCCGGCCCCGGCGGCGTGGGCAAGAGCACGGTCGTCGAAGAACTGATGAAGCGCGACGACGAATTGTGGCTGAGCCGCTCGTGGACGACGCGCGAGCGCCGACCGGGAGAGCCGGCCGACGCCTACCACTTCGTGACGCGCGCCCAATTCGAGGCGCACATCGACGCCGGCGGATTCCTCGAGTGGACGAGTTTCCTCGGCAACTACTACGGCACGCCGCAGCCCGCGCCGCCGGCCGGCCGCGACATCGTGCTCGAGATCGAAGTCGACGGGGCGAGCCAGGTGAAAAAGCAGCATCCGCAGGCCGTGCTCATCTTCGTCCTGCCGCCGTCGCGCAGCGAGCAGCGCGCCCGCCTGACTGCGCGCGGCGACGACGAACGCAAGGTCGACCAGCGGTTGCGCAAGGCGGAGGAAGAGGAGCCCGTCGGCGTCGCCCTCGCGGACCACGTGATCGTGAACCTGCAACTCGACCAGACCATCGACGCGATGCTCGGCATCATCCGAAACGCCCGCAGTGCCGCTACGCTTGAAGAGAGCTGAACCGCCAGTTCGGGCCGACCGAACCGCGGATCCGGCGGACACCCTCGAGAGGAATCTTGTGACGAACCAGTCCCAGCAGTCGATGATGACCCCCGCAATCGAGCACCTGATGGAGCGCGCCAAGTCGAAGTTCAGCCTCGTCACGCTGGCCGCCAAGCGCGCGCGCGAGATCACCGAGTACTCCGGCAACCTGCGGATGAGCGAAGTGGTGGCACCGCTGGTCACCACCGTCAGCACCAAGCACCTCTCGGTCGCGTTCGAGGAGATTGCCGCCGACAAGGTGCGTTTCGTGCCCAAGACCATCGAGGAAATCCGCGCCGAAATCGCGGAGTCCCAGCGCCTCGCCGACGAAGCCAACGCGCTCGCCGCCGGCGAAGCCGCCGAGACGCCCGCCGAGTAGGCGGCGCCGATGACGCGCAAGTACACCTTCACGTCAGAGAGCGTGACGGAGGGTCATCCCGACAAGATGGCCGACCAGATCAGCGACGCGGTGCTCGACGCGATCCTCGCCGAAGACCCGAACGGTCGCGTCGCTTGCGAGACCCTGCTCACCACCGGTTTGTGCGTGGTGGCCGGCGAGATCACCACCACGGCGTACGTCGACATCCCGAAACTGGCGCGCAGCACCATCAAAGACATCGGCTACGACAACGCCGCGTACGGTTTCGACGGCAACACTTGCGGCGTCATCATCAGCATCGACGAGCAGTCGAGCGACATCGCGATGGGTGTCGACAAGAGCGAGGAGCTGCGCGGCGGCAAGAGCGGCGAAGACCGCCTGAACGCGCAGGGCGCGGGTGACCAGGGCATGATGTTCGGCTACGCGTGCGACGAGACCACCGAGCTCATGCCGCTGCCGATCCACCTCGCGCACCGGCTCGCCGAACAACTCACCGAGGTGCGCAAGTCGGGGGCGATCCCGTACTTGCGACCCGACGGCAAGACGCAAGTCACCTTCGACTACGAAGACGGCGTGCCGATGCGGCTGCGCACCGTGCTCATCAGCACGCAGCACGCCGACGGCATCTCGCGCGACACCGTCATTCGCCCCGACCTGATCGAGCAAGTCATCCGCCCGGTCGTGCCTACGAAGTTCGCCAAAGACGACTACGCCGTGTACATCAACCCGACGGGGGAGTTCGTGAAGGGCGGACCGCACGCCGACACCGGGCTCACCGGACGCAAGACGATCGTCGACACCTACGGCGGCATGGGGCGCCACGGCGGCGGCGCATTCAGCGGAAAAGATCCCTCCAAGGTCGACCGTTCGGCGGCGTACGCGGCGCGCTGGGTTGCCAAGCACGTCGTCGCCGCGGGTGCGGCGCGGCGCTGCGAAGTGCAGGTCGCCTACGCGATCGGCATGGCGCAGCCGATCAGCATCCTCGTCGAGACGTTCGGCACCGGCACGATCGAAGAATCGAGGATCGAGCGAGCCGTGCGCGACACGTTCGACCTGCGGCCCGCGGCAATCATCCGCGATCTCGACCTCAAGCGTCCGATCTACCGCAAGACTGCGGCGTACGGACACTTCGGCCGCACGAACGCGGCGTTCACGTGGGAGCAGGTGTCGCGACTCGACGCGTTCAAGAAGGCAGCCAAGCTCTAGTCGACACCGCGCGCCTACTCTCGTGAGTGCCGTGTCGAGAGTCGCCCGAGTCGTCGTCGACGTCACGGGCGTCGACAAACCGTTCGACTACGTCATCCCCGACCCGCTCGCCGATTCGGCGGCGGTCGGCGCCCGCGTGCGCGTTCCACTGCACGGTCGCGAGGTGCCCGGCTGGGTCGTGCGCGTGCTCGAACCCGACGAGAGTGATGTGGGTGCCGACAAATTGCTGAAGATCGTCAAGGTCACCTCGATCGGCCCGTCGGCGGAGGTGGTGTCGCTCGCCGAATGGGCGGCCGAGCGGTGGGCTTCGCGATTGCGGCCGTTCCTCGTGTCGGCCTCGCCTGCTGTTCGCGTGCCGCGGCTGGTCGCATCGCGACGCAGCCGGACGCACGGCGCCGCCCAGTCGCGATTTGCCTCGCTCTGGCACGACGGGGGCGGCCTCGTCACGTGCGCGCCGGGCTGGTCGCCGGTGTCACTCGTCGAATCTGCGGCGTCGCGCGGCCCCGCGCTCGTCGTCGTGCCGACCGTCTGGCGCGCCGGTCGGATCGCTGCGGCGCTGCGCCGCAGCGGTCTCTCCACCGCCGTGTATCCCGATGACTGGGTGGCGGGCGCGTCGGGCGTCGACGTGGTCGTCGGGGCGCGCTCCGCGGTGTGGGCGACGGTGCCCGGACTGGCGGCGATCGTCGTGGTCGACGAGCACGACGACGCGCTGCAAGAAGAACGCGCACCCACGTGGCACGCGCGCGACGTCGCCATCGAACGCGCGCGACGGCTGGGTGTGCCGTGCATTCTCGTCTCGCCCGTGGCGACCATCACCGCGCGCGAGTGGGCGGGCGACCGAGTGGTGCACGTCGACGACGGCGTCCGCTGGCCGCGGGTGCAGGTCGTCGATCGCAACGCCGAAGAGAACTGGGCGTCGTCGCTCGTCACCTCGCCGCTCATCGAGTTGTTGCGCGACCACTCCAAGCGGGTCGTGTGCGTGCTGAACGTGAAGGGGCGCGCCCGCGCGGTCGTGTGCGGTGCGTGCCGTACCGTCGCGCGCTGCGAAGCCTGCGCGGCTGCCGTCAACCAACCCGACGAGACGAGTCTTGCCTGTCCCCGCTGCAGGGCGCAGCGCCCGGTCGTCTGCTTGTCGTGCGGCTCGCAGAAGATGCGCGCGGTGCGCATCGGCGTGTCGCGGCTTCGCGACGAACTCGAGGCGGCTGCCGGACGCTTCGTGCAGGAAGTCAAGCCGTCCACGCCGTCGCTCGACCCGCGCGCCAGCGTGTTCGTCGGCACCGAGGCGGTGCTGCACCGCATCGATCGCGCCGATGCCGTCGTCTTCCTCGACATCGACTCCGAGCTGTTGGCCCCGCGGTTCCGCTCGAGCGAGCAGGCGCTGGATCTCATCGCGCACGGGGCGCGGCTCGTAGCTGCGGCAGCCGGTTCAGGTTCTTCTGCGGGGGCGACTGGTGGCGTGCTCGTGCTGCAGACCACGGTGCCGAATCACGAGGTGGTCGCGGGTGTCGCCTCGGGGGATTTGTCGGCCCATGTCGCCGCCGAGACGCAACGCCGCAGACGCCTGCGCCTGCCGCCCTTCGGTGCGCTCGCCGAGCTGTCAGGCGCAGGAACGGCCGCGATGGTCGAGCATCTTGTCTCGTCGCTGCTGGTGGAAGTCGCAGTAGCCGACGACCGGGCGTTGGTGAGGGCTGCCTCGTGGGAGGCGCTCAGCGAGGCGCTCGCCGCAGCCCCGCGCGGCAAGGGTCGTGTGCGGATTGCCGTCGACCCTGCGCGGGCCTGACCACCCGGGTCAGGGTCTGCGGGTGAGCCTCCCCGTTTCCGCGCCGATGCACACACCGCGGTGGAGCCAACCGTGCTTGACAACCCCGCGAATCTGGAGGACGATGCGATGACGATGACCACTGACGAGCCCACACCGGGCGAAACTGCGCATGTTCTGGTGGCGCCCGAGTACGGCGTGCTCGATTTCAACGCGCCAGCCACGATCGGCATCGTGCTGTACGAGAGTCAGCGCACGACCAATGTGCTGCGCGGCGAGATGGCGGCGATGGAGAAGTCGATTCGTTCGGATATGGCGGCGATGGAGAAGTCGATTCGTTCGGATATGGCGGCGATGGAGAAGTCGATTCGCTCGGATATGGCGGCGATGGAGAAGTCGATTCGCTCCGACATTCGAAGCCTGGTGCTGATCATGGTCTCACTGCACGGCATCACGCTCGCCGCCATGGGGGCGATGTTCACCCTCCTCTAGCGCGCTCCACGTGCAGGATGCGGTAGCCCTGCTTGCTCGCGCGGCGCTCGACGGAATACCCCTGCGCGGCGAGCCACTTGGCGAGCGAATCCGAGCCGAGGTTCTTGTGCACCACGAGGTCGGCTTTGCCGCCGTCGGCGAGCCGGCCGAGCCACTCGAGCAGCATCGCATGCAGTTCGGCCTTGCCGATGCGGATCGGCGGGTTGGACCAGATCGCGTCGAATAGCAACTCGCCGGGCACGTCCGACGGTGCGGCGACGCGCACGTTGGTGAGGGAGTTCAACTCCACGCTGCGGCGAGTCGTGTCGAGCGCGCGCTCGTTGACGTCGACGGCCCACACCATGGCATCGGGCCGCAGTCGTGCCAGAGCAACGGCAATCGCACCGCCGCCGCATCCGAGGTCCAGCAGCGTGTCGCCACCCGGCACATCGGCATTCTCGATGAGCACGCGCGTACCCCAGTCGAGTTCGCCGCGGTTGAACACTCCGCGATCACCGGCGAGCACGAACGAAAGCTTCCGCGCGCTCACTTCGTGCGTCGCCGGCGCACTCGGTGACGACGGTTGCGGCGTGAAGTACTGATTCGACGACATGCCCATCGGTAGCCTTGCACAGCGTGACGTACGAGATTCGCACCTTCGGCGATCCCGTGTTGAAGGCGGTGGCCGAGCCCGTCGTCAACATCGACGACAAACTCGTGCGGCTCACCGACGAGATGTTCAAGGTGATGTACGAGGCGCCCGGCATCGGGCTGGCCGCCACCCAGATCGGCGTGCAGCGACAGGTGTTCGTCTGGGACATCGACGAAGAACGCCGCGTCATTCTCAACCCGCAGATCGTCGAGTCGAGCGGGGAGTGGCTGTACGACGAAGGTTGCCTCTCGATTCCCGGGTTGTACGTCGAGATGCTGCGCCCCAAGCGAGTGCTCGTGCGCGGCATCAACCTCGACGGCAACGCGGTCGAGTTCGAGGCCGACGAACTGCTGGCGCGGCTGTTCCAGCACGAGGTGGACCACCTGAACGGCGTGCTGATGTTCGACCGCATGACGCCCGACCAGCGCAAGGAAGCAACGAGGCTCTACCGCGCTCGCGAAGGCCAGCCGAAGGATGCCGAGCCGTACCACCTGAAGTTGGTGTGACGCAGAGACTCGCGCCGTGACCACGCTCGCCTCACTGCCAGCGGGTGCGGCACGACGCGTGGTGTATCTCGGCACGCCGCAGGCTGCGGTGCCGCCGTTGCGCGCGCTCGTGGCAGCCGGCGTCGACGTCGCGCTCGTCATCACACGCGTGGACAAGCGGCGCGGACGCGGCAGCGCCACGTCGCCGAGCCTGGTGAAACAGGCGGCGCTCGAACTCGGACTGCGCGTCAGCCACGACCTCGACGACGCGACGACGGTCGGGGCCGACCTCGGGGTGGTGGTGGCGTACGGCCGCATCATCCCGGTCGCCGTGCTCGCGCGGCTGGCGATGATCAACGTGCATTTCTCGCTGCTCCCGCGCTGGCGGGGTGCGGCACCGGTCGAACGAGCGCTGCTCGCCGGTGATCGCGAGACGGGCGTGTGCATCATGCGCGTGGAAGAGGGCCTCGACACGGGCGAGGTGTTCGAGCGGGTCGTCGTGTCGATCGGCGAGCACCACACGCTCACCACGCTGCGCGACGAACTCGTCGATGCCTCCCTCGCACCGCTCGTGCGCGTCGTGACGGAAGGCTGCGGCCGCGGCGTGCCGCAAACAGGCGAGGTCGTGCACGCCCCGAAGATCGCCCCGCTCGACCTCGAGATCCGCTTCGCGATGACTGCCGCGGAGATCGTCGCGCGCACGCGCCTCGAGACCGCATGGTTCGCGCACTCAGCAAAGCGCGTGCGGGTCGTGCGCGCACGCGTCGCGTCGCCGACCGGTGCCGCGAGCGAACTGGGCCGGGTGTTGCGAGTCGATCACGACGGCGTGCTCGTTGCGTGCGGGGACGGCGCCGTGCTGCTGGTCGAGGTGCAACCCGAGGGCAGGTCAGCGATGTCCGCGACCGCCTGGGCGAACGGCGCACGATTCGCGCAGTCTCCATGGCCCGTGTCGTTAGCCTGAGCACCCTCATGCTTCGTCTCGTGCTGCCGAAGGGCTCGCTGGAGGCGGCGACGTTCGAGTTGTTCGACGCGGCTGACCTCACGGTGAAACGTTCCTCGCAGGTCGACTACCGCGCGTCGATTGACGACCCGCGCATCGCAGAAGTGCGCATCCTGCGACCGCAGGAGATTCCCGCTTACGTGGCAGAGGGCTTGTTTGACATCGGCATCACCGGCCGCGACTGGATCGAAGAGACCGAGAGCAAGGTGGAATCGCTCGGCAAACTCAACTACTCGAAAGCGACCAACGACCCGGTGCGCATCGTGGTGGCGGTCGCCAACGACTCGAAGTTCCAGCGCGTGGAAGACCTGCCCTGGGGCGTGCGAGTGACGAGCGAATACCCGCGTCTCACGAAGAAGTTCTTCCTCGAACGCGGCATCGATGCCGACGTGCGACTGTCGTACGGCGCGAGCGAAGCCAAGATTCCCGACATCGCCGACTGCGTGGTCGACCTCACCGAGACGGGCCGGGCGCTGCGCGCCGCCGGACTGCGCATCATCGACACGATTCTCACGAGCCACACCGAGTTGATCGCGAACCCGGCGTCGTTCGTGGACGCCAAGAAGCGCCACGCCATGCAGCAGATGCTCACGCTGCTCGCCGGCGCGCTGGAGGCGCGCGGCAAGGTGCTCGTCAAGTTGAACGTGAGCGATGAGAGTTACGCGGCGGTGTTGAAGGTGTTGCCCGCCGCCAAGTCGCCGACGGTGTCGAAGCTCGCGTCGGGTGACTGGGCGGTGGAGTCGGTCGTGGAGAAGCGAATGGTCAACTCGGTGATTCCGGCGCTGAAAGATGCCGGCGCCACCGACATCCTCGAGTTGCCGATCTCCAAGATCGTCCACTGACGCTCGTGCCGCCCGGGGCGGCGCTTCCACTGGCGCGGCTCAGCGCGGCAGGCGGACCTCGACGCTGATTCCCGGGTAGCGGAGCGTCACGTCGCCGAAGAGCAACTCGTGGTCGTGCGTGACCGGCGCGCTCGACGCCACGACGGTGAGCGCCGCCACGTCGTGCTGAACATCGGGGCCGGTACGGCGAGCGCTGCGCAACTCGTAGACGCGCGGCGCGGTCTCGACCACGTCGACCCAGTCGGTGTCGGGTCGCGTGCGAACGCCGATGAATCCGTCGCGCGAGTACATCGCGAACGGCGCGTATTGGTCGAGGGCGAACCGCGTTCGCCGTCCGTGTTCCCAGCCGGTCACGCGGTCGGCCTCTACCACCGAGGTCGCGACCACATCGCCGAATTGCTGCTCGTGGCGGCGCACGCCGGCGGCGTCGCGCGGCGAGAAGTAGTCGCCCAGTCCGCCGCACAGCCGGCGAAACATTGGCAAGAAGTAGAGGTCGTGCACGTGCGTGGTCGTCACGTCGAGTCGCGTCGGGCCGGCTGCGGGCACGCCGAGAGCAGTCATCAACACCGCCACGAGCGACACGTACAGCCGCGGGTCGAAGCCGTAGGCCCGCGAATACGGCCCGGCCTGCAAACCGAGCGTCGGGTGCCATGTTGCTGCGAGCCGCGCACCGACTCGTTCGCGCACGAGTCGGCCGAGCTCTTGCAGCGCGCGATCGCGCGAGTAGTCGACGAGCAATGACGCCGCGAGCAGCGAGATCGCGTCGTAGGTGGGGGAGTTGTATTCGGCGATGTCACCGTCGTCGCGCACTTGCGCGGCTACCGCAGCGGCGAGCCCGTCAGGTTCAAGCCCGCAGGCATGCTGCAGCCATGCGTGCACCAACGCGACGTTGGTGTAGCGGGAGCTGATGCGCCCGGCCGGTTCACTGCGCGCCGCGTCGTGGGCCGCGCGGAGCATCGCGTCGTTGAGATCGCCTGGCAGGACGTGGCCGTGCAGTCGCTGGGTGACCCACAAGATGAGCCCGAGGAACTGCCGCCAGTTCGGGTCGTAGTCGCGCCACTCGCGGTCGCGCGCGCGGCCCTCATCGTCGTTCGTGCCGGCTTCGGGTTGCGCGGCGTGCGTCTTGAACGTGCCGGCCCAGCGCGGGTCGGTCGTGCTCGGATACTGCTGGCGAAGCACCTCGCGCAGCGCCCGTTCGGCACGCGCAACGCGGCCGGTCTCCAAGTCGAGGAATGCGCCGAGCGCTGTCTCGCGCACGAGGTGCAGGCCGTAGAGCCGCACCATGCCCCGCTCGTCGTCCCACACCTGCTCGTGCATCTCGGCGAGTGCCTGGTCGAGGGCCGCCATGGCGCCCGACCCTAACGCTGTGCCCACGAGCTTCGTCGCACTGCTCGGCGTCGTTACGCTCGTTCTCGTGCGTCTTCGCTCTGCTGTCATGCGCGCCGTGGGCTGTGCGCTCGCGGCCGTGCTACTGGCCGCGTGCGGGGGAGATGCCAGCACCGCGACTGACACCACGGCCGACACCGCGGCCAACAAGGAGTGTCCGCCTGCCGACGCCGCCGACCTCACGGAGATCACGTTGGCGCGCGCCGAATTGCTGATTGGCTTCAGCGAGGCGGATGCCGAACGTTGCGCCGGCGAACTCGGGTGGGCCTACCGAGTCGGTATGCGCGACGGCGAGTACTTCGCTCTGACCATGGACTATTCGCTGCAGCGGGTGACCGTGGAGGTCGAGAACGACAAAGTGGTGCGGATCGCCGTCGGCTAGCGCCAATCGAAACGTCGGCGCAGCTGCGCTTCGATGTCTTTGCACGACGAGGAGACCGACCACTCGAAGCGCCAGAACGGTCGGCGGTGGCGCAGCGACGCGGCGCGATCGGCGAACGAGACCCCGTGCACGAGCCACAGCGTCTCCAGCATCAGGTTGGCCACCGAATTCGGCTCGGTTGCCTCGCCTTCACGAAACATCGTCCAGTTGGCGAGCTCGTCGCCGAATTCGAACGGGTCGGAGTATCCGAGCAGTCGCAACTGGCGATGCTGAGACTCGGTATACGGCTCGTCACGATACGGGTCGCCCTGCGTCTCAACCTGCAGCCGCAGGTCGTCGCACCATGCGAACTGTACAAATGCCAAATCGTTGTCGGACCACGTGCGAGATATCCCACAGTCGGCCGTGAGCACCACGTAGTCGCGTCCCTCAGCCACATGGGTCGCCAGGCGGGCGTGCAAGCGGCCGCGCCGCGCCGCGCCTGCGGCGACCTCGGTGGCGAGCACTTCAGTCACGGCAGGTCCTCAATGAGTTGATGCAACGGCACACTGCGATCGACGTCTTTCGGCCCTAGGCGATGATGTACGCGATGATGACGATCGGGGCGATGAGGGCGAGAACGATGGCAAGTGGAATGAGCAAGAACGAGAAGATCGTCAGCAGGAAGATGATCCAGCAGATCCACAGGAATGCGGTGAACCGGCTCATCTAGAAACTCCGCTTCCATGTGATGGCGACGGTGTCGTCCAGCGATCCCACGAGCACGAGATGGCTCGCACGGCGAGCACGCGGGCGATTGTTGCGCGCCGCATCAGGCGGCAACCTGGTCGCTGATCTTGCGCGCAAGAGAGAGGAACTCGACGAGTTCGTTTCGGAGTTCTTCGTCGGCGAGGTCGGTGTATCCATCGAAGGTGAGCGCAATCAGCACGGGCGAACCCGCCTCGCTCGTCGTGAGCTCGATCTCGATGTTGTCCGGCAAGGCCTCGCTGACGCGGTCGAGCGTGTCGGTGAAATCGACGAAGGGGTCAACCGCGGTGATGACGACGAGCAGCTCCATTTGGTCGGATGTCTCGAACCAGCGGGCAAAGACGTCGTTGCCGTACCAGACCCACTCCTTGGTGTTGTTGGTAGTAACGTCTGTCGATTCGGGGTCGGGCCATTCGCCGCGTGCGTCCTCGGACATGTGCGGCCCGATTACGTCGTCAGTAACGCGCACCAATTGCTCGAAGAACTGACGCATGTGAGTCACGGCTGCCAGTCCTCGACACCCCGGAAGATCTCGTCGACGGCGCCCTTCAGGCGCTCGACGAGCGGCCTTACCTCGGCGTTGGCGGCCAACTTCTCGGCAAAGATTCGAGCGAGAGTGGAGTAGTACCACCTTTGTTCGGGCGCACCGGCCTTGAACCGCGGCTTGTTGTAGAAATCCTCGACGGTAGTGCCGCCACGAGTCACTCTCAGCGTGTCTTCGATGTTGTGCACCTTGTCGGCGAGCGACACCAGCAATGCCGGGTCGGAAGCTCGCTTCACATTGAGCGCCGCCAAGTATTCCTGCTTCCGCTGCAACCAGTCCCCATCGTCACGCTTCTGGTCGGGGGTGCCGTCGGTGCAGGCCTCCACGACGGCCGCGACCGCCGCAGCATCGGCCTGGCTGGCGCCGCGTTGCTCGAGTCGTCGGGACAATTCGCCGGCGGTTATCTTCACGTCTTCGATGGCGTCGTGCAGGAGCGCGCCGGCAGCCTGCACCTCGGTGCCGCCGTGCTCCATCACCAGCGCCGACACGGCGAGCAGGTGCGAGAGGTACGGCGTATCGCCACCTTTGCGAGGCTTTGCGGCGAACAACTCGGTGGCGAGCCTCAGCGCTGCGTGAGTGAGCGGCCCGGCGATCCAACGGGGCCTTTGCTCGCTCATCTGTCGCAATTGTGCCACACGGGTGTTACGCAACAAATCAGTCATGAGTGACCACATGTGTCGCACCTTCGAGGTGTTCATACGAAGAATTCCTCGCCCGACAAGTCGACCAGGCGTGGTGCTTCAACGGCGTCGATTTTTTGTCCGAGGGTGGGCCCGACGCCGCCAGGGCAATCATTGGTGAGGTCGAACGCGGTGAATCTTGTGTCGAACTTGCGCGTGCGGTTCCACACCACGTGGAAGTGTTCTGCGCTCGTGAAGTAGAACGCGTCCACTTGCCAGTGGCAACGACCGCCGTGCGGGGCGCCCGCTGCGCCGCGCAACTCTTTCGGTCGAATGCGGATTCCTGCCTTGTCGAACACTGCGATGAGGCCGCCCAGTGTCCAGCCGGGGTAGTACTCGGCCAGCATCTGCTGGGTGAACCCACGTCCGATGGGGATCCAGTGCGTGTAGTGCAACACGTAGTCGACATGGGCACGGGTGAGGTGCCAGCGGTACGAGTCGAGGTCGACCCCGTCCGAGGGGAAAGGGGATGACGGTGGATTGATGGTCATTGATGTCTCCTCATCGCACCCGGCGTTACCACCGACTTGAGATCGGTTGGTGACCTTCAACGGGCCGGGCCCCTCAGGTCGTCTGGATGAAGTTCATGCCCTTGTGAGGCAGGGTGGCGTGGTGCCACAGAGACACCCTGCCACAAGGGTGTTACGCACTATCGCGGTCAGGGTGTGACACGGCCGCAGCGGGTCATCAGAGCCCGCCGGCTCGGTCGTCGTACCGACTCTCGGAGGCTGAGTCAGTCGTCGCCGCTTTCGAGCTCGAGCGCGCCGGCCTCGTCGGCGTCGACCTCGGCGATGCCTTCGCGCTTGCGGATCTTCTCAATGGCGCGCACCTGGACGTCGAGTTTCTTGTAGCGGGTGCCATCGACGTTGATCGACTCGATGGCGCCGACCAGTTTCTTGAACTGATCCTCGACCGACTCGACTGCCTTGGTGTATTCGTCCCACTGCTTGTTGAAGAGGTTGATGCGCTTCATGATGTCGGCCGCGT
>Ga0233424_10001486_pt1 | contig 20117 bp, 22 predicted proteins | sample Watercolumn_Towu_FD_181011 | JGI IMG/M metagenome (GOLD analysis project Ga0233424, IMG submission 181011) | Freshwater microbial communities from Lake Towuti, South Sulawesi, Indonesia - Watercolumn_Towuti2014_125_MG | ecosystem: Environmental > Aquatic > Freshwater > Lake | place: Indonesia...
TTACAACTACAAGTTTATTTCAGGGAGTTGCAACAAACTCTCCCTGTTTTATATTTCTATTAGAATAAATTTCTTCCGTAATTCATTCATTGGCTTGAAAGCCAAGGATTTCTTACGGGTTGATTAAGATTAAAGATATGGTTAGATTGACTTTTAATTGTAATCATGTGCATTCCATACCTGAATGGGTATTAAGAAATAGACAACAATAGCTATAAAATAAATTTTTTAAATTGGTGTATTAGCTTGGCTTTATTTATGTCTTGAATTTGTTATCTCTATAAAATCTGCTTTGCCCTTTAGCTTGTCTATTTCATTTGCTCCTATATAGGTCATACCTGATGCTAAACCTCCAAGAAGTTTCTCAACAATTGGCTTAATTGAGCCATTGTAAATTACCTCTTTTTTCTCACCTTCTATACTTATTATCTCATCTTCTTTTTTCCCTTCTAGATTAAGTTTTTTCAATGTTGCATCAAAACTAGCCATACCTCTATATAATTTGAACTTTTTCCCATTAGAATCAAAAATCTCTCCTGGAGTTTCTTCTGTTCCTGCAAAGATATTTCCTATCATGACTGTATCTGCGCCTGCACCTATGGCCTTTACAATATCTCCAGGAAATCTTATTCCTCCGTCTGCACAGATTGGTATTCTCCCTTGTGTGGCTTCATAAACATCCATGATTGCAGTTATTTGAGGTACGCCTGCGCCAGTCATAATTCTGGTTGTGCATACTGAACCAGGACCTATACCTACTTTTACTGCATCTGCTCCTTTATTATAAAAATATTCTGCGGCATCTTTTGTTGCTATATTTCCAGCCATTATATCTATATTAGGATAGTTTGTTTTTATCCAATCAATTGCTTTTCCTGCATATTTTGAATGACCATGAGCAATATCAAGAACTAAAATGTCGACTCCTGATTCTGCCAGAGCAGGTACTCTTAACTCAAAATCTTTGATACCTATTGCTGCTGCAGTTAATAAATTAAAAGATTTAACTTTTTTCACTTCTTCTGCTTGTTTTTCTTTTGTTAGAAATCTGTGTATTACTCCTAAACCTCCGAGTCTACCTATTGCAATAGCCATTTTAGATTCGCAAATTGTGTCCATATTTGCTGCTATTAATGGAATATCGATAAAATATCTTCTTGTTACTTTTGTCCTGAATTTTACATCTTTTCTTGAGAGAACTTTGTTGTACTTTGGAACTATAAGGATATCATCATATGAGAGACCTTTCCCAATTATCCTTGCCATGTTAAACAACCATAAGAACCAGCTTATATATTTTATTGAGAATAAGAATATAAATATTATTTAACTTACAATTCTTCTAAATCCTCTTCGTCGAAGGGGGCATAAGCAAGTATATTCCCTTTTTTGTTATATATTTCCACATGATATTTTCCATTTGGAAGAAGAATATTAATTTTTCCTTGCATTCCAGGAGTTATTGGCTCTTCTTTGAAGTTTTTATCATCTTCATTATGATATTCTATATATTCTCTGCTTGGAGCTCTTAATATCTTCACTGACTGGTGTCTTTTGAATTTTGTATTCATATTTTATTTAGATTTTTGTTGTATATAATTTTATGCAATTCAGTTTTATTTTTTCTTTTTATTTATTTTTGTTCTAAAAACATAGTATCACTTGAAAATCAATACAAAAAAATAAAATATTTTTACCGACGATAAAATAAAAAGTATGGAAATGTTTAAATATACAATTAAGTAGTTTTCAGAAGATTACAATAGATTGTGTTTATTTTATATAAAAAACACAATAGATTGTGTCAATAAAAAGGAAAGCTGATGATATGCCCTTACTGCCGAAAAGAAGATACAAAAGTAGTTGATAAGAGAGATTTTGGTGGTTTGACGAAAAGAAGAAGAGAGTGTTTGGGATGTGAAAAGAGATTCAATACTATGGAAAGTGTTGAAGAAGCTAGATTACGCGTAGTTAAAAAAGATGGAAAAATAGAAGAATTTGATAGAGATAAGGTAAGAAGAGGTATAGAAAAGGCTTGCGAAAAAAGGCAGATAACTGCTGAACAAATTGATAAGATGCTCATAATAATAGAAGATAAACTAAGAAAGAAGGGAAATGAAATAGATTCCAGCGATATAGGTGATGTAGTATCTAAAGAATTAAAAAAGGCTGATGAAGTAGCATATATCAGATTTGCCTCTGTTTACAGAGACTTTCAAGAATTATCAGATTTCAAAAAGGAAATACAACAACTAGCAAAATGACAACAGAAAAAATACAACAACTGGAATCTGGAAATTTTAATATTAGTAGATTTTTTACTTCGGATAGTAAGAGTCCTTATGAATTTGATATTAAAGGTAATAAAATTAACTGGATATCTGAAGAAGTTAAAGTAAGTGATGATAGAGGAAAAGTAATATTCGTTCAGCCTAATGTAAGAAGACCTGAATTTTGGAGTCCTCTTGCATTGAAAGTTGTTGCTAGTAAGTATTTCTGGGGAGATCAAGCGAAGAATGAAAGAGAAAATAGTGTTGAAATGATTATTAAGAGGGTTGCTAATTATATAGGTAGACAGGCTCTTGCTCAAGGTTATTTTGATGAGAAAAAATCTGAAGCTTTAAGAGATGAGATAGTAGCTATAACTCTAAATCAGCTTTGTGTATTTAACAGCCCAGTATGGTTCAATGCTGGAATAAACACATATAATCCACTTGCAGGAGGAGTTTCTACATATATATGGGATAAGAATCTTGGTAAAATTGTTCATGCAAGTAAAGGAATGGATAGACCTCAGTGTTCTGCTTGTTTCATATTAGGAATACAAGATAATATGGAATCTATTATGGAAGTTCAGGTAGCAGAGTCTACTTTATTTAAGGCTGGAAGCGGTACTGGAAGTAATAGATCTTCTTTGAGAAGTAGCAAGGAAAGAATTACTGGTGGTGGAAGGGCTAGTGGTCCTGTTTCTTTCATGAAAGGATATGATTCTTATGCAAATATAATAAAATCTGGAGGAAAGACAAGAAGAGCTGCTAAGATGGAGATATTAAATGCTAGCCATCCAGATATTGTAGAATTTATAGAGGCTAAACAGAGAGAAGAAAAGAAAGCTTGGGCATTAATAGAACAAGGTTATGACGGTGGAATGAATGGAGAAGCTTATGCTACAGTTGCATTCCAGAATTGCAATATGTCTGTTAGAGTTACTGATGAATTCATGAAAGCAGTTAAAGAAGATGGAGATTGGCACACATATGCTGTTTCAAATGGAGAAAAAATTGGAACATTTAAGGCTAAAGAACTTCTTAGAAAGATTGCTGAAGGAACTTGGATATGTGGAGATCCTGGAATACAAAATGATTCTATAATTAATAAATATCATACTTGTAAGGCATCTGGAAGAATAAATGCAAGTAATCCGTGTTCAGAGTATATCTTTTTGGATGATACTGCTTGTAACTTAGCTAGCATTAACTTAATGAAGTTTAGAACTCATGATGGAAAATTTGATTTTGAAGGATTTAAGGAAGTTGTTAGAAAATTCATAATTGCTATGGATATTATTGTTGATGGTGCTAGTTATCCTACTGAAAAAGTTGCTCTTAGATCTCATATATTCAGAACTCTTGGATTGGGATATGCTAATCTTGGTGCTTTGCTTATGAGTTATGGATTGCCTTATGATTCAGATGAAGGAAGAGCTGTTGCAGCCGCTATAACTGCGATAATGTGTGGTGAAGCTTATAAGACAAGTGCAGAATTGGCTGCTCTTGTTGGTCCTTTCCCTGGATATGCTGAAAATAAAGAGTCTATGCTTGAAGTTATGAGGATGCATAGAGAACATGTTAAGGAGATAAGTGTTGAAGCTTTGCCTAATCAATTTAGAGAACTTGTTAATGTTGCATGGGATTCTTGGAGTGATGCACTTGAACTCGGAGAGAAATTTGGATATAGAAATGCACAAGCTACTGTTCTTGCACCAACAGGAACTATTGCATTTATGATGGATTGTGATACAACTGGAATTGAACCAGATATTGCTTTAGTTAAGTATAAAGTATTAAGTGGTGGAGGAATGTTGAAAATAGTTAATCAATCTGTTCCTTTGGCTTTGAGAACTTTAGGATATAGTGAAGAACAGATAAGGGAAATAACTGATTATGTTAATAAGAATGATACTATTGAAGGTGCTCCTCACCTTTCAGATAAATATTTGAGTGTTTTTGATTGTGCATTCAAACCTGCAAATGGTAAGAGAGCAATACAATGGAAAGCCCATATTGACATGATGGCTGTAAGTCAGCCATTTATATCTGGAGCGATAAGTAAGACTGTTAATATGCCTGAAGACTCTACTATCGATGATATTGCTAATGCTTATATGTATGCTTGGGAGAGAAAGTTGAAGGCAGTTGCTATTTATAGAGAGAATAGTAAGAGAAGTCAACCATTAAATACTAAGAAGACAGAGGGAGAAGTTGTAGTTAAAGAGAAAATAGTTCAGATAACTGCCCCTATCAGAAAGAAATTACCTCAAACTAGAAAAGCAATTACACATAAGTTTGATATAAGTGGACATGAAGGTTATCTTACTATTGGATTGTATGATGATGGTAGGCCAGGAGAAATATTCTTAACTATGCATAAAGTAGGAAGTACTGTAAATGGATTAGTAGATTCTTGGGCTACAAGCTGTTCAATAAACTTACAGTATGGAGCTCCTGTTGATGTTTTGTTTAGTAAATTCAGACATCAGAAGTTTGAACCTAGTGGATTTGTAAAGAGAGATGAAGAAGGAGAGCTTGATAAGAAAAGAACTCCTATAAGAACAGCATCTTCTATTGTAGATTATGTTGCGCAGTATATGTTAAGCACTTTTGGTTCTGGTGCTGGAAAGACTGAATTTGAAATTCCTGAACTAGAAGTTAAAGTTGAAAAAGAAGAACAGAAAGGATTGAGTGAATTCAAGAATGAAGGCGTTGTATGTACATTATGTGGTGCGTCTGCAAAGAGAATTGGTAATTGTGCTATCAAGTGTAATTCATGCAATCAAACTACTAGATCGGGTTGCGGTGAGTAAGAATAATATGAAAGAAATTTCTTTATACGATAATGAAACTCTTGATATTAATGGAAATTGCGAGCATAACTTTTCTTATCAGGCTAATGTAAGAGATATTGAAGGAATTATTTGGGATATTTATTATTGTAGTAAATGCATTACTAATGTTAAAAAAGAAAGACCTTGTCCGATTAATTTACAAGAGATAAGATGAAAAGAGTTATGGTTGGTGGAACATTTGATATATTTCATCCTGGACATGAATATTTTCTTAGAGAAGCTAAGAAAAAAGGAGATGAATTAATTGTTGTTATTGCTAGAGATCAAAATGTAATTAGAATAAAAGAAAAAAAAGCTAGAAACAATGAGAATGAGAGATTGAAAAAAGTTTTTGAGAGTAAAATTGCAGATAAAGTTATTCTGGGAAATAAAGGAAATATATTTGATATAGTTGAAGAGATAAAGCCAGAGGTTATTTGCATAGGATATGATCAACAAATTAGTAAAGATAAATTGAAAGAAGAAATAAAGAAAAGAAAGATGAATATTCAAATTGTGAGAATTAACTCTTTTAAGCCTGAAATTTATAAGAGTTCTTTGCTGAGATGAAAGTAAAAGCTTAAAAATTATGATGTTTTCTTATTTTTATGAATAAAGAAATAGCCGAAATAAAGAAGAAGATAGTCCCTTTGCTTAAAAGACATAATGTAACTAAAGCAGGTATATTTGGAAGTTATGCTAGAGGCGAACAAAAGAAGAAAAGTGATGTTGATATATTGGTTGAAATTGACTCTAAATATGATTTGTTTGATTTTATTAGACTAAAATTAATGCTTGAAAAGAGATTGGGAAGAAAAGTTGACTTAGTGGAATATCCTCGTATAAGAAAAGAAATTAAAAATTATATATTAAATGATGAGATAAAAATAATAGGATGAAAAGAGATTATAAGTTGTTCTTAAATGATATAAGAGATAGTGTTAATTTTATTGAGGAATATCTATCTGGTAAGAATGCAAAATTAATTTGTGCTATTTAGAACATCAACCATTGAAAAGACTTTTCCTCTTTCAGATTCTTCCATTTTCTTTCTTAAGAATCTTAATGCTGTTAGGGTGCCCTCTGCATAAATCGCTCTTCCATTTATATTGTGGACAAATTTAAGATCTCTGCTTGCAGGTCTTGAGACTTCAAAAGATACGCTTCCATCCAATGACTTCGCTTTAACAGATTTAGCATTAGCATCACGAGTAAATGTAAAATTATCTCCAAAAGCACTATTGCTTGGATGTAATATTCTATAAAATAAATCTTGTAATTGATCTAAATTTTCCATATATCTTCTCCCTTCTGTTGGTGCATGAATCTCATAAGTATGCCAGCCATGAGCTGATAAAAATTCTTCTGGGACACCCATCATCATTTGTTCGTCTCTGTCTCTTATACTTACTATTCTTTTTTCATCAAAGTCAATTCCTAGTCTATTGAAATGTGATACCATTGCTTTTGCTGTCCCACTAGTATCCTTCTTTGTAGATTGATGACTTTCAGTTATAGTTAACTCGCAACCACTTAAAGAAAATTGATTTCTTTCTACAAATTCTACGAGTGCTCTTTGCATTGAAACAATAGGCAAAGCCATGTTTGAACCAACAACTGCGTTTATTGAGCTATTTGCGAGTAAGCCTTGCAGATCTGATAAATCTCCTCCTGTTGTTCCCATGACAAAAGGCATATTATTTTTTAAATAAAGATAAGCATTCGATCTTGCTACGCCTGGAAGAGTATAGTCAACTGTTAACATACCATCACAGTTCGAATCTGCTGGAAAATAAACTCTCTGGCTAGGGTTATATAAATGAACTTTCGAGCCACCAATTTCAAAAGATTTATCTTTCTGCCTATCCCCTGTTAATGAATAATTATGCAAATCAAAATCTTCTGCTCTCATTAATCTTCTTGCAACTTTTGTCGCCATTCTACCTGGTAAGCCATTAACTATTACTCTTTCTCTATATGCCATAAAAATTAGCCAATTAATAGCTATTTAAATATTTCTTCTAGGCTCTTCTCTTAATTTATCGAGTTTGTTTTTAATATCTAATCTCAAAGAAAGATAATAATTGCGAACATAGTTATTCCCTCTTCAAAGGTACGAAAGAAAAACCATAGAATACTTGTTCTTTAATTTCTCCTGAAATCTTTCTTATCTGGATAATTGTATCTCTAACTGCAGCTACAATTATTCCTGATTCTGTTAATTGATCTAAAAGATAATAAGGTTTTTCTTCGCATGATGCTGATATTAATATTCTATCAAAGGGTGCTTTTTCTGGATAACCATAAAATCCAGATTTATTTATAAGATGAATGTTGTTGAATCCTGAAAGTCTTTCTTTTGCTTTTATTGATAAATGAGGATTTATTTCTAAACCAAATATTGTTCCTGATGTTACTATTGAAGCAGTTAGAGCAAGAGAAAAACCAGAACCTGCACCTATTTCTAGTATTTTATGTGATTTATCTAGATCAAGAAGTTCAAGCATGAAGGCTATTGTGCTTGGTTGTGAAATGCAAGAACCTTCTGATAAAGGTAGAGCCATATCTTCATAAGCATAATTTACTAAATGTTCTGGAACAAACTTTTCTCTATCAATTGCAGCAAAAGCTGCAATTGTCTTTTCAGCATATCCTTTTTCTTTTAGATATTTGAGCAGGTCTATTTTCTGCATGATTATAATAGGTAACAGAAGTATATATTCGTATGTAATTCAAGAGTGTAGACAAATAATACAAAATATTTATAAGTTATATTTCCAGCATGTTGTAATGGCTGGAAATATTGTTGAATTAAATTCTAGAAATTTTGATGAAAAAACTAGTAAAGGTAAATGGGTAATAGACTTCTGGGCTGAATGGTGTGGCCCTTGTAAAATGTTGAACCCTGTTTTTTCTGCAGCTTCTGAAGAATTTAAAGGTAAAGTTAATTTTGCGAAAGTTGATATTGACTCTGAAACTGACTTGGCACAGATGTATGATATAATGAGCATACCACATATTCTTTTTATTAAGGATGGAGAAATTGTTGATAGAAGCGGGGGTTTAATTTCAAAAGATAATCTTTTTTCAATGATAAAAAAGGCTTTTTGATATTTTACTATCTTTAATTGATGAAAAAATTACATAAAGATATGTAAATGTGAATTAATCCAAGTAATTATGTCTACTAAAATTAATGAAGTAATGCAGGAGAGAGCATTAAGAGCATTAGTAATTAATGGTGGTTTTCAATTTACAAATACTTTCTTTCCATACACTTCTGGACAGATAGAACCTTATTTTGTGCAAAGTGTAGATGTTATGAAGAATGGTGAAAGTTTTAAAGTTGCTATTGAAGATATGGCTGAAGTATTGTAATAATGTGATTAGACCATAAAGCTAAAGTTTTAAAATGCTCATTTTCTTTCAAATTGTAAGGCTCCGTAGCTCAGCCTGGTTAGAGCACTGGACTTTTACTACAGTTTCTTTTTTATAAAAAGAAACTCTAGGTAAGTAGAAAAACTACTATACTTAGAGTAGAAGAAATCCAGGTGTCGTGGGTTCAAATCCCATCGGGGTCATTGATTTTTATTTTTCTATTCTCAAAAGTATGTTTGACAAAAGATTTAAAAAGCCACTTTTACACAAATTATAATCCCCAGTTTTAAATTCATATTAAAACACTCTTCCATGCACATATTACAGCCAAAACACACAAAGTTGAAACCTAATGAGGTGAAAGAATTACTTTTGAAATATAATATTTCTATTGCACAATTACCAAAAATAAAGAGTACAGATCCTGCTTTGGGAGAAGGATTCGTTTCTGGAGAAGTTGTTAGAATTGAAAGAAAGGAGGACGATAAAACACGTATTTATTATCGTGTTGTAGTATGAGTAGCCAAAGAGATATTTTAATAAAGAAATACCTTGAACAGCACTCTTTAGTTGAATCTAATATTCTTTCATTTAATGATTTTATAACTAATAAAATGCAGCAGATTGTTACAGAACTTAATAATAATATTTCTAATGAAGAAGTTGAAATAAAGCTTGGAAAAGTTAGAATTGAAAGACCGAATATAATTGAATCTGATGGAAGTAGTAGTGTAATAACTCCTACTGTAGCTAGACTTAGAAATTTAACTTATTCTGCTCCAGTGTATGTTGAACTTACAGTTAAATATGAAGGTCAAAGTGATAGTGCCGAAGTTGAAATTGGAAGAATACCTATTATGGTAAGAAGTTCTGGCTGTACAACTTATGGATATGGAAAAGACGACCTTGAAAAGAATCATATGGATAGATTAGAACCTGGAGGATATTTCATTGTAAATGGAAACGAAAGAATTATGATTATGTCAGAAGACTTAGCTGCTAATCAGCCTTTTATCGAAGAAGGAAGACTTGGACTTACAGTTAGATTATTCTCACAAAGAGGAGCTTATAGAATTCCAACTACCGTTTCAGAAACAAATGAGGGAATTCTTGAATTAACATTTAGCAGATTAAAAAATATACCTTTAGTAGTTGTTTTGAAAGCTTTAGGAATGAGCAAAGAAGCAGATATTGCTAAAAATATAGATTATGAAACAGATTCACTTATAGTTAATTTATATGAATATGCTCAGCTTCAAAGTTCTGATGATGCTCTTATGCACATTGCTGAAAAAGCAGGAATTCAAGGTACTAAAAAAGAAATTCTTGATAGAATGAAAGATAGGATTGATTCATTCTTGCTTCCACATATTGGTATGGACAAAACTTCAAGGGTTGAAAAGGCTTTGACAATATGTAGATTAGTAAGATTATTTTTGAGAGCTAAAGAGGATAAAGCAATAAGAACTGATAAAGACCATTATGCAAATAAAAGAGTAAAGTTGTCTGGAGATTTGATGTCTGACTTGTTTAGAGTTAACATGAGTATATTAGTTAGAGATATACAATATTCTTTACAGAAAATAGCTAAGAGAAAGAAGTTTTATTCATTGAAATCAATTGCTAAATCTACTTTATTCACGCATAGAATTGAGAGTGCTATAGCAACTGGAAGTTGGATTGGAGAAAGGTCTGGAGTTACACAGAACATGGATAAGACAAATTATCTAGCTATGTTATCTGCTTTGCAGAGAGTTTCAAGTATGTTGCCTGGAGAACAAGAAAACTTTATGGCTAGAACATTACATCCTACGCATTATGGAAGATTCTGTCCTACTGAAACTCCTGAAGGAACAGAAATTGGATTAAGAAAGAACCTTGCTTTACTTAGTAAAATTTCTACATTCGTTGAATTTAATGAAATAGAAGCTATGAAAAGATTCAATTCATTTGGACTTAGTAAAGAAGCTAAAGGTAGTGACGTTTTCTTCAATGGAAGATTTATTGGTTTTTCTGAGAATGCACATGACTTTGTAAAGAAAGCTAGACAGGATAGAAGAGCAGGGCATTTTCCAAAAGAACTTAGCATTAGATATGATAAACATCTTAATTTTGTTATGATGTCTTCTGAAGTGGGAAGAGTTTTGAGACCTTTGATTGTTGTTGAAAATGGAGCAAGTAAGTTAAGAGATGAACATCTTGTTCTTCTTGAAAATAATAAAATAAAATGGGTTGATCTTGTAAAGGATGGTATAATTGAATATATTGACGCTGCTGAAGAAGAAAATGCATTAGTTGCATTGAAGCCTGAAGAAATTACAAACAGTCATACACATTTAGAAATTCATCTTATTGACTTGTTTGGATTGATAACAAGTCTTGTACCTTTTGGAAATCATGACCAGTCATCTAGATTAAATAGAGGAAGTAAAACACTTAAACAGAGTCTTGGAATTTATGCAGCTAATTATTTAGTAAGACTTGACACTGATGTATCTATCCTTCATTATCCTCAGAAACCTATTGTTAGAAGTTTCATATATGACACATTAGATGTTTATCCTTCTGGACAAAATATAGTTGTAGCTATAATGCCTTTTGAAGGATATAATATGGAAGACGCAGTTGTATTGAATAGGGGAAGCGTTGATAGAGGAATGGGACGTTCAACATATTTCAGACCTTATAGTGTAACTGAAATACAATACGCTGGAGGATTGAAAGATGAAATTTGTGTTCCTAACAAAGACGTTGCAGGATATAGAACTGAAAATTCATATAGATTCCTTGAAGATGATGGAGTTGCATATCCTGAAGCTTCTATGAAAGAGGGAGAAGTATTAATTGGAAAAGTAACTCCTCCTAAATTCTTAAGTGAAGCTAAAGACTTAAGTATACAATCAAAGAAAGAAGCAAGCTCAGCAGTAAGACAAGAAGAAAAAGGAACTGTGGATGCTGTTTTTATAACTGCTGACCAAGAAGGAAACAAGATTGCACAGATAAGAACAAGAGATTTGAGATTACCTGAACCTGGAGATAAATTCTCTACACCTCACGGACAGAAAGGAGTAGTAGGAATGCTTGCAGATTCAGAAGATATACCGTTTACATCTAAGGGAGTTAAGCCTGACTTGATGTTTAATCCTCATGGTATACCTAGCAGAATGACTGTTGGTTATTTGATAGAATTACTTGCTGGTAAGACTGGTGCGATAAATGGAAGAATTGTTGATGGGACTAGCTTTACAGGACAAAGTGTAGAAGAATTTGAAAATCAACTTAAGAGTCTTGGATTCAGTTATGATGGTAAAGAAGAAATGTATCATGGAATAACTGGAAAGAAAATGGCTGCTAAAATCTATATCGGAAATATGTATTATTTGAAACTTAAATATATGGTTGGAAACAGAATACATGCTCGTGCATCTGGTAAAGTTGCATTATTAACAAGACAGCCTATTGAAGGAAGAGCTAGAGGAGGAGCACTTAGACTTGGAGAGATGGAACAGCAAGCTCTTGCAGGACATGGAGCTGCTTTGTTGCTTAAAGAAAGATACGATTCAGACAAGACTGTAATTTATATATGCAAGTCTTGTGGAAGTATGGCTTATGAAGATACTATAAGGAACAAACAAGTGTGTGCAATTTGCGGTGGAAATGAATCAGAGCCTATAGAAATTTCATATGCCTTCAAACTTTTGTATGATGAATTGTTAGGTTTAGGAGTTCATACTACATTTGAATTAAAGAATAAATTTGAACAATAAAATGAAAGACTTATATTTCAGAAAACAGGTAAGATCGCTTCGTTTCAGTCTTCTTAGTCCAGACCAGGTTAAAAAATTAAGTTCTGCTAAAATTGTAACTCCTGAACTTTATGATATCGACGGTTTCCCAGTAGATGGAGGTCTTATGGACTTAAGACTTGGAGCTATAGACCCTGGAGTAAGATGTAGAACTTGCGGGCAGAGATTTAAGGAATGTCTTGGACACTCTGGAAGTATTGAACTTGCAAGACCTGTTTTGCATATAAAATATATTCACTTGATTGAATTAGTTCTTAGAAGTTTCTGTCCTAAGTGTGGAAAGTTAACATTAAGTGAAGAGAAGCAAGCTACATTGGCTCCTGGATTGAGAGCAAAGAAAGCTAGAGATGCAAAGAAGTGTCCTCATTGCAGTGAAGCTATTGAAAGAGTTAAGCTTGAAAAGCCTAGCACATTTATGATTGGAAAGAAAAGATTATCTCCTATTGAAATAAGAGAAAGACTTGTTGCAGTTAAAGATGAAGAATTAAAGAGAATTGGAATAAATCCTAAGACTTGTAGACCTGAATGGGCAATATTATCTTTGCTTTTAGTTCCTAGCGTAACTGTAAGACCAAGCATTACTTTAGATAGTGGAGAGAGAAGTGAAGATGACCTTACTCACAAACTTTCAGACATTATAAGAGCTAATCAGAGATTATGGGAAAACTTAAACGCAGGAGCTCCAGAAGTTATTATAGAAGACTTATGGGACTTGCTTCAATACCATGTAACTACTTTCTTTGATAATAATGTTTCAAGAATTCCTCCTGCAAGACACAGATCAGGACAACCATTAAAGACAATTACTGAAAGAATTAAGGGTAAGGAAGGAAGAATAAGACATAACTTGGCTGGTAAGAGAGTAAACTATTCTGGAAGAACTGTTGTAAGCCCCGATCCATTTATCAAGATAAATGAAGTTGGAATACCTTATGAAGTTGCAAGAGTAATTACCGTCGCTGAAAAAGTAACAAGTTCTAATGTTGAAGCTATGAAGGAATTGATAAAGAAGGGTGATGAATATCCTGGAGCAAGTTATGTCGTAAGAACTGATGGAAAGAGAAAGAGAATAACTCCTGAACTTAAGGAAGAATTATGTAATGAAATACAACCAGGATATAAAGTTGAAAGACACTTAATTGATGGAGATATTGTTCTTTTCAATAGACACCCTAGTCTTCACAAGCAAAGCCTTATGTCTCACTATGTAAGAGTTCTTCCTAATAGAACATTTAGATTACACCCTGCTGCTGCTTTCCCATATAACGCTGACTATGACGGAGATGAAATGAACATACACAGTCCTCAGACTGAAGAAGCAAGAGCAGAAGCACAAGTTCTATTAAATGTAAATAATAATATTATATCTTCAAAAAATAATACAAACCTTATAGGAACTATTGCAGACTCTATCACCGGAGCATATATACTTAGTGATGATGAGTTAAGTAAAGCTGATGCTGACCAATTACTTTTTGTATCTCATGTTGAAAGCACAGCTAAAGGAAAGAACTTAAGTGGGAAAGAAGTATTTGCACAAATTCTTCCAAAAGGTGCAGATATTAAAATACCTGAAGTTATAACTGGAAGTAATTCATTTGGAGTTGAAGATGGAGCTATGGTTAAAGAAATTGATAGAGAATTTGGAAGAGAGGCTGCTGTTGATTCTATAAATAAGGCATTTACACTTGGAGCTCTTTATCTTTCTAGAAAAGGTTACACTTTGTCTCTTCATGATTTGAACGTATCTGAAAAAGTAAAAAGTATGACTGATAAAATAGTTTCCGAAGCTGAAAATAAGACTTCTGAGTTGATTTCACAACATAATGATGGAACATTAACTCCATTACCTGGAAGAACATTAGAAGAATCAAGAGAAACTTATATCTTGCAAACACTTAACGAAGTTAGAACTCATTCAGGTAATGTTGTTAAAGAAAACTTCCCTAAGGACGGAAACGTTAACAAGATGATTACTCCGGGTGCTGCTGGAAGTATGTTGAACATAACTCAGATTGGTTGTTGTGTAGGTCAGCAGTCTATGTGGAATAAGAGAATAAGCTTTGGATACAATGATAGAACATTATCTTTCTTCAAGCCTGGAGATTTGAGTGCAGCTGCTCATGGATTCATCAAATCATCATTCTTTGGTGGATTGAAACCTAGTGAATTCTTCTTTGGAGCTATAACTGGAAGAGACTCGTTAATGGATACTGCTCTTAGAACTCCTAAGTCAGGTTATTTATATAGAAGACTTGTTTCTGCTTTACAGGATTTGAAAGTTGAATATGATGGAACTGTAAGAGATGCTTCTGAAAATGTTGTTCAATTTACATATGGTGATGATGGAAAAGATGTTTCTGCTCTTCACTTGAAGAATAATAAGGTCGCTGCTGGAGAAGCAATTGGAGTTATAACTGCACAGAGTTTTGGAGAAGCTTCAACACAAATGGTTTTGAGAACATTCCACAACGCAGGAGTTGCTCAAATGCAGGTTACCTTAGGTCTTCCTAGGTTAATTGAAATTTTTGACGCTAGAAAGTTGCCATCTACTCCTTTAATGGAAATATATCTTGATAAAGACCATAATAATGAGAAAGATTCTAAAGTTATTGCTGAAAAGATAAAAGAAGTTAAGCTTAAGGAAATAATCTCGGAAATAAAAATTGATTTTGCAGGAAAGAAAATAGAGATTGAATTAGACTCTAAATCTCTTAAAGGAATACACTCTGGAGCGCAGAAAGTAAGTGATAGATTGAACGAAAAAGGATTCAAGGTAAAGGCTAATGATATGAAGATAAGTATAAATGTTTCAGATATGGAATTGAGAGAAATATATAAGCTTAAGGAAAAGATAAAAGAAACAATTATATCTGGAGTTAAAGGAATATCTCAAGTTGTCGTCGCTAAAAGAGGAAAAGATTATGTTGTATTAACTTCAGGTTCAAACTTGGCTGAAGTATTTGCAGTTAAGGGAGTAGATGCTAATAATACAACTTCAAATGATGTACATGATACTTCAAAAGTTCTTGGAGTTGAAGCTGCAAGAGAGACAATCGTAAGAGAAATAAATAAAGTTCTAGATTCACAAGGATTGGATATTAATGAAAGACACTTGAAGCTTATTGCTGATGCTATGACTTCATCTGGAATAGTAAAAGGAGTAACAAGAATGGGTATCATTTCTGAAAAAGCAAGTATTCTTGCTAGAGCTACATTCGAAACACCTGATAAACAATTCATAAATGCAACAATACAAGGTGGTAAGGACGAACTTAAATCAGTTATTGAAAACATTCTTCTTAATCAAGCTATACCTGTTGGAACTGGATTACCAGGATTACTTGTAGAGGTTACAGGTCCTCTTGTTAACAAAGAACTTGAAAAAGATAAAAAGAAGAAGTGATTCGTAATAGAATTAGAGAAATAATTGCAAAGAGGAGTTGATTTTCATCTTAAAACAAATAAACTTATTTGGAATAAATAAGTTTATATACTAATTAGCAGAACAGAGAATATTCAAAAAAGGAAATTCTATGGCTGTAATTGATATGCAAACTATGAGATACATTAACTTGCTAGATAGAAATAGCGGTGTTAAGACTACTAAATGTTTTCTGTACAATAATTCTATAATATTTGCTGTTCCTAAAGAGATGTTATCTAGAGCTATTGGACAGCAGGCATCTAATATAAGAAATATTCAAGAACAAATTGGCAAGAAAATAAGAGTTATTGAAGAGTCTAGTGGAAGTGAAAGTATGCAAAAATTCATTTCTGACATTGTCTCTCCTGTCTCTTTCAAGAGTGTCGAAGTTAAAGATAGAATAATTATCTTAACTGCTGGAAGTCAGAGTAAAGCTGCATTGATAGGAAGAAATAGAAGACGACAGGAAGAACTTCAGAAGATTGTAAAAGATACTTATGGAATGGATTTAAGAATTTTGTAGTTAACTAAACATTTAAAAACCAATTTTTACAAGGATAGATACATGGGATTAATGAATGCTAGAAAAGTTATGAAAGATAGCAGAAAATTTAGATGGAGTCAGAAGGCTCACAAAGCTAGAACTCTTGGATTAAGAAGAAAAGTAGACCCATTAGAAGGAAGTAGTCAAGCTAAGGGAATTGTAGTAAGTAAATTCCAGAAAGAAGCTAGACAGCCTAACTCAGCTATGAGAAAGTGTTGCAAGGTTCAACTTATTAAGAATGGAATACAGGTAGGAGCATTTATTTCTAGAAGTTTAGCTCAAAGATTTGTAGATGAACACGATGAAGTTATAATTGAAAGAATTGGTGGAAGAATGGGAAGATCTAAGGGAGATATTCCTGGAATCAGATGGCAGGTAATTAAAGTAAACGAACAGCCTTTACACCTTCTTGTAAAAGGTAAGATAGAGAAGGGAAGAAGATAAAATGGAAAATAAAAATATTCACTCATTTAAATTATTTGATAAGTATGATGTTTCTCAGATTGAAGTTAAAGACAATGCTTTGAAACCTTATATGACATTGACTCCTAGACTTCTTTTGAAGTCCCAAGGAAGAAGAAACTTTGAGAATCTTGGAAATACTAAGGTTAATGTGGTAGAAAGATTAGCTAATAGATTACAAGTTCCTGGACATGTTGGTAAGAAGCACAAGATAATTACATCATGGAGTTCTGGAAAATATAATAGAAATATGAAAACAATAATTCAAGTTTTGGAAGCTATTGAAAAGAGAACAGGTAAAAATCCAATTCAAGTTTTTGTAACAGCTATTGAGAATGGAAGCCCTAGAGATGAAATTACAGTTATTGAACAGGGAGGAGCAAGATATCCTCAGGCTGTTGATACTAGCCCTATAAGAAGAATTAATCTCGCTATAAGATGGATGATTCAGGGCGCTTATGCAAAAGCATTTGGAAAGAAAAAGAAAATGTCTGAGACACTTTCGAATGAAATAGTTCTTGCATCTGAAGGAAATATGGAAAGTTATGCAATGGGAAAGAAGAACGAAACTGAAAAACAAGCTGATAGTGCGAGATAAGTTTATAATCTAATAATTTATGCTTTTCTATAGGGGTGATGGCGAAACCAGATGCCTTATTCTGTATATCATGAAGCCAAGACTAGTATTATTTGACCTTGATGGAACGCTTGTTCAAACACTTGCGGAGACATATAAATTAGATTGTGAGATAATAAGAGAACTTAGCGGAAAAACTCCTAGTTTAATTGATTATAGAAAAAATCCCTATAGAGGTGATTGGCAGAAATTTTATGATGCCTTTGGAGTTAGTGATTTTAGAAGTGCATTAAGCAGATTTTATGAGAGACTTCCTGTTGATTCTGTTAAGGCTGTTCCTAGAGCAGAATTAGTTCTTAAAACTATTAAAAAGAAAGGCCTGCCAACAGGTATTGTAAGTATTAATAAAGATGTAGATATAATTATGCGAAAATTAGTATCTGCTGGACTTGATAGCTATTTTGCACTCCCTCAGATCTATATTGCTAGTGATAGTAAATTGGATGCTCTAAAAAATGCATGTGAAAGACAAGGAATAGCAGAAGGAGATAGAAAAACAGCATGGTTTGTAGGAGATACGACTAATGATATTAAAGATGGGAAAGCTGCCGGCTTAACGACTTTTGCAGTAGGAAATAGTTATAGTTTTAATTTAAGGGGAGACCTTGAAGATTCGAAGCCAGCTTTTTTACTTGAAGATATATTAGCACTAGCTGCTTTTTTGAGGTTATAATATGCCTGTATATCATTTTATAAAAGAACAAGTAGAAACAATGCCAGGGATATTGCCACCTGATAGACTGACTTCTACTTATAGAGGTAGAGATCCTCCTTGTTACAAATGGGATGCACTTGAGCGTATTGAAGGCTTCACTAATAATTTAAAAGCGCCAGATGAAAGAGATGCTGTCAGAAAACTTATTCTTGGAAACTGCGAAGGAAGTATGACAGTTGTCGACACTAGCAGAAAAGGCATAAACAAGCTTCATATAGGAAGCTTGACAATAGCTACACCTCATGTTGAAGATTATGCCTATTCTGGTGGAGAAGGTCCAAGAGCAGACCTTTTCAATTTTGATTTAGCTTATCTGGGAAAGATGTTAAATGAATTGTTATCTTGGAAAAACCCGGAAAAGAGAGCACAAGTAAAAAAATTGCATGAGGGTTGCAAATGGTATTCTGCACCGTATAGAATAAAGCAACTTAATATCTCGCCAAGTGGCCTTGAAAAGAAAATTCAGGAATTAGATAAAGTAAAGAGAGCTCTAGAAAAATTACTAGAACCGGACTTTGTTTCTAAAAGAGCGCATACTATTGAAAGACTGGGTGTAAATATTGTGGAAAAAATGGATGGTGCAATTATAGATTTTAGTAAAATAAAGCATAGCAAAAAGGAAGCTAAAATAATTGTTAATCCCGATATCGTATTATTAGGTGATGAGTTGTATGGAAACTTGCAAGAAATATTTGACTATGTGGTCCCTAAAATTGACTTAGATAGAGCAAGAAATTATTGGAATGAAATAGCTTCCTGGGAGCATTCTTAAATGAGTTATAATCGTTTTCAACCTTTTTATCCTTCTGCACTTCGTCATATAGAAAGGCACTTTCCCCATAATTCTACTCCTGGCTCAAAGTTTAATAGTAGATTTAAAGATCCTAAAGAAGTTGCGGAATATGCCTGGGAAAAAATAAAGTATGCTTATAGGGGAGAACTTCTAATTAGGGAAATTAATTTTCAAGAAGTTATAGGTCTGGAAGCTCTAATTGCGCTAAAAGACATACCTAAAGGAGTAGGTATAAAAAAAAGAACGCGTGAAATCCCAAATAAAAATAAACCTGGGAGATATAATAGTTATACAATTTGGACAGCAGAGGATATGCGTTTACAAGAAACTAAAACAATGACTGTTATTGCTGGTCCATTGGAAAGGACAAGAGTTCATACTTTTCTTACTATTTATCCTGGAAGATATGCTCCAGATTTTTCTGACCAAGAATTCTGGTCAAAACATGCTTTAATTTCTCCTAGAAAGCAAAAAAAGAGAAGAAGGCATTAGAGTTTAACAAAAGTATGCTGACTCAATAAATCTGCAAAATCATTATTATAATTTTCACATAAAGATTTTATGAAAGATCTTGCTAAGCTATTGAGATTTACGAATACTTTTTCACCTGCTAACTGAAGACCATGTGCTATAATTGACATGTCTCTTGCTCTTATAATTCCAAACATTTCTTTTATATCATTCAAACCATAACTCTTTATTATGAAATCTTGTAATATGAAAAGAAGAAGGAAACCATTTTTTAGACCTATTTCTGTAGGGAGGGGCTTTTCAAAACCATAAACTTCTTTTGTTACTGCCTTATATGCTAGTTCATATTGATTTATTGAAGGATTGCTTGTTTCTATCCCATAAGACTTCAGCCTATGTTGAGCCACGAGTTCTATCACTCTGTATAATCTGCTTATTGCATCTTCAAATAAACCTACTTCAGACTTTCTTAGAGCATTTGCATATAAATCAATTATTATATGTAGATCAAATATCTGCTTGTCTTTCTGTGCTGAGTCTGCAAGTATAATCAGAGACTTCATATTCTTTGAAAGATTATCTGGCAAAGAAATTGAATATTGTTGAGATTTTGAATAGGCTTGCTGTAATTTTGCTAGAGCCGCTTTAAAATTAAAGTGACATCCTCCCCGCCCTAAAGGGCGAGGCTTCCATATGACGCGTGGTGGATGTCTTGATTTCTCACATAATTCTTTGCCGTATCTAGTTGAATAAATCCTAAACTAGAAGCAAACTTTCCGG
>Ga0233424_10001490_pt1 | contig 20045 bp, 13 predicted proteins | sample Watercolumn_Towu_FD_181011 | JGI IMG/M metagenome (GOLD analysis project Ga0233424, IMG submission 181011) | Freshwater microbial communities from Lake Towuti, South Sulawesi, Indonesia - Watercolumn_Towuti2014_125_MG | ecosystem: Environmental > Aquatic > Freshwater > Lake | place: Indonesia...
TGCGATGCCTGGCGGGTTATCTAACCCCTAATCATGGAAAAATCAAATGGGCGGAAAAAGCCAAGATTGGTTATTTCGCGCAAGACCACGAATATGAGTTTGAAAAAGGCGAAAACCTGTTCGAGTGGATGTCGCAATACACGCAGGAAGGCGATGACGACCAAGCCGTACGCAGCATGCTGGGCCGCCTGCTCTTCTCAGGTGATGAGACCAAAAAATCCGTCAAAGTGCTTTCAGGCGGGGAAAAAGGCCGCATGCTGTATGGAAAACTGATGCTGGGACGTACCAACGTATTATTGATGGACGAGCCGACCAACCACATGGATATGGAATCCATCGAAGCGCTCAACACAGCCCTCGACAAATACAAAGGTACATTACTGTTTGTCAGTCACGACCGCGAATTCGTGAGTTCCATCGCCACCCGCATTCTGGAAATCAAGCCGAGCGGTATTGTGGATTACACTGGCAACTACGAGGATTACCTAGCCAGCCAAGGCATCGAGTAACATCTAAGCAGGCACATCAATCACCAAGACCTCAGCGTCGGTTTCGGCGCTGATGGTCAGCGTTTTAGTGGCTGTCACTTCTGCGCCGTCACCAGGCGACAATCTGCATCCATTAACGCTAAACGTCCCGCATGAGGCTAGCACATAGGCCTGATGTTCTATTTGAACGGTAATCTCCTGTTTTGCCAAAAGCCTGCCGCCATAGATTGCCGCGTCCTGATGTAGCAACAAGGCATGCGCATTCGCATGCTTTTCCTGCCCGGAAGCCAGCACCGTCAAACCTTCGCCTGCAGCGGATTTGGGAAACTCTCGTGTCTCCCAGCGCGGCTGCACGTTCCTTTGGGCAGGCTCTATCCATATCTGATACAGGCGCGTATCCACTTGCTCCAGGTTATATTCGGAATGCGTGACACCAGTACCCGCAGACATCACTTGTACATCTCCAGCGGCGGTTCGGCCCACGTTGCCCATGCTGTCGCGATGGGTAATCGCGCCCTGACGGATATAGGTGATGATTTCCATATTGTCGTGCGGATGGGTGTCGAAACCACGTCCAGCCCCAACCATATCGTCATTGATGACTAACAGCCGGCCAAAGCCGGTACGCAGAGGATTCCAGTAACGAGCAAAGCTGAAATGGTATCTGGCGTCCAGCCAGCCATAATCGGAATGTCCCAATTCGGCGTAAGGGAATCGCCTAACCAATCCTGTTTGCTTTTTGTTCGCTTCGCCTTGCAATATCCTCTCCATATTGATTGTCATATGGATGTTATCAATACAGAATCAAGCGCGTAAAACTCAAGTGATATGCGCTTCTATTTGTCGAAACAAGGCATTCTGTTCATCCCGAAGCAAACGAATCCGTTGCTGATGGTTAAATGCCAGATCCATCCCGATTGCCTCTTCAATGGGAACCCAGGCTAGCGCATCCACCTCTTGTGGTTCCGCGTTCTCTGCACTCAGCACAGGCAACTCAGCTCCCTGCCAGACAAATGGAATGAAGTAATGCATGCTGATGTTTTGCTTGGCATTATCGACACGATCCGTCACCGCCCAAGGAGTGTCAGTCAACTCACCGTTTCGCGTAATCGAACTAATGGAATGAATAAAATCGGGATGGGATGACAACTCAGGCAAATGCAGTCCACACTCCTCCCAAACTTCACGAATCACCGCTTCGCATAAAGTCTCATCCCAATCCAGATACCCGCAGGGCAAGCCCCAATAACCCTGAAAATCAGGCGTCCCGGATCCGCGTTTGCCTAACAGGATATACCAGCAACGCTCCGGGAGGGTGAGCATGCAAACCTGTGCAACAACGGCACATGAGCGTGAGTTCCAAATGGTTTCACCATTTGGTATCTCAATTGGCTGATTCTTACGGTTTTTGAAGACTGGTTTTATTGTCATTTCATGATGCATTAAATGCACATATTTTAGATAGATATTACATTATAACCAGCGCGTGTCCGTTTTATTAAGATCGGATAAATTCAATCAGATGACTACATAGCGTCTATAAAATTAGTGGCGATTCAGACTGACGTAGGTGAACTGGAACAATGGCTCGGTAATAATATACACCGTGGCGAGAGCGCTTGAGTCTGGAATTGAGTCGCATTGCGATACTTTTCTGGTGGCTCACCGGCAATCGCAGCTACATTTTTACTTCTATATACATCAGCAGGTTACCGAATATGGCGGAGAAGGAGGGATTCGAACCCTCGATACCGTAAAGGTATGCCTGATTTCGAGTCAGGTACATTCAACCACTCTGCCACTTCTCCAAATGATCTATTATAGCTCCCAGCTTATTGCATGTGTAGCGGAACTCCTTCATCAGGCAGGCGACTATCCTACTTGAGCTTCTTGAGACCCGTGATTTCTATTAAGATATAATTGTATATAAAGCCCATATCTACGTGACGGATGCATCGTTATAATGCTATTCAAGCAAAGAGGATTTGTTCAGTACCAGATTATGAAAAAAGTATCTTGCATCAAAAAAAGGAAATCATCATTTATCGGTGCCTTGCTACTGTGTATCTGCGGTAACGCGTTTGCCGAAGGGCAGAACTTGCTCGATATTTATCATCTGGCGGTAAGTAAAGACCCTTCTCTTGCCTCAGCACGCAGCAACAATCTAGCAGTTCAAGAAAAAATTGTGCAAAGTAAAGCGTTGTACCAGCCAACAGTCACATTCGATGCCAAAGCCGAACATTCAGAAACAGACATCAAATTTAATGGGCCGGGGGTCATTTTCAGGAATGCAGGAAGACAATCTTTCGAAGGATGGGGCTATGGACTTAATCTGAACCAGCCTATATTCCGCAAGCAAAACATCGTACAGAACCAACAGGCGAAAACACTGGTCACGCAGGCGGAAAAGCAGTTGGCACTTGCCCAACAGGACTTAATGATTAGAGTATCTCAAGCCTATTTTGATTATCTGTTGGCACAGGATAAGATAGACCTGACTTTGGCCCAAAAAACCGCTATTGAGCGCCAACTGGATCAGGCAAAAGCCAACTTTGAAGTTGGCACCGCTACGATTACTGACGTGAATGAAGCACAAGCCAAGCATGATTTGGTAAATGCGCAAGAAATCGCAGCTCGTAACGAACTGGAAATCAAAAAACGGGCTATTCAATCCATCACGGGAGAAGCCCCTAGCGCATTGATGCCTGTAAAAACCAGCCTTGAGCCGAACAATCCTGAACCTAATGACATAGAGAAGTGGGTAGAATTTGCCGAGCAAAATAGCCTTGCCCTTCAGATTCAACAACAGGCGCTGGAATTGGCACAACAGGAAGTGGATCGAAACCAGGCTGGGCACCTTCCTACTTTGGATGCTGTAGCAAGTTTTAATGACAATCGCACCAATGGTGGAGTAAACGGCTTTGGCAATTACTTGCAAAGCGCAGTCATTGGATTTCAGTTCCAGATTCCCCTCTATCAAGGTGGCGCTGTTAGCTCCAAGGTCCGTGAGGCTATCGCCCTCAAGCAAAAAGCACAGGACGATCTTGAAACAGTACGACGCAAATCCGCGCTAGATACGCGTCAGGCATATCTGAACCTGACCAGCAGTGTAGCGCAAGTCAAAGCCTATCAGCAGGCACTTGTTTCGAGCCAAAGCCAATTAGATTCAACCAATCTGGGTTATGAAGTTGGCGTGAGAACCAGTGTGGATGTTCTGAATGCACAACAGCAATATTTCAGCGCCAAGCGCGATCTTCTGCAGGCAAGATACCAATACCTCCTTAGCATTCTGCAACTAAAGTTCGCGACAGGCTTGATCGCAGAAAACGATCTTACTGAGATCAGCCAGCAATTCGGTAATGCCAGCCAGCCAGCCAGCAAACGTAGAAACCACACCAATTAGCTCAGCAGAAAAAACAGGGGGCAGTGAAACCGTTGCAGACAAAGACGCATTCATCGTCAGCACATTGGATATTGAAGACATTCAAAATGCTGTTAAAGCATGGGCAAGTGCGTGGTCATCAAAAGATATCGACAAGTATTTGGCGAGCTACGCGAACGACTTCCAGCCATCGCAAACGCAAACGCGTGAAGCATGGCAGCAAACCAGACGTCAACGAATCCTCAAGCCAGAACCAATCCTAGTGGAAGTAAGTGATATAGAAATCTCAACGCTGGATGAAACATATAAAAACGTTCACTTTAAACAGCTTTATCAATCCGGAAAGATATCGGAGCGTAACAGCAAGAATCTGGTCATGAAAAAATCCGATGGCACATGGCTGATTGTGAAAGAAACCAGCGGTCCAATATAATAGGCAACGATAAAAAAACAGGCTCATGTTGAGCCTGTTTTTTTATTCCTTGGCGGCACGCTTACGCTCGTGCTCCTGCAGATAGCGCTTACGCAGGCGAATCGTTTTTGGTGTGATTTCTACCAGTTCGTCGTCATCGATAAACTCCACCGCAGACTCCAAGGTAAGCTTGACTGGCGGCGTTAGACGAACCGCTTCATCGGTACCGCTTGCTCGCACGTTGGTCAGTTTCTTGCCCTTGATAGGGTTCACTACCAAGTCATTATCCCTGCTATGAATCCCGATAATCATCCCTTCATAGAGCTTATCTCCCGGGTTCACAAACATACGGCCACGATCTTCCAGATTCCACAGCGCATAAGCCACAGCCTCGCCATGCTCTTGAGAGATCAACACCCCGTTACGGCGGCCAGGCATATCAGGTTTCACAGGGGCATATTCGTCAAAAATATGCGCCATCAATCCCGTGCCACGCGTCATGGTCAAGAACTCGGATTGGAAGCCAATCAAGCCACGTGCAGGAATGCGATACTCCAGACGTGTACGGCCATTACCATCAGACTCCATATTGGAGAGTTCACCACGACGACGTCCCAATTCCTCCATCACCGCCCCCTGATTCTCATCTTCCAGGTCTACAGTGAGAATCTCATACGGTTCACACCTTTCGCCGTTGACCTCACGATATACCACGCGCGGCTTACCCACGGCGATCTCGAAACCTTCGCGACGCATGTTTTCCAGCAAGATAGTCAAGTGCAGTTCCCCGCGCCCCGACACACGGAACACATCGGTATCGGAGGTGTCTTCGACACGCAGAGCCACATTGGTCAACAGTTCCTTAGTTAAACGGTCACGGATCTGGCGGCTGGTGACGAATTTTCCCTCAGTTCCTGCTAATGGGGAAGTGTTCACCATAAAGTCCATGGTCAGCGTAGGTTCGTCAACGCCCAGATGTGGCAACCCAACTGGTTTATCTCTATCTGCAATCGTGAAGCCGATACCGATTTCCTCGATACCTGAAATAATCACGATATCCCCTGCTTCCGCTTCATCTACAGGCACACGTTCCAAGCCTTTAAAGCCCAGCACCTGGTTGATGCGGCCTTGTGCCACCTGCTCGTCTTCGCGCATCACAGCGACCACCTGACCCGGCTTGATTCGACCATGCAAGACACGGCCAACACCCAAGCGCCCGGTGTAACTGGAATAATCCAGCGCAGAGATCTGCATTTGCAAAGGTGCGTTGGAATCACCGACAGGTGGTTTCACATGGCTCAGAATCGTCTCGAACAATGGGCGCATCGTATCCGAAGGCTTGTTCAAATCCAGTGTCGCAAAGCCGTTCAATGCGGACGCATATACGACCGGGAAATCCAGCTGGTCATCGTTTGCACCTAGGTTGGCAAACAAGTCGAAAGTCTGATTGATAACCCAATCCGTACGCGCACCTGGGCGGTCAACCTTGTTAATCACCACGATAGGACGCAACCCCAAGGCCAGCGCCTTCTTAGTTACAAACCGGGTCTGTGGCATCGGGCCTTCTACGGCATCCACCAACAGCAACACGCCATCCACCATCCCCAATACACGTTCAACCTCACCACCGAAATCGGCGTGCCCGGGGGTGTCAACGATATTGATATGCGTACCCTCAAAGTTCACTGCCGTATTTTTAGCAAGAATGGTGATGCCACGCTCTTTTTCCAGATCGTTGCTATCCATCACGCGCTCAGAGACCTGTTGGTGTGAGGCAAAGGTACCGGATTGCTGTAAGAGTTTATCCACCATGGTAGTCTTACCATGGTCAACGTGCGCGATGATAGCGATATTACGAAGATTGCGAGACATGAATGAAACCGATTTGTTGGAAAAGGCGCGATTTTATCACAGATACCCAAATAAGCCTTTGACAATATTTCATTTTTCCCTATAATGCCGTCACTTGCAGAAATAATTCTGCATTCATTGCCCTGACCCTTCTTTTGCGCGCGCTGTATAGTCGCAATACCTTTTAAGTCCAATCTCTACGTCGGCTTAAAAATTACTGGTTAGTGGCTGTGTGCATGCGCTAGTAAACATTTTTAAGCCGTTTGGCAATTAAAAAATCAATGATCTGAAAAGTCGTTCTTTGTGTTTTTGGCGCCCTTTTTTAATTTGTCGAAAGGGACGATTTTGTCTTTAGAAAACCTGGATTTACCACAAAACCCTGTTGAAACCGAGCAGGATGTCACATTTGAAGCATTGGGGCTGCATCCTACGATATTGCGTGCCTTGAATGAGGTGGGTTATACGCACCCTACTCCGATTCAGGCAAAAGCCATCCCGGACGGGCTGGCCGGGCATGATATCATGGCCTCCGCTCAAACCGGCACCGGCAAAACCGCCGCCTTCACTTTGCCTGCACTTAACCTGCTGGCCGAACCCCACCCGGTAAAAAGTCGCGGCCCCCGCATTCTGGTACTGACCCCAACGCGCGAACTGGCGGCACAGGTCAACGAAGCCGCACGCAAATACGGCAAATTCATCCGTGCGCGTTGCGTCAGCATTGTGGGCGGCATGCCTTATCCCCTGCAGAACAAGCTACTGTCGCAACCTCTGGATATTCTAGTTGCCACGCCCGGGCGTTTTATTGACCATATGGAACGCGGCCGTATTGACCTGAGCCGCTTGCAGATGCTGGTACTTGACGAAGCGGACCGCATGCTGGACATGGGCTTTATGCCGGATGTTGAAAAGATTTGTGCCGCATTGCCGACTGAACGTCAAACCTTGCTATTCTCTGCCACACTGGACGGCGTTACCCATATCGGTCAGCAATTCCTGAAAGACCCCGTTACGATTCAAATCGCCAGCCAGAAGGAAAAGCACGCCAATATAGAGCAACGCCTGCATTTTGTGGACGACATGCATCACAAGAACAAGCTGCTGGAGCACTTGCTGATCTCGCCAGAAGTCAACCAGGCGATCATTTTCACCAGCACCAAGAAGCATGCCGATGTTCTGGCAGATGATCTATACGCCGCCGGACACCGCACCGCTGCGCTGCATGGGGATATGACGCAGGCCGCACGCAACCGCACGCTGACCAAACTACGCCATGGTGACATTAAAGTACTGATCGCCACCGATGTGGCTGCGCGCGGCATCGATGTCAAAGGCATCAGCCATGTCATCAATTACGACTTGCCCAAATTCGCTGAAGACTACGTGCATCGCATTGGCCGTACCGGACGTGCCAACAATACGGGTGTAGCCATATCCTTCGCATCCCGCGCCGAGCGCTTCCAACTGAAAAAAATCGAGCAGTTTACGGGGCAGCGCATCGAGGTAAGCGTCATTCCCGGACTAGAGCCAAAACAAAAATTCCAGGACAGCGATAACTCCAAAGGCAAACGTAACAGACAGCACAATAGCAAACCGCGATCAGATGCAGACAAAGTCGGAGCTAGAGCCGCTCACAAAGTACCTAATGGCAACCGGCAGCAGAAACCGCGTGAAGTTAACGGCAACAGTGTCCATTACACTAAAGATACTGATTTCCAGTTCGCACGTGAATTAGCCAAAGAGTTTGCAAAAACCGATGGAAATGGGCGCAATGGTAGCCGCCAGGCGCGCCGTGAAGGCATGGGCAAGCAAAAAAACAACACCCCGAACAAGAGCCGTAATACAGGTGAGTTTTTTGGCAAACCCCGTTCCAAAAATACGCCACGTTCTCACGACTTTAGCTAAGGCATTGCCATTAAAACATCATGACTCAAGAGAATCCTGTATTGTTCACTGATCTTGGCTTGGCCGAACCACTGCTCAAGGCAGTGCAGGAGACAGGTTACACCACGCCGACACCAATCCAGTCCAAAGCGATTCCGCTGGCGATGCAAGGATTGGATTTGATGGCAGGTGCCCAGACAGGCACAGGTAAAACCGCCGCGTTCTCGCTACCTATCCTCCAAAGATTGTTACCTATGGCCAGCACCAGCACCTCGCCTGCCAAACACCCGGTTCGCGCGCTGATTCTAGCGCCAACCCGCGAACTGGCGATTCAGGTAGCCGACAATATCAAGCTGTATGCCAAACACACGGTGTTGCGCAGCCATGTCGTATTTGGCGGCATGGACATCAAGACACAATTGCCCGCGCTGAAACAAGGTGTGGAAATCCTGGTAGCCACGCCAGGCCGCCTGCTTGACCATGTTGAGCAGAAATCCGTACAACTCAACCAGGTACAGATGCTGGTGCTGGACGAGGCTGATCGCATGCTGGATATGGGTTTTATGCCGGATTTGAAGCGTATTCTCGCTCTGCTGCCAAAACAGCGGCAAACCCTGATGTTCTCGGCCACTTTTTCCAACGAAATCAAGAAGCTGGCAGATGATTTCCTGAAGAACCCGACACTGATCGAAGTTGCGCGCAGCAATGCCACCAACGACAATGTGGAGCAAATCCTTTATACGGTCGATAGCCACGAAAAACAGATGCTGCTGGTTCAATTGCTGCAGGAAGACAGCATCAGGCAGGTGATTGTGTTTACCAAAACCAAGCTGGCCGCCAGCCGCTTAAGCCGAGCGCTGCAAAAGCAAAGCATTAATGCCGATGCGATTCATGGCGACAAAAGCCAGAAAGAGCGCCTGGAAGCGCTGGAAGCGTTCAAGGCAGGGAAAACGCAGGCACTGGTGGCCACCGATGTGGCCGCGCGCGGGCTGGACATCAACGAATTGCCGATGGTGATCAACTACGAGATTCCTACCTCGCCGGAAGACTATGTGCACCGTATTGGCCGCACCGGACGTGCTGGTGCCAAAGGCATTGCTATTTCGCTGATGAGTCCGGAAGAGGAAAAATACTGGGTTGAAATTGAAAAGCTGATTAAAATTTCCGTGTCAAAACAGGTTAAAACACCTGCCCTGGAAGGCAAGCGGGACGCGGCTCCTAAGGCATCGTCCACCAAACCCGCCACGCATCGTAAGGGCCCAAAACATGACTCCTGGTTCGACAAACCTTACGAGCCAATGCCGAACACCATGCCCAACAAGCCTGTTATCAACGCCAATGCAAGTAAAAAACCTGTCGCAGCGCTGCTGGGCGGCTTGGCATTTAAACGCAATCCGCAATCCAAGCGCTAGTCAACTCAAGCGCTGAGCTGTTGTCCCATTTCCAGCGCCGACATGGGATGTGCAAAATAATAACCTTGTAGCACCGTACAGCCGCATGTTGCCAGCACATCCACCTGCTCCGGATTTTCCACCCCCTCGCCTACAAGGTTAAGACCTAACGCTTGTGCCAGCGCCACAATGGCGCGGACAATCGCCCGATCATCCTCGCTATTGACGAGACCGTCCACAAAGACTCGGTCAATCTTGACTTCATCCACAGCCCAACGCTTCAGATAGAGTAAAGAAGAGTGTCCCATACCAAAATCATCGAGAGAAATCGCCAACCCCATGTCCTTGATTAATCGCATATTCTTCTTAATAATTTCAGACTCGTCCAAAAGGGCATTTTCCGTAATCTCTAGGCATAGCAACTCTGGCGATATGGCATATTTTTGTGTAACCGATTCCAATAATTTGCTGAGCTTATCAGACCGCAGATGACGTGGCGAAATATTGATACTCACTCTTGGCACATACAGATTCTGATCCAACCACTCCCTGATTTGCCAGCAACAAGCTTCTACCACAAACTCGCCAACATCATTAATCAGGGAAGACTGTTCGGCAATTTTGATAAATTCCAATGGGGGAATCATGCCGCGCTAAGGGTGGCGCCAACGTAACAACGCCTCCATTCCAACGATACGCCCAGTTAGATTCTCAATTTGTGGTTGGTATGCCAAAAAGAACTGATTTTCAGTTAACGCCTGGCGAATACCATGTTCCATTTCCAACCACTGATGCGCAATAAAATTCAGGTTGCTGGTATAGAACTGAAAATCGTTACGACCGTTCTGTTTAGCGCGATACATCGCCAAATCTGCATAAACAACCAAGGATTCGGCATCCACAGCGTCATCTGGATACACGCTCACGCCAATGCTTACCGTACAATAAATGCGCTGTTTTTCGATTTCAAACGGCTTTGCAAAAGCGCGGATAATTTCACGCACACAACGATGACCATCTTGCGGTGAAGCCCCCTCCATAATCATCACAAACTCGTCGCCACCCAATCGGCAAAGCACATCGGTAGCTCGCACCTGTTCTGTAATGCGCTTAGCAGCCTGTATCAGAAGTTGATCTCCTGCATCATGACCCAGAGTATCATTGACCATTTTGAAGTGATCGAGATCAAAGAACATGAGCAACACCTGCTGACCTGACCGACTTGCCTTGGCCAGCGCATGCTCTAAACGCTGTCTGAACTGGCTACGATTGGGCAGCCCGGTAAGCTCGTCATGGGTTGCAAGAAATTCTACACGACGATTTAACGCTACCATTTCGGTCACATCGCGTGCCACACCACGATATCCTTTGAATGCTCCTTGATTATCCAGCACAGGCTTGCCAGATATTCTCAAATATTGCAGCATGCCCTGATGATTAGTGGTGTGAATGATAAAGTCTGCGAACAGCTGATGCTCCTCCAGTGTCTTTAGCATCTCATTCGAATTGTGGCTATGGCATGCAGCAGCCATATCGGCAAGGTGTGGGAAATGAATATCCTGAGGCGCATTAAATACCGCACAAATTCTCAACTGGTCATCCGACTCCCAGAACCAATCGGCAGAAGCTTCGGCAAAGTCCCGGTATCGAGCTTCATTTTCAGTCAACGAAATCCTATCCTCTTCGGCAGTCAGCATTTTCACATTTCTTCTCTTTCTTTAAGATATAGCCACCCACGGAATCAATGACATTATACTAGCCAAACAACTGGACACCCACCATACCAATATATTCTAGATGTTAACTTTACAGAAGAATATAAGAAATTCAATGCATTCAATCACCTAGTTAATTTCTCACCTATCATTCCGGACGATTACGCATAAAGTCTGCAACACCGTAAAGCTGTGTCGCCAGCTTGGTCATCAAGGTCTCCTCGAATCCCTGCTGATGCATGGCGCGTATCATGCAATACATCCATTGATCACGTTCTGACTCGCCGATAGAGAAAGGCAGGTGTCTTGCGCGCAAACGGGGATGCCCGTAACGCTCGATATACAACTGTGGCCCCCCTGTCCAGCCAGCAAGGAACATAAACAGCTTTTCACGCGCTTCGGTCAGATCCGGTTTGTGCATAGCTCGAATCCCTGCAGCTTTCGGGTCACTGTCCATAATGTCGTAAAAGTTTTCTACCAATTGGCGGATGGTGGCGATGCCCTTTTCCTCGCCGCCCAACAACTCAAAGAAAGTCTGTTTGCCGCTTCCCGGCTCGCCAATTTCGTTCGGTGTCATAAATTTTTAAAAAGCTAAACAGCTTTGGGTTTGACTAGACTGGCGGCTTGCTTAGCGCGGGTTCTGGCCTCGTCGGCATCTTTGCCTGTCGCCAGCGCCACACCCATGCGACGCTTCACAAACGATTCTGGTTTTCCGAACAAACGCACATCGCTGCAAGGTACATCCAGAGCGGCTTCCAGGCCATCATATTGCAGAGTTTTGGTGTCTGCGCCGCCATAAATCACCGCACTTGCGCCGGCTTGCGTACGGCTCACATCCACCGGTAAACCCAAAATGGCGCGCGCATGCAATTCAAACTCGCTCAGGCGTTGGCTGCACATGGTCACCATGCCGGTATCATGCGGCCTGGGGCTGACTTCCGAGAACCAGACCCGATCACCCTTCACAAACAATTCCACGCCGAACAGCCCCAAGCCATCTAAGGCATCGGTAATGCGCTTAGCCACGTCCTGCGCGGCTTTCATAGCCGTGGGTGACATCGCCTGTGGCTGCCAGCTTTCTACGTAATCGCCATTTTTTTGCACGTGACCAATTGGCTCGCAGAAGTACGTTTGTATCTCGCCTTTGGCATTTTTGGCGCGCACAGTGAGCAGGGTAATCTCGTAGTCGAAATCGATCTGCCCTTCCACAATCACCACACCCTGGTTCACACGGCCGGCGCTGGCAGCATAATCCCACGCGGCTTTGACTTGCGACGGCTCGGTGATACGCGATTGCCCCTTGCCAGAAGACGACATGGTAGGCTTAATAAAGCATGGATAGCCAATCCCCGCCTCAATACTGGCTTGCAGCTCGGTCTCGCTCTTAGCAAAAGCGTAAGAAGAAGTTGGAAGCTTCAATTCCTCCGCGGCCAACCTGCGTATTCCTTCGCGGTTCATGGTAAGTTGTACGGCTTTTACCGTAGGCACTACGGTCACACCGCTCGCTTCTATATCTGCCAAAGCTTGCGTGTTCAGGGCTTCGATTTCAGGCACAATCAAATGTGGTTTTTCCTTATCTACCAAGGCCTTCAGTGTGTCCGCATTGGTCATATCAATTGCATAGGCGCGATGTGCCACCTGATGTCCGGGAGCATTTTCGTAGCGATCCACCGCGATGGTTTCCACGCCCAGACGTTGTAAGGCGATGATAACTTCTTTGCCGAGCTCTCCGCTGCCAAGCAGCATGACACGTGTTGAGGAAGATGAAAGGGGGGTGCCAATAGACATGAAAAACTCCGGTCAGACAATGACTGGAATAATAACATGCACCAAGCAGTAAATTAAACCGAAATACAGTGCTTATCCATACGATAGCGCATCGTCATGCGGGTAATACCCAGCGTTCGTGCCGCTTTGGAAACATTTTGATTGGAAGCCTCCAGTGCATTCAATAACATGGTTTTTTCAGCTTCATCCAGTGTGGTTAACGCATCGTTGGCGTGCTGTTTGCTAACCGAGGCCGGCATGGCGCTCACAGCAATGTCTTTTGCCATGATCTGCGGCTGACCACTTAACAAAACCGCACAACTGATTTGATGCCGCAACTCGCGCACATTCCCGGGCCAGCTATACTGTAAGATGGTCTCGACAGCGTTGGCGCTCAGCGCATGTCGCATCAGGCCATAACGCTTCTCCGTCAACTCCATGAAGTGCTGAGCCAATTTTACGACATCATCACCTCTGTCCCGCAACGGCGGCATCACAACGGTCATCACATTCAATCGATAGTACAAATCGGAGCGGAAACGACCTTGACTAGCCATCTCATGTAAGTCCCGATTGGTAGCGGCAATGATTCTGGCAGGGACACTGTGCTCTTTGGTTGAACCTAGACGACGCACTTTGCGCCTTTCCAGCACGTTGAGCAACTTAGCTTGCAAGCTGAGCGGCAGTTCCCCAATTTCATCCAGGAAAAGAGTGCCGTCTTCCGCGGCCTCAATCAATCCTGGACGCGCACCTACCGCATTGGTAAACGCACCCTTCTCATGTCCAAACAATTCACTTTCAATCAGCTCTGCCGGCAAGGACGCGCAGTCCACATGCACAAAAGGCCTGTCGCGGTTTGCGCAGGACAGATGCAGCAATCGGGCGGCGACATCCTTGCCTGTTCCTGTCTCGCCAGCGATCAATACTGTCGGAGGAGTGACACCTTGCGTGCCACCCAACTGCGCAATACGCTCAATTTGCATGCGCACACTTTGCATCGCCAGGCTATCGCCAATCAGTTCCACGCCATCTGCAGCATGCATATTGCGCTGGCGGGAATAATCCAGTTTCGTCTGCATCTCCGCGGTCTTGCAATTTTTCTGCACGATAACCAGCAGTTCTTCCAGATCCAATGGCTTCTTAAGAAAATCGGCAGCTCCTAGCTTCATGGCTACTACAGCATCTCCCACATCGCCGTGTGCAGTCATCAAGATTGTTACGACACCTTTACCCACCAGTTCCGGCAGAATATCCATGCCATTTCCATCTGGCAATCGCATATCCAGCAACACGATATCCGGGTTAAATTGCTTGGTGATAGCGCGTGCGCGCTCCAGACTCTCAACCTGTTCGCACTCAAACCCGGCTTTTGCAAGCTGCTTGGAAACCGCCCGTGCAAATAGCACTTCGTCCTCGATAATCAATACACGCGTGCTATCTGTGTGGTCTGATTGCGTTTGGTTGAATTTTGTTAGCTCGAGCAAGTTGTTACCTTCTAGTCGTTATCTATTGACTGAACGGAGTTTTTGGCACCACCAAAATCGTAACGGACACCAATCCAGCCGGCACGTGGCGCGCCTGGCATCAACAGCTTAGATGGCTCTTCGTTACCGGAAAATGCGCCATCTTCGATCCAGTTTTCACCCAACAAACCACCTGTGTAGTATTTCTTGTCAAAAATGTTAATAGCTTTAGCAAATACGCTCCAGCCACTAGCGCCAAACTTGTAACGCGTATCTAAGTTTACAATTGTATAGCCACCTACCTTGCCATTGTCTTGTACGTGCTCATCATCTCCGTCGTTGGCACGATGTTTGTTATTTTCGTTACCACGCACGTAAACATCGGAGAATGTGGTGATATTGGTGCCAACCGTCCAGTTAGGTGTTGCCTGATATTGTAGACGCAGCTTCAATGCATGATCCGGCAAATTGGCAAGACGGTCACCTTTTTTCACCACGATCACATCACCATCGGACGATGAGTTCACCTCATTGGCAAGTTCCAGCTCACTCCGATAAGTTGCACGTACATAGCTATACCCTGCGTTCCAGCTAAACTTACCAACAGCACCGGACAAGCCTGCATCCAGACCTATACGACGAGTCTTGCCAACGTTGTCAAAGTAACCCATGCCATTGGTTGCATTCGTTGCAATAAAGTGAATGTCGTCATGGTTCTCGGTACGGTACACCGCTGCAGACCATTTAATATCGGAAGTCAGATTACCACGGCCGCCAAACTCGATGGTTTTGGAAACCACCTTTTTCAGCGGCGGGTCGCCTGCCATGGCGTTGGGCAGCTTACAAGGCACATCCGGGTTGGCGCAGCCCAATTCCATTGAGGTTGGCGCACGCATACCCTCATTGTATGCACCATACAAGGTTAATGCTTTGGTAGGATTATAAGTTAGGCCTACAGCAGGGTTGAAACGATTGAAGCTGTGGTTACCACTCAACGATTCAGGATTGCTTGTATCCGGAATCAATTTGTCACGATTTTCCACCTTGATATGGTTATAACGCCCAGACAATGTCAGTGCCCATTGATCATTCAGTGACAAGGTATCTGTGGCAAACACACCCCAACTACGGGTTTTTCCGCGCAAATCCACCTCGGCCTCATCGTTTTCGACACCAATCCCATCTACCCCACGCGCCGCATTGAGCAGTCCCATTTCGGACGACTGGTTAAATTTGATTCGGGAGTAATCGTATCCTGCCCCCACGACCAATTGGTTCTGTTTCTCAAACAAAGGCTGGTTGAATGCCAACTGTGCATTAAAGCCATAACCTTTTTGCTTGGTTCTACTGCGATTCAATGCACCAGAACATGAAATCTCCGGGTCCCCTGCGGCATTACAGTTAGCCAATGCTGCCGCCAACTCCGCCGCATCCACTTCACCATCGCCATCAGTATCGAAACCATCCGGTGTGCCGGCATTATTATCTTCATCTTCGTTAAAATCGTCATTCACGTCGCCATTTAAGGTTTTACGATTGGAATCACGATAGTAAACATTACCGGTCAACTGGGTGTCATCGTTAAACCAGTGACTACCGTTCAGATTAAAAAACGCCAGTGTATTCTTGGTTTGGTCTGGTTTGGTATTAATCACTTCATCGTCAAACCCTTCCAGCAATTCTTTCTGGATCAAGCCGTTACCGATCATATTGTTCTCGGCACCGGTAAAGCTCAATTCCAGACGCGAGGTTTCATTTTGCCAGCCCACTTTGCCGAAAATCTGCTTGACTTCAGTTGGAGAAAAGTCACGCCAACCATCTTCATCAAAGTAATTGCCACCGATAAAATAGTCCACAGCGCCATCAGCTGCTACGCCCCCGATTTCGGCCGAGGTGTTCTTCCTGCCCCAGGAGCCAAAGCTCGTCTCAATACCCCCGCCTTGATGTGTCCGACCATTCTTGGTTTGCACGGATAAAGCGCCGCCCAATGTATTGAGACCAAACACTGGGTTGGAACCTGGAATCAGGTTAATACCCGCGATCGCGTTGGCAGGAATCAAATCCCAGTTCACCGCATCACCAAAAGGCTCATTTACCCTGACCCCATCCTGATACACAGACAGACCTTGTGGCGTACCCAGCAGCGGGGACGCCGTAAAGCCACGGAACAGGATATCCGGCTGGTACGGATTGTTCTGTGTCTCGTTGACACTTACCCCCATCAGGTTGTTATTCAAATGATCTGCTATCGTCAGACTTTTCTGTTCTGCAATATCCTTGCCTTTTATGACCTGAACGCTTGCAGGCACCTGCTCGATTGGCAAACCTGCACCGTGCAACGGCGTAGTACTGATCACTTCGATCTTTTCAGTGACGAGCTTCTCGTCTGCCGCAATTGCCCATTGTGGTATCGCGTAAGCAGAAAGAATGGCTAAGGTAATGAGTTTAGGTTGTAGTGCGTGTTTCATAATAGCGAAAAGCTCCCCTCAGGATTTTGTAATAATTAATTTACTTAGGAATAAATTTAGTTTTAATAGTCTGCAAGAAACATTCCAATTATTTTATCTAAAAAAATACTATATAAAAGAATTGGTTATAAATTATTATGTGAAAATAAAAAAATAGCAACCATTTAATTGGTTGTATACAGCCAATTAAATGGTTGTATACAACCAATTATGCAGGAGTCCAACTCACTGCCAAACCCGTTTCGTCTGCCTGCGGCCGGCATTGCGCCGCATAACCCGCACCTGGAACAGCCACCAAATCACTGCCTAAATACAATAGCGGAACATGTTCCCGCTGCCATGGGGGAATATGATACTGCTGAAACACAGCCTTTAGCCCTCTGCTAGGGCGGTTAGCATCAAGCCTGATTTTTTCACCGCCTTGGCGAAAACGCACATATAGCGGCTGATGCAACAGGTGCATGGCAATTCCTTGCCCAATCACTTTTTTGAACTCCAGCCTCGACCCATCATCCAGCAAGACAACGGGTTCGCCTTGCCAATGCCTCTCTTGCGGAGCCGAAAAACACACTGGCCTGGAAGCCAATAAATACGCGCCTCCCAGATAGGTGCGAATCTCCATGTCACTACCCACATTCACATGGATGGACTTTTTCATCCCAGCATGACATAGCTGGCTGCACAATTGCAGCATGCGTGCCTCGCTGATTGCCTGGATGTCATGCTGCTGCAACCACCAACGCAGCAAATTACGCTGCCGCGCTTCGCTTAGCATCGCGAATGAGGTCAAATCCAACTGTGACGCATGAATGCATTGTGCCGCATCCATCACTGCCAGATCATCCAGCAAAGCACTGGCTTCTGCCAGATGGCGTGCACTGCGTGACAAGGTCTCCACAATGGCCGGGTAACGCTTTTTCATCAAGGGCAGTGCTGCAGTGCGCCACCAATTACGGTCAAACGCGGTATTGGTATTACTCTCATCCTCCACCCACTCCAATTGGTGTTGTGTGGCATACCGCTCCAGCTGCGACCGCGTAAGGTGCAATAATGGCCGGATGATTTTTCTGCACGCATCCATGGCAGCCATGCTGGATAAGCCCTTTATGCCTGCGCCACGCGCCAGTTGCAGCAGCAAGGTCTCGGCCTGATCGTCTTTATGTTGTGCCATAAATAACCAGTCAGTTTGTAGGCCCGTCAAGGCACGGTATCTTGCCTCTCTGGCCGCAGCCTCTATACCTAGGCTACCGGCGCGGTCTACGACCACTTTCTCTAGCGCGAAGGGAATGAGATAACCTTCACAAATACGTTGACAAAATGCAGCCCAATTATCCGCATTGGGACTCAGGCCGTGATGCACATGCGTCGCGCTCAGTTGAAACAGAATTTTTTGTTGCATCTGCCACAAGACATGCAGCAATACGCTAGAATCCAGCCCGCCACTAAACGCCAGCAACACTTTTGAGGAAGGGCCGAAATCGAGCGCTCTAAGCTGCCGCTCGACTTCTGATACCACCGGGCAAGGTTTATTTTGCCGCGGCTTCTTTGAACTTGCCATAACCCATCAATCTGTCATAGCGGGTCGCCAGCAATTGGTTTACTTTACGTTTCTGCAATTGCACAAGCTGCGTCTTGAGCGCCTCACGCAACGTTCTCATCATGGCCTCCGGGTCGCGGTGCGCACCGCCCAGCGGCTCGGCAACAATATCATCCACCAGACCAAGCGCTTTCAGGCGCGGCGCGGTGATCGCCAAGGTCTCGGCAGCTTCCGGCGCCTTGTTGGCACTCTTCCACAAGATACTCGCGCAGCCTTCGGGAGAAATAACCGAATAAGTTGAGTACTGCAGCATCAGTAACTGGTCCACTACCCCCAGCGCCAACGCGCCACCAGAGCCACCCTCGCCGATGATGACACCGATGATGGGTGTTTTTAGCTCACTCATCACATAGAGGTTCCTTGCAATCGCCTCGCTCTGGCCACGCTCTTCAGCGCCGATACCCGGATAAGCCCCCGGCGTATCAATTAAGGTAATGATTGGCAAATTGAACTTCTCGGCCAAGCGATACAAGCGCAAAGCCTTGCGATAGCCTTCCGGCCGCGGCATGCCAAAGTTGCGATATTGCCGCTCTTTCACATCACGGCCTTTCTGCTGCCCAATCACCATAACAGGGACGCCCTCGAAACGCGCAATACCGCCGACAATGGCTGGATCATCCGCGAACAGACGATCACCATGCAATTCGCAGAAATTCGTAAATAGCGCCTGAATATAGTCCAGCGTATATGGGCGCTGCGGGTGGCGTGCTACTTGGGAAATCTGCCAAGCCGTAAGATTCTGGTAGGTATCTTCCAGCAGTTTTGTATTCTTTTTCTGCAGCTGCTCGAGCTCTTTACTGATATCCAGAGAATCATGTTCATCATGCGAAACTTGCAATGCATCGATGCGTTTTTCCAGTTCGGCAATGGGCTGTTCAAATTCCAGATAGCTGATTTTCATTCGGTTCTGACCTAAATAAACTGCATTAATTATAAATGATTTTTACGTTATCTTTTGAAAGCCAATGCTCTAGTTGTGCGATTAAATCATCATGTAAGGCCACTCGCCAGTCATCTCCCAGCATCAGGCTGACGTGTCCATGATCATTGTGATATTCAACCTTCACTGGACAACGCTTGGCTTCGCCATCGCTCACACGGTAAGGATGCAGGATGGAACTCAGTTTGGCAGCGTCTGACTGGCCGTTACAAGCGATTTTCAGCAAACTGGCAAACTGGCTGCGCGCACCGGCCAAGTCATAGATTTTGCGGGCGCTGACACGGATACCGTCGGTAAAGTCATCATGGCTGATACGCCCTTCGATCACCAACAGCTGGTCTTCCTTGATCAGATTGCCAGATTGTATCAGCAGCTCCGCACCCACCACCACTTCGACGCGGGCAACTCCATCATCCAAGGTGACGATGGCCATTTTCCCGCGCTGCGTCATACGCACCCGCACTCCCATCAGCACGCCCGCGATGAGTTTGGGCTGCTCCTGCGGCACCAGATCCGCCAGCGTGCCTTTGATGAATGAAGCTAGGCTGGCCTTGTGCGCTAGATACGGGTGCCCGCTCATGTAAAAACCCAAAGCACCCTTTTCTTCCTGCAAGGCCTGCTCTGCCGACCAGGCAGGCACTTCCGGCAAGCTGTGCTGATGTATCACGACATCTCCGAACAGGCTGTCCT
>Ga0233424_10001493_pt1 | contig 19990 bp, 18 predicted proteins | sample Watercolumn_Towu_FD_181011 | JGI IMG/M metagenome (GOLD analysis project Ga0233424, IMG submission 181011) | Freshwater microbial communities from Lake Towuti, South Sulawesi, Indonesia - Watercolumn_Towuti2014_125_MG | ecosystem: Environmental > Aquatic > Freshwater > Lake | place: Indonesia...
CCACGGAACGGCGACCAGGACGACCTGACCTGCGCGCCGCACCGCATTCAGTGCCTGGTCCAGCGTCGACTTGATGCCGGCGCAATCGAACATCACGTCCGGCCCGAGGCCGCCGGTCATGTCGACCATCCGCTGGGTCACGTCCTCGGTCATCGGGTTGATGACTGCGCTCGCACCGAGGGCGGCCGCCGCTTTCGCACGTGCTGGCGCAGGCTCTGAGACGAGCACCTTCGAGGCGCCGGCTGCCCTGGCCACTTGAATGCAGAACAGGCCGATCGGACCGGCGCCCAGGATGCCGACAGAGTCCCCTATCTTGAGCCCGGAGTTCCGCACCGCATGGACCGCGACGGCGCACGGCTCCGTCAGGCTTGCAGCGTCATCGGGGACGCCTGCAGGCAGCGGGATCGGCTCCCACTCCTCCATCAACACGTACTCGGCGTAGGCGCGCGTGCGGCCGCCCTGGAAACCCATGGTCCGGTAGTTGAACCTCGGGTTGACACGCGCGGAGGTCGCATCCGCCGCCGGCGGCTCGCCTCCGCCCCCGACCACCCGGTCGCCGACCTTCCAGCGGGTCACCTTCGATCCCGCCTTGACGACCGTTCCGCTGTACTCGTGCCCGAGCACGCTGCCCGGGGGCGCAATCTCGTACATCACCGCGTGGACGTCCGTCCCGCAGATTCCGCAGGAGTGGACCTTGACCAGCAACTGCGACGGCCCCGGCTCGGGTGTCGGAAGTTCTGCGACCTCGAACCGATGCTTGCCTCTGTAAACGGCCGCTCTCATACGTGTCCCTTGTCCTCTCGCCGGCATCGGCTGTTGGTGGCATCGATGCCCGAAACGCCGGGCGGCTGGATATTACAGGGCAGACCGCGACTACAGCTTCAGGAGGCCGGTGATGGCGTTCAACTTCCTGGGCGACTGGATACGCGACAGGTTCGATCCCAGGCTGCGGCAGCTATAACTAGCGGCCGCTGCCGCGGTCGGTCCGGCCGCCCTCACCGGCTTCGCCGTGCCGATCACGCGGCGAAGCCAGGACGCTTACCTCGACTGCCGCAGCCGCGGGTCCCAGAAGTCCCGTAGCCAGTCCCCGAGGAAATTGAACCCGAGGACGGTCAGCACGATCGCGATCCCGGGGAACGTGGCGATCCACCACGCGGTACTCAGGAACTCGCGGCCCTCGGAGATCATCGAGCCCCAGGCCGGCCTCGGTGGAGGCACCCCCGCGCCCAGGAAGCTCAGCACCGACTCGGTCAGAATGAGGTTGCCGACCAGCAGGGTGGCGAGCACGACCACCGTGTTGACCACCCCCGGGAACAGGTGCTTTACGAAGATGCGCCGTGTCGAGGCGCCCATCACACGGGCGTTGAGCACGTATTCGCGGGTGCGCAGCTGAAGAACCTCAGTTCGTACCTGGCGCGCGAAGCCCGTCCACGACCAAAATGCGAGCACGCCGACCAGCAGGCCAAAGCTCCGGTCGAACACCATCGCGGCGATCATGGCGACGAGCAAGAGCGGCATCGCCTGTTTGATCTCGACGATCCTCATGATGAAGTCGTCGACCAACCCGCCGTAGTACCCCGAAGCGATCCCGAGCGCCGTACCGATCGTTCCGCTGATGGCGACCACGGCCACGGCGATGATCAGCGAAACCCGTGCACCGTGAATCAGGCGGCTCAGCACATCCCTGCCCAGGTGGTCGACACCCAGCAGGTGCCGGCTTGACCCGCCGTCCTGCCACGCCGGCGGAGTAAGTCGCTCTCTAAGCGACGCCGCATAGGGGTCGTACGGTGCGAAGAGACCGGGGAGAGCCCCGGTGATCGCGAGGATGAGGAGTATCAGCGCCGGTAGCAGCGGATACCTGCGAGCAACCCGCCACACCCGCTGCGGTCGGCCCGGCCTTCGTTCGCTGGAGGCTGCCGGAATCGACTCTGTGCCACTGACCGCCATGTCGAGGCGTTACCGGTACCGGATCCGGGGGTCAATGAAGGCGTATGAGACATCGAGTGCGAAGTTGGCCAATACGAAGAGCACCGTCGAAAAGAGGACTGTCCCTGCCATGACCGGGAAGTCGTTGGTGTTTATCGCCTGCACCGCAAGCCGGCCGACACCCGGCCACTGAAAGACGGTCTCCGTGACAACCGTTCCCGCGAGGAAACCGGAAAGGATCAGCACCGAGTACGTGAGCGGAACGAGCAAGGCATTGCGGAAGGCGTGTTTCCAGATGATCAGCCAGGGTGTGACACCCTTGGCACGCGCCAGCTTCACGAACTCGGAATCGAGGACCTCGAGCATCGCCGAACGGACCAGCCGCAAGATGCCCGCCGCGGCTAGCCAGCCGAGCGTGATAGCGGGAAGGAGCAGGTGATCGGGCCCGCCCTTGCGTCCGATCGGGAGCCACTGGAACTGCACGGCGAACAAGAGGATCAGCATGATCCCGAGCCAGAAAGGCGGGAGCGCCTGGCCGAGCATGGCGATGATCCGTCCGAAGTAGTCCCACAGCGTCCAGCGTCGGACGGCCGATAGGACGCCGAGAGGCACGGCCAACACCATAGCGAACAGCCACGCGGCCCCGCCAAGCTGCAGCGAGTTGGGCAACCGGGTCTTGATCAGGTCGGTGACCGGCCGCCTCTCCCAAAGGGAGTTGCCCAGGTCGAACCTTACGGCCTTCCCGAGCCAGACGAAGTACTGCATGACGAGCGGACGATCGAGGCCCATCTCCAGGCCCCACGCGTCCCACTGCTCTTTCGTCGTGTTGTTGTCCAGGAAGATGTACCTGGGGTCGCCGCGCGCCCGCGACATCCCGAACACGATGGCGGAAACGATGACGACGGTGAACACCATGAAGACCAGGCGACGAATGATGAACGCCCGCACCGCTCAGTCCTCAGTCCTCGTACGAAGAACGAAAGGTGAACGAAAGCGGGCCGGCAACGTCCGCCGGCCCGCTTTCGCGCTCAGCCTAGTTGCCCGTCAGCTTGATCAACTGCGGCTCCATTGGCCAGCGGTTGGAGTGGACTCTCATCGGCCACTCCTTGATCCGCGGGCCGGCTGCGATGGGCGCGGTGAAGGCCACGGTCTGGAAGCTGGGGAGCTTCGTCTGGAACCACGGAAGCCACTCGTTAGTGATGATCTTCCATGATTCCTCGGGGTCCGACTGCGTGAGAATCCTGGACTCGAGGTTCAGCGGCTCGACGTACTCGATGCCGGGGTTCCAGACGGCCCTGGTCGAGAACCGGTAGAGGACGTCGGGATCGACGCTCCAACCAGATTCCTGCCAGCACCAGACCTTATCGATCGTTCGTGCAAGCATCGTCGGTCTGACCGCCGAGTATTGCGACTGGTCGACGTTCGCCTTGAGGCCGACCTTCGCGAACATCGGCACCATCGCCTGGCAGACCTGCTCAAGGGTGCTGCTCAGGCCGCTTGGGATGAAGAAATTGAGCTCGAACCCATTCGGGTATCCCGCCTCGGTCAGCAGCTTCTTGGCGGCCTCCGGGTCGTACGGGATGGCGAACTTCTTCTCGAGGTCAACGCTCCAGCGCGGGTGACCCGGTCCAAGGTTCCACAGGTAGTGCTTCTGGCCGAGCCCGCCCAGTACGCTGTCGATCAGAGCCTGCCGGTCGATCGCCATCGACATGGCGCGACGCACCTTCAGACCGTCCTCGGGCGTCTTGCCCACCCACGGCAGCTGGGTCAGCGGAGTTCGGCCCGTGGCCGACCCGTCCTCCTTCTTGTCCTGGTAGTACTGACCGGCGGGCACGATCTGCGCGCCGTCCAAGCCGGTGGTCGGTCCGATCAACATCTGCGCTCCCGAGATCGCCTTCACGGCCGGGATGCTGGGGACACCCATCTGGATGATGTCGGCCTGTCCGGTCTTCAGCATGGCGAGGCGGACCGTCTCCTCGGGGGTCTCGAGCACATCGATGGACTTGACGTGGGCGGTCTCCCGCCAGTGCTTGTCGAGGGCTTCAAGCCTGATGATGTCCCCGGAGCGATGCTCCAGGACCCGGTACGGACCGGTACCCATGGGCGTGATGTTCATCTGCTCGGCCCCGACCGCGTCGAACATCTTCTTGCTCTGGATCGTGACGTCCCGGGGCACGGATCGCCAGCGCAAATCGCGCTTGTTCCACGGCATCGTGATTTCGTTCGGACCGGTGGCCTTGATCTCCGCGACCTTGAAGTTCGTGGTCAGCGCCTCGGCGCGGGTCCACTTGGCACCCGGTTTGGATGCGCGCTCCAGCGAGTGGAGGATGTCGTCGACTGTCAGCTTCCCGTACTTCGTGTCGTGCCAGGGGATGTCGTCCCTGATCGTGAGGACCAGGCCCTGGTCGGTGAACTGCCAGCTCTTCGCAACCGACGCGTTCAGGAGCGATGCCGCGCCCGGCCGGCGGTCGTCGTAGAAGATCGTGTCGTACATCCCCATGAACTGGTTGCGGTCGTTCCACGGCCAGACCAACTCGAAGAGCTCGTAGTTGGCGGGGCCGATCGCGGACAGCGACACGACCAGCTTGCCCGATGGCCCGGGCACGGCCGTCGGCGCCGATGTCGGCGCGGCGGTGGGCGAAGGCGCCGCGGTCGGCGCCGGCGCGGTGGTCGGTGCGATGAACGCCGTCGGAGCGACGGCCGGCGCGGTGGTCGGTGCGGGGGCGGTGGTTGGCTTTACCTGCTCGCCCCCGCATGCAATGGCGGCGCCGACCAGCATCGCCGTTGCAGCAAGTATCAGCGCCTTCACGGTCCGTCTCATATCGCTCCTCCTGCGAATCCGGGCCCCTCGATCACGCCGCGCCGCCGTGCATGGCGAGGCAACCAGCCGATGTGGAATGTGACAAAGAGTCGATCGATCAGTAGTCGTCCCGGCTCTGTTTTCCGAAGCCGTAGTAGTCCTGGAGATGAAACGCCCCGTAACGTCCGGCGATCAAGGGCAGCTCGCGAGCCCACGCCTCGTCGCCGTCACGGGCCCCGATAACGCGCTCGACGGGATGGAACGGTCCCGCCGCGCCTGCTCCGGTGCTCACAATCGCCTGCATCTCCGGCGTGTACACGAGCAGCGGGGGCGCGCTCCCATCCTCGTCGTCTTCCTCTTCTGTGATCAGCACCGTTTTGATGCCGGACTCTTCATAGGCCGTGATGCCAAGCACCGTGTCGACGAACCGGCGCCCCCGGATGTTGGTCGTGACGATCGCTCCCTGCGCACCCAGGAGCGAGGCGACCTGCGCCGACCTGTTGGCGGAAAGCTGCATCTCGCGCTGGCCGCCCCAGTTGGTGCGCTGGATGATGCACGCGAGGAAGTTCAGCTCTTTCCCGTGGCGGTCCAGCAGCTGTCGCACGATCGGGTTGTTCGTGAAGTGCCACGACACGCGTTGCGACACCGCGCCGTCGATCATTTCGGCGGGAGACAGGACCCACGGCGCCGAGAGCCTGGTGACCCCGTAGATGGCCGTGCCCATCTTCGAGTCGGGGCCGGTCCAGTGCTCCATCGACATCAGGTTGCAGTTGAAGACGACGCCCGGGAGACCTGCGCCTCGCGCGGCCGTGTCGATCGTCTCCACTCCGGGCGCTTCCAGGCCAGCGACTGACTGCGCCAGCCGGTCGGCTACCCGCAATGCTGCCGAGTGTGTGACCAAGTACTGGTCCTCGCCGGTGACGCCCGGCTGTGTGTCGACGACCACGACTACGTTGTGCAGCTTTGCGTAGGGCGTCGCCGCACCTGGGCCAGACATGTCGACGAAGTCCTGCGGACGCTCGTTCTGGGGCAGGCCCAACGCCTGCTCGGCCGTCATCGTGCGGACAGCGGCACCGCGCTGGTTGAACGATGATTCGACGACCCCTAGCCCGCCAAGCCTGTGGGTCACGCCGGTCCCAACGGTGTCGACCGGGCGTCCGCAAACGCCGGGGAACGTCATGCCGGGGCCTTCGACCTTTACCCTGGGTTCGAGCACGTCCGACACGTGAACGATTCGGCTCGACTCGCCGGGCGAGGTGATGTCGATGTCGCCCCTGGCGATCTTCGGGTCGGACCGAATGATGTCCTGAAGCTCCTTCCGGTTGATCGTCAGGACGCCGCTGCGCCATGCGGTCTGCGCACCGAACTCGAGCCGCTCCACGGGGAAGGTTCTGAGCCTAAGCGACACCGGCGACCTCCCTCATCTCGGTGTCCGCCGGGTCGAAGATGGTCGGGCCGTCCACTCTGGTGGTCAGCGCCCGCAGGGCGGTCATCACGATCCGCAGGTTGAGCTCGCGGTCGCCGTCCGACGACAGCGTCGGATCTCCGCAGACGTGCTCGATGCGCACGCCGCGTACGACCCGGTTCGCGCCCACCGTCTTTGCGACCAACGGGATCGCGCTGATGGCCGCTACCGGGATCCCCGCCCGCTCGAGCTCCTTGGATATCGTTGCGCCGCAACGATTGCAACTGCCTCAAGTCGGGATCAGGACGCACGCGCCGACCCCCGCCGCTTTGAACTCGGAGGCGATCTGCCGCCCCATCTTGCGCGCTTCGTTCACCGCGGTCTGGTTGCCGACGGTGGCGAGGTACCACGGGTAGATGGAGCCGATCTCGCCGCGCCGCTCCAGCGCCCGGAGGCTGCGCAGCGGGACCACATAGTTGGGGTCATGCTCGTTCACATACTTGTGGCCGTAGCCGCCGTGGATCGACTCCCACTTGCCGGTCTCGAGCTCCGGCATCGACCCAATGTCGTAGCGGCTGTAGGCCTCGGCTCTCGCCGCGGGGATCCGGTCAGGGTTCCCCTTTGGTACCAGACCCCCGCTCGTCACGATGCCGACCTTCACCCCCTTCAGGGTCTTGAGCGGCGGCGTCGGCGGTACGTGGTCGTAGTCACGGATGACGATCTCGCTCTGGACGGGTGCGCCGCGAATTCTTGCGAGGAGCATCTCGACGCTGCGCTCCGCGCCGGTCTTGTCGAGCATCACGTCCTTGCGGTGGCCGGTCGGTACGTAGCCTTCTGCAGCCGCCGAACCGAGTGAGGCGCCCGAGGCGAGCCGGACCGACATCTCGGCCATTCGCTGCATGATCTCCGGCATCCCTGCGACGTTTGAGCCGGTGGGCAGGCAGATCATGTGCCGCCGATAGACGGCGATGCCGGCGTTGTCGGGCACCATTGCGGTGACAGCAGGTATCCCGGCTTCACGAGCGATCTGGCAGACGGCGCCGCAGGCCAGGCCGTATCGGCCGGCATCGAACGCCGGGCCGGCTACGATCACATTCGGCTTGTGTTTGCGCGTCGCATCGAGGACAAAGGCGTTCGTGTCGTCCGGGCGCTCGACCGAGTAGTTGTCGCCGCAGATGATCGTGGCGACCACCGTCCCTCGCTTGCCGAGTGCGGCTGCGAGGGCCCGTCCGGGGCCTACGGGTCCTTCAACCAGGCGAGGCGGTTCGTTGGCGTGGTCTTCGCCCCCGATGCCGCCGAAGAACTGATTGACATAGTGGATGACTCTCACGAGATCCCTCCCCACGCTGGCTCGTGACGCCGCCACCTGTCGAGGCGCGGGCCGGATTTTACAGGACGCTGGCAGAACCGCCTATCCGCCGTAACCCTGCCGGCCGGTGCCGGCCCACCAGGCATATAGCTGGCTCGAAGTGGCCAGGCTCTCGCCCACCGGGAACGCTGAACGCATCGTTTCCGTCACGTAGATTCGGGCGATCGCAACGGCTTCTTCCACGGACCGGCCGTGTGCCAGGCCTGCAGTGACCGCACACGCGTACGTGCTGGCGACCCCGGTCGGCTCGGGCGGCGTGAACCGCTCGCCCGGAAACTCCAGGTTCTGGGTGCCGTCGAACATGATGTCGGTCACGTCGTCGCCCGGAAGCTGTGAGCCGGCGATGAGCACGAACCGGGGGCCCAGGCGGCACAGGAGCTTCGCGACCGGCCGCATGGCGGTCTGGTTTGCGATCTTCACTCCGGCCAGGGATTGTGCCCCGGCGATATCGGTGACGAGGACCTCGGCGTGGCGGCCGACATTCGACTTGAAGACGTCGACGGCGTCTTTCGTCAGGGGGCTGACCGGGGCGGACGAGCTGGCGTCCAGTACGACGTGGCCAACCCCATTTGCCACCAATGCCGCGGCTATCGCAATGTCGGTTTCCGGAATTCCCATGAAGGTGACCTTAACGGGTGCCGGGCCGAGCGCCGAGAGCGCACGCCTGATCTGGCCTTCGAGATCGGGTACCGGGATCGACGTTACTTTCTCTTCGGTACGTATCCCGGCAACGATCCCGGAGCCGTGAACCGCGAAGGCGCCGAACGTCCGAAGGTCGGCGGCGATACCGTCGCAGCCGGTCGGGTCAGACCACGACACCGTGAGTGCGCTCTTGACCCCCGCTGCGTTTGAGGCCACGCGCTAATGCCCGAGCGCGGCGACCGCGTCCGCCAGGTCACGGGGCTTGTAGCCGACGATCACGCGTCCGCCGATGACCGTGACCGGCGTCGTGGAACGCCCCATCGCGAGCAGTTCCTGCTTGCCTTGCTCATCGATGGAGACGTTGTGCTCGGTAAAGGGCACCCCGGCGCGTGAAAGATACACTTTCACCATATGGCAGGGGCCTCAACCGTTGGACGTGAATACCTTGACTTCCGCCACTGCAAATGGTCCTTTAGCCACAATCAACCGTGCCGGCGGCGGCCTCAAATCATAGCGTGCGTCGCGACAGCGGCTCTTCAAAACCGAGCACAAATCGTTCGAGTCTGAGCGTGGACCAAGACTCCGGGAAGCGAGTAACAAAGGCCTGGCTGCTGAGCGCGGTCGTGGCAGCTCTGCCCTCAGACCACGGCCTCACGATGCTGCCGCGTTTCGATCCCGACCCGGCTGGGAAAAGTGGACTCGTGAGGGCCTATTTTGGCGCGCGGTGCAACTGCACGACCGCAGCAGTGCTGAGCGTGGAAGCCAGCGCGTCCAAGACCCGGGAGGAAGTGACCGCAGCGCTGCCATCACTCGTCGCGAAGCTGCTGGCCCAGCGGGACGTCTTCTCCAGTATGCCGTGCTCAGCGCACCGACGGCTTCGGGACCCGGCGGCCCGTTAAGCCGACCACGTCCCAGACTGGACGACCTACTTTAAACCGTGCGGTCCCGCTTGGCGTCAGCTTTCGACTTGTACTCGCCCTCGAACAATGACGTTCCTTCAGGCACAGCCTCGTCCACGGTCTGGTTGACTTCACCGCCCGCTTCATATGAGCGAAGAAACTCTTCGCTTACGAAGAACATTCATATGCAGAACCCGTCACGCGCGATGTCTTCATGATGACGGTCACAAGGGCAGATCTTCTTGCGATCCTCCACGGGATCGCCGGACAGCGGCATTCAAGGGCAGTAGCGGTACCCGTGGGCGAGCTCGTTGTCCGCCAGGCCCTTCTGGACGACCTTTACGACCTGGGGATCGGGGTAGAACCTGTACGGACCCCGCGCCACGTACCGCTCTGAGAACTGGACGGCCCTCTGCAAGGCCTCGTCAGGGGTGAGTTCTCGCTTAGGCAATTGACATCGTCACAATATGCGCATTAACGCGGCCCTGCGAACACGAGTGATGAGCTGTTAACTAACCGGCGTCAGCTGACCGGCGTCGAAGACCGTTCCCTGACTTTCTTTACGGCCTCTTTGATGACGGGGACATCGAGCACCATCTCGGCGACGCCGATCTCGGACTCGTAGAGCTGTTGGTCCACGCCACTTTTGACTTCATCCTCCGTGACGTGGAACACGGGAAGCCCAAGGGCCGTCCCAGCGAGGGCGCCCGCCCACGAAGGATCGCCCTCGGTCATGGTCACCGCATAGAGTTCTGAGCTTTCCGCGGTTGGTGTCCCCAGGATGACGACGAGATTCTCCTTGCCGACCTTGTCAATAGTCCGCTTGAGTTCTTCTTGACCATCAAGGTCAAGTGCGCCCGCCGAGGTTCAAACAAAGCAGTGTGTCACCTGAAGGACAACCTCGGCTCCCGCGGCGGCTGCGATCTTGCCGATCGCGTCTCCCTGGATGCCGTCCCGCTCCCCCAGGGCGATAACGCGCTTGCCTTTGAGATCCACTGCCAATCCCTCCGTGACCCACGAGCCACCCGGGTTGCCGGAGCTTAGTTCTGCGCTTCCATGATAAACGACAGGCCGTCGGCCATCTGAGTCATGCGACCTAGAAATAGGCTGCCCTTGGCCAGGAACATCACCCGGCGATAATCCCCCTTTTGCAGTCCTTCGATCGCGTGAGGCATGAATGGGATCGCCGACGCGATGTGCCCCTGCGTCGGGGAAAAGCCGGGCATCCCGTGTTTGGCCGCGAAGGCTGGCATCTCACCCTTCTGTATTTCTCCGGACCTTACGGCCAGCGCCGCGATGAGCTTGTAGTTCAATTCGGGCACGTTTCCGGACCCCGACGGCTCGGTCACTTCCGGATTGTGCATTTCGGTCGCGTACTTATCGACGTCGGAGAATTTCAGCCCAAGCCGCTTGAGCGGTGACGCGACCAGTTCCTCGAAAATCTGGGTTTGACCGCCCCCGGCGCCGATCCGGTGCGTGCCGACAGAGTCCATGCGTAGCACAGGACTCTTGCCATCGTCCTCTTCGACCATGATGGCTGACCCCGCCAGCATGTCTTCCATCACCGGCATGCCGTTGGAGATATGGCCGGGAAACTTCATGCCAAGCTTGGCGAGTGCGCAGCCCCCGACGACCAGCACGCGGTCGAACAGTCCGCTGGCGACCAGCCCCGCGGCCATCACGATCGCGTGATTCGGGCCGCAGCAGAAGGCCTTCACGTCCGCGCCCGACGCATTCATTAGGCCGCATGACTCGCCGACAGCTTTGGCCAGGTTGCCGCCGCCGCGCTGGTATCGGTCCCCAACCGCCTCTTCGCCGCTGTTCACGATGTAGGGAATCGTTTCGACGTCGTACTTCATGTCGGTGAGCAACGTACGAGTCGCCATCACCGCAGCCGCCTTGCATGCCAGATTTTCGAGAAGCACGTCTGCGAACAACGAGACATCGAGGTCGTGCGCGCGATTCATGACGCCGATCAGCGAGCCGTCCCGGAGGAACAGCGGCAGATTGCCAGAGCCGGGCTTAAGTTGTTCCTGGATCTTGCCGGCTGGTGAACCCTTTTCCAGGTTCCTAAGATCCTTTGCGGTAAAGCACGGATGTTTGACCAACTGCTCCCGCTGGCGCACGGCGAACGACTCTTCCAGCCACATCAAGTCGAATGCGTCGAGCGCCTTCATAACGCCGTAGAACTCAGCCTCAGGCATGATCTCGCCGTACGGGTTACGCCGTGTCGGTGCACCTTCGAGCGCATACCATGGCCGAGGGATGTTGGCCAGATCGTCTGGCTTCACGCCTCCCAGATACGCCCTGTTTGGCAGATAGCAAGCGGCCTGTTCATAGGTGCGTAGATGGTTCGCGATTTTCCCGGCCATTTCCGGATTCGCCGCAATCTCCCGAGTCGGCTTGGAACCGTATCTGACCAGCCCGGGCGCGTGCGCCAGGAAACTGCGTGCACCAGTGATTACGAGTTTGGACGAACTCATCCGTGGACCCCTCCGATCGTCGTGAGCCGCGCGGCCTGGCAAGAACGCGTTTGGCCAACGGCAAGAATTGGCCGATGACAACCGCGATGTCAACTCGTCAGGCGCGCCGCGGGAGCCATCATCACCAATTCCTCACGGCTTCTCGGTCACACGGGACGAAAGGACCTACCAGTGCGTGTCATTCACTTCGTAAACCAGTTCTTCGGCGGTTTGGGTGGAGAGGAGAAAGCCAACCTGCCTGTGCAGGTCGTCGCCGGCCCGATCGGGCCGGGGAAGGCGCTTTAGCAAGCCCTTGGCAGGGACGCGTCGATCGTCGGAACGATCATCGCTGGCGACAACTACGTCAACGAAGAGAAGTCGAAGGCGCTCGACGCGATAAGGGCCGCGCTGACAAAGCACCGGCCCGATCTGGTGATCGCAGGTCCCGCGATGAACGCTGGCCGCTACGGCCTCGCGTGCGGGGAGGTCTGCGTCACCGCGCAGGAGATGGGTATTGCGGCAATATGCGGAATGTATGCCGAAAACCCGGGTGTCCTGGAATTTCGGCGTCGTGTCCTTATCGTCCCTACTGGCGAGACACCTGCAGACATGGCCAAGCATCTCCAGACCATGGCGCGTCTCGGGATAAAGCTCGCGAGGGGCGAAGATCCCGGACCGGCCGATGAAGCCGGCTACATTCCACGGGGGATCCGCAAACTGGGCCTCCGGGACAAGCCAGCCGCAAATCGCGTGGGCGACATGCTGTCAGCACGTCTCCATGACCGCCCGTTCAAGACGGAACTACCAATTGAAATGCCAGATCAGGTCGCGCCCGCCGCACCGGTTACCTCGATCGGGGGTGCGCTGCTCGCACTTGTGACCACCGGCGGCCTGGTTCCCAGGGGCAACCCTGACAAACTGGTGAGGGGTGGCGCCACAACCTACTTCAAGTACTCGATAGACGGTCTGGAGTCGATGACACCCGACCGATGGGAATGCATCCACCGTGGATTTTTCACGGACATCGTCAATCAAAACCCGAACTACATCCTGCCCCTCAACCTCATTCGTGAATTGGAGCGACGTTCCGAAGTCGGGTCCGTGCACGGGACCTATTTCTCGACCAGTGGGGTAGGTACGGCGGTTGCCGACTCAAAACGCATGGGAGCGCAGATCGCCCGGGAGATGAAGGAGGCCGGTGTCCAGGCGTGCGTGATGGTCGCCACTTGAGGGACGTGTAATCGTTGCGGCGCAACGATTGCCAAGGAAATCGAGCGGGCCGGGATCCCATGTGCCCTCATTTCCGCGCTCTTCAGTCTGGCCCTCACAACCGGTGCCCCCAGGGTTGTGCGGGGAGCCCGCATCGAGCACGTCTGCGGTGACCCGCGGCTCGGTCCTCAGAAGGACCGCGTGTACGGGTTGCGAATCGTCCGCACCGCCTTGAAGGCCCTTCAGACACCCGTAGGTGGCCCAACACTATTCGATCCCACGGATACCGAGCCCGTGAAGGAGGCCGTCGGTGCGGCTTGAACTGGGCACATTCCCGGTCGAGCGGGTCACATTTGGGGACCGGACACGCTGGGCGGACGGCACGCTCGAAATCAACCGGAAGCAGCTGACGGACGCCATCCTTCAGGATCCTCGAATAACGAACGCGCGGCTGGAACTTGTCAAGCCTGGAGAATCCGTACGTGTGACGTCCGTGCGCGACGTCCTCGAGCCGCGATTCAAGGCAAGCGGGCCCGGAGTAGTCTACCCGGGAATATGCGGTCGGCCGGTTACTGTAGTCGGCGAGGGCCGCACGCATCGTCTATCCGGCATCGCCCTGATCGAAGTCGCCGAAGTCGAGATGTACCGCGGGAACGACGCCTGGCTTGACGGTTTCATCGACATGGCGGGACCGGGGGCGGTGAGCCCGTATTCGAAGCTTCAAAACGTTTGCGTCGTGCTGGACGTGGATCGAAGCCTGTCGATCGACGATCAGAACATTGCCTGCCACGCCGCGGCACTTCTTGTTTCTGATACGTTGGCGATGGCTACGAAGGGCTTGACCCCGCCTGGACTCGAGACGTTTGAACTTGCCGACGCCGATCATCACCTTCCGAGGGCTGCATATATCTGTTGCCATCGGTCGCCGCAGCATTACGCGAATTCGTTGTACGCGTTCTGGACATCGATATACGGGTTTTCACGGCAGACCCCTCCTTGGATACTTCATCCCAATGAGCTGATCGATGGCGCCATCAGCGTCCGAACTTCATGGGACCTGGTCAACAATCCCGTGCTCCGAGAGATGTACGCCCGCCACGGCAAGGACTTCGTGTTCGCGGGCGTGATCGCGATACGAACCCGCTGGAGCTCCCAGAACGAAAAGGACGTCACCTCACTCCAGACTGCCAAGACCGCGCAGATGCTCGGTGCGGACGGGGCCGCGATCACGTGGGACTCGGGCGGTAATGACTTCATGGAGGTGATTCGCACCGTCCAAGCCTGCGAACGGGCAGGGATCAAGACCGTGTGGCTGACCGGGGAGGAACCTCCAGACACGGGAGGACCGGCGCTGCTGGAGCCTCTTCCCGAAGCGCAGGCGATCGTTAGCGTTGGATACGACTCACGCATAAGCGGCGAAGACGAGGGCGCAAGTGACTCCATCCCGGGAGTCGAGCGTGTAATCGGCCAGAAAATGATCGTGGCTGACAGCAGCCAGCGACAACGTGTCGTGCCAGCCAACGGCCCATTGCCTGGCCCACGGTGGGCAGACCATTACGGTTTCGGGCGGATAAGCTGTCTGGCCTACTGATCGATTCGGAAGCGTGAATAGCTCGTGGGCTCAAGGACGCTGGTTCGACTCAGGTCCGACATCCGGGAGAACGCCTTCCATGTGTCGCTCAAAGGCCGCGACCAGTGGTGAGGGCGGCTCGCCCCGACGACGCACCACATGGAGCAGACGTGTCAGCGAGACTCCGGCGATCCGGACGGCGGCCACCCTGTCCCGGGAATGTCGCTCGAGTGCACGGGCCGAGACGAAACCGATGCCGAGTCACGAATCTACCGCGGATACAACTGCGTGCGTCGTTCCAAGCACCATGGCCACGCGCCACGAAGGTAGCGTCCTGCCCACCCTCTCGATCGCATCCTGGACTGAGAGCCGGGTGCCCGATCCGTCTTCCCGCTCGATGAATGTCTGGCCCGCCAAAGCCTCCAGGTTGACGACGCCTGTCCTGGCAAGCGGATGACGCGCCGGAACCGCCAGAACTATCTCGTCCCAGGCCAAGGGGCGGTAGGTCAGGGCTCGATTCTCGACTCGCCGGCCCACGAAGCCTAGATCCCATCGTCGATCGAGGATCTCCTGCAGGACCGCGCCTGAATCAGTAACGAAGACCTCGGCAGTCACAAGGGGGTGAACGCGGTTGAAGCCGGCCACGAGCTCCGGCACCAGATACTCGCCCGGGGTCGTGCTGGATATCATCCTGAGCTTGCCACGAAGACTCGCCGACGGCACGGCGAGATCCGAGAGCAGGAAGTCGTAGGAGGCAACCGTCCGCTCGGCGAATGCAAGCAACTTCTGGCCGTCCTCGGTAAGAGTGACCCCGGTGGCGCTCCTCGCCACGATCGGCGCTCCGACCTCTTGTTCCACGCGCTGGATGATCCGTGTGATCGCGGGCTGGGTCAGGCCGATCCTGTTTGCGGCAGCAGTCAGGCTACCGGTTTCGGCAACGGCGATCAGGACCCTTAATTGACGGATTTCCAGCCCCATGCGCTTTGATTATGGCACTTGCGTGACGTGCTACCCAGTGTCATAAATCGCCTTCATGCAAACGAAGGAAGCGGTCATCCACCAACACGATGCCGGGCGCAGGGCACGGGTCCTTGCCGGTTACCGCTGGGCCCTCCTGGCACTGGGCGGGTTCCTGCTTCTGGCCTTCGGCGCGATCGTCGATCTTCGGCGGGGATTCCTGTTCGATCACTACGCCTTCAAGTCGGCGTGGTACGCGTTTTCGCCCTGGCACGTTGTGATGCTCGGGGTTGCTCTTCCGGGAATCCTCGGCACGTATCGCTACCTGGTCACCAAGGAGCGAGAACACGACCGCCGTGACCTTGAGATTCAAGCAAGACTGTTCGCACTCGGGCTGTTCTTCCTCCTGGTGGCGGATTTGCTCGTCTACCGAGGCGTGGCTGCCGGGCGAATTGCCTCGTCGGGAGAACTGAGCCTCGGTTGGCTCAACGCGTTCGGGGCGACTGGATGGCTCCGCCCGCCTGCGCTGGCCGCGAGTTATTTGCTGACGGTCTGGCACGCGACGTTTCTGGGAATCCTCCTGGCGGGCCTCGCGTTGACCGCCCTACCTCGGTACATGAGTTCCTTCCTCCGCAGAACCGGCGCCCGCGGCTCTCTGCTGGGCGCCGCGTTCTCCATCTCGCAGCCCTTTTGCTCGTGTTGCGCCGCGGTCGCCTTACCTTCTCTGGCTGCGAGCGGTGCATCGAGGTACTTCTTGCTGGCGTTCGCCGTTGGATCACCGATGCTGAACGTGACGTCGATTATTCTGGCCATCGCCTTGCTGCCGGCACAGTACGTGCTGGTGCGCGTGCTGGCGGGCATCGCTCTGGCCGTTCCGGTCACGTACGCGATGGTGAAGATCGCAGATGGCATGTTCCACAGCGCGCACGCCGACCCATCAGCGCGGGGACCGGTGCAGGGTCCTGCACAAACAAGGCGATGGAGCGACTTCTATTACCGAATCTTCCATTTCGATGGGATGCTTGAGGGACGCCGGTCCGACACGCCTGCCACACTTGTGGCGACCTGGCTCGCCACGTCCGGGCGGATCGCGTTGCTGACGGTGCCCGCGATGGTCATCTTCAGCACAGCCACGGCCGCAATCATCCAGGTCCTTCCCGACTCGTATGGGAACAACGGGGCCAGCGTGCTCCTCGCGGCGGTGGCCGGGACGTTCCTGATGGTGCCGACGTGGACGGAGATCGGCGTAAGCCGGCAGATGCTTGAGGCTGGGCTCACCGGTCCGGCCGCGACCGTGCTAGTCGTGCTGCCCGCAGTCAGCTTGCCGTCGCTGTTAATCATCGGCGGCGCGGTCCGCCGCTTGCGGACCGTTGCGCTGCTTGCACTTGCGGTCATCGCGCTGGGCGCCATCGCCGGTTTCATTCTGCTCTGATGGCGCGATCGACTCTGTGTTGCTAGTCGAAGGTCCAACGGTTCGCGCGGTCCGCGAAGTCTGATTCCAGCCACGTGAAGGCGACCTTTGGCCTTATCCGGTAGACGACGTCCAGCTTCGTGAGGGGAGAGAGGGCGGGTTACCGGCCGGTCTGATCGCAGGCGCGGCGGTCGCGGCGGTCTTGGGACTTGGAGCCCTAAGGTACTTGCTCTTGAGGAACAAGCAGGGCACGCTTTCTTGAGACGTCCTGAATCTGGTGCTGACCCGCTTGCGCGAGCCAAAGGGCAGGAATTTGTATCTGGGCCAGATATGGTGGGCCGTGTGGGACTCGAACCCACGACCTTCAGATTAAAAGTCTGCTGCTCTGCCAACTGAGCTAACGGCCCGTGCGCCCGAAGCCGAGCTTAGCACCGCCAACCGGAGGGCCGGCTACGTCAGGACGTCGCGCCTTCGCGCGCCGCTCAGAAGATCTTGAAGTGCGAGATGGGCCAGTAGCGAAGCATGACGCGGCCGATGATCTGGTCGGCCCGTGCGAAACCCCAGGCACGTGAATCGTTCGACTGACGGCGGTTGTCGCCAAGCACGAAGTACTGGCCGGCGGGCACTTCGACCGGGTAGTCGAGCGCCCCGCCAGGGCTCGTCTAGACCTCTTCTTCCAGCCTCTCCCAGCCCGTCGACGATGGTCGCCTGATGTAGACATGGCCGTCTCGGATATCGACCTCGTCGCCGGGCACGCCGATCACGCGCTTCACGAAGTCCTCCTCGACGCCCCCGGGGGGGTGGAAGACGATGACATCACCCCGCTCAGGCGCCCTGAACAGGTAGTCGCGTGTCGCGGCTTCTTCCGATACGACGCTCGCAAGCGCGGTCCCACCCGTGTGCGCGTAGACCAGCTTGTTTACCAGCACGTACTCCCCGCTGATCAGCGTGGGCCGCATGCTGGGCCCGAGGATCCGGAACGTCTGGGTAGTGGCCTGGAGCGCGACGAAGATGAGCGCTGCGACGATGACCGTCTCGGCGAACTCTCGGTAGATCTTCACGACATTCGATTATAGGTGCGGGCGCCCCCTGGACCCGCTTCACTCGGCATACGATTTCATCGTGACGCTGCCAGACGAACAACAACTCATCGCCCGGAGCCAGACCGGGGATCTCGCGGCGTTCAACCGGCTCGTCGAGGCCTACCAGGACCAGGCCTTCTCGATAGCGATGCGCCTGTCGCGCAATAGGGCGGTCGCCGAGGACGTCACGCAAGAGGCCTTCATCTCCGCATTCCGGAACGTCCGCGCCTATCGGGGCGGCAGCTTCCGCGCCTGGCTCGGCCGCATCGTAACCAACGCCACGTACGACCACTTCAGGAGCGCTCGGAGGCGGCAGGCCGACTCGATCGAGGCCGACATCGTCACCTACGAGACGCGGCTAGTATCGGACCGCGAGGGGCCGGAGGCCGCCGTCGAGCGGGCGAACCTGAGAGAGCAGATCAACGCGGGCCTGGACGCGATTCCGGACGACCAGCGGACGGCGGTCGTACTCGTCGACGTCGAGGGGTTCAGCTACGAAGAGGCGGCCGAGTCGATGGGGGTGTCGCTCGGCACGGTCAAGTCCAGGGTGGCGCGAGGCAGGGCAAAGCTGCGGGACTTCCTGCTCGCAAGCCCGGAACTTTTGCCATCCCGATTTCGTCTACAAGCCGAGGAGGGCGCGCGGCCGACGTCTTCCGGGACGGGTGCCACATGATGACCTGGTTGCAGAAGATCGCTCGATGCGGGGTCTCGGAGGCGCAGCTGTCGGCGTACGTCGATGGCGCCCTTGCCGAGTACGCGCGGGCGCGCATTCAGGGAATTGAAGACGGGGCGCCAGCGCTCCGGGCGCGCCGGGCAGGGCTCCAGGCGACCGTCGAAGCGTTGCGGTCTGCGGACGTGATCACGGCCCCGAGGTCGTTCGCGCTCAGTCCCGCCACGGCCTACGGCCGGGCCTCGCCAATTCACGGGCGAGGTCTCTCTCCGTTGGTACCCGCCGTCGCTGCCGCCGCAGCCGCGCTGGCCGTCGGCGTGCTGCTCATCGGCAACGCGACCGGCTCGCTTACACAGACCCCCAAGCGGACCGCGTCCACGTCAGCCGTGGCGGCGGAGGCTGGAGCAGAGGCGCCGGCGCTGGGGGCCCAAGCGTCCGTGGCAGCGCCGCTGCCCGAAGGGGCATTCGGCATCGCCGCGGCAGGCGAAGCAAGGGACCTCAGCGCGGGGGCGATTGCGGAGGTCATCGCCGATGCCGAGACGTCCGCGCCTGAGGGGGTACGGATCGACGGCGCCCGAGTGTTCGACACGGTCACTACTCAAGTACGGCCCGTAGCAGCAGGCGACGCCGCCGGGGCAGGAATCAAGCCGGCCGGGTTCGAGCTACCGTTGTGGCAACTGGTACTGGGGCTGGCAATCCTCGCGCTCGCGCTCGCCGGCGTCGCAGGTGTGACCGCCATCAGGCGCAGCCGGTCCCTCCGCTTCCGCTAGGTAACTCTGTCCACGTGAAGTAAGACCCTTCCCGTCCGCTCCGTCCGCTCGTCGGGAACTTTTCGTCAACAGTCACCGTCTACACACCGAACGGCGCCCGGGGGCCGACACCGTCGCAACGGGCGAGCCGGCAACTGGGCCCGACGTGGGCACAGTTACCGATAGGCACAGGCAACCGGTACAGGCGAGTACTGAAAGGAAGGTCCGAAATGTCTGGTGAGATCACGTTTACGAAGAAGCCCGGCGTCGTACTAGGGCTGGGCGTTGCTGCCTTCGTCGCAGTCGCCGCGATCGCCTGCAGCGGGGAGAAGCCCGTGACCGGGATCGAGCCAGCAACCGGCGTTCCCGTGCCGGTCGACCGGCCAGTAACGGGTGGCGTCCCGGCGATTGGCGGCTTCTCCGAAAGCTCAGGCGTAATCGCGGCCAGCGCCTACGAGGCATACCCCGCGACGATTCCAGGAATCCAGGTCCGTTCGCCGGCGTATGGCTATGTCGGCCAGGAGGCGCAGTCCCCGTCCGGGCTGTGGGTCACCGGCATCGGCGAGATCAAGGTCAAGCCTGACGTCGCGATCCTCTCGGTGGGCGTGGAGGCCCGAGCCAAGACGGTGGCCGACGCCCGTGAGCAGGCTGCCAGGGCCATGAAGGCGGTGGTCGAAGCGGCACGTGCCCACGGGGTTGCTGCGATCGACATCGCCACCCAGTACTACAACATCTACCCGGAGTACCGGTACGTCGAGGCGCGCAACCGCGACGGCAGCTACGGGAAGCAGGAGCTCGTCGGCTACGTCGTCAGCAACACCGCACAGGTGAGGTACGGA
>Ga0233424_10001498_pt1 | contig 19867 bp, 19 predicted proteins | sample Watercolumn_Towu_FD_181011 | JGI IMG/M metagenome (GOLD analysis project Ga0233424, IMG submission 181011) | Freshwater microbial communities from Lake Towuti, South Sulawesi, Indonesia - Watercolumn_Towuti2014_125_MG | ecosystem: Environmental > Aquatic > Freshwater > Lake | place: Indonesia...
GGCGTATAATCAGGTCCGACCACATAGTGCCTTGGGCTACCGGCCCCCGGCACCGGAGACCCTCGAACCGCAGTCGAGGTGTGCCTGACTAACTTTGCAGGTGGTACAACAACCGGGGGCAGGTCAGTTTCCTTGCGCGCATCATCTGTTTCTTGTTTCTCGTTTCACCACAGGGCGGACGGGTGGGTGCTCTACTGCGCGCATTGACCGAGCACATTCTGATCGGGCGCGGACAGCGAGCACGAGTGCCCACCCGTCTGCCCGGTGCTCTCCCCTCACTGCCACCCCGTCACCTCGTACCACTTCTCCTGCAAACAGCGGGTGACAAAATTCCTGTAGGCTTCATCCGGCTGCGAGGGACCGCTGGCTGCCTGGAAAAGGCCCGTCAGCAATCCCCAAACCGCACCACTTGCCGCGCCGATCATTGATCCTCGTCCGGCTGCTCCGGAAATCGCGCCCCCGACCGCCCCGCTGGCCGTACCGACGCCCGCACCGACGGCTGTGCTCGTCGCAACACGACCGGCCTTGCCGCCGCCTTCCTCCGCACCGGCCGATTCCGCCATATGCTTACAGGCCTCAAGATCATGCTCCATACTCTCTTTCCCTACCGATTTGAGATGCGCATTCGGATACAGCACCGGGTGCACACTGGAGCAGGCAGTCAGCAATAGTGCGCCCAGGATGGCGACCCTTCTCATGCGCTTCATGCTTTGACCACTCCTTTCTTGTCTCCCGGCGCCAATCGCGCCAGATCCGACCGCGCCGAGATTCCCTTCAGGCACAGCCGCTTGTGTCTGCCTTCCGCGCCGGACTGAATGAACACCGCCGTGCGCGGGATCGCGCAACGATCGGCGATGAATCGGACAAGTTCGTCATTGGCGGCGCCGCCAACCGGCGGAGCAGCCACGCGAATTTTCAGCGCATCGCCATGAATCCCGACGCATTCGGTGCGGGAGGCCTTGGGCAAGATATGAACCGTGAGGACCGCGCCCTTGCTGCTGTCCGTTGCGATCGCACGGCGGGAATCCACGATAGACGCGGCTCAGAAGATGGCTTTGACAAGCTCCAGGATGCTGCGTTGCATGTCTGGATCGTCGGTGATCGGCCGGGCGATAGCGACATCGCAGGCGCGCTCCGGCACTACGCCCTGCTTCATCAACGCACCGGCATAAATCAACAGTCTGGTACTGACCCCTTCCTCCAGCCCATGGCTCTTGAGGTTCCGAACCTTGCCGCCGAGTTTCACCAGGCTCGCGGCAATCGTCGGACTCACGCCTGCCTCCCGTTCGACCACCGCCGTCTCGATGTCCGGAGTGGGATAGTCGAACTCGATCGCCATGAATCGCTGCTTCGTGCTCTGCTTCAGGTCCTTGAGCACGCTCTGATACCCAGGATTGTAGGAAATGACCAGCATGAAATCGTCGGCGGCCTCTACCATCTGGCCCTTTTTCTCAATCGGCAGCATCCGGCGATCGTCGCTGAGGGGGTGAATGATGACGGTCGTGTCCTTTCGAGCCTCCACGATCTCATCGAGATAGACAATCGCCCCGTGCTTCACGCCGACTGTCAAGGGTCCATCCATCCACACCGTTTCCTGTCCCTTGAGCAGATAGCGTCCGACGAGATCGGTCGCTGTCAGATCTTCGTGGCAGGCGACGGTGATCAACGGGCGGCCCAACTTGAACGCCATGTGCTGGACGAACCGAGTTTTCCCGCAGCCGGTCGGCCCCTTCAACATCACGGGCATCTTCCGGCCCGCGGCAATCGTAAACAGCCCGACTTCTCCACGGACCTCGGCGTAGTACGGCTCCTGCTGGATTCGATACTGTCCGATATCGACCTCGCGCCCTTGTTGCATCAGTCTGTCTCTCTGGTATGTCTCGTCTACTGGTCTGTCTGGTTATGACATTCGCGAGGAAACGGATTGGCGAGACGAGGTGCGTCCCACCCGTCTCGCGCCTCAGCGCCGCCACAATAAACGGAACGCAGGCTGAAGATCAAGCAACGGCGGCAGGCACTCGCACCCGCGCCCCCTATGCGACTTTCACTCCATCCAGGACTTCGCGCACCTTCTGCGTGAACACATTGGGCGTAAACGGTTTCTGGAGAAAGGCCGTGGCCCGTTTGACCCCGCCTTGCGAGAATACAGGGTGGTCGGGATATCCAGACATGTACAGCACTTTGATGTCAGGTCGCACGACCATCAGCTTCTCCGCCACCTCCGGCCCGCTCATCTGCGGCATGACCACATCGGTGAGCAGCAGATGAATCGGCCCCATGTGTTTGGCGCCTGTCAACAACGCTTCGATGCCGTGGCGGGCCACTAACACGTCATACCCGCTCAAGCGCAACGCCTCATGCACGAGGCCGCGCACCGCCGGATCATCTTCCACCACCAGGATGGTCTCACGTCCGTGCGCTCTGCTTGCAACTCCGCGGGCCGACTGGGCCCGTTGTGCGGCTTCGTCCACTTTCGGGAAATAGATTTTGCACGTCGTCCCGCGTCCCGGTTTGCTCTCAATCCCGATCGAGCCGCCGCTTTGCTTGACAATGCCATAGACGGTCGATAACCCGAGCCCGGTTCCCTTCCCCTTCTCCTTGGTGGTGAAGAACGGCTCGAACAGATGAGCTTGAACTTCCTCGCTCATGCCCTGGCCCGTATCTCTTAGCGCCAGGAGAACGTAGGAACCTTCCTCCAGCATCATCGTTTCCCGTCGATGCCCTTTCCCGATCGTGACGTTCCGGGTCTCAATGGTCAGGCGCCCGCCGGTCGGCATGGCATCCCGCGCATTCACTGCCAGATTCATGATGACCTGCTCAAGCTGACCCGGATCAGCCTTGATCGACCCCAACTGCGGTTCAAGGTCCGCGCAGAGCTCGATGATGTCCTCCCCCACCAACCGTCGAAGCATGCCGTCCATGTTCATGACGACGGCGTTCAGGTCCACGACCTTCGCGGACACAAATTGGCGCCGGCTGAAGGCCAGCAGTTGCCCCGTCAGGCCGGCGGCTCGATCGGCCGCCTTCTTCACTTCCTCCATCTCCCGCCGCATGGGGTCATCCGGCTGCAGGCGGCTCAAAATCAGCTCGCTGTATCCCCGAATGACCGTGAGCAGATTGTTGAAGTCGTGGGCGACCCCGCCCGCGAGGCGCCCGACCGCTTCCATCTTCTGCGATTGCTGGAGTTGTGCTTCCGCCTGATGCAACGCCTCTTCGGCTCTGGCACGTTCGCCGAATTGCCCGATCTTGAGCCCGACATCGGCCACCATGTTGAGCAACTCGTCATCGGGCTCCCGCACCTGGCGGCTGAAAAACTCAACCACGCCCTCGATCTCACTGCCGACGCGAATTGGAAACCCGAATGCCCCATGAAGACCTGTCTGAGCCGCCGCCTCTGCCCGAACGAAATTGGGATCGACCGCCACGTCCCTGATCCAGGCCGGCCGCTCTCCCAGATGCGTCCGGGCAACCCGATGCCGGGCTTGAAGGCCTGTTGTTGTGTCGCCATCACAAATGGATCGGCGTCGAGCGTCGCTGACTTCCACTGATCGAGACAGCGCAGCGTTCCCGACAGTTTATCCAGCCGCCAAAAGACACCCACTTCCCATTCCAGACTTTCGCCGACCGCTTGAATGATCTTGGGCACGGCTTCTTCGAGGCTCACGGCCTCGGCCAGGACGCGCGTCACCGCATATTGCGACGCCAGCCGTCGTTCGGTCCGTCGGCGATCCGTGATGTCGCGGATGAACGCGCTGAAGATGTAGGCCTCGCCGATACGCGCCGGCGACACGGACAGTTCGACCGGAAACTCCCGTCCGTCCTTATGCCGCGCGACCACCTCAATGCGCCGATTCAGGACGGGGCCGACGCCGGTCTTGAGATACTTTCGAATGCCCCGGACATGCGCCTCCCGATCACGCGGGGGAATGATGGTCTCCGTGAGCAACTTTCCCAGCGCCTCTTCGCGGGTCCACCCGAAGATCATCGCAGCCTGGGCGTTCCAATCCGTGATGATGCCGGCAGCATCGATGGTAATCACTCCGTCGAGCACCGTATCGACGATCACGCGGTTACGCTCCTGGCTCTGCAGCAAGGCCGCCTCGGCGGCCCGCGCCCAGGCACTTTCCTGTTGAGCCTTGCGATACTCCGCGTGCAAACGAATCGTCGACCAGATCAAGAGAGCCAACAGTGGAAACCAGACTACTGCGACGATGCCCTGTTCGATATAACCGAGCAGAAAGGTTCCTACACCCAAGGTGAGGACCGTGATCAGGATAATAAGGAACGTCAGCCAGCCGTATCGGCTGGACGCTGACACCGATTGTGAGCCCGCCGGGAATCCCATCCTTAGCAACCTGTCACCGCCCAATGATCGATCACCGCCACAGGGCGATAGGCCGACTTCGCGTCCCGCAACCCGGGAATCCCGGCATCGTCCATGGCATTAATGTATGTCGCCCCCCTGATGAGCGCGGCGCGGCAGGTCTCACGGAAGAGCCATTGGGCCAAGCCGGTTATGGATCGATCCGCAACCTCCAGCAAGACGCACCAGGTCTGCGGCGTCACTCTGTACCCGAACGTATAGGCCACGATTCTCTCCTGGGAGAGGGCCACCGTCCCAAACAGGCCGATTTGCCCATACTCAGCAAGCGCGAGGCCATGGGCCGCTCTGGCATCTTGCAGGAGCAGCGCCCCTATCGGATCGAGATTCCCGCCACGTTTCTGTGCCGCCCACCGGTCATGAAGCGCAAGGCAGCCGGCCCCATGCCTCTCGGAGTATGGCTCCGTCACAATGGCCTGCTCCCGTTCAACCCGATTGCAGAGGGCCCTCTGGGACTTATAGTGATCTCCCCACAGGGCCGCCAGGGCCTCGGCCTTGTAGAGGTAGTCTCCCTCCTTGCGCCGGCATCGCGTTCCGGCCCGCTCCAGGGCCGGTATCCGGGAACCGATCACATTTTCGATTCGGCTCACCGGCGACGGCCCATTCCACCGCTGCATCAGGGTGAAGGCCTCGGCGACCGACTGATCGACCGGCCTTGGCCCGAGAGGAAGCAGCGGCATGAACCATCCATCCGGAGACTGCGCAAAAAGAAAAAATGTGTCGTCCACTTCGATCCACCAGTAGGGCAACAGCGAGGTCCAGATGTAATGGTAGGGGAACGCATAGGCGGCCGGTGCATCCGGACAGAGGACCCCGGCCCGTTCCAGCGCCTCGGCGAAATGTGGCGCATCCGACGGCGTCAGGGGACGCAGTCGGGGATCGACCCGTTGTGCCAATAGGCGGGCCGTGAGCCGCGGAAGAGGCTGCAGGATCACGACATCATCCTGGAATCGCCCGATCAAACGAGGATTGGCGACGATCGTTCCGACCATCGCCTCCGTGGCCAACAGACCGGCGACTTGCTCTGCGTGCGCAGCGATCGCATCGGGAACCGCCTCACGCATGAACGGGCACTTGGTATCCCACGCGAGTAGGACCGCGTTCTGATCCGCATCCCACATCAATGCGAGCGGATACAGCCGACAATCCAGCGGGCGCGCCTCATACATGCCACATCGGCTGGTAGCCGGATCGAAAGCGGGGCATAGGTACCCCTCTCCAGCAGGATTCGGGACCAGCATAATCTGCGACCCCGTTGCATCCGGGAAGGACGCAGCGGCCACGCCATGTGCCACGGCGGCGGCAATTTCCTGGCGGGTGAAATACGGGCGGAGGAAGCTGTCCGCTTCCGGGAAACGACAGCACACGTCGCAGCGGAAACAGGCAGAACTGGTCACGAACTGAGGCATCGCCCCCGGCACGGTCAGAGATCGTACGGAGTCCACCATAGGGAGGGCCATCGGATTCCCATCATACGATGCAGGTCGGAACGTAGCAAGCAAGCTCTGTTTCCTTCCAACGGTCGACGGAGTGACACTCGTCTAGCCTCACGGTTATTCCCGCCCTCTTGTCGGGTCCTCAGCCGCATGTTAGCATTCAATCGACCTCGCGCCTGTCCACGGAAGGCGATGCCGGCTCCAACGAGGCGACGGCAAAGGATTCTCTCTTTGGCACAAACTGAACCGCTCTGCGCTTCGCTCTCAACCGAGACGGCACTCAGTCGTTGCGCGGCGATCCGCAGGCAACTGAGTTCAGCACACCTGCGAGCCGACCCGTCTCTCTGGTCCTCCGAAAGCAACGACCCGGTCCCACCGGTGACGACATCCTGGCGCATCAGCCCCTGTCCCCTCCTCCTGTCCCGTGAACAGGTGGACTTCTTCACCGGATTGGGCCCTCACCTCCTTTCGTTCTATCATGCGCTGAACCGCCTGTATGGTGAGAGCGTCAAAGGCACTCAGCCGACCTGGATCGCGGGATACCTGGATCAAGGCAAACCCGACGCGCTTGTGACCTACAGCCGCATGAGGCGGTTTCGCGACGCGTTGCCCGCCGTCATCCGACCGGACGTGATTCCCACACAGGACGGCATGGTCATCACCGAACTCGATTCGGTTCCCGGCGGCATCGGACTCACAGGGGCGTTGGGCCGTGTCTATGCGGATGTCGTGCGTCATTCGCCAATCTCCTGCGATGCGTCCCGCTTCACGCCGGCGGGTTACGAGATCGTCGGCGGACGGGACGGGATGGTGCGCGGCTTTGCCGCAATGCTGCAGTCCGCCCAAGAGGGACAGTCCGGGTGCGTGGCGATTGTTGTTTCTGAGGAAGCCAAGGACTATCGTCCCGAAATGACATGGCTCGCAGCCCAACTTCGAGAGCAAGGCGTATCCGCCTGGTGTGTCGAACCGCGCGAGATCCAATTCACGGAAGAAGGGCTTCGGCTACCTGGCAATGGCGGGTATGAGGCGGTCGGCCTGATCTACCGTTTTTTTGAACTCTTCGACCTGCCGAACATCCCTAAAGCGGAACTTGTTCAGTATGCCGCCAAGAAAGGCCGGGTTGTCATCACCCCGCCCTATAAACCGGCGTTGGAGGAAAAATCCGCCTTTGCCCTTCTTCATCATCCCGTCCTGCGCCCTTATTGGGAAAAACAACTTGGTGAGGCCGGCTTTCTGCATCTCACCACCATGATGCCGCGAACCTGGTGCCTCGATCCTGCGCCGATTCCCGCAACAGCCACGATCCCGGGTCTCCAGATCGGAGAGCGGGCAATCGGGAACTGGGCTGATTTGGCTGCCGCGACCCAGAAAGAACGTCATTTCGTGATCAAACCGTCAGGATTTTCCGAACTCGCCTGGGGCAGTCGCGGTGTTTCGGTCGGGCATGATCTCCCTCAGGCAGAATGGGCCAGCGCACTTCAGAATGCCCTCGCTTCCTTCCACACCACACCCTACATCCTGCAGGAATTTCACAAGGGACGACTGGTCGAGATAGATTACCTGGACGAACGCACGCAGACGATCGCGCGCATGGCGGGGCGCGCTCGACTCTCGCCCTACTATTTCGTCACTGGCGAAAAGGTGGAACTGGCTGGTATCCTGGCCACGATCTGTCCGGCGGACAAGAAGATCATCCACGGCATGAAGGACGCCGTGATGGTGCCTTGCGCCGTGGGTCAAGGCAATGTTGAGTGATGAATGTGTAATGGTGAATTCAAATACTGAGTATTGACTATTGGTGGGCGCCATTCAACACTACACACTGAGCATTGAACATTGTTATGGCGATTACTCTCTATCATGTCGACTGGTGCCCCGAGTGTGAAGTCGTCCGTCAGAAGCTGGAGGCATTGGGGCTGCCATACGACGGGGTCATCGTCCCCGATAGCAGGCCGATGCGAAAACAGGTCTATGAGGTCTCCGGTCAATATTTCGTCCCTGTCTTAAAGGACGGGGAGACCGTCTTGAGCGAGACGTACGAGATTCTTTCCCACCTTGATACCCACTATGCTAAGACACCGTCGTAACCCCCTCTCCGCCACCTGCGGCGGCAGGGCGTCGAGGGTCGATGGCTGGCTGTTCCTCCAGCAACGGATCCCCTCTCCGGACAGGAGGCCGTGACACCCGTGGAAGAATGGCGACGCATACTCGCTGAAAGCATCGTCAAACCGAAGGATCTCGCCGATCGCTTCGGCGTCGACGAGAAGGAAATCGCCGCAATCGTAGGCCCCTATCCCATGCGGATTACCCCGACCGTGCTTGGGACGATCAAAGAAAAAGGTGATGCCATCTGGAAACAGGTCGTCCCTGAAACGGCAGAGTTGGCCGACATCGACGCCGAGGACGATCCCCTCGAAGAAGATCTCATGAGCCCCGTGCCGCATCTGGTTCACCGGTATCCGGATCGGGCGCTGCTCATGGTGACGAATCAATGCCCGATCTACTGCCGGTTCTGCACCAGGAAACGGTTGGTCGGGAAGCCGGGATTCATCAAGCAGGGCGACCTGGATCGAGCCATCACCTACCTCCGCGAACACGCGGAAGTCCGTGATGTCATACTCTCGGGCGGCGACCCCCTCCTGCTCCCCGATCACCTCCTTGAACGGGTGCTGAAGTCGCTGCGGACGATTCCTCACCTGGAACTCATCCGCATCGGTTCACGGGTTCCCGGCACCTTGCCCCAACGGATCACGCCCAAGCTGTGCGAGATGGTGAAAGCGTACCATCCAATCTACATGAATTTGCATTTCAACCATCCGGACGAACTCACACCGGAAGTCAAAGCCGCCTGCGGCATGCTCGCCGATGCCGGCATCCCGCTGGGGGCGCAAACCGTTCTGCTCAAGGGCGTCAATGACGATCCGGAGATCATCAAACGCCTCGCACACCAACTCTTGCTCGCCCGGGTCAAACCCTACTACCTGTATCAAGCCGACCTCACCAAAGGAACGAATCATTTCCGAACATCGGTGGAGACGGGGTTAAACATCATCAAGGCCCTCCAAGGCCATACCAGCGGGATGGCGGTGCCCCATTTCGTGATCGATGCGCCCGGCGGCGGCGGGAAAATCCCTCTCCTGCCCGACGACTACCTGGTGCATCTGGATGAGGACGGCGCCGTTCTCCGAAATTACGAGAACAAGACATTCCACTATCCGCAACCGCGACCAGCCAACGGACGTGAACTTCCCATGGTCGGCGCCCGATTATCGCACGAAGGCTCAGCTGAAGCATTTGCGGCGTGCGGTGACAGCTATCCTGACCGGGACGGCTATGCGACCTGGGGGAACAGCTGCGGCGTAGATGCGGACGACCTGTGACAAGTCCTACGCGCCATGCCGGCATTCTCCCGTATCAGGACATCAAGCGGCTGATTGCCGGCCGTAGCATCGGCGCGTCGCTGCCGATTGAGGACCGGCAGATCCAGCCGGCGAGCCTGGACCTGCGGCTGGGCTCCAAGGCCTACCGGCTGATCAGCAGCTTCTTACCGGAACTCTCGGCCATTTCCGCTCGCCTTAACGTGCTCGATTTCTACCAATCCGACCTCGTGATGTACGAGATGGATCTCACCGACGGAGCCATCCTGGAAAAAGGCCATGTCTATCTCGTGCCCCTCTTGGAGCATCTGAAACTGCCCAGGACCATCCGGGCGCGAGCCAACCCAAAGAGCACCACCGGCCGATTGGACGTCTTCACCCGCGTCGTGACGGATCTCAACGCAGGCTTCGATGAAATCCGCTTCGGCTATCAGGGCCCGCTCTTCCTGGAAGTCGTCCCGCGCTCGTTTGCCATCAAGGTCCACACCGGGCAGTCGTTGAACCAGATCCGGTTCGTCCGCGGTGAATCGACCGTCACCGACAAGGCACTCCTTGCCCTGCATCGGAACACACCGTTGCTCTATCACAACGATCCGTCTAGGAAAGTCGTCGGCACCCGGGATTTTCGAGCCGGACGAGGCCTCTTCCTCCGGATCGATCTCAAGGGGGAAGAGCGGACCGATTCAGGCATCATCGGCTACCGCGCGAAGAAAAACAGCCATGTCATCGATCTCGGGAAGGTCGGCCACTACGCGGCGGCTGATTTTTGGGAGCCGCTCTATCGGCATCGGCACGACAGCCTGTTGTTGGAACCGGAAGAGTTTTACATCCTCGCGTCAAAAGAGCGCATTCGCGTCCCAGCCGGCTACGCCGCCGAAATGGTCGCTTATGAAGCGGCCTGCGGAGAGCTGCGGACCCACTATGCCGGATTCTTCGATCCGGGATTCGGCTACGGATCGAGGGGAGAAATCAAAGGGACCCAGGTCGTGCTCGAAGTCCGGCCGCACGACGTCCCGTTTCTGATCCACGACGGGCAGACGTTTTTCAAGGTGGTCTACGACAGCATGCTCGACGTGCCGGACCAACTCTACGGCGTCGGGCTCGGCTCCTCCTATCAGCAACAGGCCCTCACGTTGAGCAAGCATTTCAAGGCCTAACTCATGACACTTCCGCATCATCCGCCCTCGCAAGGCCCGATGCAACAAACTCCGCCTCAACCGGCCCGACCGGAAGGGCCGGACAACGGAAACGGGCATCAGACACATGTCATCGGTCTGATGGTCGGGACGGCGCTGATGTTCATCGGCTTTCTGAACGTGTTTCTCTCCATCAGCGGGGGCTTCGAAATCAACGTGGTGCCGTTCCTCATCTACTTCGCCGGCCTCGCCGTCTGGGCCAATGCAGCCATCGAGACCCTCGTCGTCCGCTACGGAGTCATGACGGCGGCCATCGCGCTGGCGCTGGCGTTCTTCCACTACGGCGAAGTGCTGTTCTGGCACAAACAGGTCGTCTTCTGGTCCACCGTCGTCATCGTCATGTATTTCATGTTCAAAGAAGAGAAGAAGCCCGCGGCGTGATGCCTCGATGACGATCTCCGTCATCATCCCCACGCTGAACGAAGAGACGGCCCTCGCACAGACGCTCGCGCATGCATCGGCATTGGGCCTCGGCGAAATCATCGTGGTGGACGGCGGCAGCACGGATCACACCGTTCGCATAGCCGAAGCGTTCTGCGCCGACGCGCCCGACGCGCGTGTCCTTACGGCCCCCAGAGGGCGCGCGCGTCAATTGAACGAAGGCGCGAAGGCAAGCCGGGGTGAGATTCTCCTCTTCTTGCACGCCGACACCCGATTGCCTCAGAACGCCGCCCGGATCATTCAAGCAACCATGGCCGATCCGAGAATGGCGGGAGGACGGTTTGATGTCCGTTTCGATCCGCCCTCGACCTGGGGAGCCGTAATCAGCGTCTTCATGAATTGGCGTTCGCGACTGAGCGGCATCGCCACCGGCGACCAGGCCATCTTCGTCCGCCGCCAAATTTTCGAGCGCCTCGGCGGGTTCGCCGACATTCCACTCATGGAAGACATCGAATTCAGCTCCAGGCTTAAGCGCGCAGGCGCGACAGCAGCGCTCCGCGACACCGTCATCACCTCCTTCCGCCGCTGGGAGCAACAGGGGCCTCTACAAACGGTCCTCTTGATGTGGGTCCTGCGGTTCCTGTATTGGATCGGCGTCAGCCCGCACCGTCTTAAGAATTTCTACGCAGCCATCCGATGAAACCGACAAGCCCCCACTCCTCGCGGTTCGACCCTTCGACATGCTCAGGGTCCCGAGCCGAGTCGAGAGGCAAGCTCACCGTCCCGAGCCTCGCCGAGGGACCGCTCGCCCTTCACAGGGCCGCCCTGGTGATCTTCGCCAAAGCGCCGATCCCCGGCCAGGTCAAGACGCGCCTCTCCCCGCCGCTGACCCCTGATGAGGCGGCCACGCTCCACGGCAGTTTCGTCCTCGACATGCTGGAACGGACAAAGACCGCTGTAGCAAAGTTGAAGCTGCCGCTGGATCGCTATCTCGCCTGCGCGCCATCCGCAACGCATGTCTTCTTCAAAATCATGGAAGAACGGCAAGGCGTGACCCTAATCGATCAAGTCGGCGACGACCTGGGGGCGCGCATGACGCAGGCCTTCGCGACCCTGTTCGCGCGAGGCTGTGGTCCTGTCCTCATCGTGGGAACCGATGTGCCGACCCTGCCCTCCGACCATTTCAAGCAAGCACTCGCCCTCCTGGAGGCGCACGATCTCGTGTTGGGTCCGGCCCTCGACGGCGGTTACTACCTGATCGGGCTGCGCCAAGCGGCTCCCGAGCTGTTTGTTGGCATCCCCTGGTCCACCGGGCAGGTTCTTGAGATCACCCGGGAGAAAGCGACCAGCCTGGGGCTCAAGGCCGTCACGATTGGGGCGTGGCGCGACGTCGATACCATCGACGACCTCAAAGCACTCATCGAAGCGGCTGCGCTCGACGCCAAGAAGTCCAAGAACCAGCGATCGTTTTCCGCCCGGACCGCCGGCGTGTTGCAGCTGCTCGCCAAACGGCTGCAGGCGAGAGCATAATAGATTCGTAATGAGAGGAACATCATGAACCACCGTGTCGCCCTCATCACTGGAGGAGCCAAGGGCATCGGACGAGGGGTCGCCCTCGATCTTGCCGCGCAACATTGGAAGATCGCGTTCTGCTATCGCGCCAGCGAAAGCGAGGCCCAGAAGACCGCCCGCGCGATCACGGAGCGAGGAGGCCAGACCCTCGCCGTGCGTTGCGATGTCTCAGACCCGACGGCGGCCAAGGCCATGGTCTCACGGGTGGAACAGGAGTGGGGTCGGATTGACGCGCTGATTAACGGCGCCGGTCCCTACCATCGGATCAACCTGCTGGACGAGACGGTCGAGGGATGGAACGGAATGTTCGACGGCAACCTGCATCCCATTTTTTATCTTGCCCAGGCCGTCGTCCCGGGCATGAAAGCCCGCAAGGCCGGGCGTATCGTCAACTTCAGCATGGCCAATGCGGATCAGATGATCTCCCAGCCGGACGTGACCGCCCACTACATTGCCAAAGCGGGCGTGCTCATCCTGACACGCACGTTGGCCAAATTGCTGGCGCCCTACGGCATTACCGTCAACGCCATCTCTCCCGGCTTCATCGACTCCGGGAGCGCGCCGGCGGCGGAATTGGCCGCCGTGACCAAACGCATCCCTGCCGGCTATATCGGAACCGTCGAGGATACCGTCGCAGCCGTGCGTTATCTCCTCAGCGACGAGGCCCGTTACGTCAACGGCGCGAATATTCAGATTAGCGGGGGATGGGGAATATAGTGGATAGAACGACATCCAGGTTAGTTCCTTGCTCACTGAGCGCGCACTCGGAATGATCATATTTTGAAGTGAAGGGCTGTGCTCGCTCAACATGCGCAATGGAACCAACCTGGATGCCGTTCTCGAGTGCGGAAGGAGAGTGGCGGTGCTCGGTGCATGCGCGCAGTTGAGGTCACTGGATTCACCCCGCTGGAGAAGGTAAGGACAAGACAAGAGGGTTGCAAGATCTGGAGGATTATCCATGAAACGCGAGCAAGAGCGCGAGGTTCATCGGCGATTCGTTCAGGCGCTGCAGCACAAACCGCTCACCTGCGCCAAGACCGGCTGCGGGGGACAGATGGACGTCGTCGATCTCACGCCCCATCTCGCCCGGATCAAAACCTACGAAGCCGAATGCAAACGATGTCATACAAAGGAACAGATTACCGGCAAAGAGCAGACGACCCCACCGTGGGACCTCGCCTCGATCACGATGATGGCCGAGGTCCACCTCCTCCATGACCAGCCGACATGCCCATATGACAATACGCCCATCACCTTTACGTCCATGCCCAACCCTCGCCGCAAAGCCCGCTACCGCCTGTCTTGTTTCTACTGCGGCCGCCACACAGAAATGAACTGGCCGCCGCCAGAGGCAAAACGATGAGGAGAATAGTTGGCTAGATGGCGAGAGATCTCCTCACGAATTCGGCAAGCCGTTTGAAATAGGCCCCCCCCTCCCACCTGATACGTATCGTTATGATCGGCGCCTTGAATCACGTACCATTCTTTTGGTTGAGCCCCGCTGCCTCAAAGACCTGACGCCCTAATTCGAGCGGGACGATATCGTCCCTGTCCCCATGGATGATCAGCTTGGGAAGCGTCAAGCGTGGGAGGCGATCGATCAGCCGGAACTCCGCCCCGATCAGCCAGTGTACGGGCAACCCTCCATAATGAAACTTAGCAACCGCCTCCACCGAGGGAAACGAGGATTCCAGAATCAATGCCGAAGCCGGCCTCTGTGCTGCAAGTTCTCCGGCCACGGAGGCGCCGAGCGATCGACCGAACAGCACCAAGCGCTCGGCACGGATGGACCTGACCCTCGTCAGATAATCATAGGCTCCGACCGCGTCGTGATAGAGGCCCTGCTCGCTCGGTCGGAGGCTCTGGCTTCTCCCATAGCCCCGGTAATCGAACAGGAACACCGAGAGTCCCCTCTGATAGAGAAACTTCAGATTGTCGAGACGGTGGACGATATTGCCCGCGTTCCCATGGCACCAGAGGATGATCGGACGATCCGCTTGTGTCTTTACGTACCAGCCGAACAGCCGTGCGCCATCGGCAGCCTGAAACCACACATCTTCAAGTGGCAACCCACTGAGCCGCGCCCAGTCGCGATCCTGCCAAGGCTCGGGGTGATAGACGAACAGCGGAACGCACTGTTCTATCGTTTCCCAATAGTAGGCCATCAGTTTCTTCACATCCTGATTGCCCGTCCCGGCAGCAAACACGGCCCCCAGCACCGACTTAATATAAAACCGCGACAGCCGAAACAAGAGTGCCGATCGCGGGCGTGAAATCTCAAGCAGGAGGACGATCCCGCGTGGTTTCAGGACACGGCGATACTCGGCGAAGACAGCCCTTATGTCTGGAACATGGCGGAGCGCATAGCCCATACTCACAAAATCGAAGTGCTCGTCGGGGAACGGCAGGCGCTCCCCCACCCCGCGCACCAGGTTTCGGCAAGGCCCCTTCTGCGCCTCACGCAGCATGCCGATACTGGGATCGAGCCCGATCACCGAACCGGAAGGCCCGACGAGATCAAGGGCGCACTGTGCCACCAGCCCGGGCCCGCATGCCACATCGAGCACGGTCATGCCAGGCATGAGCCCCGCATCAAGCAGCGCTTTCCTGCGATACCACAGTCCGGACCCGAAGCCGGTGGCTTTTTCGATATTGCGATATTGATAGGCCGTCCGGTTGAAGAGTCCGTTGAGGAATTCCTGCCTGGCCTCCGTTTCGTCATAATACCGGCGCAAGGGCGGATGGGGAGCGACCGGCCGGTCGGCGGGACTCGTGATCTCTTGAACGATCGGTTCTGCAGATTGGCTCATCAGCACATCCCCTGACCCGCACGTTCACACTTGTAGCAGGACCCTCTCTCACGGGCAAGAGGAAGGGCACTGGTGGGATTTCCGATCCTCCCCGTTAGAAGAATGCTTGGAGAGAGAAGACCACGTCATTGTCCCGGTCGCGATGATTGTAATCCACCCGCACCGCCCAGTTCCTGGCGAGCGTATAACGCGAACCGGCATACCACCGGATGTCGTCAGACTTGTCTCCGAGCGGATAGCGAAGATACGACCCCGAAACCATGAGCTTCCACCGATCAGTCACATCCGCCAGCATACCGACCGTGGCACCGCCGCCGATGCGATGCCGCTCTTCATAGGCTCTACTGACATTCGCTTCGGCATCGGCGAACGCGAAGTAGACCTCTCGCTTGAACAGCTGCGATTCCACCGCCGCCCCGATCCCGCCGCCGGCCACCCCGTTGCTGCAGAGTTGGCAGTCCCGGTGGCGAATCGTCTGCATCCCCAGATTGACCTTCCACGAGGGCGCGCGGAACAGATCGTCCATCGGTGAGAGCGACAGAATATTGAGCAACGTCGCCCGTTCGACCCTGGTCTGTTCGGCCCGGTTGTAATGCCGGACGGCCAGCCCGAACATCTCGATCTGTGCGTCAGGTGTGTACCCCTCCTCAGGATCCAGGAGGTCGTGGTACACGGCGCGGAAGGAGGCTTCTTCGAACGTATCGTGATTGCGCCAGCCGCCGCCGAGAGTCGCGCGGGAGGTCCGGTGCCCTGCGTCCGGCTGCTTGGTATAGGGAAGGATTTCGACCTCTTCGGAGGGGACCAACAGCTTGCTCCGCTCCGTCAGCACCTGTCGGTTCCGATCCTTGTAGACCGTCACCTCCGGATCGTCGCTCTCGCCTTTGTATCGAAGGTAGTCCGAGACGACATCCAGCACCAATGCACGTCTCTGAAGCGGTAGCGTGGCAAAGGAGGCATCCCCGATGATGTCCGGAGCGTTCAGGATGTGCCTCGACAGGGTCCGTTCATCGGCGGTCAGAAGCGTCCGTTTTCGCTTGATCATTGTGCTGCGGGAAGGCCGGTAGGTTGCGGCACCCACCAGACCGGGGTAGTCCATGATGACCCGGACCGTCTCGGCCGGAATGGTCCAGAGATGGAACCGGTCCCTCAGATGTAACTGCGGATCGGCATATTCCAGAAGAGACAGGATGTGATACGAACAATTTTCTTTGAAAAAGAAATAGTCGAAATAGGCATTCCCCATCTCCCACGCATGCATGAGCAAGCGATCGACCTGGGAGGCCGTGAGATTCAGCTGATATTCCCACATGTCGCGATTCTCGATATCGCGATAGGCCTGGACTTTGAGGTAATAGGGAGGCGTAGAAAAGAAACCCTTGTACCCCCCGAAGAGGCCCTGGTAGGCGTACTCAATACCGGCATTGGGCGGCACATCTGCGGCATAATCGATCGTGTAGGCCAGGACCCTCGTCTGTTCGGTATGCCCCTTCTGATCAATCCGCAGGAACGTATGGCCGAACATGGAGGCCGGATTGTTCATGAAGGCCGCCGGGAAGATCAGACTGACTCCCTGGGGATTCAACTCGGCCCGCCAGCGCTCAAATCGATCACATGACAGGGGCGCGAGCCGGTCGCGGTCGAACCGCAGGCGCTCCTTCAGCCAGTAATACCGGGCAATGAAGGCGCACTGGGCCGGCTGTTCGGAGCGTCCTACCGGATCGGCGGAAAAGAACTGCGCGATCGTCGCGTCGAGTTCTGCCTGGGGATCATGCTTGCCGCGGGGCGACAGAAAGAATCCTTCGTCATCTTCCTCGCTGGTGACTCCACCAAAAAGGTTGGCTCCATAGTGCAATAATAAGTACCATTCCCGCTCGTCCGCTAAGCGCGTCAGCCGGGCCTGTTCAATGAGCTCCTGTTGATATTCCCGGGAAACTGCTTCTGCAAGGCTCTGGCTTGGGATACCGATGAAGACGATGATGGCGAGCAGGATCTGGATCACTGCTTACGAGGGGCCAACAGGGGCTTCCACCATAAGGTGGAAGCCCCTTGTGAGAAACGCTACTTGTTAAGCGCAACCTTAGTCAACGAAGGATCGGCGGCAATCGCGTCGTTCATGGCCTTGACCATCGCGGCCGGAGAAAGATCGCTCGCACCAGCCAGCGTGGTATAGCGTGCCTGGGCCATCGAGAAAAACGCCGGATGCTGCTGATCGGGAACCCCCAAAAGCGTCGCCAGCGACGCTAGGTGCTCGCCTCGCCCTTGCGCCATTTCCTGCCCCAGCGCATCGGCATTCAACTCAGCGAACATCACAGCCTTCTGCTCAGCCCACCACTTGCCGTCGTCCGTGCAGCCTGAGGTTCCGGTGGTGATCCCGAAGGTCTGCGTGCCGAACGACCCATTGGTGGTTGCGATCAGGAGCTGCGCGCCCTTGGTTTTGGAATTTGGATAGTTCTGCCACGCGACCTTGCCCAATCCACAGCCCGGTCCCGTATCCGGCGTGCCAGCCGCCAGGGCAAGACCACCCTGCATTGCAAATGCAGCCACTATTGCAAACAGTCCCAGCTTCTTCATGCACGTTCCTCCTTTGTATTGATGATAGGCACCAGGGCACAAAAGATCTTCGACGATTATAGACGAATCGCGGTCAAGCGCCACAAGTTTTTCCTCTCCAGTTTCTGATTAGTCGGCCGCTGACATTCACCTGCCATAACAGAAGATCGAGCACAACATGTCCCTACGGATCAACGACCGGCTGACTCCCGATCGAGCCTCGAACCTTGGCCCAGTCGAAGGTAAAGGGCTCAGGGGTTTGTTTCGGCATGGCGGCCAGCTCGGCCTTCAACCGCTCGGCTCGCGCGCTACTCATTGGATGGGTTGAGAGCCACTCCGACCGTCCTTCGTCTTTTTCCGACAGCCGTTCAAAGAAGGTGATCATGCCGGACGGGTCGATCCTCGCCCGATAAAGCAGCTGCAGCCCGGTCAAATCGGCTTCCGTCTCCTGTTCCCGGCCGAACTTCAGGGTCAGCAACTCGACACCGATCTGTTTCATAAGCCCGAAGAGACCCTGTTGGTCTCCCACGATAATCGCGACGACGGCAATCAGGCCAAGCTGTTTCACGATACGTTCGAGCCCATGCCGCTGCAAGACGTGGTTCAGCTCGTGGCCCATGACGCCCGCCACCTCTTCACCGCTTTCCGCTTTTTTCATCAATCCCGTGAAGACAATAATAAAGCCGCCGGGGAGGGCGAAGGCGTTGACGACGTCGCTCTTCACGACCGTTACCTTGAACTTGTAGGGGTTGTCGGGAATCTGCTCGATGAGGCGATCGGTCATTTCTTCGACGGCCGACACCGCGATGCCTTCTTTCATAATCTCTTGATGGGCAAGGAAATCGCCATACGCTGACTCGCCCAGTTTCTGCTCCCACTCCACCGGGATCCGATCGACGGCAATTCCTACCAAGAGGTCTGAGCCAAACCACAGTCCCAGCACCACGACAAGGACGACCCCCCCGACGATGCTCCATACCGTTCGGTGCCCGTGGCGCACCCGGCGGACCCGTTCCGCGGCCCGTTCAAGCTCGGCGTTCAGCTGATCCGGCGCCGCTTGGCGAAACGCACGGATCACGTCGGCATTGTTGAGATAGAGCGTGCGCTCCCCCTTGGGCCCCACCCATTTCACGACGAGCTGGTCATGGTCCAGGCCGCCTGCCGAGACTGTCAGGCTTGAGAATGTCACCGACTCCAACAATCTCTCACCGGTCTCGGAAGGAAAGGTCACCCTGATGCCGTGGCCCTCGACCTGGACCAGGCAAGGTGCGCCGCTCGCAGGAAACTCGTCGCCGAAACAGAGGGCATTGGGCTCAAACGACATGGGGATTCGTTAACCGTCAATCGTCATTCGCAGGAAGAGGATCGGCCTTCTGTCGTGTTTATCTGATCATCACGCGTGACTCTTGACGGTTGGCGAATGACGCGCCTCATCACTCGGAGACGGGGATGAATTGCCGTATCCATGCGCCAAAGCTGCCGGGATTGCGGCTCTGGATATAGACCACGCCTGGACCGCGGAACCGGCAGACAAATCCTTCGCCGGAGGTGAAACTCGCCACCCACCCGGATGCGGCTTTCTCGATGTTGTAAGAGGTCGTCACAGACCAGGCCACAAGGTGGCTGTTGTCGACGATGTATTCCTGGTCCGGCTTCAACTCGATTTTGTGAATCGCCCCAAAGCTGTTCAGAATCAGCGTACCCTTGCCTCCGATCTTCAAAATAAAGAACCCCTCTCCGCCCATCAGCCCACGGCTCAAACTCTGCATCCTGCTCTCAATGTTGATCGTGTAGGCGCCGGCGAGAAAGCCATCTTTCTGGACCATGTATTCGTTTACGCCATCGAGCTCCAGAACGACGATCTCCCCCGGAACTGTCGGCGCCAGCAACACTTCGCCGGGCCCCCGGCTTGCCCGCAAGGTCTGGAAGAAAAATTTCTCTCCCGTGAGCAACTTGCGGGAGAGCGCCCCGAGAAATCCGCCTTCCATCTTGCTTTCGATATCGATCGTGGGAGAAGACGCGACCATCGCGCCGGATTCGGCCTTGAGGTGCTCTCCCGCCGCGAGTTCGACCCGCACCATCGGAAACGCTCCGGGATACAAAATCTCACTCCTCATTCAGACTCTCCTTCCTCATCTTTTGGCGGGGCGGTGTGCGAGGACGG
>Ga0233424_10001499_pt1 | contig 19866 bp, 24 predicted proteins | sample Watercolumn_Towu_FD_181011 | JGI IMG/M metagenome (GOLD analysis project Ga0233424, IMG submission 181011) | Freshwater microbial communities from Lake Towuti, South Sulawesi, Indonesia - Watercolumn_Towuti2014_125_MG | ecosystem: Environmental > Aquatic > Freshwater > Lake | place: Indonesia...
AGGCGCTGTGGGCGGCGGACTACCGACGTATCGCGGCGCAACGATCACACTTCGGGGACTTCGACCCATTCGGTGACTTCGACTTGCTGTTCGGTGCGGCGCGCCTCCACCTGCGCATTCGCGACGTGCCCGTGCACTACAAGGAACGTGTCTATGGCTCGACGAACATCTCGCGGTTCCGGCACGGTGCTCTGCTCCTGCGCATGACGTTGGTGGCGGCGCGCAAGCTTCGCTTCGTCTGACGTTCCAATAGCCTGAGGGCGTGCGTTCGACCCCGCAACCGCCGAAAGTCCTGCCGGCGGCGAACGACTTGTGTTGGTGCGGCAGCGGCCGCAAGTACAAGCGGTGCCACAAGCCGCTCGAGGGTCGCGTGCTGAAAGGCATCGTGAGCCCGATGCGCGGCGTTCCCGACCACATCGCCAAGCCCCCGTACGCGGCGACGGGACAGGTGCGGCGGCGCCCCGAGCCCGCTGTCAAGTCGCCCGACGTCATCGCACGGATGCGGCGTGCCGGCGCGGCGGCGGCCGAGGTGTTGCGGCTCGCCGGCGAGATGGTGAAACCGGGCGTCACCACCGACGAGATCGACGTATACGTTCACGACCTGTGCATCGCGCGCGGCGCCTACCCGAGCCCGCTGAACTACCAGAACTTTCCCAAGAGTGTCTGCACGAGCGTCAACGAAGTGATCTGCCACGGCATCCCCGATTCGCGCGAGTTGCAGGACGGCGACATCGTCAACCTCGACGTCACCTGCTACCTCGAGGGGGTGCACGGCGACACGAACGCGACGTTCGCCGTCGGCACGATCAGCGATGAAGATCGCAATCTCATCGCCGTCACCGAAGAGTGCATGTGGCTCGGCATCCACACGGTGCGCCCGAATGCGCCGCTCTCCGACATCGGTCGGGCGATCGAGACGCACGCGAAACAGCACAAGATGGGCGTGGTGCGTTCGTTCATCGGCCACGGCATCGGAGAACAGTTCCACACCGACGTGCAGATCCTCCACTACTACGAGCCGCGCAACAATCTGTTGATGCGCCCCGGCATGACGTTCACCATCGAGCCGATGATCACCCTCGGCTCGGACAAGCACCGCATGTGGGACGACGACTGGACGGCGGTCACCATCGACGGCAAGCGCACCGCACAGTTCGAGCACACCGTGCTCGTGACCGAAGACGGAGTCGAGGTGCTCACCGCGCCCGGCGCGGTGTCGCCGCGATCACCTTTCGCCAGGTAGCCGACGACGGCTAGGGTTCGCCTAGAGCCATCCAGCGAACGGAGTCGCCATGCCTTTTGCCCAGGTGAACGGACAGAAGATCTTCTACCGCGACAGCGGCGGACGAGGACCCGCGGTGGTGCTCGCGCACGGTTTCCTGATGGACTCCTCGATGTTCGATGCACAGGTCGCGGCGTTGTCGGACAAGTTCCGCGTGGTGACCTGGGACGAACGCGGCTTCGGCCAGACCGAGTACGACGGCAAGCCGTTCACCTACTGGGACTCGGCGCGCGACTGCCTCGCGCTCATGACGCACCTCGGCATCGACTCGGCGGTCGTCGGCGGCATGTCGCAGGGCGGCTTTCTCTCGCTGCGCGCCGCGCTCACCGCACCCGAACGCGTGCGCGCACTCGTGCTCATCGACACCGCGGCAGACAACGACGGCCCGGAGATTCTCGCCGGCTACCGCCAGATGGTCGACACGTGGGTCACGCACGGCCCGGTCGACGACTTGGTGAACATCATCGCCAACATCATCATCGCCGACCCGCAAGAGAATCCGAAGTGGATCGCGAAGTGGAAGGCACGCCCGAAGGAACTGATGGTGCACCCATCTGGCTGCCTGCTCGATCGCGACGACATCTCGGCGCGACTTGGCGAGATCACCTGCCCGGCGATCATCATCCACGGCACCAACGACACTGCGATTAGCGCCGAGCGCGCGGAGGCGCTGAAAAACGGCCTGCGCAACTCGGAGGCAATCGTGTGGGTGCAGGGTGCCGCGCACGCCGCAAACCTGACGCACCCGCAGGCGGTGAACCCGCCGCTGCGCGCGTTCTTGGAGCGGGTGGCATAGCGTTCAACACGCGTGATTGACGACGGCGACACACCTCGCTTCCAGCGGTTCCAACGAGACGAATGGGCGGCGCTGCGCGCGCAGACTCCGCTGATGATCCGCGAAAAAGACCTCGAAGCACTGCGCGGCATCAACGAGCGCATCGACCTCGACGAAGTGGCCGCGGTCTACCTGCCGCTCACGCGCCTGCTCAACCTCTACGTGTCGGCCACGCAGAACCTCCACCGAGTTTCGGCCACCTTCCTCGGCACGATCGCACCGAAACTCCCGTACGTGATCGGCATCGCCGGCAGCGTGGCGGTCGGCAAGAGCACCCTCGCACGGCTCCTGCAGTCGCTGCTCTCGCGATGGCCCGAGCACCCGCGCGTCGAACTGGTGACGACCGACGGGTTCTTGCACCCCAACGCCGAACTGGCGCGGCGCGGCCTGATGGACCGCAAGGGTTTCCCCGAGAGTTACGACACTCGCCGACTGCTCGAGTTCTTGCGCGCCGTGAAGAGCGGTGAACCCGACGTGGAAGCGCCCGTCTACAGCCACGTGATCTACGACGTGCTACCCGACCGCTGCGAGACGGTGCACCAGCCCGACATCCTCATCCTGGAGGGTCTGAACGTGCTGCAGGTCGACTCCCGCGCCGGCGAGTTCGTGAGCGACTACTTCGACTTCTCCATCTATCTCGACGCGCAAGAGTCGCTCATCGAGTCGTGGTTCATCCAGCGGTTTCACACGCTGCGGCGCACCGTGTTCCAGGATCCGCAGAGCTTCTTCCGGCACTTCGCGGATCTGAGCGACGACCAGGCGACCGCCCTCGCCCACCAAATCTGGGAGTCGATCAACGGCCGCAACCTGCGCGAGAACATCGCCCCGACCAAGGGCCGGGCATCGCTCGTCATCGAGAAGGGTGCCGACCACCGCGTGACCGACGTGTTCTTGCGCAAGTTGTAGCGACGCGCCGTCAGCGGTGCAGTGAATTGAGATAGTTGTAGACCGTGATGCGCGAGACGCCCATCGCGTCGGCGACGTCTTCCACGGCGCGCCGCAGGATGAACGCCCCTCGCTCGTCGAGCAGGCGAATTGCGCGCTGTTTCTCTGCGCGCGACAGCATCGCGAGCTTGCCGCCGAGTTCGCGCTCCACCGATTCGATGAGGCGATCCATCGCGCCGTGCAAAGCGGGCAAGCGGACGCCGCCGACCACCTTGCCTTCCCACACGAGCGGCACGTCGGCTTTCGCCATCTCGCCGGGGGCGACGATCGTGGCACCGAGTGCCTGCAGCAACGGCTGCACCGTGTCGAGCAACGGGTGTCGCAGCGTCATGGCGACGGGTCGCGCGCGACGCTGACGCTGACGATTGTCGCGCCGTTTTCGTAAGCAGCGCGCATCAACTCGGCGACCACTTCGGGCATCGACGCGACCTCAACCTCGAACGACGAACCGAACGGACCGAAGTCGACCGTGAGTCCGCGCGCCTCGACTGCGGCCACCGCTTGGGTCACGTGCGGGCCCGGTTTGCCTTCGACGAACGGTTCGACGGTGAACTCCACGACGACGATCGACATCTGCCGACCAATCGTAGACGGCGTGCTCACGCCTGCCTCCCTCTGCGCGAGGGCGACCTACGATGAAGAGATGACGACCGACACCCAGACGCTCGCGGCGCGCGACACGCACGGCACGGCGCGCAACCTGCACTCGCAAGTGGACGATCTCTACGACGGGGCGGTCGCCCTGCGGCGGCGCTTGCACGAGTGGCCCGAGGTGGGCAACCACCTGCCGAACACGCGCGAGGCGGTGCTCGAGTCGCTGGAGAGCCTGCCGCTCGACATCACGCTGCATGAGTCAACGAGCGGCATTGCAGCGCTCCTGACCGGCGGCAAGCCGGGCCCGACGGTGATGCTGCGCGGCGACATGGACGCGCTGCCGATGCCCGAGGACACCGGGCTCGACTTCGCGTCGCGCACCCAGAACATGATGCACGCCTGCGGCCACGACACGCACACTTCGATGCTCGCCACCACGGCCCGCCTGCTCGCCGCGCGACGCGACGAGCTGCCTGGCCGCGTGCTCTTCATGTTCCAACCCGGCGAAGAAGGCCACCACGGCGCGAAGTTCATGCTCGAAGAGGGACTGCTCGACGTGCCGCCGCTCGCCGACGGCACGCCGTCGCCGGTCTCGAGCGCGTACGCGCTGCACATCACGACCGCGATCCCGGCCGGTTGGGTGACCGCCAAGGGTGGTCCGATCATGGCGTCGTCCGACACCTTCGACATCGTCGTCACCGGCAAGGGAGGCCATGCGTCCGAGCCGTTCCGCACGCTCGACCCGGTGCCGGTGGCCTGCGAAATCGTGCAGGCGCTGCAGATGATGATCACGCGGCGCATCGCCGTGTTCGACCCGGCGGTCGTGACCGTCACGCAGATCCACACCGGCACCACGTCGAATGTGATCCCCGAGACGGCGCACATCAACGGCACCATCCGCGCGGTGAGTGAATCGACGCGCAAGCGAGTGCACGACGGCCTGCGGCGCGTGGCTGAGGGCATCGCCGCAACGCACGAGATGTCGGTGCAGGTGGAGGTACGCATCGGGTATCCCGTCACGGTGAACGATGCGCCGAGCGCCGACTTCGGGTTGCAAGTCGCCGATGCGCTGGTCGGCGCCGACAAGGCGGTGCGGTTGCCGAGCCCGGTGATGGGTGCGGAAGATTTCTCTTACGTGCTCGAGAAGCTGCCGGGGGCGATGATCTTCCTCGGCGGTACACCCGACGGTGTGAACCCGGCGACTGCTGCGCCGAACCACTCCAACCGCGTGGTGTTCGACGAGTCGGCAATGAAGACGGGCATCGCGTTGTACGCGTCGCTCGCCCTGCGCGCGCTCGGCGTTCGTCTCGACTGACGAACAGATGACGCGCCCGCTCGACGGCATCCGCGTGCTCGACTTCACGCGGGTGCTCGCCGGCCCGCACGCCACACGGATGCTCTGCGACCTCGGCGCGCAGGTGATCAAGGTGGAGCCGCCCGTCGGCGACCTGACGCGCTTCGGTCAACCGCGACTCAACTCGCTCGCCACGTACTTCATCCAGCAGAACGTCGGCAAGTTGAACGTCTCGCTCAACCTCGACGATGAACGCGCCGTCGACATCGCGCGACGGCTCGCCGACAAGTGCGACGTCGTGGTCGAGAACTTCCGGCCCGGCGTGATGCAGCGACTCGGGCTCGGCTACGCCGAGTTGTCGGCGCGCAATCCCCGCCTCATCTATGCGTCAATCAGCGGATACGGCGCCACGGGCCCGTGGGTCGACCGTCGTGCCTATGCGCCGGTCGTGAACGCCGAGGCGGGCATCACCATGCACCAAGGCGACGTGCGCGGCGGCGCGTACGCCAACGATCCGTTCAGTCACGGCGACATGTACACCGGAATCGAGACCGCGGCTGCCATCCTGGCGGCGCTGTTGCAGCGCGAGCGCACCGGTCGAGGGCAGTTCATTGACGTTTCGATGGCCGAGACCCTGCTGTACGTGAACGAGCACGCGCACGACCAGTTGTGGGACGGTGAGGTGTCTGCCGACTGGATCCGGTCGTTCCAGCCTGCCGACTATCCGGTGCTCACCGTTCGCGACGGCTCGATCGTCGTGGTGAGCGGACACCCGGCGTCGAGAACGAATTTCACTTCGTTCTGCGCCGCGATGGGTCGCAGCGACCTGCACGACGACCCGCGATTCGTGGACGTCGCGTCGCGCTTGGCGAACCTCGGCGACTTCCACGCCATCTTGCAAGAGTGGGCGTCGACGATTGCTGATGCCGACGCCATCGAGCAGGTGCTCGCCGAGCACGGGTTGGCGACCGGGCGATTGCGCAGCGTGGCCGAGCTGGCCGACACCGACTGGGCGCGCGAGCGCGGGGCGATTGCCGAGGTGTCCGACCGCGGCGGCGGCACCGTGCGCGTCCCGCAGAGCCCGTGGAAGTTCAGCGACGCCGACGTGCGCGTGCGCGGCGAGCCCAAGTATCGCGGCGAGGACAACGCCGAGGTGTTGCGCGACGTGCTCGGTCTCGACGAATCCACCATCGAAGCTCTCGCTCGCGACGGCGTGACGAGCAGCCACTTGCCCACGCGATAGCGCAGCGCGGCACAGTTCAGCGGCCGCTGTGGCCGAATCCCCCGCCGCGGTCGTTGTCGTCGAGCGACTCGACCACCGACCACTCGACGCCGGCGACGGCCTGCACGATCAACTGCGCGATGCGGTCACCGCGGCGCACCTGGTAGTCGCTCGTTGCGTCGTGGTTGATCATGATCACCTGCAACTCGCCGCGATACGCCGAGTCGATGATGCCCGGAGTGTTGACGAGCGAGACACCGTGCTTCAATGCCAACCCGCTGCGCGGCACCACGATGCCCATGTAGCCGCGCGGAATCGCGACGGCGACGCCCGTCGGCACCAGCGCTCGGCCGCCGTTGGCAGCGAGCAAGGCGTCGGCCCGTGCGTGAAGATCGAGGCCGGCATCGTCGGGATGCGCGCGCACCGGCAGCGGCAAGTCGGCGTCGAGACGGACAATCGGAACCACGAGCGGAGCCTGCGCGCTTGGCACGCACCGACGCTACGACCTCGCCGTAGTGTTGGAAGGTGCTCGTCTGGATGGATTTGGAGATGACCGGGCTCGACCCGCAGGTCGATGTAATCGTCGAGATCGCATCGCTCATCACCGACGACGAGCTCAACGTGGTCGCCGAGGGGCCCGACCTCGTCGTTCACCAGCCGGAGTCCGTGCTCGAAACGATGGAGCCGGTCGTGAAGACGATGCACACCGAATCGGGCTTGCTCGACGCAGTCCGCCAATCCCGCACCACGCTCGCCGAGGCGGGGGCCGCGACGCTCGCGTTCATCAAGCAACACGTTCCCGACGCGCGCAGCACGCCGTTGTGCGGCAATTCGATCGGTACCGACCGACGGTTTCTCGCCAAGTACTTGCCCGACATCGAGAACTACCTGCATTACCGCAGCGTCGACGTCTCCAGCGTGAAAGAACTGGCGAAGCGGTGGTACCCGGCTGCCGGCGTGTCGCGCCCGCCGAAGACCGGCACCCATCGTGCGCTCAACGACATCCGCGAGAGCGTGAAAGAACTGAAGTTCTACCGTGAGTCGTTCTTCGTGCCGTCACCGCGTCGGGATGCGACGGCCGCGCCAGCCGACGCTGCCAACTAGCGCGGCACGCGACAGACTCCGCACAGCCACCGCAACGAAGACGAAGGCGTGCAGCGGGAACAATGCCGCGCTGACCGCGCCGAAGTTGCCGACGCGTCGCGACACGACCGCCACCTGCACGGCCGACGCCGCATAGCACCACACCGAAGTGACGGTTCCACCGCACAATGAAACGATCCAGGCAATGATGAAGAGCGCCGACCACCGCGGCACCGATGCGGCGCCGATCGCGGTGTTCTTCGTCCAGCCTTCGAGCATCTGGCGGGCACCGTGCGGATACATGCGGTACTCCACCTCTCCGGCGCGCCCGAGCATCGCGACCGCCGCCGGCATCGCGCGGGCGAGCGCCAAGTCTTCGACCACCGCCCCGCGCACCGACTCGTGGGAGTGCCCGCCGATCTTCATGTACTCGCTGCGGCGCACGGCGAGGAACGGTCCGTAGGCAACGCGTCGGGGTTCGTGCGGGGAGCCGAGGCTGGCGACCATCGACGACACGGTGTTGAACAGCATGCTGAGTCGCTCGACGACTCGCCCCGTGCGATGGAACGGCATGACGCTCACCACGGCACCGGGATGCGCGCACAAACATTCCACGAGGCGGTCGACTGCGCGGGCCCCGAGCCGCACGTCAGCGTCGATGAAGACGACGACTTCGTGCGCACCAGCCTGCGCACCCAGCCAGCAGGCGTGCGACTTGCCGGCCCAACCGTCGGGCAGCGAGCTGGCGCGAACGAGCTCGGCTCCGTGATCGACCGCCACGCGGGCGGTGGCATCGCTTGAATCGTCGTCGACGACGACTATTTGATCGGCGTCGCGCAGCACAGCCCGCAGATTCGGGAGCAACTCGGCCAAGTTCGTCGCTTCGTTGCGGCACGGGATGACCACGCTGACCGCGGTGCGCTCACTGCGACGCTCGCTGACGGGCGCTTCGTCGTCGGAGGGCGGCAACGTCCTGGCGCGCAGGAAACCCACCCATCCGGCACACCACCCCACGAGGAAGAGTGCGGCACTCACCGGGCCGGGTGCCGACCACCACCCGCGCACGGCTCAGTCGCTCGTCACTTGGGCCAGCGCCGCCGTTTCGCCCGCATCGCGCATGCGCAGCACGAGTCGATCCGACAGTTCGTACACCGACACGCGCAGCGCCGCCCCCGGGTCGACGCTGCGATGGTGCTCCACGACGGCGTACAACGGTGCGCGTCGCTCGCGGCGGGCTCCGAGACATTCCTCGACGGGTTCCCAATACACCGCGTTGTTCAGGTGACCGACCGCGTCGAAGTCGCTGAACCGCAGCGGCTGCTCGAACATCGCCGACTCGACATCGGGCAACCCGCGACCGACCGTGAGGCGTGCCGACACCCTGCGGCCGTTCGCCGCTTCGCCAATCAGCGCGCGGAATCGTTCGGTGAGCGAGAGCGGCTTCATGGTCTGCAGGTCGACGCGCACCCACACCGCGGCTGCCTCGACGGCGACCACACCGGGCGCATCTACCGACTCGATGATAATCCGCGTGCGGCGTTCTGCCCAGTGCGAGCCGACCCCGCCGCACCACGTGGTGAGATGCAGACGGTCGAGATACTTCGGAAACTGGCTCACCCACATCTCGGTGCGTCGCACGACCCAACCGTGCGGGTCGTCGTAGTCGCCGTCGAGCGCGTCATCGGTGGCGATGTCCTGCAAGTATCTCGCTGTCGCGTCGAGGCGCAGTCGGCCTCTCGGTGTCACGTCACCGAGCCGCACGCGTCGGTGCGCGTCGAACGTGCGTCCGTTCGTCGGGAACGGTGCCGGCTGTGGCACGTGTTGCAGGTGCGACACGGCGACGACGCTACCCAACGCGAACCGCATCGGTAGTCTTACCGTCGTGCGTGTTCGACGCTCGCTCTTCTCGGCGTCACTCGTCGCGGCACTCCTCGTCGCAGTCGTCGTCGGTTGGTGGTGGTCTCGCGACGACGACACGTACGTGCTCGACGAAACGATGGGCAGCCTCGCCCTCAACAAAGTGTCGGAAGGCGAGATGTTCGCGGAAGTCGACGTGGAAGACGGCGATGGCAACGTCGTGTCGACTGAGGTGCTCGTCGGGTCGCCGCTCATCGTGAACTTCTGGTTCTCCACGTGCGAATCGTGCCGTCGGGAGTTCCCCGTGCTCGTCGACGCCGACGAGCGCTACCCCGACCTGCGCGTTGTCGGCATCAACTTGAGTGATTCGAGCGAGACAGCCGCGGCATTCACCGCCCGGTTCGGGGCAACATTCGAGACTTACTTCGACCGCGACGGTCGCCTGACGAGTGCGATGGGTATCGCCACTGCGCCGGTCACGCTGCTCGTCGACGCAGGTGGTGTGGTGCGCCGCCAACTGACCGGAGAGATCACCGCCGAGTCGCTGGCGGCCGCGATTGCGGAGGCATTCCCCTCGTGAACGCCTTCATCGAGGGAAGTTTCGCCTACTCGTTGCTCCTCGGCATGCTCGCCGCGGTGAATCCTTGCGGATTCGTCCTGCTGCCGACGTACCTCGTCGCGTACCTCGGCGTCGACGACGGTGCCGACACCGCATCCCGGTTGCGACGGTCGTTCGTCGTCGGCACCAGCGTCTCTGCTGGCTTCGTCGCGGTGTTCGTCGTGGTCGGCACGATTTCGCGGGTGTTCGGTGATTTCCTCACGCAGAACGCGCAGTACGCCGCGCTCGTCATCGGCGTCGCACTCATCGCAGCGGGAGTCCGGATGCTGCGCGGCTGGCGCCCGAGGTTGTGGGTGCCTTCTCTCTCGGGCTCGTCCTCAGGCAAAGGCGTAGCGGGAATGTTCGCCTTCGGTGTCGTGTACGCCGTCGCGTCGATCGGCTGCACGATCGGGCTCTTGACCACGGCGATTCTCGGCAGCTTCTCTCGCCACGGTTTCGTCTCGGGTGTGCTGAGCGTCGTGCTCTACGGCGTCGGCATGGGACTCCTCGTCACCGCGCTCACCACGACGCTCGCGTTCGCCAAGGGTGCACTCGCGCGCGGCGGGCGCAGCGTGATGAAGTGGATCGACCGCGTGTCGAGCGTGCTCGTGTTGCTGACCGGCGTCTACCTCTCTTGGTACTGGTACGTGGCGATCACGAAGAGCGACGAGCCCGGGCCGTTCGTCGACACGGTGACGCGGTGGCAGACCGCGGTCGCCGAACGGGTCACCGAGGCCGGGTCACTGGCGCTTCTTGCGATCTTCGTGCTGGTGATCGTCGCTGCCGTCGTCGTAGTGCGGCGCACGCGCACGCCGAGCCCACAGTGAACCTGCGCGACCTGCTCGCTCATCCCGGCGTGGAAGAAGTGCTCGAGGTGCGCGGACGGTTCGGCTTCATGGCGTTCCACGGCGGCTCGCTCGAGGAGCGCACCGACCTCGTCGCCCGCACGGCGGCCGAGCGCGCCGGCGCCTCGTATTACGGCGTGCACCAGCCGCCCGGGTTGCGCCAGCATGTGCCGTCGCACCGCTTCACGGGCGACCAATCGCAGTCGCTCGCAGAGTTCCTCAACCATGTGGATGTGGTGATCACCGTGCACGGCTACGGCCGGCGCGGTCTCTTCACCACGATGCTGCTCGGCGGCGGCAACCGCGACCTCGCGGCGCACGTCGCCCCGCACTTGCGGCGTACCCTGCCTGCGTACCAGGTGGAGGACGACATCGAACAGATTCCAATGGAGTTGCGCGGCCTGCACCCGAAGAATCCCGTGAATGCGCCGCGCAACAGCGGCGTGCAGCTCGAACTTCCCCCGCGCGTGCGCGGCACGAGCCCGCTGTGGTGGGACTGGGAAGGCCCGCATCCCACACCGCACACCGCGGCGTTGATCGACGGGCTGGTGAACGCCGCCACCACGTGGCCGCTCGCGTCGTGACGCCTGGGAGCGTAGCTTCGTGTATCAGGAGGCTTCGTGTGTCTCTAGGCATGAAGCGGGTAGCGGTCGTGGTGGCGCTGGTCGCGTCGACGGTGGTGGGTACGAGCAGCGTCGTGTCGGCGAACAAAGAAGGTGGAGCCTGCAAGAAAGCTGGCACCAAGACCGGCATTCCGGGCGGCACGCTCGTGTGCACGCGCGTGACCTCGGGCAAGAACAAGGGCAAACTCGTGTGGACGCGGATGTCCTCGGGTAGTAGCAGCGGTTCGTCAGGTTCGAGCGGCGCCATAACAACAACGACGACTACGACCACGGTTCCGCGAGTGACGTCCGTGGCCGACATACCAAAGGTGATTCAGAATTGGGGTCTCGCGGTTGCGCTATACGATTCAGCGACTGGCAAGGCGGGAGTGCTCGCAATACGGGGTGTGATACCTCCAAGCTTCGGCAATCCACGGGACGACAGTCTCTACAAGCACATCGTTTCGCTCTACGGTGCGACCATACGAGAAGGTACGCGAGAGCCGCAACCAGTGTGGGTTGCACCCCTGGGGACCCAGGTGATCTCGATGGTCGACGGCACAGTTTGTGAAGTGTCTTCGGTTTGGAGTGGTGATTTCTCAGTTCGAGTTTCTCCCACTGGTATTCCATGCGCAGTCGGTTTGCGATTTGAGCATGAACACGTCATCAGCCCGAGTGTTCGCGTTGGCGATACGGTAAAAGCAGGACAAGCAATTGCGCTTGTGAGCGACTACAACTCGCACTGGCGAAACAAGGGTCTTGGCATTCTTGATATCGGTGTACATTTCGGTAAGTCAGACAATTTGCCTTATAAAGCATGTCCATCACTCGTCTTGTCCCCGAACAAACGCGATGAACTACTGGCGATCATGCGCTCGGTCCAGACAGCGTGGATGGCGGAGCGAAATGACAACAGCCTCTACGACTTGTCCGCACAGAGTCCGATTGGCTGTTTAACGTCCGACGACATTCAAGGGTGAGGCAAGGCCGTCGAAAATTCGGCGACCGTTGAATCGCAACGGCTTCATCGCAACGGCTACGGCGCGAGCCGCTCGATGGTCCAACCCGACGCAGTGCGCGCGTAGCGGAACCGGTCGTGCAGGCGGCTCGGTCGCCCCTGCCAGAACTCCCATTCGAACGGATCGAGCAGCCAACCACCCCAGAACGGCGGACGCGGAATGATGCCGTCGCCGAACCGTGCGCGCGCGTCGGCGAGCCGCGCGTCGAGCACGCCGCGGTCGGCGATCGTCTCTGACTGCGGCGATGCCCAGGCGCCGAGTTGCGATTCGCGCGGTCGCGACGCAAAGTAGTCGTCGCTCTCGCGCGCGCTGAGACGCTCGACCTCGCCGCGCACGCGCACCTGTCGGTGCAAGTCCAGCCATGCGAACGTGCCGGCGACGCTCGGCGCGGCGGCGACTTCCCTGCTCTTCGTGCTGTCGTAGTTGGTGAAGAACGCGATACCGTGCGCATCGGCACCGCGTGCCAACACGACTCGCGCGTTGGCACGACCCAGGTAGTCAACGGACGAGAGCGTGAAGGCGTTCGGTTCGGCCACCCCGGCCGACACGGCGTCGTCGTACCACGCTGCGAATTGTGCGACGGGGTCATCGCGCAAGTCGGCACGGTCGAGCCCGGCAGTCTCGTACTGCACGCGGCGGTCGCGCAGGCTCATCGCGGCGTGATCACCGTGGCACCGCGCATGTACGGGTGCAGCACCGCGGGAATGGTGACGGAACCGTCGGCGTTGCGGAAGTTCTCGAGAATGGCGGCCCACACGCGCGGCACCGCGAGCGCTGATGCATTCAGCGTGTGCGCGAACTCGGTGCCCTTCTTGCCGCTGCGGCGCATTCGGATGTCCCCGCGGCGCGCCTGGTAATCGCTGAACCAGCTGGCCGAGCTGACTTCCAGCCACTGGTCGCAGCCCGGCGCATACACCTCCACGTCGTAACTGCGGTGGTGGGACTGCCCGAGGTCGCCCGTGCAGATCTCGAGCACGCGGTACGGCAGACCGAGCGACGCGATGGTGGCGGTGACGCGCTCGACGAACTCGTCGAGCATCGCCGGAGCCTGCTCGGGTGTGGTGACGGCGAGAATCTCCACCTTGTCGAACTCGTGGCTGCGCAACATGCCGCGCGTGTCGCGCCCGGCCGCGCCGGCTTCGCGCCGGAAGCACGGCGTGAACGCCATGTAGCGCAGCGGCAGTGACTCTTCGTCGAGGATTTCGCCGCTGTGCAGCGACGTGAGCGGCACCTCCGCAGTCGGGATGCACCACAGGTCGTCGCGCTCGATGTTGTACGCCTCGTCGGCGAACTTCGGCAGGTGGCCGGTGACGGTGAGCGTCCGCGTAGTGACGAGCGACGGCGGACGGATCTCTTCGTAGGCGTCGGCGTTGCGGTCGAGCGCGTACTGGCACAACGCACGCGCCATCGCAGCCCCGAGCCCGCGCTGCATGGAGAACATCGCGCCGGAGATCTTGACCGCACGCTCTGAGTCGAGGATGCGGAGGGCATGACCCGTCTCCCAGTGCGGCACGCGCTGATGTTCGGCGAACGCGGCAGGCATCTGCAGCGGACCGCGCACCACCTTGTTGTCGTCACTCCCCGCCCCCGCACTCACCTCGGGGTGCGGCAGGTTCGGGAGGCGCAGCATCAGGTCGCGCAGCACTGCTTCGACCTCCGCGTATTCGTCGTCGAGCCCTTTTTCGCGTTCGCCGAGCACGCGACTCTCCGCCATCAGCGGCTCGGCGTCCTTCTTGTCGCGGCGCAACGCACCGACTTCCTTCGACAGCTCGTTTATGCGCGCACGCGCGGCGTCTCGCTCAATGATGATGTTGCGTAAGCGCACGTCGAGCCGCATCGCGTGATCGAGATGCTCGAGCAAACCAGGTTTCTGCCGTCGCGCGAGGCCGTGGCGCACCTCGTCGGGTTGCGTGCGCAGCAACCGGACATCAATCACAACCATCAAGGTTAGTGCTGTGGAACGAGCACGAATCCGCCCTCTACCGTGTTCGTGATGAGTTTGCGGCACGGTGACACGGCGCTCCAAGTAGATGCGCTGACGATTCGCTACGGCGATTTCGTTGCGGTGAATTCGGTGTCGTTCGTCGCCAAGCACGGCGAGGTCACCGCCGTGCTCGGGCGCAACGGCGCGGGCAAGACCTCGACGCTGGAAGCGTGCGAAGGGCTGCGCCGCGCGGCGAGCGGCACCATCCGCGTGCTCGGTGCCGATGCGACCGACCTGCCGGCGGCGACACAGGCACGCATCGGTGTGATGCTGCAAGACGGCGGCATCGCCCCGGGTGCACGCGTGCGCTCCCTCGTGCACCACTACTGCGTGTTGCACGGCCGCGGTGCTGACACCGACGAGATTCTTCGACGCGTCGGCCTCGCCAATCGGGCCGGGTCGGCATGGCGGAGGTTGTCGGGCGGCGAACGGCAGCGCTTCTCGTTGGCGCTCGCGCTCGCCGCGATGCCCGACCTCGTCTTCCTCGACGAGCCGACGGCGGGCATCGACCTGGACGGCCGCGAAGCGATTCGCGAGATCATCCTCGGCCTCGTGTCGCGCGGGTGCTGCGTGGTGCTCGCCACCCACGAGCTCGACGAAGCCGAGCGCGTCGCCGAACGCGCCATCGTGCTGCGCGCCGGAAAGGTCGTCCTTGACGACACGATCACGAAGATGTGCAGCGGCGGTCAGCGTCTCGAGGACGTCGTGCGCGAGGCGACGCGATGAACACGGCGACGCGATGAGGCTGGTCGTCGCGCAGTGGCGCATGGAACTCGCCACCCTGCTGCGCAACTACGAGCAACTGCTGCTCGTTGTCGTGATTCCCGTCGGCGTGCTGCTCTTCTTCGGCAACGTCGACGTGCTGCCCGAGGGTGTCGGCCTCGCCCGAGTGGTGTCGTCGGTGCTCGCACTCTCCGTGATGTCGACGGCGATGGTGAGCACCGGCATCGCGACGGGGTTCGAACGCAGTTACGGCGTGCTCAAACGTCTCGGCGCGACACCGCTCGGGCGTGGTCGACTCGTGTGGGCGAAGGCTGCCGCCGTCGGCACGGTGGAAATCGTCCAGACCGCGCTGATTGTCGCGGTCGCCATGGCGATGGGATGGTCGGCTGCATCCGCGACATGGTGGCGGGTGCTCGTGGCGATGCTGCTCGGCACCTTTGCGTTCGCCGGAATCGGGCTGGCTCTAGCGGGCAGCTTGCGGGCCGAGGTGAACCTCGCCGCTCAGAACGGCTTGTACTTGGTCTTGCTCGCAGTCGGCGGGGTGATCGTGCCAGCGGACGAATTGCCAGGTGCGATGGGGAACATGGCGCGGTGGCTGCCGTCGGGGGCGCTGAGCGACGTGCTGCACGCGTCACTCGCACCGAGCACATCCGCTGCTTCGAGCGCGTGGACGGTGGTCGCCGCGTGGGCGGCGGTCATGCCGGTCGTCGCGGCACGGCTCTTCCGCTTCGACGACTAAAGGTACAGTCTCTTCAATCGCGTTGGGCGAGGATGCTCAGCGTCTCGCGTGAAGGATGCCGCACGATACCACGGTCAGTGATAAGCGCCGTGACCAACTCAGCAGGTGTCACGTCGAACGCCGGATTGCGTACCCCGACGCCGCGCGGGGCCCACTTTGTACTTCCAAAACCCATGACTTCATCTGGCGAGCGTTCCTCGACGACGATCTCGTCACCACGAGCGGTGGCCATGTCGACGGTCGACCAGGGGCACGCCACATAGAACGGGATGCGGTGGCGTGCCGCCAATACGGCGACCATGTACGTACCGATCTTGTTGGCTACGTCGCCATTCGCGGCAACACGATCGGCACCGACCACAACCAAATCAATCTCACCCTTCGCCATGAGGAACCCCGACATGTTGTCGGTGATGAGCGTCGTCGGAATTCCGTCAGCAATCAGTTCCCAGGCAGTGAGACGGGCACCCTGCAGCAGCGGTCGAGTCTCATCGGCGATCACAGTTATCGAGGGATCGACACTGAACGCGGCGCGGATGACGCCGAGAGCCGTACCGAAGCCGGCCGTCGCCAATGCCCCCGCATTGCAGTGGGTGAGGATACGGGCAGCCCGTGGTACGAGCGCTGCCCCGTGTCGCCCGATTGCTTCATTGCTCTCGACATCACGGCGATGCATCTGAATCGCCTCGCGAAGGAGGGATTCGGCGACGGCATGGGGTCCGGCTGCGGAGTTGGCGCGATGCACTTCGCGCATCCGATTCACTGCCCAGGCGAGGTTGACCGCGGTAGGCCGTGCTTGTGACACCTCGTCGCAGGCTGTAGCTAGCGCGTCATTGAACGCAACTGAATTCGCTTCGCCCGCAAGTTCTTTCGCCGCGAGTGCAACACCGTAGGCAGCAGCCACTCCGATGGCAGGTGCACCGCGTACGACCATCGTCCTTATCGCACGGATAACGTCATGCGAGTCGTTGCAGGCCACGTAGACGACGTGATCGGGCAGCTTCGTCTGATCGAGCAACTCAAGCACGCCGTTGTTCCAGCGCAGAGTGTCAAAACCCATGCTCAGTGCCCGGAGAAACTGATGAGCGCCATCGGCTCGACACCGGCTCGGCGAAGCGCTGAACTCCCGCCTAAGTCCGGGAGATCAACGAGGAATGCGGCTGCATCTACAACGGCTCTTGCATCTCGCAGCAGTTCCACGACAGCGAGCGCAGTGCCCCCTGTGGCCAGCAAGTCGTCGACGACGAGCACACGTTGGCCAGATTCGATGGCATCCGCATGCATCTCGACCCGATCAACTCCGTACTCGAGCGTGTAGTCACGACCGACGGTCGCTGATGGCAGTTTGCCAGGTTTGCGAATGGTGACGAATCCGACACCAAGCGCCACAGCGAGTGGCGCTCCAAGAATGAAGCCGCGAGCTTCGATACCTGCAACCGCATCAAGTCGGTGCGAACCATAGGTCGTGGCAAGGAGCGCGACCGACTCCCGGAATGCCTCCGCATCACGGAACAAACTCGTCACGTCCCGAAAGAGGATTCCGGGCTTCGGGTGATCGGGGATACTGCGGACTCGATCAGAGAGGTTCATCGTGCGACATCTTCTTTCAGGCGACGGTACGAACCGAACTTGCTGATGACTTCGACCATCTGAGCCCGGTTGAGAAGCACCGGCTCACCCACTGCAAGACAGTTCAGGTATTGCTCAGCTAGTGCCTCGACCTCTACGCAGAGATCAAGAGCGTCCGACATCGACTCTCCGATGGTGATCATTCCGTGATTCGCCATCAGACAAGCCCGTCTCTCGTGCAGGGCGGCAACCACGTGACTCGACAATTCGCTTGTGCCGTAGGTGGCATAGGGGGCACAACGAATGTCCTCGCCGCCGGCAATTGCAACCATGTAATGGAAAGCAGGAATGCCGCGCCGCATACACGACAGGCTTGTCGCATAGGTTGAATGCACGTGCACGACTGCGCCAATCTCCGGACGCGCACGATAGATGTCACGATGGAAACGCCATTCGCTTGACGCAGTCACGGCGCGACTTGACGTCACGGTTGGCGATTCCTCGGCATCAACTGCCATTCGCACAAGCATGTCCGCAGTAACTCCGAGCGACGGGATTCCTGACGGTGTGATCAAATACTCGTCAACAGCCACACGCACCGAACAGTTCCCTGACGAGCCACGGTTGAGGTTCCGACGATCCAATTCATGAACAGCCAACAGCAACTCGTCATGCAGCCGGCGGGTCACGGCTGAACCAGAACTCTGCCTGCAACTGCATCCAACATCGCCACGACTGTCGGGTCTCGGTTCTCGGGAGCGGTGATGATGGCATTGTCGAGTGACCGGCGTGCCGTCCATGAACCACGGTCATCTGCACCCGCCAAAAGCGGAATTGCGCGCGCAATGAGTCTTTGCGCGTTGCGAGAGTTCTCGTGCATCACCCGAACGACGTCGGCCACAGTCACGCTGCCGTGACTCGGATGCCAACAGTCATAATCGGTGACCATGCACACGGACGCGTAGCACAACTCGGCCTCTCGAGCCAATCGTGCTTCAGGCATGTTGGTCATGCCAATCACCTGGCAACCCCAAGAGCGGTACAACTGCGACTCTGCATAAGTGGAGAATTGTGGACCCTCCATCGCCAGATAGGTTCCGCCCCGTCGATACCGCAGCCCGATGTCATTCGCCGCTCGCTCGATGAACGAGATCATTTCGTCGCTGACGGGGTGCGACAGTGAAACATGCGCCACACAGCCGCGTCCGAAGAACGAGTTCTCGCGGCTGGTCGTGCGATCCAAGAATTGATCGACCAAAACGAACGTTCCCGGTGCAAGAGCCTCGTCGAGCGACCCGACAGCACTAAACGAAATCACGTCCTCCACTCCGCAGCGCTTGAGAGCGTCGATGTTCGCTCGAAAATTGATGGCGGTTGGTGACAAGACATGCCCGCGACCGTGCCGCGGAACAAAGACGACCGGAACATCCGAAACCTCACCGAAGAGGAATTCATCGGATGGCTCGCCGAAGGGAGAACTGACTGCCTCCCAGCGTCGGTGCTGGAGCTCGGGCAAGTCGTAGACGCCACTACCACCAATCACCGCAATGAGTGCCCGTGACGAAGCCATGCGCTCTTTCAGAGTAGTAAGACGGCGGTGGGCGTTTCGACGGCTGAACGCGAGACCGCGTCTGCGATCGGACAGCGACCGGCGTCAGCGGTCGCGCGGCGGTTCGCTGGCGGGCGGAACGCGTTCGAACTCGCGCGCCACGGCCTCGTAAGTGAGCGTGGGTTCGGGTGGGCGCACGTATTTCTGGTTCTCGCCGTAATCCGCCGAGAAATGCTTGAACCAGAGGTAGACGATGATGCTCCACAGAAAAATGGAGCCGCCCGTCTTCATGATCGCGCCGGCGATCTGCTGGTCGGTCGTGACCGAAAGCCCCCACACGCGCACCGCGATGTCGTAGTGCTTGTACACCGCACCCTCGGCAAACGTGAGCCAGGCGGCCGGCACGGTCGGCACCACCGACATGAGGAAGAGATAGAGCAGGCGCGCGCCGTAGCCGATGCGCATCGATGCATCGGGGGCCACGAGCGGAATCCACATCAGGAGCGACGCGGTGACGACCCCGACGTGCAACGAGTAGTGCAACGGACCGTTCGACACGCTGCGGTTGACGAGTGCCGGAATGTGGGTGATCATCACCATCACGTTGAAGATGAACCCGGCGATGACGGGTTTGGCGAACCAGGAAACCACTCGGCCGACGCGCGGCGACCCGATGATCGCGCGGAACAGCCAAGCCGGGGTCGCGAGCAAGGCGAGTGGTGGCACGAAGTACGAGAGGGTCATGTGCTGGAACATGTGCACGGAATAGAGGTATTCCTCGCTGATGTCGTGCACCGGCCAGTCCGACGCGAGCCAGAGGAGGGCGATTGCGGCGACGAACAACCACTGCTCGCGGCGCGTGACGATCTCGCCGCCGGCACGAACTTCGGCTGCGTGCGGCCCGATCACTCGCAGCGCGTAGACGCGTGCGGCAACGAGAAACGCGACGAGCAGCCACACTTCCGGATGCGCCTGGAAGCGCCACGGACTCACGAGGAGATCGGCAGATTCCGCGAGCATCGCGACCGGCCCGAACACGTGCGACTTACCTCAGGAAGAAGTGGAACGTGCCGAGCGCGGCGACGTACACACCGACCGCGAGGAAGAGCCCGGTGTAGAACAACCA
>Ga0233424_10001500_pt1 | contig 19860 bp, 19 predicted proteins | sample Watercolumn_Towu_FD_181011 | JGI IMG/M metagenome (GOLD analysis project Ga0233424, IMG submission 181011) | Freshwater microbial communities from Lake Towuti, South Sulawesi, Indonesia - Watercolumn_Towuti2014_125_MG | ecosystem: Environmental > Aquatic > Freshwater > Lake | place: Indonesia...
TAGCTGTACGGGCTCGCGAAGTCGAACCAGACGTCGACGCCGCGCGAGAGCATCGAGGTCCGTTGCCTGGTGGTCCATGACTGAGCGCAGCGTCGACGTCTGGTTCGACTTCGCGAGCCCGTACAGCTACCTCGGCACCGCCCGCGTGGGGGCGCTGGCGGCGCAGCGGGGCGTGCGGTTGCGCTGGCAGCCGTTCCTGCTCGGGCCGATCTTCGCGGACCAGGGCTGGTCGAACTCGCCCCTGGTGCTGCAGTCGCGCAAGGGCGAACACGCCTGGCGCGACCTCGAGCGGCAGGCGCGCAAGTTCGGCCTGCCGTGGCGGCGGCCGAGCCGCTTCCCGCGGCCGGCCGTGCTGCCCACCCGCATCGCGCTGCTGGGCGCCGAGCAACCCTGGTGCGAGGCGTTCACGCAAGCGGTCTTCAGCCGCAACTTCGTGGCCGACGAGGAGATCGACGACGCCGCGGCGATGGCGGCGGTGCTGGAGCGCCTGGGGCTGCCGGCGCAGTCCCTGCTCGACGCGGCCCTGTGTCCCACCGAGCGGCCGCGCCTGCGCCGCCAGGTCGACACGGCGCGCCGGCTCGGCATCTTCGGCGCGCCGACCTGGTTCGTCGGCGACGAGATGTTCTGGGGCAACGACCGGTTGGAAGATGCGCTCGAGTGGTGCCGGCCGGTGGGATGATCGACGACGCGTTCGACGACTTCGTTGCCCGGCATGTCCGTCCCCCTGGCCCGCCTGTTCTCGCTCGACCTGCTGAAGGCCTTTGTCGCCGTTGGCCGGCGCATGAGCATCACGCAGGCGGCCGAGGACCTCTGCCTCACGCAGTCGGCGGTGAGCCGGCAGGTGCAGGCGCTCGAGCGGCAGGTCGGCACGCGGCTGTTCGTGCGCCAGCAGCGCGGGGTGGCCTTCACGCCCGAGGGGCAGCGGCTGTTCCGCGCCGCCGATGCGGCGCTGCTGCAGTTGCAGGACGCCGCCGCCGAGCTGGCGGGGCCGCAGGCGCTGCAGACCGTCACGCTCACCTCCAGCAGCGGGATCCTCGGCGTCTGGCTGCTGCCGCGGCTGTCGCGGTTGCAGCAGCGCCATCCCTCCATCGAGCTGCGGCTGTCGGCCAGCAACACGCTGAGCGACCTGCGCGCCGAAGGCGTCGACCTGGCGGTGCGGTACGCGCGTGACCTGGCGATGCCGCCGGGCGCGATCCGGCTCTTCGACGAGACGCTGGCGCCGGTGGCCCATCCGCAGGTCGCCGAGGCGCTGCGCCATGGCGATCGCTGCCCGCTGCTCGAGTTCGACGACACCCGCCCGTGGCTGCAGTGGCGCCACTGGTTCGACCGCGAGGCCTGGCACCACGAACGGCGCCCGCTGCAGCACTTCAACCAGTACGACCAGGTGATCCAGGCGGCGCTGGCCGGGCAGGGCGTGGCGATCGGCCGGATCGAGCTTCTGCAGCCGTTGATCGACGACGGCCGGCTCGAGGTCGTGCCGCTGCGGTGTGCGCCGATGCAGAGCCCGAACGCCGTGTGGCTGCTGCTCGCCGACGATGCCCCGCGGGCGGCCGTGCGCCAGGTGGCCGAGTGGATCGAGCAGGAGGCCGCGCGGGTGCGCGGCTGGCGCGCACCGGCGTGACGGCCCTGCGGCTCACGCGCCGCGGCGCGGCGTGGTGCGCTGCCGCCAGGCCGGCAGCCAGTCGCGCAGGTGATCGGCCAGCCCTTCGGCCGCGGGCGTCGTCGAGCGCGCCGATGGGCGGTATACACAGACCTCGCGGATGGTCTCGGGCGCGAGCACGCGGCGGTGCACCAGGCCCATCGGCTCGGCCATCACCGAGACGTAGTCCGGGGCGAGTGTCGCGGCCAGCCCCTGGGCGGCCAGCCCGAGCGCGGTGCTCATGTGGTCGACCACCTGCACCGGCGTGATCCGCTCCTCGTCGGGTTCGCTGGCGCGCATGCGCTGCACGCTGACGCGGTGGTCGGTGCCGGCGGACACCAGCGCCGTGTCGCGCAGGTCGCGCCAGCGCAGCTGACGCCGCGCAGCCAGCGGGTGCGAGGGCGCGCACCACAGCACCCAGGGGCTGCGGAACACCACCTCCCGCGGCAGCGCCTCGCCGCCCGGCAGGTCGGGGCCGACGGCCAGGTCGAGGTCACCGCGCTGCAGGCGTTCGAGCAATTGCTCCACCGGCGTGTCGACGATGCGGGCGACCACCTTCGGGCGGGCGAGCTGGTGGTCCCTGATCGCCAGCGGCAGCACCAGCGCGGCCAGCACCATCGGCGCGCCGATGCGCACCACGCCGGCGGCGCGGTTGCGCAGGTCGGCCGCGGCCTGCTCGGCCGCCTGGGCATGGCGCAGCAGCGAGTGGGCGCTGCCGCCGAAGTCGCGCCCGGCGCTGGAGAGCTGTACCTTGCGCGTGGTGCGGTCGAACAGCCGGAAGCCCAGCGTGGCCTCCAGCTCGGCCACCAGCTGGCTCACCGCGGAGGGGCTCAGCCCCAGCGCCGCCGCGGCCGCCGTGAAGCTGCCTTCGGCGGCCACGGCCGTGAAGGCTTCGATTTGGCGAAGGGTGACGCGGGTCAGCGGCATGCGCCCGATTATCCAGCGCTGCTTCATGATCGACCGGAATCGATCGATTGCGGGGCGCTGGCGGGTCGTGCACCATGGCTGCATGAAAGTGTGTGTGGTCGGGGCCGGTTCGATCGGCGGTTTCATCGGGGCGCGGCTGGCGCACAGCGGCGCGGCGCAGGTCAGCGCGGTGGCGCGCGGGGCGACGCTGGCGGCCCTGCGCGAGCACGGCTGGTGGCTCGAAGAGGGCGGCGAGGTGCTGCGTGCGCCGGCACGGGCGAGCGACCGGCCCGCCGATCTCGGCCCGCAGGACCTCGTCGTGCTGGCCGTCAAAGGCCCGTCGATCGCCGCGCTGGCGCCCACGCTGGCGCCGCTGCTGGGCGAGCACACGGTGGTGCTGCCGGCGGTCAACGGGGTGCCGTGGTGGTTCGGTGCTGCCACGCCGGTGTTGCAAGCGGCGCCGCTGGAGAGCGTCGACCCCGGCGGCCGGGTGCTGGCGGCACTGCCGCTGGCGCGCGTGATCGGCTGCGTGGTGCACATCAGCGCCGCCGCGCCGGCGCCGGGCCGCGTGCTGCACCGGGCCGGGCGGCGGCTGATCATCGGCGAGCCCGTGGGCGGCCCCTCGGCCCGTGTCGCGGCGGTGGCCGCGGTGCTGGCGCGGGGCGGCTTCGAGGTCGAACAGAGCGAACGGCTGCGCCATGACCTCTGGTACAAGCTCTGGGGCAACATGACGATGAACCCGGTGTCGGCGCTGACCGGCGCGACCTCGGACCGCATCCTCGCCGATGCCCAGCTGCGCGGCTTCTGCTCGGCGGTGATGCGCGAGGCCGCCGCGCTCGGCGAGCGCATCGGCTGCACGATCGACGAGGACCCCGAGGCCCGTCACGCCGTGACGATGAAACTCGGTGCCTTCAAGACCTCGATGCTGCAGGACGCCGAAGCCGGCCGGCCGCTGGAACTCGACGCGCTGGTGACGGCGGTGCGCGAGATCGCGGTGCGGCTGCAGATGCCCACCCCATTCCTCGATGGCCTGCTCGGCCTGACGCGCGTCTTCGCGCAGACCCGGCACCTGTTGCCGAACGATTGAAGGAGAACCCCATGCTGTACGACGCCGCCGCCATCGCCCGCACCTGCCCCGCGGGCATCGAGCAGACCGAATGGGCCGCCCGGCTGGAGCTGGCGGCCTGCTACCGCGTGTTCGAGCACCGCGGCTGGGTCGAGGAGATCTTCAACCACATCACCGTGCGCGTGCCGGGCCCGCAGCGCCACTACCTGATCAACCCGTTCGGGCTGAACTACGGCGAGATCACCGCGCGCAACCTGGTGAAGGTCGATGCGCGCGGCGAGGTGGTCGGCAGGTCGGACCATCCGGTCAACCGCGCCGGCTTCGTCATCCACAGCGCCATCCACGCCGCGCGCGACGATGCGCACTGCGTCATCCACACCCACCACACCGCAGGCCTCGCCGTCGCCTGCAAGGAGGGCGGGCTGGCGATGGACAACTTCTACGCCGCGTTCCTGGACGGCCGCATCGCGTACCACGACTTCGAGGGGCTCACGGTGCACGAGGGCGAGCAGCAGCGGCTGGTGCAGAACCTCGGTGCCAAGCCGGTGCTGATCCTGCGCAACCACGGCCTGCTGGTGGCCGACCACGACGTGCCCACCGCGTTCTACTGGATGTACGTGCTGCAGCGCGCCTGCGAGGTGCAGGTGATGGCCGACAGCATGGCCGGCGCCAACCGGGCGCTGACCCGCGAGGCGCGCGAGGTGTCGTCGCGCGACATGGCGCTGACCGATCCGCAGGGCGCGCTGTACCAGAAGGTGTTCGAGGCCGCGGTGCGGCGCGCCAAGGTGACGCTCGAGGCGCTGGCCGCCTGAGCTCAGCCGTAGCGCTTCTCCAGCGCATCCCACTGCGGCTTGCCGACCAGCCGCTGCCGCTCGGCGAAGGGCGTGACGAGGCCGCTCGACTCCTGCACTTCCCGGGCATCGCGCAGCACCGTCAGCGCCTTCTGCATGCCGGCCAGCGCGCCCTGCAGGGCCGCGTTGGCGTACAGCACGATGCCGTAGCCGAGTTCGCCCAGTTCGGTGGCGTTGAAGATCGGCGTCTTGCCGCCGATCACCATGTTCATCAGCTGCGGGCGCGGCAGCCGCTGCGGCAGCGCGCGGATCTCGTCGGCGGTCGTCACCGCCTCGACGAAGAGGATGTCGGCGCCGGCCTCGGCGAAGCGCTGGGCGCGCTCCACCGCGGCCTCGAAGCCGTGCACTGCAGCGGCATCGGTGCGGGCCATGATCAGCAGGTCGGGGTCGCGCCGCGCATCGACGGCCGCCTTGATCTTGCTCACCGCTTCTTCGGTGGAGATCACTTCCTTGCCGGAGAAGTGGCCGCAGCGCTTGGGCGCGACCTGGTCCTCGAACTGGATGCAGTCGGCGCCGGCACGCTCGAGCGTGCGCACCGTGTGGTGCACGTTCAGCGCGTTGCCGAAGCCGGTGTCGGCGTCGACGATCAGCGGCAGCGAGACGGCATCGCGGATGCGCGCGGTGTGGTCGGCGATCTCGGCCAGCCCCATGAAGCCCTGGTCGGGCAGGCCGAACCACATGTTGGTGACGCCGGCGCCGGTGATGTAGATCGCCTCGAAGCCGAGGTCTTCGATGACCTTGGCGGAGAGGGCGTTGAAGGCGCCCGGCACGAGCACGCCGCGGCGTGCTTCGGCGAGGGCCTTGAGTTGTTGGCGGGTGGTGGTCATGTCGATCTTGGGAGAAGTCAGAAGCAGTCGCCGGGCACGCGCACCCAGCCTTCCATCAGCACACGCGCGCTGCGGCTCATCAGGGCCTTGGTGACGGTCCATTGGCCTTGGACCTGCGCGGCCGCGGCACCGACCCGCAGCGTGCCCGAGGGGTGGCCGAAACGCACCGCGTCGCGCGCGCCGCCACCGGCAGCGAGGTTCACCAAGGTACCGGGCACCGCGGCGGCGGTGCCGATGGCGACGGCCGCGGTGCCCATCATCGCGTGGTGCAGCTTGCCCATGGACAGCGCGCGCACCAGCAGGTCGATGTCGGCCGAGCGCACCGGCTTGCCGCTGGAAGCGGTGTAGTCGGCGGGCGGCGCGACGAAGGCGATCTTCGGCGTGTGCTGGCGGCGTGCGGCCTCGCCCAGTTCGGCGATCAGCCCCATGCGCAGCGCGCCGTGGGCGCGGATCGTCTCGAAGCGGGCGAGGGCCTGCGCATCGCCGTTGACGGCGTCCTGCAGCTCGGTGCCGGTGTAGCCGAGGTCCCGCGCATTGACGAAGATCGTCGGGATGCCGGCGTTGATCAGCGTGGCCGCGAAGGTGCCCACGCCGGGCACGTGCAGCTCGTCGACGACGCGGCCGGTGGGAAACATCGCCCCGCCGTCCTCGCCCTCGTCGGCCGGATCGAGGAACTCCAGCGCCACCTCGGCGGCCGGGAAGGTGACCCCGTCGAGCTCGAAGTCGCCGGTCTCCTGCACCTGTCCGGCAGTGACCGGCACGTGCGCGACGATGGTCTTGCCGATGTTGGCCTGCCAGATGCGCACCGTGCACAGGCCGTCGTGCGGAATGCGCTCGGGCGGCAGCAGTCCGCTGGCGATGGCGAACGGGCCGACCGCGGCCGACAGGTTGCCGCAGTTGCCGGACCAGTCGACGAACGCGCTGTCGATCGACACCTGGCCGAACAGGTAGTCGACATCGTGGCCGGGCCGCGTCGACGGCGCGACGATCACCGCCTTCGAGGTCGACGAGGTGGCGCCGCCCATGCCGTCGATCTGCTTGCCGTAGGGATCGGGGCTGCCGATCACCCGCTGCAGCAGCCGGTCGCGCGCCTGGCCCGGCACCTGCGCCGCGGCGGGCAGGTCCTGCAGGCGGAAGAACACGCCCTTGCTGGTGCCGCCGCGCAGGTAGGTGGCGGGGATCTTGATCTGAGCTGGGTGGGTCATGGTGTGTCCCCCTCTCCCCCGGCCCCTCTCCCGCGAGGGGAGAGGGGAGAGGAGCAGGTTGGCATTGTGGTTCCCCTCTCCCCTTGCGGGAGAGGGGTCAGGGGAGAGGGGGCTGCCTCCAAGGCGCTCCATATGACCTCCAGCACGCTCCCCGTGCGCAGCAGGATGTCGTCATTCCAAAACCGCAACACCGTGAAGCCTTGCTGGCGCAACCACGCGTCGCGCATCGCATCGCGCGGGCTGTCGGCATGCTGCCCACCATCCGCCTCGACGATCACGCGGGCACCGAAGTGCACGAAGTCGACCACGTAAGGACCGAGCGGCTGCTGGCGTCTGAACTTGTGGCCGTTCAAGCGGTGGGCGCGCAGATGGCGCCAGAGCAAGTGCTCGGCGTCGGTCATGCGTTGGCGCAGGGACTTGGCGAAGTCGTGGTGGTGCATGCCCTCTCCCCCAGCCCCTCTCCCGCAAGGGGAGAGGGGAGTCGAAGAGGTCATTCTCACGATCGGGCCTCATCTCCCCTCCCCCCTCGCGGGGGAGGGGCCGGGGGAGAGGGGGCCTCCGCCGCCAAAAAGTCCTGCGCAAACCGCTGCAGCACGCCCCCGGCTTCATAGATGGACACCTCTTCCGCCGTGTCGAGCCGGCACGTCACCGGCACCTCCACGACCTCGCCGCCGCGCCGGCGCACCAGCAGTGCCAGCACTGCCCCGGGCGTGCGTTCGCCGACCACATCGTAGGTCTCGGTGCCGTCCAGTCCCAGCGTCAGGCGCGTGGTGCCGGGCAGGAATTGCAGCGGCAGCACGCCCATGCCGATCAGGTTGGTGCGGTGGATGCGCTCGAAGCCTTCGGCCACGACGGTCTCCACCCCCGCGAGGCGCACGCCCTTGGCGGCCCAGTCGCGCGACGAGCCCTGGCCGTAGTCGCCGCCGGCGATGACGATCAACGGCTGGCGGCGTTCGAGGTAGGTCTCGATCGCCTCCCACATGCGCATCACGCGGCCCTCGGGTTCCACGCGGGCCAGCGAGCCCGCCCGCACCGTGCCGTCCGCGGCGCGCACCATCTCGTTCTTCAACGTGGGGTTCGCGAAGGTGGCGCGCATCGCGGTGAGGTGGTCGCCGCGGTGGGTGGCGTAGGAGTTGAAGTCCTCCTCGGGCAGGCCCATGCGGTGCAGGTATTCGCCGGCGGCGCTGTCGAGGAGGATGGCGTTCGACGGCGACAGGTGGTCGGTGGTGATGTTGTCCGGCAGCAGCGCCAGAGGCCGCATGCCGCGCAGCGTGCGCGGGTGTGCGGCGAGGGCGCCCACGCCTTCGGTGTCCCAGTAGGGCGGGCGGCGGATGTAGGTGGACTGCGGCCGCCAGTCGTATTGCGGCGCCACAGTGGCGCCGCGGTCCGTCTTGATCGCGAACATCGGCTCGTAGACCTGGCGGAACATCGCCGGCTTCACGCTGGCGCGCACGATGGCGTCGATCTCGGCGTCGTCGGGCCACAGGTCCTTCAGGCGGATCTCCCGGCCCTCGACCACGCCCAGCACGTCGCGTTCGATGTCGAAGCGCAGGGTGCCGGCGATCGCATAGGCCACCACCAGCGGCGGCGAGGCGAGGAAGGCCTGCTTGGCATACGGGTGGATGCGGCCATCGAAGTTGCGGTTGCCCGACAGCACCGCGGTGGCGTAGAGGTCGCGCTCGACGATCTCCTGCTGGATCTTCGGATCCAGTGCGCCGGACATGCCGTTGCAGGTGGTGCAGGCGAACGCGACGATGCCGAAGCCCAGCCGCTCCAGCTCGCCCAGCAGGCCGGCCTCGCGCAGGTACAGCTCGACCGTCTTCGAACCCGGGGCCAGCGAACTCTTCACCCACGGCTTGCGCACCAGCCCGAGCCGGTTGGCGTTGCGCGCCAGCAGGCCTGCGGCGATCACGTTGCGCGGGTTCGAGGTGTTGGTGCAGCTGGTGATCGCCGCGATGATCACCGCGCCATCGGGCAGCAGGCCCTGGGCTTCCTGTGCCCGGGCCTCGGCAAGGCCGGTCGCGATGCCGCGTTCGGCCAGCGCCGCGGTGGGCAGCCGGCGGTGCGGGTTCGATGGCCCGGCCAGGTTGCGCTCGACGGTGGAGAGATCGAATTGCAGCACCCGCTCGTACACCACGCCGTCGAGCGTGTCGCTCCACAGGCCGGCGGTCCTGGCATAGGCCTCGACGAGTTGCACCTGCTCGGGCTCGCGGCCGGTGAGGCGCAGGTAGTCGAGGGTCTGCTCGTCGATCGAGAACAGCGCGGCGGTGGCGCCGTATTCGGGGCACATGTTGGCGATCGTCGCGCGGTCGCCCACCGTGAGGCTGCGCGCGCCCTCGCCGAAGAATTCGAGGTACGCGCCGACCACCTTCTGCGCGCGCAGGAACTCGGTCAACGCGAGCACGAGGTCAGTGGCGGTGATGCCCGGCGCGCGGCGGCCGGTGAGCTGCACGCCGACGATGTCGGGCAGGCGCATCCACGAGGCGCGGCCGAGCATCACGTTCTCGGCCTCGAGCCCGCCCACGCCCACGGCGATCACGCCGAGCGCGTCGACATGCGGCGTGTGGCTGTCGGTGCCCACGCAGGTGTCGGGGTAAGCGACCCTGCCCAGTTCATCGTCCTGCACCCCCACCACCGGCGACATCCTCTCCAGGTTGATCTGGTGCATGATGCCGTTGCCCGCCGGGATGACGTCGACGTTGGCGAAGGCCTTGCTGGTCCAGTCGATGAAGTGGAAGCGGTCCTCGTTGCGGCGGTCCTCGATGGCGCGGTTGCGGGCGAAGGCGTCGGGTTCGAAGCCGCCGCATTCCACCGCCAACGAGTGGTCGACGATCAGCTGCACCGGCACCACCGGGTTCACCCGCGCGGGGTCGCCGCCTTCGGCCGCGATCGCATCGCGCAGCCCGGCCAGGTCGACCAGCGCGGTCTGCCCGAGGATGTCGTGGCAGACCACGCGCGCCGGGAACCACGGGAAGTCGCGGTCGCGGCGGCGTTCGATGATCTGGCGCAGGCAGTCGTCGAGCAGCGCGGGGTCGCAGCGGCGCACCAGGTTCTCGGCATGCACGCGGGCGGTGTACGGCAGGGCGGTCCAGGCGCCCGGTTGCAGCGCCTCGACGGCCTCACGGGCGTCGAAGTAGTGGAGGCCCGTGCCGGGCAGCGGCTTGCGAAATCTCGTGTTCATGTGGGGCTTTCCTCCCTCTCCCGTTGCGGGAGAGGGCCGGGGAGAGGGGGAACAGCGGAGGCATGCGCCCCCTCTCCCCAACCCCTCTCCCGCGAGGGGAGAGGGGCTCTTACGTGCGGGCGTCGATCGGTACAAACGTCTGGTCTTCGGGACCGGTGTAGTTCGCGCTCGGGCGGATGATCTTGTTGTCCACCCGCTGCTCGATGATGTGCGCCGCCCAGCCGCTGGTGCGGGCGATCACGAACAGCGGCGTGAACATCGCGGTCGGCACGCCCATCAGGTGGTAGCTCACGGCGCTGAACCAGTCGAGGTTCGGGAACATGCGCTTGATCTCCCACATCACGGTTTCCAGCCGCTCGGCGATGTCGAACATCTTGGTGTTGCCGGCGGCGGCCGAGAGCCGCTGCGCGACGCCCTTGATGACCACGTTGCGCGGATCGCTGACGGTGTACACCGGGTGGCCGAAGCCGATCACGACCTCCTTGGCCTCGACGCGCCGGCGGATGTCGGCTTCGGCGGCATCGGCGCTGTCATAGCGCTTCTGCACCTCGAAGGCCACCTCGTTGGCGCCGCCGTGCTTCGGGCCGCGCAGCGCACCGATCGCGCCGGCGATGGCCGAGTAGACATCGCTGCCGGTGCCGGCGATCACCCGCGCGGTGAAGGTCGACGCGTTGAACTCGTGCTCGGCGTACAGGTTCAGCGAGGTGTGCATCGCGCGCACCCACTCGTCGCTGGGCCGCCGGCCGTGCAGCAGGTGCAGGAAGTGGCCGCCGATCGAATCGTCGTCGGTCTCGACGTCGATGCGCTTGCCCTGCGTACTCCAGTGGTACCAGTACAGCAGCATCGAGCCGAGCGAGGCCATCAGCCGGTCGGCGATGTCGCGCGCGCCGGGCAGGGCGTGATCGTCCTTCTCGGGCAGCACGCAGCCCAGCGCCGACACGCCGGTGCGCATCACGTCCATCGGGTGGGCGTTGGCGGGCAGCTTCTCCAGCGCCTCCTTCACGCTGGCCGGCACGCCGCGCATCGCCCGCAGCTTGGCCTTGTAGGCCTTCAGCTCCGCGCGCGTGGGCAGCTTGCCGTGCACCAGCAGGTGCGCCACCTCCTCGAACTCGCACACTTCGGCGAGGTCGAGGATGTCGTAGCCGCGGTAGTGCAGGTCGTTGCCGGTGCGGCCCACGGTGCACAGCGCGGTGTTGCCGGCCGCCACGCCGGACAGTGCGACGGATTTCTTCGGCTTGAAGCCGGCCGACGCAGGGAGGGTGGAAGCGGTGGATGTTGTCATGCTTCGCAATCTACGCACAATGTCGGTACTGCGGCAGTACTGAAAAGGCGAATCCTTGCGAAGCGAGAACAGCGAGTCTGCGAATCCTGCGAACGAGCGCCCTTCGGTGACCGGCGCGGCCAGCAGCAAGAAGACGTACATGGGCGTGCGGCTGCGCCGGTTGCGGGCCGAGCGCGGGCTGTCGCAGGTGGCGCTGGCGCAGGCCCTCGGGCTCTCGCCCAGTTACCTGAACCAGATCGAGCAGAACCAGCGCCCGCTGACGGTGGCGGTGCTGCTGAAGATCCACCGTGTGCTCGGCGTCGACATCCAGGCGTTTTCGGACGACGAGACGGCGCGCCTGGTGGCCGGCCTGCGCGAGGCGCTGGCCGATGCGCCCGAGCCCATCACGTTGCCCGAGCTGCAGGAGCTCGCTGGCCAGATGCCGGCGGTGGGCCGGGCCCTGCTGGCCCTGCACCGGCGTGCCGTGGAGGCCACCGAGCGGCTCGAGGCGATGGCGCTGCGGGTGGGGGACGACCGTTCCGGCGCGATCGCGCCGCGGGCGATGCCGTTCGAAGCGGTGCGCGACTTCTTCTTCACGCAGCAGAACCACTTCGATGCCCTCGACCGGGCCGCCGAGGCCCTGGCGGCCGAGGCCGGGGTCGGCGAAGGCGGCGTGCTGGCCGAGTGGCTGGTGCAGCGGCTGCAGCGGGCGCACGCGGTGCAGGTGCTGACCACGGCCGGCGATCCGGCCTACAAGCGGCGCTTCGATCCGGTCCAGCGCACCCTGCAGGTGCCCGGAGCGCTGGCCCCGGGGGCGCTGGCCTTCCAGCTCGCCACCCAGCTGGCCCTGCTCGAGTGCGGCGACCTGCTCGATGCGTTGACCGACAGCCCGCTGCTGCAGGGCGACGTGGCCTCGCGCAAGCTCGCCCGCGTCGGCCTGGCGAACTACTTCGCCGGGGCGCTGCTGCTGCCCTACGGCACCTTCCTCGAGGCCGCCGAGGCGCTGCGCTACGACATCGACCTGCTCGGCCAGCGCTTCGGCGTCGGCTTCGAGACGGTGTGCCACCGGCTCAGTTCGCTGCAGCGCGCCGGGGCGCCGGGCGTGCCCTTCGTCTTCGTGCGGGTCGACCGGGCCGGCAACATCTCCAAGCGCCAGTCGGCCACCCATTTCCATTTCAGCCGCACCGGCGGCACCTGCCCGCTGTGGACGGTCTACGAAGCCTTCGGGCAACCCGGCCGCATCCTGCCGCAGCTGGCCCGCATGCCCGATGGCCGCGCATACCTGTGGATCGCGCGCACCGTCTCGGGCGAGCCGTCCGGGTACGGCGCCCCGCGCAAGACCTTCTCGATCGGCCTGGGCTGCGACATCCGCCATGCCGCGCGCCTGGTCTATGCCAAAGGTCTCGACCTGCAGGATCCCGACGCCGCCACGCCGATCGGCATGGGCTGCAAGGTGTGCGAGCGCGAACGCTGCCCGCAGCGGGCCTTCCCGTTCATCGGTCGGGAGCTGGGCATCGACGAACACGTGACCCGTGCCGCGCCGTACTGACCGGCCCTTCATTGCTCCTGATATTTGTGCACAAAACGTTTTTCTGTGCCTTAGAATGAGTTGCGGGCGGATATCGGATCCGCCCATGGCTCGAACCGAGGTGAACATGAAGCTTTTGTCGTATCGGGTGGGAAACCGCGAAGCATGGGGCGCCGTGGTCGGCGACGGGGTGGTGGACCTGTCGCACTGGCGCGCCGACGTGAAGACGCTGCGCGACTACATCGCCTGTGGCGCCTACCGCGACGCCGCCCAGCACGTCGAAGGCCGGGCGGTCGACGCGAAGCTGGCCGAGATCACCTTCCTGCCGGTGATCCCGCAGCCGGAGAAGATCGTCTGCGCGGTGCGCAACTACATGGACCACCACCAGGAGGTGCTGGCGGCCGGCATGCAGCGCGAGCTGTCGGATTTCCCGCCGATCTTCCTGCGGGTGTGGCGCTCGCAGACGGCGCACGAGCAGCCGATCGTGCTGCCGAAGGTGTCGCCGTCGCTGGATTGGGAGGGCGAACTGGCGGTGATCATCGGCCGCGAGGGCCGCGACATCCCCGACGCCGAGGCCTACCAGTACGTGGCCGGCTATGCCTGCTACAACGATGCCAGCGTGCGCGAGTGGCAGTTCCATGCCAAGCAGATCGCCTCGGGCAAGAACTTCGAGTCCACCGGCGCTTTCGGCCCCTGGATGGTGACGGCCGACGAGATCGAGCCGGGCCGCCAGCTGAAGCTGGAGACGCGCCTGAACGGCGAAGTCGTGCAGTCCAGCCACACCGGGCACATGATCTTCCCGATCGAGCGGCTGATCAGCTACGCGTCGACGATCTTCACGCTCGTGCCGGGCGATGTGATCGTCACCGGCACCCCGGCCGGCGTGGGCTGGAGCAAGAAGCCGCCGCAGTTCATGAAGGCCGGCGACGTGGTCGAGGTCGAGATCGAGGCGGTCGGCCTGCTGCGCAACCCGATCGTCGCCCAGGCGTAACGCCGGGGCCGTAGGGTTCCTGCGGATCATATTTTGTGCAAACAGAAAATAGTATGCACAAATTGGCCGGCCCGTCGCCGGCCCCACGAGGAGACAACATGACGAAGATGATGAAGGTGGCCCGCATGCACGCCGTGGGCGAGCCCATGCGCATCGAGCAGGTGCCGGTGCCCACGCTGGCGTCGAACGACGTGCTGGTGCGCGTGCACGCCTGCGGCATCGTGCCGAACCTGGGCAACATCCTGGCCAACTGGACCACCTGGTTCCCCGAGCTGCCGCTGCCGCCGCTGCCGGCGATCTTCGGCCTCGACCCGGCCGGCGAGGTGGTCGAGGTGGGCTCGCATGTGCACAGCTGGAAGAAGGGCGACCGCGTCTACGTGAACCCGGGCCGCTACTGCGGCGGCTGCCGCGCCTGTCGCAGCGGTGACCTGATCAACTGCACCCACTACACGTTCAACGGCTACTTCGGTTTCTCGCAGAACTCGTTGAAGATCTTCGAGAACTACCCGTACGGCGGCCTCGGCGAGTACATGACCGCGCCGCAGTATTCGTTGGTCAAGCTGCCCGACAGCGTCACCTACGACCAGGCGGCCCGCTTCGGCTACCTGGGCACGATGTACTCGGCGCTGCGCAAGGCCGGTGTTGCGCCGGGCAAGAGCGTGCTGATCAATGGCATCAGCGGCACGCTGGGCATCGGCGGAGCACTGTTCGGGCTGGCGATGGGCGCGACGCGCATCCTCGGCACCGGCCGCAACATCGCGCTGCTCGAACGGGTGCAGGCGCTGGCGCCGGGCCGCATCGAGGTGTTCTCCACCGAAGGCGGCGGTGCCATCGACACGTGGGTGAAGGAGCGCACCGACGGTCTCGGGGTCGACGTCTTCGTCGATGCGCTGAGCCCCGGTGCCCCTCACGAGGCGCTGCAGCAGGGCGTGCGCGCGCTCAAGCGGGGCGGCAAGGCCTACAACATCGGCGCCATCGCCGGCATGGTCGGCCTGGACCTGCACACGATGATGGACGAACAGCAGGGCATCGAAGGCTCGGCCTGGTTCACCGCCGGCGAAGGGCAGGACATGGCCGACATGGCGGCCGCCGGCACGCTGGACCTGTCGGTGTTCGAGCACATCGGCTTCCCGCTCGACCAGGTCAACCAAGCGATCTCCGGCATCGGGTCGCGCAATGGTGGCTTCAGCAACTACGTGATCAACCCCTGATCGCCCCGGGCCCGGCCCGGCACACAGCATGAAACGTTTCGATGTCGCCGTGGCGGGCCTGGGCCCGACCGGCGCGGCGCTGGCCTGTCTGCTCGGCCAGCGCGGCCTGTCGGTGATCGCCTTCGACAAGCTGCCCGACCTGTACCCGCTGCCGCGCGCGATCGGCCTCGACCACGAGGTGATGCGCGTGATGCAGGAACTCGGCACGGTGGAGGCGGTGCTGGCGTACGCGGCGCCCTACCGCCCCAGCGAGTACCGCGGTGCCGACGGCGCGCTGATCAAGCGGCTGGACATGGCGGCGCCGCCGCATGCGATGGGCTGGGCGCCCAACTACGTGTTCAACCAGCCGGCTTTCGAGCGGGCACTGCGGGCGCGCCTGGCCCAGCTGCCGTCGGTGGAGACGCACCTGTCGTCGGAGCTGTTGTCGTTCGACGACGGGGCCGAGGCGGTGGCGCTCGAGATCCGGCATCCGCACGGGACCGAACGGCATGTCGCCCGCTACCTGATCGGTTGCGACGGCGGCGCCAGCCCGGTGCGCAAGCGGCTCGGCATCCCGCTCAACGACCTCGGCTTCGACGAGCCCTGGCTGGTGGTCGACGCCCAGGTCCATGACGACGTGCTGGACCGCCTGCCGTCGACGCAGGTGCAGTACTGCGAGCCGCAGCGCCCCTGCACCTACGTGGTCGGCCCCGGCCGCCACCGGCGCTGGGAGCTGATGGTGATGCCGGGCGACCGGCTGTCGAACCCGGTCACCGAGGACGAGCTGTGGCCGCTGCTGTCGCGCTGGATCCGCCCGGGCGAGGCGGAGCTCTGGCGCGCGGCCACCTACCGCTTCCATGGCCTGGTGGCCGCTGAATGGCGGCGCGGCCGCGTGCTGCTGGCGGGCGACAGCGCGCACATGACGCCGCCGTTCATGGCGCAGGGCATGGTGGCCGGCATCCGGGATGCCCACAACCTCGCATGGAAGCTCGAACGTGTGCTGCGCGGTACGTCCGGCGAAGCCTTGCTCGACAGCTATGGCATCGAACGTCGGCCCCATGCCGAGGCGCTGGTGCGCACCGCGATCGCGCTCGGCCGGGTGATCTGCGAGCAGGACCCGGCAGCCGCTGCGGCGCGCGACACGGCGCTGCTGCGCGAGCAGGGCGGCGTGGTGGCCACCACGGTGCGCCAGGCGATGACGCCTGGCCTGCGGGACGGTGTGGTCGCAACCGACAGCCCGGGCGCCGGCGAGTTGTTCCCGCAACCCTGGGTGGCCCGCGCCGGCGAGTCGCCGGCGCGGTTGGACGACCTGACGGGCGCGGTGGTGCGGGTGATCGCGGCGCAGCCGCTGCGCGAGGAAGAACGGGCGCTGCTGGTGCCGAGGGCCGCGGCGCTGCAGGGCTGCGTGCTGGCCTTCGGACCCGGCGCGGTCGGCGCCCTGCAACACGGCGCCTGGCAGCTCGACGAGACCGCGCCGCTGGTGCAGGCCTGGCTGGAAGCGCGGGGCGCCCGCTTCGCCATCGTGCGGCCGGACCACTGCACCTTCGGCACCGCGTCGACGTGGGAGGGGCTGCTGGCGTTGCTCGAGCGTTTCGAAGCGGCGCTCGCGGCCCGTTGACTCAGTGCGTGCCGGCCTCGGCCAGCGTGCGCAGGCTCGCCGTCACGTTGCGTTCGGTGCCGCGGATGTGCTGCTCCAACAGTGCCAGCGCCTGCACCTCGTCGCGGCCGAGCACCGCGTCGAACAGGCGCTGATGCTCGTTGTTCTTCGCGCGGTGCGTGGTGCGGTGGCGCGCCGAGAAGCGGCGGAAACGCTCGGCCTGGTCGAACAGGCTCTCGACCATGTCGTGCAGCAGCGGCGAAGTGCAGCCGGCGTAGATGGCCAGGTGGAAGGCGCGGTGGCGGCTCGACCACTGGTCATCGAGCACCACCGGGCCGGTACCCAGCCGCTTCTCGACCAGCGACAGCGCATGGAAGGCCGCCACCAGGTCGGCTTCCCAACGGTCGTCGCCCTTGCGCATCGAGTCGCGCAGCGTCTCGGCTTCGACCAGCAGGCGCACGCGGGTGAGGTCGGCGATGCCCTCGATCGACAGCGGCGCCACACGGAAGCCCCGGTGTTCCAGCGCCCGCACCAGGCCTTGCTGCACCAGGCGGTTCAGCGCCTCGCGCAGCGGGCTGCTCGAGAACCCGTAGCGTCGCTGCAGTTCCTCGACCCGCAGCCGCTGGCCGGGCTCGAATTCGCAATGGATCAACGAACGCCGCAGCGCCTCGTAGGCCTGTTCGACCAACGGGGCTTCCTGCGGCGCGGGCGCGGCGGCGGCATCGTTTCTCATGGGCGGAATATGCCAGAAACCACGGTTGCGCACAATCCATGTTTTATGCACAATAAAATGAACATGCACAAAAGGAGTGGCGATGCCGCTGGTCGAGGTCCGCAAGACCCAGTTGTCGATTGAAGAGGTCCACCACGAGCGCGGGCCGCGGGTCGATCCGCCGCTGCGGGTGGGCACCGTGGTCGCCGTCGTGCGCAATCCCTACGCCGGGCGTCATGAGCCGGACCTGATGCCGTTCATGGCCGAGCTGCGCGGCCTTGGGCAGGCGCTGTCCGAGCGGCTGGTGGCCGCGCTGGGCGGGGCCGACCGTGTCGAGGCGTACGGCAAGGCCGCGCTGGTCGGCGAGGACGGCGAGCTCGAACATGGTGCCGTCTGGCACGAGGCCGGCGGCTGGGCGATGCGCCAGGTGCTGGGCGAGCGCAAGGCCATCGTGCCGGCGGCCAAGACGATCGGCGGGCCGGGCACGCGGCTGATGATCCCGCTCGGCCACACGCAGGCGGCCTACGTGCGCAGCCATTTCGGCGTCGCCGAGATGACCGTGTGGGACGCCCCCCGGCGCGACGAGATCGCCTTCGGCCTCGCGATGGCCACCGGCGGGCGGATCCACGCCCGGCTCGGCGGGCTGGCGTCGGCCGACGTGAAGGGTGAAGACGGATTGCGCTGACGCGCCGCGTTGCCGACAGTGCATGGCAATGCAGGTGCGGCCCGGCCGCACACAGAACAGAAGGAGACCGCCATGAAGATTCGCCGTGTGATCATCGGCCGCGATGCCGAAGGCCGCAGCACCGTGCTCGACGACCGCCCCGCGCCGCGGGCCGTCGACTACCGCAGCCTGCCCGGGTTCGCTTCGGCGCTGCTATGGGCCACCGACGGCGTGCCGTCCACCGAGGCCGTGGCCGACGCCACCGAAGGGGCCACGTCGTTCGTGCCGCCGCCTGGCGGCACGCGGCTGATGGTCGTCACCTTCCCGCCGGACACCGTGCTGGCGCGGGCCGACTTCGACCCCGCGGCCTACGGGGCGGAGTGCTTGCGCGAGGCGCCGGGCCTGGCCGAGGCCTTCGAGCGCGACCACCCCGGGATGCACACGACGGCGACCGTGGATTACGACATCGTGCTGGACGGCGAGATCACGCTCGAGCTCGACGGCGGCCGCGAAGTGGTGCTGCGCCAGCACGAGGTGGCCGTGCAGCACGGCACCCGTCATGCTTGGCGCAACCGCACCGACCGCCCGGCCACGATGCTGTTCGTGCTGATCGGCGCGGCGGCCCCGCAGTGAACGTTCCCTGGAGAAGCAGCACATGCAGATGAAACCCGGCAGCCCGCCGAACCTGTCGCACATGGGCGTGTTCGTGCACGACCTCGACCGCATGGTCGAGTTCTACACCCGCGTCTTCGGGCTGAAGATCACCGACCGCGGCGTGGGTCGCACCTTCCGCAACTCGCTGGTGTTCCTGAGTGCGCGGCCCGAGCAGCACCACCAGCTGGTGCTGGCCACCGGCCGGCCGGACGACGTGACCTTCAGCACCGTGATGCAGATGTCGTTCATGGTGCCCGAGATCGACGATCTGAGGCGCATCCAGCGCGATGCGCTGGCATTGGGGGCCAGCGAGATGCGCGGCCTGAACCACGGCAACGCGCTGTCGATCTACTTCAGCGACCCCGAGGGCAACACCATCGAGGTGTACCTGGACACGCCGTACCACGTCGCCCAGCCGCATGCCGACGAACTGGACCTGACGCAGTCCGATGCCGAGATCTGGGACCAGACCGAGGCCATCTGCCGCGCCGACCCCACCTTCCTGCCGCGTGCAGTGTGGGAAGCGCGGTTCCTCGAGGCCTGACGATGAGCTACCTGCAGAACACCTGGTACGCCGCCGGCTTCAGCGACGAGCTGGCCGACAAGCCCATCGGCCGCACGCTGCTGGGCCGCCCGATGGTGCTGTACCGCACCGCCTCGGGCCAGCCGGTGGCGCTGGACGACCGCTGCCCGCATCGCTTCGCCCCGCTGCACCAGGGCACCGTCTTCGGCGAGGACCTGCGCTGCCCCTACCACGGCCTGCGCTTCGCCCCTTCGGGCCAGTGCGTGCAGACCCCCATGGCCGATGCCCGCATCCCCAAGGCCGCCAGCGTGCAACGCTTCCCGCTCGCCGAGCGCGATGGCATCGTCTGGCTCTGGTGGGGCAACGCCGAGCCCGATGAATCGCTCATCCGCCGCTGGCCGCAGTTCAACGACCCCGCGCACTTCACCTGCGTGCAGGGCTACATCCACGTGAAGGGCGAGTACCAGCTGGTGAGCGACAACCTGCTCGACTTGAGCCACGCCGAGTTCCTGCACCCCTACCTGGCCACCGCGGGCTTCAACCGGCGCACGCAGTACTCGATGGAGCAGGACGGCACCACCGTGGTGGCGCGCAACTGGCGCCCCGGCGAGAACTGCAGCCAGCTCTTCGCGATGGCCTACGACGAGCCGCCCGAGACGGTGGACCACCTGTCCATCGTGTACTGGCAGCCGCCCTCCACGCTGCACCTGCGCATCGGCGTGACCCGCGTGGGCCGCCCGCCCGAAGAAGGCCCGTGCTCGCAGCAGGCGCACCTGGTCACGCCGGAGACCGAGGGCAGTTGCCACTACTTCTGGAAGTGGGCGCGCGACTTCAAGCTCGGCGACCCCGAGTTCTCCACGCGGCTGCAGGCGGCGATCCAGAGTGCGTTCGAGACCGAGGACGGGCCGATGATCGAGGCGCAGTACCGCTACATGCATGGGCAGGCGCTGGAAGACCTGAAGCCCGTGCTGCTGGCCACCGACTCGGCCAGCATGCGTGCGCGCCGCGTGCTGGCGCAGCTCATCCGTGAGCAGCAGGGGCCCGCCGAGGCCGCGGCCTGAGCCG
>Ga0233424_10001501_pt1 | contig 19855 bp, 12 predicted proteins | sample Watercolumn_Towu_FD_181011 | JGI IMG/M metagenome (GOLD analysis project Ga0233424, IMG submission 181011) | Freshwater microbial communities from Lake Towuti, South Sulawesi, Indonesia - Watercolumn_Towuti2014_125_MG | ecosystem: Environmental > Aquatic > Freshwater > Lake | place: Indonesia...
AACGATTTGCTCATGCAACTGGTTCCGCTCGCGACCGCGATTCCAAGCATGTCCAGCCGCAGCAGGATCGCCTCGCCTTCCAGAAACTCGAAGCTGACGTTTAAGTTCGTGCTGACGCGGCGGGCGCCGGGTTCCGGCCCATTCAGGGTCACGTGCGGAATTTTGGCGTGAATTCCCGACCAAAGCCGCTCTTGAAGTTCTGCGGTGAGCGCGCTGCGCCGAGAAATTTCTCGCGCCGCAATTTCAGCGGCGGCTCCCGCTCCCACGATTGCCGGAACGTTTTCTGTTCCAGCTCTGCGGCCACCTTCTTGCATTCCGCCATGAATGATCCCCGCAAGCCGCGTTTGGCGATTTCGATAAAGGATGCCCACGCCTTTCGGCCCGTAAAAACGATGCGGCGCGACCGAAAGCAAACTGATCCCCAGCGCTTGCACGTCGATCGACAGCCAGCCCGCGCTCGCCGCGGCATCGACGAACAAAGGAATTCCTCGCTCGGCGGCGATGGGGCCGATCTCGCGAATCGGCTGAATCGTGCCGATGTCGTGGTTGGCCAATTGAACGCAGATCAAAACGGTCTGCTCCGTCAGCGCGGCTTGAATGTCCGCCGGATTGACCCGGCCTTCCCTGTCCACCTTCACCCGGCTGCACGTGAAACCTTGCTTTTCCAGAAATTCCGCCGAGTTCATCACCGCCGGATGTTCGATCTCCGTCAGAACGATGTGCTTGCCGCGCCGTTGATTCGCATAGGCGACGCCTTTGAGCGCGAGGTTGGCCGCTTCCGTTCCGCCGGAAGTGAAAATGATGTCGTCCGGCGACTCGGCATTGATCAGGCTTGCTAGTTGCGCTCGCGCCTTGGCCAGCGCATCGCGCGACTGGAGGCCGAGTTGGTGCAGCGACGACGGATTCCCGAACGCCTCCGTGAAGTGAGGCTTCATCGCCTCGAACACTTCCGGAAGCACCGGCGTCGAAGATTGATGATCCAAAAAAATCCGGCGCATACTCGGTGAACTGCTCTGGTCTGCGTGGCCGGGGAGCGCACGCGCCCTCGCGTGCAGTGGTCGGCGCCTCGCCGACCACACCCATGAGATCAATCATTCAGTGCTCTTGCCTGCTCCAGCCCGCGTCGCAGCTCAGGTGAATTCCTACACTCAATTCGCTGAAAAACCAAAAGAAAGAGCGCGTGGAATTCGCGGCACAGCACATGGACGCAAGACGCACGTCGCGCTCTTGCGTTACTTGCAAAGGCGGGGAACCGCCAATGATAATGGATGCATTACCCAGACCAGACGAAAGCAGCAATTCTCATTTTGGCGTGCGTGGAGCGCGGCCTTCCAGGCCGCAGCGGCCCCGGAAAGCGAAAACGGCGCGGAATAGCCTGCCGCGTTCGGATTTCTCTGCGCGCTGCGCCCAGGATGGGCGCGCTCCGAGTCAAAATGAGAATTGCTGAGACGAAAGATGTTGCGGAAGTCGAAGACCGCGAGTAAATAAATAGTTAAATCCTTGTCGAAACTCATCCGACTGTGCGCATGATGACCCGGCATTTAGCCCTTGGGCTTTCGATCCTTCTCCTGAACTCCACGCTGGTCACTAGCCTTCTGAGCGCGGCCCCGGCTCCCGGAAAGGACTCCGCCCCCAAGCCGCCCCCGTTGCCGAACATCGCGTCCCTCACCGTCGAACCTCTAGCTTTGACGTTGCACGACGGACGCGACAGCCGCCGCGTTCTGGTTTGGGGCAAGACGGCAACCGGCGAGCGGATCGATTTGACCGGGCACGCCTCCTTCAAATCCGATTCCTCTGCGGTCGAAATCGCGGACGGTTTCTTCAATCCAAAACAGAGCGAGGAGGCGGAAATCATTGTGTCCGCTGCGGGGAAGGAAACCAAACTTCCGGTGAAAGTTTTGAAAGCGGAAATGCCGCCCGTCCGGTTCGTGCGCGACGTCATGCCCGTGCTGAGCAAGGTCGGCTGCAACGCGGGCACATGCCACGGTTCGGCCAAAGGCAAAAACGGATTCAAGCTCTCCTTGCGCGGATATGACCCTGAATTCGATTACCACGCGCTGATCAACGATCTCTCCGGCCGGCGCTTCAACCGCGTCGCCGTGGACGAAAGCCTGATGCTGCTCAAGCCGACTGGCGAGGTTCCGCACGAAGGCCGGCAAGCGATCAAACCCAATTCCCCGGAATACCACCTCATTCGCCAATGGATCGCCGAGGGCACCAAGTTCGAAGAGCCTTCCGCGGGCCGCGCCAACAAGCTGGACATCCTCCCGCCCGAAGCAAACCTGAGCCTCCCCGGCATGACTCAGCATGTGATCGTGCTCGCCCATTTCCCGGACGGCACGACTCGCGACGTGACGCGTTACGCGATCTTGTCGAGCAGCAACACGGACGTGGCGGATGTCAAAGACGGCGTCGTGACAGCCCTCCGGCGTGGCGAGGGCGCGGTGCTCGTCCGCTACGAAGGACTTTATGCCACGCAGGAAATCACGGTGATGGGTGACCGCGCGGGCTTCACGTGGGAAAGCGTCCCCGAATTCAACTTCATCGACCAACACGTCAACGCCAAGCTCCGGAAAATGAAGATTCTCCCGTCCGAGCCGTGCACGGACGCGGAATTCATCCGGCGCGTTTCGCTCGATCTCACCGGCCAGCCGCCGAAACCGGAGCGCGTCCGCGCCTTTCTGGAAGACTCGGCGCCTGGCAAAGAAAAGCGCGAGCGGCTGGTGGACGAACTGATCGGGAACAAGGATTACATCGAGTTTTGGGCGAACAAGTGGGCGGACTTGCTCCAGTGCAACAGCGAGAATCTGGGCCAGAAGGGCATCTGGGTTTATCGTGATTGGATTCGGCAGCGCATCGCCGAGAACAAGCCCTACGACCAATTCGTGCGTGAAATCCTGCTGGCAGAAGGCAGTTCCTACCACAACCCGGCCGTGAATTATTATCGCGTTCTCCGCGATCCGGGAAAAATCACCGAAGACTTTTGCCAGACTTTCCTGGGCACGCGTTTCAACTGCAACAAGTGCCACGACCATCCCTTCGAGAAATGGACTCAGAACCAGTATTACCAGCTCGGCGGGTATTTTTCCCAGGTTGCCATCAAACGCGGCACCATGGGCAAAGAAACCATTCGCAACGCCACGGGCGATCAAATGACCGTGACGGGGGAGGAGATTGTTTATCGGAATTACAACGGCGGTGAAGTCACCGATCCCAAAACCGGCCAGTCGGTCAAACCCAAAGTTCCGTTCGGTCAGGCCAGAGAAGTTACCGCAGGAATGGATCGCCGGGATGCCGTCGTCGATTGGCTGACGACGAAGGATAATCCGTTGTTTGCCCGGTCCGCGGCGAACCGGATCTGGAGCTACTTCTTTGGCCGAGGAATCATCGATCCGGTCGATGACATTCGCGGCAGCAATCCGCCGAGCAACCCGGCCTTGCTTGACGCCCTGACCGCGGAGTTCGTGAAGGACGGATTCAACCTTCGGAAATTGATGCGCACGATTTGCACGTCGCGCACCTACCAGTTGTCCTTCAAGGCGAACAAATGGAACGAGGACGACCGCATCAACTTTTCTCATGCCCAACCACGACGCTTGAGCGCCGAGCAATTGCTCGATGCGATCGCGGGGGCGACGGGACACCGGCCCAAATTCTCCGGCTTGCCGGCTGGCATGCGCGCTGTCGAATTGCCCGATGGCATGGTGGCCGGGAGCGATTTTCTCTCGTTGTTCGGGCGTCCGAAACGCCAGTCCGCTTGCGAGTGCGAGCGGACCAGCAACCTGACGCTCTCGCACGCTATGAGCTTGATCAACGGCGCGACCCTCGGTGAGGCCGTGAGCGCGACGGGCAACCGAATCCAGCGCGCCGTGGAGAGCGAGAAGGACGACCAGAAAGTCATCGAGGCTATCTATCTCGCGTGCCTGAATCGCATGCCGAGTGAGAAAGAGATTGCGCTGGTGGATTTTTCGGGCGGCGGTTCGCGACTGGAAGTTGCGCAAGATTTGGCGTGGGCGTTACTCAATAGTCCGGCGTTTCTTTTCAACCGTTGATATGACACAGAAGAACATGGGGAGCACGCGCGCCCCAGTTTAAGAAGAAGGAGAACGTTATGTTATCTATTCCTGGAAAACCTGGCAGCACGTGCGACGGCTGGAGCCGCCGCGAATTCCTCCGCGTCGGCGGAGCCGGATTGTTTGGCATCAGCCTGGGAGACATTCTCCGCCTTCAAGCGGCGTCCGCGTCCGAACCCGACGCCTCTAAATCGAAGAACGGCTTGGGCCAGGCCAAATCCGTCATCTTGATTTTCCTCCAAGGCGGCCCAAGCCACATCGACATCTGGGATCCGAAGCCGGACGCGCCGTCGAACATTCGCGGCGAGTTCAAGCCGATCAAGACGAACGTCCCGGGCATCTGGCTCAGCGAAGTCATGCCCCAATTGGCCAGGCAAATGGACAAGGCCACGCTCATCCGGTCCGTGAGTTACACGCCGGCGGGATTGTTCAACCACACCGCCGCCATCTATCAGATGATGACCGGTTACACGCCGGACCGCGTTTCGCCGTCCGGCCAATTAGAGCCGCCGGCGCCGAACGATTTTCCGCACACCGGATCGCAGATCGCGCGGTTGCGGCCTCCGGACGTTCCGATGCTTCCGTTCGTGCTGCTCCCGCGCCCGTTGCAGGAAAGCAACGTCGTGGGCAAAGGCGGTACCGCAGGTTTCCTCGGCCCCGCGTTCGACCCGTACTATTTTTATCAGGACCCGGCCAAGGAGATTAAGCTCGACGACCTCACTTTAAGGAGAGACGTCTCCAGGGAACGGCTGCAACGCCGCGCCCGTCTGCTCGATCAAGTCAATGACGCGATGCCGGAAATGGAAAAGGCCGTCTCCGGTTACGCGCTCGACACGTACTATCAAAAGGCCTTCGACCTGATCCTTTCCGGGCGCGCTCGCGATGCGTTCGATCTCGCGCAAGAACCGGACAAAGTCCGCGATCGTTATGGCCGCCACACCTTCGGCCAGGGCTGTCTGATGGCGCGCCGTCTCATCGAGGCCGGGACGCGCTTCGTGCAAATGAATTGGCCGGCCGTCGCCAATGGCGACCCGACGAAAGACGCCTGGGACACGCACGCGGCGAACTTCGGTCCACTGCGCGATCTGCATTGTCCGAAGCTCGACAGCGGCGTCTCCGCGTTGCTGGAAGATCTGGACCAGCGCGGGCTGCTGAAGGAAACGCTCGTCGTGGCAATCGGTGAATTCGGCCGCTCGCCCAAACTCGGGGTGAGCACGTCCGGCAACGGCAACGCGCCGGATGGCCGCGATCACTGGCCGTATTGCTACACGGCATTGATTGCGGGCGCGGGCATCAAACGCGGCGCGCTCTACGGGAAATCTGACAGCGCGGGCTCGTCGCCGGCCGAGAACCCGGTTCACCCGACGCAAATCCTGGCCACCGCTTATCACGCGCTCGGCATCAACCCGCACACCATCGTGTACAACCATCTCAACCAGCCGCGCGAGTTGGTCCAGGCCGAGCCAATCCCCGCGCTCTTCGGCTAAAAAGTCGGGCAGGCATCCTGTCTGCCCAGATCAACCGAGTTCAAAGTTCAAGATTTCAAGTTCAAAGTTAGCGCTGAAAGTCTTGCCCGAAAAGCAAACGTCTGCGGCGTTGGGAAGGGCGTGAAATTCCACCAGACATGAAAAGATTTTTGAATGGGTCAAGAGGAGGCAACAGAGGCAAGGGAGAGTCCTTCTCTATTATCTCTGTTTCCTCCTGTTTGACCACAGGACTTTTTTCACGGAAGTCCACGGAGTTAACGAAGACTTCGTTTTCTTTGTTCCCTTTTGTGAAGCCGACTTCCCGGCTCGGCGCATCTCCGAATGAGAACGTTGCGGGTGGCGTTGTAGCGCAGATTTGCAATCTATCAGTATCGCCCGTCGCCAGTCTCGACGATTCTCGGAGCGCGGACAGCCTTGTCCGCGCGCTTTTTGGAACTGCGGACGACTCGCGGACATGGCTGTCCGCGCTCCTTTGGTTGTGGCTTCGCCGCGCTGGGCTGTATCGCGGATTTGCATTCCGCAAGGCAGCCGCAAATCCCCGCGCCTTGGAATTTCCGGAGCGCCGCCGATTGCAAATCGGCGATACGTCAGAGTGCAACTCTGCGCTGCGCTTTCGGGCTGCGCTGAAATCGCGTCCTCATTCGGAGATGCGCCCTTCCTGGCTCTGCTGGCTTTTCGGATTCGTGTTGAGCGCCGCCATCGCCACAGCTCAGCCACTTCCGAAAATCAATTCCATCTCCCCGGATTGGATTCAGCGCGGCACGACGGTCACGGTCATGGTCACCGGCGAGAACCTGGGCAGCGTCACACATCTTATCATCAGCGGCGATTCCGGAGTCACGGCGGAAATCCTGGCGCCACCCCATCCCACGGTCGGTGTCGAACCCAGCGGCGGCGGCATTTCCACGACCGCGGTGAAGGATGAGAAAAAACTGAGCGCCAAGATTTCGATCTCGAGCGACGCGGCTTTGAGTGATCGGGAAGTTCGGCTGGCCACGGCGACCGGCGTTTCCAATCCGCTTCCCCTTCACGTCGGGCACTGGCCGGAGATCGCGGAGAAAGGGCCGAATCAAACGGCCGAGCAAGCGCAACCGCTCGAATTGCCCGTGGCGCTCACCGGGCGCATCGGCTCGGCCGCCGAGACGGATTATTTCCGATTCACCGGCAAGAAAGATCAGCTCGTAGTCATCGATGTCTATGGTTCCCGCCTTGGCTCGCCCATCGACCCGTCGCTGGCGGTCCTGGACAAATCCGGGAAAGAACTGGCCCGGAGCGAAGACGTCAACGGCCTGGATCCGCTTCTCGCGTTCAAAGTTCCGGAGGACGGCGAATACGTCCTGGAAGTGCGCGATTTCCGTTACCAGGGCGGCGAGACGATTCGCTATCGGCTGTTGGCGGGCGCCGTGCCGTATGTCTATTCGGTATTCCCGTTCGGCGCACGGAGCGGTCAGAGCGTCGAAGTGGAGGTGCGCGGGCACAATCTGGCCGAGTCCAAACTGACGTTGCGCATCGATCCCACCGCAAGCGTCGGCCGCCAGGATCTCCGGATCACCACGCCGCTCGGCATCTCGAATCCATTCCCATTCGACGTCGCGGAGCTTTCCGAGTTCGCGGACAAAGAGCCGAACAATCAGGCCGATCAGGCCAACGAAGTCTCGCTGCCGGTTGTGATCAATGGCCGCCTTCAAGGCGACAAAGACCGCGATGCTTTCAAGTTCAAGGCGCAAAAGGACCAGGAATTCATCTTCGAGGTGCTGGCCAATCGGTTTGGTTCGCCGCTCGATGCCTTGCTCACGCTCCAGGATTCAAAGGGCAATGTCATTGAGCGAAACGACGACGCCGTCGGCGCGGACGCACGCATCCAGCGGAAATTCGCGGAAGCGGGCGAGTTTGTCCTGATCATCGAGGATTTGCTGGGACGAAGCGGCAGCGGTTTTGGTTACCGGCTTTCCATCCGCCCGCCGCAGCCGGATTTTCTCGTGCGCCTTTTTCCGGACAACCCGCGTCTGGCGCGCGGCGGCCATGTGCCCGTGCGTTGCGAATTGACGCGGATCAACGGCTTCAACGGCTCAGTGCGCGTGGCCTTCACGAACTTGCCCGACGGCGTTTTCTGCGAGCCGGCGCTGTTCCTTCCAGCGGCGCCGGGCAGCGTTTGGTTGACCTTGTCCGCCGCAGAGAACGCGTCGCTGGGGACTTTGCCGATCAAGCTGGCCGGCACGTCCGCCATCGACGGCAAACCCGTCTCGCACCCGGTCGAGCCTATGTCCGAAGACAAGCCGGTGAAGGAAGGATTCCTCACGGTCATGGAACAACCTCCCTTCACGCTCGAACTCGCTTCGCTGAGCGCGCTGCTGGAGCAGGGGCAGTCGGCGCCGGTCGAAGTCATGGCGCAACGGCGCAACGGGTTCACCGGCGAGATCGAATTGTCTGCCGAAGGTTTCTCGGCGGGCCGCGAACCGATCACTCAAAGCCTGAGCCTCCCACAAACGGCGATCAAAGCGAACGAATCACGGGCCGCGCTCAATCTCCAGGCGAGGCTCGATTCCGAAATCGGCACCCGGCTCATCTTGATCAAAGGTGAAGCCGCCGTGGAGGGCCAGAAGATCACGCAATACAGCCGCGCGCTCCCGGTCACGGTTCAGGAGATTCCGTTCGTGTTGAGCACGACGTTGAGGCGGCTGTCGGTTACAGCGCTTCCGACGTCCTCTGAATCCGCGGCCCGCGAAGCCGTGTTCAGCGTGAGAGCGGGCCGGCGCGCCGGATTTACGAACGAGATCGCACTGGCGCTCGAAGGCTTGCCCGACGGCGTCACAGCCACGATTGACAAAGTGCCGGCCAATGCCAGCGAAACCACGGTGAAATTGGTCGCGACGGAGAAAGCGCCGGTCGGAAAGGAATTCAACCTGAGCATTCAGGGCGTCGGACAATTCAAGGATCGCACTTACAGACAAAAGCCAGGCGAAATCAAATTGACCATCAACCCGCCCGGCGAAGCGGCCGAAGTCGCCGCGACTGGAACGAAGTGAAAAGCAATCCACTGCCTGCCCTCTCCATGAACCTGGCAACAACCGATGATCCTATGGAGTTCGGAGGCAAGCGCAGCGCGACCCCGCTTTGGCTTCGTGACCGGAAAGCGCGGCCCACACCAAAGCGCCGTCGCCGCTGCGCTCTGCCGGCGCACTCCATAGCAAGGGAGCTTCGCAGGAACCTTTTCTTCGCGTTGGTGCTGGGTCTCATTTGCCCAACTGTGCTTCTCGCGGCCGACCCCAAGCCGGTCAGTTACTTCCACGACATCTTCCCCATCTTCAAACGCAGTTGCACCGGTTGCCACCATCCCGGCAAGCTCAAAGGCGGCCTCGACTTGACCGCTTACGAAGCGTTGAAAAAAGGCGGCAAGGCCGGCCCCGGCTTCGTGTCGGGCGATCCAAAGAAAAGCCAGATCCTCGATGAAATCAGCGGTGACGAACCTTCCATGCCCAAGGAAGGCGATCCGTTGAGCCGGGCTGAGATCGCTTTGATCGAACGTTGGATCAGCGAAGGCGCGAAGGACGACACGCCCACCAACGCCAATTCCTTCAAACTCACCGAGCCGCCCACCTATACCGCTGAGCCGGTCATTTCGGCCCTCACGTATTCGCCGGATGGAAACATCCTGGCGGTCTCGGGCTATCATGAAGTGCTCTTGCGCAAATCGGACGGCTCCGAGTTAATCGGCCGGCTCATCGGCGAATCTCCGCGAATCGAGTCCATCGCTTTTTCGTCCGAAGGAAAACTGCTCGCGGTCGCGGGCAGCGCTCCGTCGCGTTTTGGAGAAGTGCAAATTTGGGACGCAGCAAAACGCGAGTTGATCCGCTCCGTGAAAGTCTCTCACGATTCGGTCTATGGCGCCTCGTTCTCGCCGGACTCGACTCGAATCGCGGTTGGTTGCGCGGATAAGACCGTTCGCATGCTGGGCGTTCAAGACGGCAAAGAGCTTTTGCACTTCGACAATCACAGCGACTGGGTCCTCGGCACAACTTTCACGGTGGATGGGAAACGCCTGCTCAGCGGCAGCCGCGACCGGGCTATGAAATTGATCGACACCAGCACCAGCCAGTTCATCGACGACATCAACAAGCTGCTGGAAGAAGTCATGTGCCTGGCGCGGCATCCGAAGATGGACCAGGTGGCCTACGGCGGCGCTCTGGGCACGCCGCGCCTTTACAAAATCTCGGACAACCAGGGCCGCACCGCCGCGAACAACGATGTGAACCTGGTCCGCGAATTCGAACGCCAACCCGGCCCCGTTTACGCCATCGCGTTCAACTCCGAGGGCAGCCTTCTCGCCGTGGGCGGCGCTTCGAGCGAAGTCCGCCTCTACAAGACAAGCGACGGCAAACGCGCCGCCACTTTGAAAGGTTTCGACGGCGCGATTTTCTCGCTCGCGTTTCACCCGCAGAAGACCGAAATCGTGTGTGGCGGCTTCGACGGCAAGGCTCGGATTTTCGACGCCGCGTCCGGGAACCTGATCAAGGCGTTCGTCCCGGTGCCGCTCAAAACGGACAAGCAAGTCGCCGCCGCGCCGCACTGAGCCACATTCCGAACCTTTGGGGAACGCACGCGCCCCGCCAGCTATGTTCGGCAGGAACACTTCCAAGGTCACATCCCCCTTGCCGGGCGCGCTTGATTTGGAGAAAGTCTGAGCGCGCCTATGATGAAGCCTTTTTCTCTGGCGGTCCTGGTTTGGACTGGAACCGCCGCCCTCTGCTCCTTGACTACAACCTTCGCCGCCGTGAACCTCAGGAAGGATTGGCCAGCCTGGCGCGGCCCCGCTGGCAACGGCATCGCGTCCCCAGACCAAAGTCCGCCCGTCCGCTGGAGTGAGACCGAGAACGTCCTTTGGAAAACCCCCATTCCCGGTCGCGGGCACGGTTCGCCGACGGTGGTGAGTGAGCGCGTTTATCTCGCCACGGCTGATCCGCAGCAACAGACGCAATCCGTCCTGGCGCTGGATCGGCAAAGCGGGAAGGGAATTTGGCAGACGATCGTTCACCAGGGGCCGCTAGACACCGGCGGACATCGCAACAGTTCGCTGGCTTCATCCACGGTGGCCTGCGACGGCGACCGGCTTTTCATCAATTTCCTCCACGCCGGCGCCGTGCATACCACGGCTCTGGACCTGAACGGCAAAAAAATTTGGCAACGGGAAATCTGTGACTTCGTCCGACACCAGGGTTTCGGTTCGTCCCCTTTCGTTCACGGATCGCTGGTCCTGGTGACGGCTGATCACCGGGGCGGCGGAACGGTCGCGGGCTTGGATCGCCGCACGGGTCAGGTGGTTTGGAGTCAATCCCGGCCGAAGATTCCCAATTACACTTCACCTACCGTCGTCCGCGCCCAGGGCCGCGAACAGATGGTCGTGGCTGGCTGCAATCTCATTTCCAGCTTCGATCCGCAAACGGGAAAGAAACTCTGGGAGATCGACGGTTCCACGGAAGAATGCGTGATCTCGATGGCGACCGACGGGGAACGCGTGTTCGCGAGCGGTGGTTATCCGAGGAACCACACGGTCGCCGTGCTCGCGGACGGTTCCGGCAAGGTCGCCTGGCAAAATGCTTCCCGCATCTACGTCCCGTCGCCAATCGTGAAGGACGGACACTTGTATGGCGTGATGGACGCCGGGTTCGCCGTTTGTTGGAAATCTGACACGGGCGAAGAGCTTTGGAAGGCGCGCCTGGGCGGCGACTTCTTCGCGTCGCCGGTGATGGTGGGCAACCGTGTCTTCGCCTCGAACGTGGCCGGGAAGACTTTCGTCTTTGACGCCGCACCGCCAGGGTTCCACAGCGTGTCCGAAAATCAACTCGGCGACGAAGCGTATGCTTCACCGGCAATTTGCGGCGACCGCATTTATCTGCGAGTGGCCAAGAATGGCGGCACGCGGCAGGAATTCCTCTACTGCATTGGTGAGAGGCAAAATTAGCGATTGAGCCGCCAGGGGATGGCCATCCAGCCCTGGGGGGTATGTTCCCGTGGACAAAGCCCAGCGGACCACCCACACCTTCAGCCTCATCATGGTCCGGTGATGGCCGATACCGGGCCTGCTCGAACTGCTGTGCCCGCTCATCGTCTGGTTCCCAAACCATATCACCAACCGCATTAGAGCTACGCCGCAGCGCTTCTATCGTTTCCGGCAGTTGGAGTAGCCCACAGAGGTCTGCAACTTGGCTCTTGATAATCCTGGAAACTTTACCAGATTGAAGGTGTAGCAGAAGCAACCCGGTTTCGTGGAAGCGCTACGCAGAAAGTGGCTTCGATCTTGCCCTCGGCGTTGGCCAAACTCATGGCGACGTTCAAGCCGAACTCGACTTCCTGCTGGCACCGATAGTGCTATAAAATCTCAGAAGCATTGGACTGCTGACAAAGTCTGGAGACGACTATGACCTCATCGAAGAATCTCTGCCGGTTCGGATCGATCCTCGCCCTCAATCTGTCTGCGCTCAACCTGGCTCACGCCCAAATCAACGTGACGTCCAGGGATATCGTTTACCAGATCGGGCAATACTACCGCGCTTACGCGAACAAAGGCAGCGTCTCGGTCAGCGGCAAACTTGGAATCGCGGGGGGCCCGCAAGTCTGGGATTTTACATCCGGTCCAGTGGACCAAGTTTATCGCTTCGACTACGTGGCCACGTCGGATGGCAACCACGGCGCCGACTTTCCGAAGGCCAAAATCGCCGAACGGAAGACCGAGGAAGCCAACGGAACGCGAAATTGGCTCTACTTGGAACTGGTTCCGGGACTGGGGCGCAAAGTCTATGGCTTCTACGACTCCGACGTGAACCCCAACAAACCGGGCGTCAAATTCAGCGAACCGATCATCGATTTCCCGGACACTATCAATTACAAGGATACCTGGACCACCGGCACCAGTTACCAGGTCGATATCGCGACGTTCGACGGGGAACCTGATCCGGATGATCCCACGGCACCGCCGGAATCGATCAGCATCGCAGCTATTTTCAAGGTCACCTCGACTTTCACGGTCGATGCCCATGGACTGGTGAATCTTCCTGGCATCGGTTTCGGCGAGGCGCTCCGCGTGAACGAATTGGTGCAGTACGACGTCGAGGTCGATCTTTTCGGGGATGGCCAATTCCAGCCGATTACGCAGCAATTCAGCCGGAATTACTACTGGCTGCGCCCGGGCTACGGGATTGTCGCTCAAGTCAATTCCAGGGAACAAAGCACGCCGCCGCCCGATAACTTCACCACCGCGACCTCGTTTATCCGGCTCTTCGAGACCAACCGTTCCGGAGTGCAAGGACCGCCCCCGGCGCCTGGAATCACGGGTTTGAAGATCACATTGACCGGAGGGCGCGTCCTCATCAACTGGGACAAAGCAAACATGGGACTTTACCGCGTGGAACACACGACCAACCCCGGCGACCGAGATTCCTGGCAAAAGCTGGGCGAAACCAAAGAGCCGTTCTTGCTCGATACTGCGACGTCGAATTCCGGATCGGCCCGTTTTTATCGCGTGGTCGGCGTGGCGAATTAGCCCTGGCGATTCGGTGTTGTGAAAACACTGCGTGATCCATCCCAAAATTCGGCGGTTCTTCGTGCCTTCACGCTGATCGAGCTGTTAGTGGTGATCGCGATCATCGCCATCCTGGCCGGGATGCTTCTTCCGGCGCTGTCCAACGCCAAGTCCAGCGCGTTGTCCGCCAAATGCCGGAACAACGTCCGCCAATTCGGCATCGCCACGACGATGTACGTCGATGATCACAAAGCCTATCCCATCTACAACGTGAATCCAGAGGTGAGCGATTGGTATGTTTACTGGTACGACGAGTTGCAGCCGTACACGGCCAGCCAATGGACGGACCCGCTGTACCGGTGCCCGACTTACAAGGGAATGACAATCCGGGGCACGGAAGGCGCCGTTCCGTTGGGCAGTTACGGATACAACGCGAGCGGAGTTCAGTTCGAACTCAGCGAACTGGGCCTCGGCGGTTATGCCAAGATTTCCGGCCTGGACGAATGGGCAGCGATCCCCGATTCCAAAGTCAAGGCGCCCACCGACATGATTGCTTTCGGAGACGCACCGTTGGTCCTGGTGACGCCGCTGATGTTGACAGCTTACTACAATCTCAAAGGGCCCACGACTTATAGCGGGCACGGGCTGCTGGACATCAATATCCGCAACAACGCCCAGGCCACGAAGAACTTCTTCAGCGCCGACGCCACGCGTGCGAGCAAAGCGCGTCATCGTGGCACCTACAATATCACCTTTTGCGACGGCCATTCGGAGAATCTCAAGGAAGAAAAGCTGTTCCAGCGAGTCGATCCGGCCCTTCGTCGCTGGAACAACGATAACGAGCCGCATCCCGACCTGCTCACCGACCTCTGAACGCTGCCACGGGCATGAGGGAATCAAGGCGGACGAACGAAAAAACCTGGGCCCCCACATCGTCGCTTCCTCGTCAGGTGGTCCTCCTCACGGCTAACTAACTAATGCGTGATGCGTAACTAACAACTGATCACTTCCTGTTCGCGCTTCTTAAGGCTGCGCGTACAGGTCGATCACGCGCTCAATGGCGCGGCGGCAGACGGCGCAAAACACGGTGCTGCGTGTGAACATGATGCAGTCGATCTCCGGACGATAATAGCCTTTGGCTTCGTACATCGCCCCTTCGAACGCGCCGACTTTGCCCGCGTGTTTTTCCTTGCCGAAAAGTTTCACCTCGAATTCCCGATTTTCGTGAAAGAGCGCTTCCATCTCTTCCTCCGGCTTGTTCTCGGCTCGGATTTGCGCCCGACGCTTCTGATACTCGCGTGAATGTTTCTCGAACTCCTCCTTCTGCCAGGACGTGGGCAAGGGCGTCTCTGATGCGATGAGGTCCTTCCATTTGAGTTCTTTCGCGTTCAGCAGCGCCGTGACATTCGGCTCCCACGGCTCCACCTTCACGGACGGTGAGGCGTAAGCGACGGGCGACGTGTAATACTCGTCCGCCAGGGCGGCGAAATGATGGCCGAACTCGTGCACGAAAACATAGGGCGCTTGTCCGCTGTCCACGGCCACGGTGCCGTATAGATTGTGAATGCCGCCGCCGCCGTACGTCCGGGTGTTGGTGAGAATCTCGGCGAATTCGTAGGGCGCGAACTGCGCAACGGCGCGGAAGGCGCGGTTGTCGAAAGTCAAAATGTAACGTTCCGAGCCGAACGCGTCGTAGGTCGCGCCGAGCGGCGACGCGCGGTGGATTCCGGTCGATGGCCGCGAAACGCCTGACTCCGCGGCCGGCGGACAAAGCGCCCAAACATTGAAGTTTGTTCGTTGTTCCTTGAACGGCGAGGTGGCAAACAAAATCTCGGTGAACTGGCGGGCATTCGTTTCGAACTTCTTCAACTCCTGCACGGTGTAACCGTCGCCCAAGATGAGGAAATCGACTTTCGTGGCTGGCGGACCTTTTTTCTCGATCTCAATGAGCGGCGCAGGCGGAGGCGGCGTGGACGTGTCCACGAACATGTCTTTCGGATCGAGGATCGTGGACCAGACTTCGCGGAAGGCGTTCTGGGCGTCGCGTTTCTTCAAGAGGATTTGCACGGGCGCGGGTGGCGCGGGAAAACGGAGTGATTCGTGGAACGTTCGGTTCACACTCTTGGCTTCGTCCGTGGTCTCCCATTCGCCGTAAATGGAACAAAAGCCGCGCGAGTAAAGCAGCCGATTACTGGCCCGGTCCCGGACTTCGAACGTGTATTTCCCAAGATTCGTCTCGTCGATGGCTCGAGCCGGATTGCCAGGCCACGCCAATGGCTCGACGACAGCGCGGTCCACGCTGAACAGTTCCTGGGTCGCGTTGCCGGTGTGGAAATAATCCAGCCGCATCGTGCGCGGCGGGGAGGATTGGGCGAAGACCGCAGCGTAAGAAACCCCGAAGAGCACAGAGAGCCTGACAATAGCGGAGATGAGTCGCTTCATGCGCGCGACGGTATCAGAAGAGAGTCAGCAGTGACGAGTTCCGCTTCAGCCAGCATTCTGCCTCCTTGTATCCCGGGCACACGTGTTCGACTTCCCGCCAGAAGCGCTTTGAATGGTTCATTTCCCGCAGGTGCACCAACTCGTGCAGAATAATGTAGTCGCTCACGAACGCCGGCGTCTGGACCAGGCGCCAGTTCAACGAAATGGTCCCGCGACGAGAACACGAACCCCAGCGGGTTTGCTGATTGCGCACCGTCACTCGCCGAACGGCCAACTGGTGCAGCGACGCCAACCCAAACACGCGCGGCGGAAGTTCCTGTTCCGCGAGCCGTCGAAGGTGTTCTTCCACGACCGGACGCAGATCCTTCGCGGATACTCCTGGCGTCGGCGATCCCGCAACCTCTGCCTCCGGCAAGGACGCGTTCCACCGGTTCCCTGAAATCTCTTTCGGTGCTACCGCGAACGATTCACTTCCCAGTCTGATAGTGGTTGCCGCCCCGTCAACGCCAGCCTCAAGCCGAACCCTTTCTCCTCGGAACAGAATCTCCGAGCCAAGGGTCCACGCGGCCGGACGCGCCGGCTGCGTCTCGATGCGCTGCAACTGACGCGCCAGCCAGTCCGTGTGCCGTTCCGCGAATTCCTTCGCGGCCTGGATCGAGCCGCCCCTTGGGATCGTGACGCGGGCGACGCCGTCCGGGCGCACGCGCAGCACGTAGCGCCGGGCGCGAAGATTGCGGACGAGCACGAGAGGAATCTGGCGTTTGCCCACCGAGAGCTCGGCCATCGCGCTGGCAATCGATCGAATCCGCATGACGCGCGTTACTTCCGTTTCAAATCGGTCAACTCATCGACTTCCCCTCGCAGCCGCGAAATCTTCTCTTTGTTCTCATGAACCGTCTCTGGCGAGGAAGACTTGGGCACGGAACAATTCAAGCAGTTTTTTCCACATGGAGGTTGGCGCGGATACGGTCGAGTTTGCGCCGTGTCGCTGCCTCAAAGCGCCGGATGACCGAGTCGGGCTTCTTCATCTCACGTCGAATGGCTGCGATTTCGTCCAGGCACTCGTCGATGGCGGCACTATATTTCGCTTCCTGTTCGGCCAATCCGTTGGTCGTGGCTGCTTTCGTCGTCATGCCTTCACTGTAGTTCCATTTCAGATGGATTCGCGATTGTCCGTGACGGAAGAATTTCGCGGAGCTGCGACAGTTTCCTTCCGCTGAGCCTCGGCGCCTTGGAGGTTTGAGGAGGTCAAAACACCGGCGACGAGCAGCGCGACGCCGATCAAGTTGACCTTGGGATTTCGTTCCTGGGTGAGTTTCATGACACAAGTTGTTTGCCGTGAAAGATTGGACTTGGCGCCAATATCACGCTTTTGCCATGGATTTCAAGCGCCGCTCAGTCCTTAGCGTGGGCAGGTAGCGACGCATTCCACTGCGTCCCACTTGAAACCTTGAGGTGCATGAACAAGAAGGAGGGTCTTCTGGCGGTGGGGATACCGAGACCTTCGGTTTTCGCGTTGGTTGTTCTGCGTTCCAAGATCGCCCTTGGGATTAGTCAGGGACGCGGTGGAACGCGTCCTTACCACAACGAACAGACCTAACCACATGCAGACCGTCAGGCCTGCCCTACCGTCGTTCACCGATTGCTGGCCGTCTCCGTGATGCAGTACAGCTTGCTCCGGCCGCGGAGGAAAAGTTCGTTTCCAACCACCGCGGGCGAAGCATCGAAGCCGTCGTCGAGTTTGTTTCGCGCGAGCACCTTGAGTTCTTTGGATTTTTCCAACACGACCGTGGCGCCTTCGCGCCCGACCACATAGACGCGGTTGTTCACACCGATGGGGGAAGCATAGACGGTTGTGACTCCTTCCAGTCGCTCCTGCACGAAGTGGGACTGACCGGTTGCCGCGTCCAGGCATGTGATCAAGGCGTTGATGTGTTGAAAGAAGTAAAGCAAGCCGTCGTAGATCAACGGCGATGACACATACGAAGTGCCGCGCGTGAACTTCCAAAGCACGGCGTCGGTCCCGGTCAGGTCGCCGGAGCCGCCCAGCTTGATGGCCATCGCCATGGGCGAGGTGCGCTGGCCGGACATGGCATAGACGGCGTTTTGATCGACGACAACCATAGGCACGACGTTGATGCCGAGACCCGAGCATTGCCAGAGCAGCTCGCCGCTTTCCGGGGCGTAGCTGCGCACGGCTTTCGAGCCGTTGACGATGACCTGCGTCTTTCCGTCGCGCTCGAGCACGAACGGCGTCGTCCAACTGGAACCTTCGTCGCGCTTCTTGGTCCATAACTCCTGGCCGCTCTTCTTGTCGAACGCGTGAAGGTAGGAAGCTTTGTTGTTGTCCTGGACGACAAGTGCCGCGTCGCCGACGAGGGCCGGGGAAGAGCCTTCGCCCCAGGTGACGTTGACTTTGCCGAGGTCCTTTTCCCAGATCAGTTTTCCATCCAGGTCAAAACAGTAAAGGCCGTACGAACCGAAAGAGACGATGAGATGTTCGCCGTCCGTGACGGGCGAGCCGGAGCTGCGGCTGTTGGTGGGTTGAATGTCCTGATGCGCCGCATCCTCGCGAGCGACTTTTTTCCAAAGCGTCTGGCCGGTCCGGCGGTCCAGGCAAAGCACGGTAAAGGCGAATTTCTTGTCGTTCCCTTCGAGAGGCACGGCGGTGAGAACAAAGACTTTGTTTTCCCAGATAATGGGCGTGGCGTGTCCCAAACCGGGAATTTCCACCTTCCACTTCACGTTTTTCTCCTCGCTCCAACTCAACGGCGGGCTGCCGTGCAAGACCAATCCATTTCCCGCGGGACCGCGCCACTGCGGCCAATTGAGGTTGTGCTGCTCGGACGGCGCGGCGCAGGATGGACTGTGGTTCGAGCAGACGCAGGTCGTGAAGGCGAAGGCACACAAGATGAATCGTTGCGCTCTCATGGCACACATGATGACACAGTCTGTTCCGCCGCTTCAAGGAGAGTCCAAATCACTGTCTCCATGAGGGGTTGGTTCGCAGAAAAAACGATTGATCCTCCGGCGTCGCCTCGCCAATCTTCGCGCCATGACCAAAAATAATTTCCCTCTCGCGCCATCCATTCCTCGAAGGCAATTTCTCAAGCTCGCCAGCGGCGCCGCTGCCGCGTTTGCTGTGTCCGAGCCGCTCGACCTGCGTGCGGCCGCGAAGAAGCTGGCCCCGTTGCCTCCCGGCATCAAAGTCTCCTTGCAGATTTCTGGCGAGGCCTCCGATGAAGACCTGAAGTTCGCCCAGCAACTCGGCGTCGAGTACGTCAACATTCCCAGCGGCGGGGACCGCGCCACGGCGGAAAACTTCTCGCGCTTGAAACAGCGCGTCGAAGCTGCCGGGCTGAAAGTCTGGAACATCGGCAACAGCAACGTCCATAACATGCCGGAGGTGACGTTGAACCTGCCGGGCCGCGACGCAAAAATTGAGGAGTACAAGAACTATCTGCGCAACCTTGCCAAAGCCGGCATCTCTTACACGACCTATGCGCACATGGGTAACGGCATCTGGAGCAGCGAGCGCGAGACTACGCGTGGCGGCGCGCCGGCACGCGCGTTCGACATGAACAAGAATCCGAAGGGCTACTGGGTTGGAAAAGTCTTTGAAGGGCCGCTCACGCATGGCCGCAAATACACTCCGGAAGAGTTGTGGGAGAATTACACGTACTTCATCAAGCAAGTGGCGCCGGTCGCCGAAGAGCTGGGCATTCGTATTGGCATTCATCCGGATGATCCGCCGGTGCCGGAACTGGGTGGAGTGCCGCGCTGCATTTTTGGGAACTTCAACGGCTACGTGCGCGCGCTGAAGATTGCGAACAGTCCGAACATCGGCGTCTGCCTGTGCGCTGGCACCTGGATGGAAGGCGGCAAGCACATGGGCAAGGATGTGTTCGAAGCCGCGCGAGCTTTCGCGAAGATGGGCAAGCTCTGGAAAATCCATTTCCGCAACGTCAGCGCGCCGATCCCTTACTTCGTCGAGACGTTCGTCGATAACGGTTACACGGACATGCTCAAGCTGATGAAAACGCTTTACGAAGTGGATTTCCGCGGTGCGGTCATCGCGGACCATGTGCCAGGGATGGTTGGCGGGTCCAGAGTCGGCTGGGCTTACAGCATCGGCTACATCAAAGCGCTCCTCCGAGCCGTCAGTGCGAAGAAGGGATAGCTAAGCCGTAACTATTCAGTGCGATGAAAGGCCCGCCCTCACCCGGCCCTCTCCCCAGGGAGAGGGAGCAACTTTTGCACGCCGGTGGACTCATCACTGTTTAGTGAGCGTATCCCAGTGACGGGAAAGAGCCGTTCCCTCTCCTGGGAGAGAGGGC
>Ga0233424_10001502_pt1 | contig 19854 bp, 9 predicted proteins | sample Watercolumn_Towu_FD_181011 | JGI IMG/M metagenome (GOLD analysis project Ga0233424, IMG submission 181011) | Freshwater microbial communities from Lake Towuti, South Sulawesi, Indonesia - Watercolumn_Towuti2014_125_MG | ecosystem: Environmental > Aquatic > Freshwater > Lake | place: Indonesia...
TCAACGGCGACGGTGTCGTGAACGCGCTCGACCTCAGCATCATCCTCGGGCAGTGGACGGGCAACTGAGCTAGGTTCCCGCCGCGCGGTAGCCACCCGCACCTCCTCGTACGATCGATTGCGTGAGCCCATCGATCGTTCGTTCGTGCCTAGCGTGCATCGCCGCACTCTGCGCGCTCTCGTGCGCTAGACCTGCCACGCCGCCGACGGCTGCGCGCCGCGATCACATCGTGGCTAGTCCACAGGGCAACCGAGTCGATCCCTACTACTGGATTCGCGATGATGATCCAAAGTCGAAGCGGCCGGAGATCATCGCGTACCTCGAGGCTGAGAACGCCTACACCGCCGCAGCCACGAGGCATCTGAAGGCGCTAGAAGCGCAGCTGCTTCGCGAGATGCGAGGGCGCGTCAAGGAGGACGACAGTTCGGCAGCAGATTTCCAGCATGGGTACTGGTATTCGACGCGGTTTGAACTCGGCGCGGAGTATCCGATCTACGAGCGGCAGGCCGGGACGACCGCGGGACCCGACGCAACCGCGCCGATCGAGCGGATGCTTGACGGCCCGGCGCTCGCGAAAGGCAAGCGGTTTTTCTCGGTCGGTGCAGTCGAGCCAAGCCCGGACAATCGGTGGATCGCGTGGACTAGCGATGAGAGCGGACGGCGGATCAGCACGCTGCGGTTTCGCGATGTGCGCGCTGGCACGGACTCGCCAGAGTCGATCCCGGGCGTGCTTGAGTCGCTCGCGTGGGCGAGTGATTCGCAGACAGTCTTCTACATCCGGCAGGATCCGGTTCTCCTCCAGAGCGGACCCATCTATCGGCATCGAGTCGGGACCGATCCGGCGACCGACACACTCGTCTACAACGAGGCAGATCCGACGCTCGTTGCAGGCATCGAGTCGTCGCGCGATCAAGAGTGGGTGCTATTGACACTCGAGGGATTCGACTTCAATGAACTGCGTGCGATTCCCTCGGCAGCGCCCGAAGAGGCGCCCCGCGTCATCCTCCCGCGCAAGCATGGCGTTCGGAGTTACGCAGACTTCGCTTCGGGTCGGTGGCTGATTCGCACTAACGAGGGAGCCGTCAACTTCAAGCTCGTCGAGGCGCCCGAAGGCGCCCCATCTGATCGCGCGCAGTGGCGGACGCTCGTTGACGCGCGCCCTGCGACATCACTCGACGACTTCGCGATCTTTGAGGGGGCGATCGCTCTCTCTGAGCGAAGTCAGGCAAACTCCGTCGTGCGTGTCATTGGGTGGGGGAGCACGCCAGCGGCAGGATTCACGGTCGCTGCCGATGAGTCGGCGTTCACGATGAATCTTGGGAGCAACCTCGACTCGGCGATGCCGTGCGTGCGAGTTGTCTACACCTCGATGATCACGCCTCGCACAACATGGGATGTCTCACTCGCCACCGGCGAGCGCCTCGTGCGGAAGGTGCAGCCGGTACTTGGGTACGACGCATCGCTGTACGCATCGGAGCGCGTCTGGGCGCCCGCGCGCGACGGTGCGCTGATCCCCGTCTCGCTCGCCTGGCGGAAGGATCGGTACAAGCGAGATGGCAGCGCGCCCATCTATCAGGACGGGTATGGCGCGTACGGGATTTCCTTCGATGCCGAGTTCAGCAGCAACCAAGTTTCGCTGCTCGACCGAGGGTTCCTCGTTGCGACGGCGCATGTACGCGGTGGCGCGGACATGGGGCAGGAGTGGTACGAGGCTGGCCGACTCTCCAACAAGCGCAACTCGTTCAACGACTTCGTCGATGCGACAAAGTTTCTCGTGCGCGAGCGCTACGGCAGCGCTCAGAGCGTCTTTGCGGTTGGGGGATCGGCGGGTGGACTGTTGATGGGTGCGGTCGCCAATCAGGCGCCGGATCTCTACAAGGGGATCGCGCTACATGTGCCCTTCGTCGACGCGCTCACGACGATGCTCGATGAAACAATCCCGCTGACCGCCAACGAGTGGACGCAGTGGGGTGATCCCCGCGAAAAGACCGCGTACGACTACATCTTCTCCTACTCGCCCTACGACAACATCGAGGCGAAGGAGTATCCGGCGATGCTCGTGACCACCGGGCTATGGGACTCCCAGGTTCAGTACTACGAACCTGCCAAGTATGTCGCGAAGATGCGAGCGATGCGTACGGACAACAATCCGCTGCTGTTGCGCGTCAACATGTCTTCCGGCCATGGCGGCGACTCGGGCCGCTTCGAGCTGATGAAGCAGGTTGCGCTCGAATACGCGTTCTTCATCGACCTCGCGGGGATTCCGGCGAGTCAGTGACCGGTCGGGCGCGCCGAGAAACGACAAAGCCGAAGGTGTTGGCCTTCGGCTTTGGTGCCTGAGAGCGGGTGAAGGGACTTGAACCCTCGACATTCACGTTGGCAACGTGACGCTCTACCACTGAGCTACACCCGCCTTTTTCCTGTTGCCTTTCGACAACGGGGAGCGGGATCATAGCACTCTGTGAACGGACCTGCATTAGGCTCCGCGAGTGCTTCTCCTAGCCTCATTGTGCGCGATCGCGCTGTCAGGGGTCGACCACGCGATTGTCGTGAGCGTTGACGGTCTGCGCCCCGAGTTGCTAGCGCCGGGTAGCGTCGGAGAGTTCCCCGGCTTCGCGCGGCTGCTTCGCGGCCCGCACACCTTGGCGGCGCGATGCGATCCGAGCACGACGGTCACGCTGCCCAATCATGTTGGGATGGTGACGGGGAGATTGTTCGCAGGGGAACGCGGCCACGGGTGGCTTGGCAATGTTGATCCCCCCAAGCCGGGGGCAGGCGGGACGATCGAAGAGATGCATGGGTCCTATGTGCCGAGCATGTTCGATGTCGCGAGCGATCGAGGCGTGGCGACCGGAGTCTTCGCTGAGAAGACGAAGTTTGTGCTCCTAGACCAGAGTTACAGCGAGACGACCGGAGCGCCGGATGCAACGGGTGCGGACGACGGCCGCGACAAGATCGATCTATTCGAGGCTCGCGTGGATGGCGCATCGGTCGCGCTCGAGGCTCTTCGGTTTCTTCGCGCGTGCGCACATGAGCAGCGGCGGTCACTCTCGCTCGTGCACTTCGCCGCCACCGATTCCGCTGGGCACGCGCATACATGGGATCTGAGGCCTGACAGCGAGTACTGGAAGGCAGCCAAAGCGATCGATCGCATCATCGACGCGCTGCTCACGATCCTCGATGCGGATCCCGCGCTGCACGGAAGAGTCGGGATCGTGCTCACGACCGATCACGGTGGCGGCGATCCGCCCGCGACACACACGACGCTGACTGCTCCGGTGAACTTCACGATCCCGCTTGCTGTGTGGCGCGGTCGGGACGAGGCGGCGCGCGACCTCTACGAACTCAATGCGGCGACGCGCGCGCCTCCCGCGCCCACAGAGAACTCAGCGACGGCCGCGCCGCCCCCGATTCGGAACGCCGATGCGGGGAATCTTGCCCTCGAGCTCCTCGGACTTCCACCCATCGAGCCTCTGAGCGCAGACGGGCGCGCCCCGCTCGTGCTAGACGGGCCGCGTGGTACAAGTGGATCCCCATGAGGCTGACACTCGCCGCGCTGACGGCCGTCTGGGGATCTTCCATCGCGTCCGCGCAGTTGGTTCTTCCATCGGTGCTCGGCGATCACATGGTGCTGCAGCGCGGGATCGAAGTCCCGGTTTGGGGTTGGGGAAAGCCAAACTGCGCGGTGAGCGTCGAGCTCGTCGACGGCACGGGGGCAGTGCGCGCGTCCGCGAATGGCGAGGCGGGACCGGATGGGCGCTTCTCTCTCCTCTTGCCGAAACTTGAAGCGTCGGCGGCGCCGGCAACACTGCGGATCGTCGCTGGAAACGCACGCGTCGAGCGGACGGATGTGCTGGTCGGCGAAGTGTGGCTGTGCGGGGGCCAGTCCAACATGGCGTGGCCGGTGTCGGCGAGTCAGGAAGCGGACGCGATCGTCGCAACACTTCCCTCAACGGTGCGGTGTTTCACCGCGCCGCACGAGTTAGCGGCTAAGCCTGTGCCGATTGTGCCAGCGTCTTGGGAGGTTGCTGGTCTGAACACGACAGGATCGTTTACCGCGGTCGGATCGTTCTTCGCGCGCGCAGTTGGCGCGGAGCTCGGCGTACCAATCGGGCTGCTCTCCATCAACTGGGGAGGCTCGCCGGCCGAGGCGTGGGTGCCGACGGATGCAGCGGGGACTGGACTCTTCGCCGAGGTAGTTGCCACGCAGCGCGCGGCGGGGGAGGCCTTTGAGGGGCGATCGCCCGCGCAGCGGCAGCGCGACTACGAACTCGCGCTGGCGAAGTATCAAGAAGCGATCGACGCGTATTGGACCGCGTTCAAGGCGAACGAGGCTGGCTTCGCGGAGGGTTGGCTCACGGAGCCGTGCGATGAGAGCCACGGTTGGTCGGCGGGGTCGCTGCCGATCATCGTCGGCTCGACGCCGGAGACGCAGCCACTCGACGGGTTCGACGGAGCGTCGTGGTGGAGGCGTCGCGTCCCGGTGCCGCCGTCGTGGGCTGGAAAGGCCGCGCGTGTGGTGCTCGGCGCGATCGACGACAGCGATGCGCTCTTCGTCAACGGGGTGGAAGTTGGACGAACGATTCAACTTCATCAGGCGCCGCGCATCTATCGGATTCCCGAAGGGGTGCTGAAGGCGGGTGAGAATGAGTTCGCACTACTCATCATCGATACGGGCGGTCCTGGAGGACTCTCGATCGAACCCCGAAAGATGGTGATGCGGCTAGACGACGAGCAGGAAGTCGAGAAGTCCTTGCGCGCGCCGATTGCGCTCGCGGGTTCGTGGATGTGGAAGCGAGGCAGCGAACAGGGAGGACGCGTCGGCCCGCTTCCTCCTTCGGGCGAGTCGCATCCGCAGGCGCAGTTCGGATCCTTCGGCGCGATGTGGAATGGCATGATGGCGCCGGTTGCCCCCTATGCCATTCGCGGAGCGATCTGGTATCAGGGCGAAGCGAATGCGGATCGCGGGAAGGAGTACGAGACTCTGCTCCCGTTGCTGATCGCGAGTTGGCGCGAGCGGTGGAGGTCGGAGTCGTTTCCCTTTGGGATCGTGCAGTTGGCGGCGTTTCAAGCAGCTAGCGACGATCCAGTCGAAGGGACTTGGGCTCGGCTGCGAAAGGCGCAACTTGACACAGCGCTCACGACGCCGAACTGCGGCATCGTTGTGACGACGGATGTCGGTGACGCGAACGACATCCATCCCCGCAACAAGCGCGCGGTTGGCGAGCGGCTCGCGAGCTGGGCGCTAGCGACGGTCTACGGTCGAGAGCGCGAGTGGTCTGGGCCGCTGTACCAGTCAGCCTCGCAGGAGGGTGCGTCGATGGCAATCACATTCACGCATGCGACCGGACTCGCCGCGAAGGGTGGCGGCCCGCTTGGCGGCTTCGCGATCGCCGGCGCTGACGGCATCTTCCACTGGGCCGATGCGAGAGTCGACGGCGAACGCGTCGTCGTCTCAAGTCCGAACGTGCCGAGCCCACGCGAGGTCCGCTACGGATGGAGTTGCAATCCGGTGCGCGCAAACCTCGTGAACGCCGCGGGGCTTCCCGCGTCGCCTTTCGCGACCGACTGACATCCGCGCTCGCGACTCGCTGGAGTGATTACTGATCGAGCGTCGGTAGCCCCATGCCGCTTCGGTCTGGGTACTGAGGCGTTGGCACCTGCCGGAACGGTCGCTTCTGGAGCGCCTCCTCCATGAGTCCAATCGCAACATCGATCTGCGGATCGGCACCGCCGCGGGAGAGTCCGCCCTTCATGATGCCCGGGTCATCAATGACGGGCACATCAGGGTCGACCCCGTGGCCTTCGACTCCCCATGTGCCATCGTTCTCGTAGAACGCGAAGAGCGGAACGCGCACGCTTCCTCCATCGATTAGCGAGGGATTGCTCGAGATGCCGACGAGGCCTCCCCAGGTGCGCGTGCCGACGAGCGGACCGAGGCGTGATTGGCGGAACAGCCACGGGAACATGTCGCCGCCCGAACCGGCGAGACCGTTGATGAGCATCGCCTTGGGGCCGAAGTGCGCGTCCGGGGGCCATGGGTGACTACGGGAGTCACGGCGCGCCCACCAGTTCGTGAGGGGACGGTCGAGCAGTTCGATGAAGCGCGTTGGAATCTGACCGCCTCCATTCCATCTGTCATCGACGATCAGCGCGTCCTTGCCGCGTTGCCCGACGAATTGCCGCATCAGGTCATTCTGGCCGGGCACCCCGGTGTCTGGCACATAGACATAGCCGATGCGTCCCTTCGACTTCTCGTCGATGTACTTGCGGTTGCACTCGATCCACGAGCGGTATCGCAAGTTGCTGTCGTCGCCCATCGGTGTGACTATCACGGTGCGCGCGGAGGCGTCCGTGAACGGATTGGCGCTGACGAGCAGAGACACGGTTCGTCCGGCGAGACCTTGGAAGCCAGCCCACGGGTCCTCCGCCAAGTTGAGCGGCGTGCCATTGACCTCCAGGATGAAGTCACCCTCTTTCACATTCACCGAGGGGGAAGTGAGCGGGTTGCGGGCATCCGAGTCCCACGGTGCTCCTTGGTAGATGCGCGCGATCTGGTAGGCGCGGGCGATCTTGCCTTCGGGAGTCGTCCCCTCGCCGATCTTGAAGTCTGCGCCGAGGAGACCGACGCGCGCGCTGTCGCGACCATTCGACTCTGTGTCGCCGCCGCTGTAGTAAGCGTGGCCGACATTCAGTTCCGAGATCATCTCCGAGATGATGTAGGAGATGTCCTCGCGGCTATTGGCGTGCTCGACGAGCGCGAGGTAGCGGTCGCGCACGCTAGGCCAATCGACCTTGTGCATGTGGGGGTCGTAAAAGAAGTCGCGGAAGATGACCCATGCGTCATTGACCATCTGTCGCCACTCCTGGCGGGGGTCGATCTCGACAGTCATGGGCGACTTCACCACCGGCTTCGATGCGCCGCCGGCGGCGGCGTCGACGATGCGAGCGCCGCCTCCGTCGACGACAAGGAGTTTCTTTCCGTCGGCGGTGATGGAGTATCGACCACCATTCGTGAGCGCCTTCTCAGTAGGCTTCTTTTCGCGCGCGTCAATGATCTTGATAGCGCCGCCACCGCCTTCGCCGCGACCGTTGCCCTCGCGACGAACGAAAATGAGGTGACCCTTGTCGTTGACTGAGAGGCCACCGATCGTGCCGCGGCCTACGCCGGGCACTCGCACGGCGCGCGATTCGATTCCGTCGAACGCGATCTCGAATCCCTTGCGCTTGGTGGTGGGCGGTGCCGCGTCGGCGGGCGGTGCCGCGTCGGCGGGCGGTGCCGCGTCGGCGGGCGGGGTCGCGTCGGCGGGCGGGGTCGCGTCGGCGGGCGGTGCCGCGTCGGCGGGCGGGGTCGCGCTCGGCGGGGACTCAGCTGGCTTCTCGCCGGACGGTTTGTCGTCGGCTGGTTTCGGCTCTGCGGGCTTCTCGTCTTGAGGCTTTGAGTCCTCAGGCTTTGAGTCCTGAGGCTTTGCATCAGCCGGTCTTGATTCCTCCTTCTTCTCACCTTCAGGGGACTCTTCCTTCGCCTTCCCATCCTTCTTCGGCTTCGCGGCAGGACCTGTCTCTTCGTCGATCTCCTGCGTTTGCCAGGCAGCCTTGACATCCGCGCGCAGCGGCATCGCTACGAGCACTTCAGAGTCGTCGTAGATCCATGTCGAATCCATCGATCCGTACTTCGGGACGAACTCCTGATTACTCACGAAGTAGAGCCACTCGCCGGACCGGTCGAAGGTGGGGGAGTTAGAGGCGAACGCCGGGCTCGTGAGCTGGTGTGTCTGGCCGCTCTCCATGTCGTAGACGAAGATCTGCGAAGAGCGCCCGCTTTCGTCGGAGAGTCCGTACGCGATCCACGACGAGTCGTGACTGAACTGCGGCGACGGCGCGTTCTCTCCCCAGAGTTCCGTCGCAACGAGCTTCTGCTCCCCACTCTCCGCATTGACGAGTGACAGGCGTCCAGCCTTGTCGCCGATCGCGATCCACTTTGAGTCAGGGCTCCAAACGATTTCAAGCTTGAATGCGCCATCTCCGGTTGTGAGTCGGCGCTTCTCACCTTTGCCGTCAGCGGCGATCGTGTAGAGCTCGTAGCCGCCGCCCGCCGAGTCATCGAACCACGCGATCCACTTGCCGTCGGGGCTCCAGGCAGGCGTGCGCTCCGCGACTCCGTTGGTAGCCGTGAGATTTCGCGGCACGCCATTCTCCGCAGGTAGCGTCCAAATGTCGCCGCGAGCTTCAACGACCGCACGCTTGGCCGTCGGAGAGATGTCCCATGAATCGATGAAGTTCCCGGCGTCCACCGGCGACGGACGGAGTTTCGCCCGAGCGCCAGGGATTCGCACTTCGACCTTCGTCGATGTGTTGGTGGCGAGGTCAAGCACCCACAGGTCTTGGCCGTTCTGGAAGACGATCTCACCTGGCGTCGAATCATCGGGACCGATGGATGGCCACTTGCAGTCGAACTCTTCGAATCGCGTGATTTGTCGTCGGTTGCCGCCTTGCGCATCGCACGACCAGACATTGAGGCGATGCTCGGGGCCCGCGTCGGACAAGTAGTAGAGCGTCGAGCCGTGCCACATCGGGATGGTGTCAGTTCCCTCCCACTGCGTGACGCGCCGCGCAGTGCCTTCGGTGAGATCGAAGACCCAGATGTCCGTCGCCATGCCGCCGCGATAGCGCTTCCAAGTGCGCATGTCGGTGGAATGCGGCGTGTACGCGAGGTACCTGCCATCAGCACTCAGCGCTGGATTCGCGCCGTAGGGGATGGGAAACTCCCAAGGCAGCCCACCCTCGCTCGAAACGGCGAACACCTGCGGTGCGCGCGGATAGGTGGACATACCGCTCGCTGTGAACAGGATGCGGCCGTCATTGTGCCACTCGGCGGGGACCTCGGTGGCGGGATTGTGCGTGATGCGGCGCGGAATGCCGCCGTCGACGGGGGTGACATAGATATCGCGGTCGCCTTCGTAGTTGCCGAGGAACGCGACCGAGGTTCCGTCCGGGCTGAAGCGCGCGAAGGTCTCGGCGCCGGGAGGGTCGGCGACAGGCTGTGCGAGGCCGCCTGTGCGCGCGACGCTCCACAAGCCGTTGGCGTAACTGAAGACAATGCGGTCGTTGGAAATGTCCGCGTAGCGCAGCATGGTGGCTGGAGGCGAATCGGCGATAGCCGAAGCGACAGCGGCAAGCGCAAGAACGATCGACGAAGTGGTGCGCATTGGTGTGGTGTGGTCTGGTTCTTGTGTGTAGGGGAAGCGGTGGGGGTGGGATTCGAACCCACGATGCCTTGCGGCATACCGGATTTCAAGTCAGGCGCGTTCGACCACTCTGCCACCCCACCTTGAAAGGGGCAGGCGAGTGTAGCTAGTCATCACTCAGACCGCCGGTGGCGGAGCTGCGCAGAGGGCGAAGAGCGCTTCGCGCGAGATTGGCTTGACTGCATGGTCATCGCAGCCTGCATCAAGGCAGCGGCTTCGGTCATCCTGCATGGCGTTGCCGGTCAGCGCAATGATGCGCCCGCGATAGCCCATCGATCGCAATTGCCGAGCAGTCGAGTATCCGTCGAGGTCAGGCATTTGCATGTCGAGCAGAACTATGTCGAAGGGGCGCTGCGAGCTGCGCGAGATCGCCTCGATCGCGCGTTGCCCGCTCTCCACGCCTTCCGCATGCGCGCCCGCACGGCAAAGCAGCGTCGAGATCAGTCGTTGCGCGTCCGCACTGTCATCGACAATGAGCACTCGCCGACCATCAAGGCGTGTGGCGGGTGCGGGCGCATGAGCGGCGGTCGCCACAGCGGTGCCCGAACCCATGCGAGGGGTGAATGTAAAGGTGAATGTCGAACCCTTGGTTGGCTCGGAGTCGACAGAGATGGTGCCGTCGAGGAGTCTTGCGAGTCGCTGCGAGATCGCGAGCCCTAGCCCAGTGCCGCCGAATCGCCGCGCCGTGCTCGCGTCGCCCTGCGCGTAACTCTCGAAGATGCCCTTCAGCCGCTCGGGCGGGATGCCGATGCCGGTGTCGGTGACCGCGATGCTCACACGCACCGAGTCTCGCTCAACCACGGCGTGGAGGCGAAGTGTCACGCTGCCGCGTTCGGTGAACTTGATGGCGTTACTGACGAGGTTGACGAGGATCTGCCGAACTCGCAGGGGGTCGGTGCGAACGATCGCGTTGGTGGCATCCCCGCCGACTGTGAAGTCGAGCGTGACCCCCTTTTCCTTCGCCTTCGGCTTCATCTGGTCGACGACTTCGCTGACCACTTCGTCCATGCGGACTTCGAGCATCTCGATTCGCATCTGGCCAGCCTCGACCTTCGAGATGTCGAGGATGTCGTTGAGGACAGCCAGCAGATGGGATCCATTGCGGCGAATCGTTTGCGCGAGGTCCCTGCGCTCGGCGGGGGAGGCGATGTCGTCGAAGAGGAGATCCGCGCATCCCAGGATCGACGCCATCGGCGTGCGAATCTCGTGGCTCACATTGGCGAGGAACGAGCTCTTGAGCTCGCTGGCATGTTCCGATCGTCGGCGCGCCGAATCGAGCGCGCGCATCGCGGCCTCGCGCTCCGTGACATCTACGGCGATAAACATGTATCCAAGAAGTTCGCCCGCCGAGTCGCGCCAGGCGTGCGCTGCGAGATTCACCTGGCGACGCCCGCCGTCCGAGCGCGGCCATGTCCAGTCGCGCTCATGGGCGCGCTGCTCGTTCGCGAGCATGGCGAGCGTCGCAAATGACGGCGCTCCGGCGCCGCGTACGCCGCGCAGCTCCTCCGCGTCGAAGAGTTCCGTCGCATCAGTGCGTCGGAGCACTTCTTCGGCGCGTCGGCCTGTGAGGCGCTCTGCGCCGTGATTGAAGATCGTGACGGTTCCGTTGGTGTCGGTCGCGACGATTGCTACCTGTCGCGCGCTCTCGATCAGCTGCTCCAATTGGCCTCGCGCACGCGCCGATAGGTTCGCCCGATGCGCGGAGGTCTGAGCGAAGTAAACCGTGCAGCCAATCAGGACCGAGGCGAGCAGCGTTGCAGCCAGCAGCAGGTTGGGGAGGCGAGCGAACTGTGCATCGAAGAGATTGCGATTCGGCTGCACGCGTAGTGTGAGGGGCAGCCCACCGATCGTGAAGGTGTATGCCTCGCCAGTGATGACGAGGTTGGGCAGCGCGTCGATCTCACAGAGCATGAGGTCGCGGAAGTAGAGCTCCGCGTCGAAGGCCTCGGAGAAGGACTTGCCGAGCGCCGCAAGAGAATGTTCGACATCGACAAAGGCGACGAACGCCCCTTCGTCGTCCGGAGGCACCGCCGCAATGAGCGTCGCGAGTCGTCCGTCGATCGTGACCGGGTCGGCGACGGACACCTGACGCGATTCGCGCGCTCGTTCTATGGCCTGCCTGCGAACTTCGGGTGGACCTAGCCCTTCGCGCCCTGGGTGGCGGATCGAAGGCGTCGTGCTTGCCCAGAGCACTTCGCCCGACGCTGAGATCCACTCGAGCGCGATGACGCCTGGGTACCGCGCCGAGACATCGGCGAATCGCGCAACAAGGTCAGGGTCAGCCGGACCCTTGGGCGGCTCCACACCTTCATGTACGGTCGCGATTTCGTCTATCAGGCGGCGCAAGTCTCCCTGAAGCGCAAGCCCAATCGTGCGGGTGCCGACCTTCGCCTGCCGTGCGAGGTCAGCGCGCTCCGCGCTGACAAGTTGGTGCCACGCGACAAATGCCAGCGACATGCAGGTGATCGCAAGCGCGAGGCCGATCCAGCGCGGCATGCGCAGGCTGCGCGCGGGTGCGTCCGACCACGCCTGCGCTACGAGCGCGATCGCCGCAATGGCAAGCACCGCTGCCGAGACCATCGGAATGTCAGCGAACCGATCGGCCGGCTGCGGCAGACCAGCGTGCACATTCGGATCCATGAGCGCGTAGAGCGTGAGCCCGAGCACCGAACTCGTTGCGAGCGCGGATGGCCAGCGGCCTCGCGTCGCGGGAATCGTGGTGGAGAGCGACGCGAGTGAAAGAAGTGCGATTCCCGCGAGTAGGCCCGTGCCGAGCCCGACTGTGGACCGAGCAAGGTGCACGCCAGCCCATACAAGCGATGCGATCGCGAGCATTCGCGCGACGCGACGCCACCACTGCCACCGCGGGAGCACGATGATCAGCGCCGCAACAAGCGCGGTCACGGCGGTGGCGACGCGAGCTTCTGGCGAGCCGATCATTGGAGTCGGCTCGCCCATCAGCGTCGGAGTGACGAGGTCGAGTGCGGCAACGATTGTGGCGCCGGTCGCCAAGAGCGGCACAATGCCGGGCTGTCGGATCATGGGCACCCACCCCGCTCAGGTTGGTTGAGGTCGGGATACTGCGCGATGAGGCGCGCGATCATCGCCGTCCATCCCGTCTGGTGCGACGCGCCACATCCGCGACCGGTTGTTCCGTCGAAGAACTCGTGGAAGAGAAGGTGGCGGTTGAAGGCCGAGTCGCGCTGGAGCTTCGGATGTTCGGCTAGGCAGGGGCGCACACCTGAGGCGTCCACGCGGAAGAGGCGTAGGAGCCGTGCAGCGAGCTCGCGTGAGACTTCTGCGAGCGTGCGCTGCACCCCTGAGCCGACTGGGCACTCAACTCTGAACGAGTCACCGTAGTAGGTGTGGAAGTGACCCAAGGCCTCGATGAGAAGGTAGTTCACCGGCATCCACACTGGTCCACGCCAGTTGCTGTTGCCGCCGAATGCACCAGTCGTTCCTTCGGCAGGTGAGTAGCGCACGGAGAGGCTGACTCCATCATGCCAGAGGACATAGGGCGTTGTATCGAGCCCCTTCGACATCGATCGCACGCCGAAGTCTGAGAGGAACTGAGACTCGTCGAGCATGCGCTTCAGGAGGCACTTCGTGCGGTGGCCGCGCAGGAGTGAGAGAAGGCGCTGATCTCCGACACCCGGGATACCCCAGTGAGAGACGAGCGCGGCGAGATCTGGGCGCTTGGCGAAGGACGCATCCACGCGTTCGGAGAAGACCGGAAGGCGCGCGACGACTTCGGGGTCGAGCACGCGGACCGCGAGCAGCGGAAGCAGACCGACAATCGACTGGATCTGTAGCGGCAGAGTCTCGCCCGACGAAAGGCGAACCCGGTCGTAGTAGAACTCGTCTCGCTCATCCCAGAGCCCCTCGCCAGTGCCAGCGAAGTCGGCCATCGCGCTAGCGATGTCCAGGAAGTGGAGGAAGAACTTCGTGGCTAGGTCCTGATAGACAGGATCCTCCAACGCGAGCTCCGTCGCGATGTGCATCATGTCGAGGGCAAACTTTCCCATCCACGCTGTGCCGTCCGCTTGCTGGAGCGTCGCCCCCTCGGGGAGACTAGCGCTGCGATCGAAGACACCAATGTTGTCGAGGCCAAGGAAGCCGCCCGCGAACAAGTTGCGGCCATCGGCGTCCTTTCGATTGACCCACCATGTGAAGTTCAGCAACAGGCGATGGAAGATGCGACGAAGGAAGACGCGGTCGCTGCGCCCCGACTGGCGGCGCTCGCTCTCATAGATCTTCATCGCGGCCCAGGCGTGGACCGGCGGATTGACATCGCTGAAAGACCATTCGTACGCGGGAATCTGCCCGCTCGGGTGCATTGAGCGGTCGAGCACAAGTAACAACAGTTGCCGCATCGCCTCGTCGGCGTCGATATCTGCCAGCGCGACACAGTGAAAGGCGAGGTCCCACGAGGCGTACCAGGGGTACTCCCATGAATCCGGCATGCAATACACCTCGTGATTGTCGAGGTGCCGCCAATCCGCATTTCGTCGGCGCGTCGATGGCGGTGGAGGGAGCGCCGGGTCGCCGTCGAGCCAGCGACGAACTTCATAGATGTATGTCTGCTTGCTCCAGAGAAGCCCCGCCCAAGCTTGCCGTTGGATGAGTCGAAGTTCTTCGCTCTTCACCTGAGACTGCCGCTCGGCGTAGAACTCGTCGGCTTCGCGCCCTCGCGCGGCGATCACCGAATCGAAGTCGGCGAATCCTCCAGGGCGACTGCGGGTGCTGAGGCGGGCGCGAAAGACCGCGCTAGCCCCAGGAGCGATCGTTGTGTGATGATGCGCTGCGACCTTCGTGCCGCGCGGCGTCGGATTCACGGCCTTCGCATCGCCCTTCACGATGGCGTCATTGATGCCATCCTTGAATCGTGCCTCGCCGCGCGGGCGTCCATGCAAGCGTTCGACATTCGTGTCGTTCTCGCAAAAGAGCAGGGGTGCGGGAGGGTCAAACTCGAGCCGCATCGGTTTGAGGTCTGGGTGGTCGACAAGGACGCCGCGCTCCGAGCCTTCCAGGCTCGGACGCGCAGATCCTTCGCACCAGGACCACGTGTTGCGAAAGAGCGCGGTTGGCAACACATGGATGGTCGCTGGCTCGGGCGCGCGATTGACGACTTCGACGCGCATCAGGATGTCATCCGTGTCTGCCTTCGCCCACTCGACGACGACATCGAAGTACCTGTCGTCGTCGAAGACACCCGTATCAAGCAGTTCGAACTCACGCTCCAACTTGCCAGCCTGAGCATTGCGCGCAACGAGCTCGTCGTAGGGGAAGGCGCGCTGCGGATACTTGTAAAGCATTCGCTGCCATGCGCCGCTCGGAAGCGCGTCGAGAAACCAGTAGCACTCCTTCACATCTTCGCCGTGGTTGCCCTCGTGATTGGCGAGGCCGAAGAGTCGCTCCTTGAGGATGGGATCCCTGCCGTTCCAGAGTGCGAGGCTCAGGCAGAGCCGTTGCCCCTCATCGCAGAATCCGGCGAGTCCATCTTCGCCCCAGCGGTAGGCGCGGCTGCGCGCATGATCGTGCGTGAACGATCTCCACGCGTCGCCGTCAGCGGAGTAGTCCTCGCGCACGGTGCCCCATTGTCGATAGGCGAGGTACGGGCCAAAGGCCCGCCAGTTGGCGGTGCCCGCGTCGCGCTCGTCGAGTCGCTTCTGCTCTGCACACATACGCTCGGTAGTCATGCCTTCCGAAGTGTCCCATCGCGCGCCTCCGCGTCCTGGGCGCGCTGCTCGGTGAAGAACGAAGAAAGTTCAAGCAGGGCGGCAACGCTCCATGCCTGCGCGATGCATCCGCCCGGAGAATGCGGCGGATCGCCCGAGAAGACCTCGCTCATCGAACCGAGTCCCGCCTCTCGCAGGTGGTTCGCGATCGGGAAGAGGAACTCAAGGATGAGCCGTCCGTCGCCGTGCACGGACCAGTGCGTCTTCGCGAGCGGGAGATAGAGCCACGGCCAGACGGTTCCCTGGTGGTACGCGCCGTCGCGCGCCGCGGGACCGCCGGCGAACAGACCTGCGTAGCGCGGATCTGTCGGGGAGAGCGTTCGGACTCCCTGTGGCGTCCAGAGCGTTGACATCGCGAGGTCGCAGATAGCGCGGCGTTGACCAAGCGGCAGCAGCGCATCGCCGAGCGCGGAGGCGAAGAGTTGATTTGGTCGGATCGAAGGATCGTGACCATCTGGCCCGTCCAGCACATCGAAACAGCACGCTTGGCGCTGATTCCAATACCTGCCGAAGGAAGTCTTGGCCCGCGCGGCAGCCGTCGCGTGCGGGCGATCTTCCTTGCCGATGGCTCGGGCCATGCGCGCCATCGCCGTGAGCGCCTCGAACCAGAGCGCGTTGATCTCGACGGGCTTTCCATGGCGAGGTGTTACGACGCGGTCGCCGACTCGCGCGTCCATCCATGTGAGTTGCACGCCGGGCTCGCCAGCACGAACAAGTCCGTCGGCACCGTCGACACAGATCCCATGCTTCGTGCCGCTGGAGTACGCATTCACAATCCCCTCGAGCGGCTCCCAGAGTGTGCGAAGCCACGCCTCGTCACCGCACGCATCGAAAGTGCGCGCAGAGGCGATGATGAACAGAAGTGGGGCATCGACGGCGTTGAACTCGGTCGGCTCCTCGCGGTCGTCAGGGAAGCGATTGGGCAGCAACCCGCCGCGCAAGTGATCGGCGAGCGTCGATAGCAGCGACTTCGCCTCGTCGATCCGTCGAGTCGTGAGCAGAAGGCCAGGCAGTGCAATCAGTGCGTCGCGTGTCCACTCGCCGAACCAGTGGTATCCGGCGATGATCGAGGTGCCGCGCGCCGACCCGGGCGTGCTGCGCGCGCGTGTGACAACGAACTGGTCCGCCGCTCGCGCGAGCTGCACGAGCACGGGCCTCGTCTGATCGAGCCCCGAGCGCCCGACGAGTTCGGCTTGGCGCGCAAGCTCGGCATCTAGGAGCGTGCTGGGCTCTCGGTCGGGCTGGAACGCGGTGGAGGCGGTTACGAGCGCGGCATCGCCGGGGGAGAGCACGACTTCAAGATCCGCTGCGTGCCAGAGGTCATCGACCGCGTCGAATCCGCGCGCGGCATCCTCTTGGAGCGCGTATCCGCGCCACCACTCTCCCCGCGGAGTAGGCACGCTGCGAGCACTCTGCACGACGAGCGTTCGCGGATCAGAGGCGCGTTCCCACCGCATCATCACCCCTCGCTCGACCTGCGTGAGCTGCGGCACCGAAGCTCCCGCTCGCCCGGTTGCGTGATGACTTCGGCAGTCGACAAGCACTCCCATCTTTAGTTGCACTGGGCTATCGCCCTGCACCAGTCGCCAGTGGACGGCGACGGTGTTCTCGCCGTGCACCATGAATACGCGCCGTTCGATGAGCGCGTCGCTGATCGCCCATCGCCAAACTGGCATGCCCTCTTCGAGATGGAATCGCTGCAGCGATTCGTGCCCGTTGGGGGAGATGGCTCCACCTTGCCAGCGCGTCGATGTCAGCGGGTAGGCACGACTTCTATAGGTCGCGGTCGTCGGCAGATCGCCTAGTAGCAGCGTGCGGCATGAGGGAGAAGCCCCGGCCGCGATTAGAAGCCCGTGGTAGCGCCGCGTGCGCGCGAGCCCGATCGTCCCTGACGCATAACCGCCTAGTCCGTTGGTCACGAGCCACTCACGCGAGAATGCCTCGTTGGTGTTGCATGAGAGTCGACCGAAGTCGACAAACTCGATGCGCGGCAAGGGGCGCTCCATGCGGCTACTGCGCCTTCACGCTCTCGCGCTCCTTGCGCCGCCGGTTGAGCTCGGCGTCGACGAACGACCCAATTCGTCCATCAAGTACCTGCAGTGGATTGGGTTCCTCGTAGCCCGTGCGGTGATCCTTCACGCGGTTGTCGTAGAAGACATAGGAGCGGATCTGCGTCCCCCACCCTCGCTCAATCTTGCCCCCCTTGGCCTGCGCGATCTCCGCGTCGCGCCGTTGCTGCTCAAGTTGTTCGAGCTTGGACATGAGGACGGCGAGCGCCTGCTTCTTGTTCTGGCTCTGATCGCGGTAGGTGCTAGCAACGACCTGAATCCCGGTCGGCGTGTGAGTAATGCGGATCGCCGAGGCAACCTTGTTCACGTTCTGCCCGCCGGGGCCGCTCGCGCGGACAAACGCAACAATCTCGAGGTCGCGTTCAGGGATCTCGATGTCCGACTCCTCGAACTCCGGCGTGACATCGACGGTGGCGAACGAAGTCTGGCGCTTGCCCTCAGCGTTGAAGGGTGAGACGCGCGCGAGCCGATGTGTCCCCGCCTCGCAGGAGCAGTACCCGAATGCGAATGGTCCGCGCACCGCGTACGAGACTTCCGCAATCCCAGCCTCGGTGCCGTAGGTGCGGCTGAGTTCCTCAACCTTGAACCCCATCGAGTCCCACCAATAGAGGTACATGCGCTCGAGCATCTGCGTCCAGTCGTTTGCCTCGGTGCCGCCGACCCCCGCCTGAATCGAGAAGAAGCAGTGGCGGTGGTCGTGCGGTTCCGAGAGCAAACTCTGCAACTCGACTCGTTCCATGCGCCCGACGAGCGCGTGCAGCGACTCGTCAACCTCGGCGAGTAGTTCCTGATCGCCGGCATCCTTGGCCATCTCGAGGCCGGTTCGCGCGTCCTCGAGCCCGCGCATCAATTCCTCGAGCGGATCGATGAGCGCGCGGATGACCTTTAGGTCGGCGATCGCCTTCTGCGCTTGGCGCTGGTCATCCCAGAAGCCCGGCTCCCCCATGAGCGACTCAAGTCGCGCGCGTTGTGAGGCTTTGTCTGGGTAGTCAAAGAGAGTCGCGGATGGCGAAGATCCGCGCCTGCAGGTCGTCGATGACTGGTTGATGCGTGGCGAAGTGCATACGGTGACTCTACCCGTGCGCAGTCGCGCGCGGGCTTATGATCGAACAATGACTCACGGCGACCCCACGCATTCGGAACTTGTCGAGGCACGGCGCGCAAAGCTCGCCCACCTGCGAGAGAGCGTCGGCGTCGAGCCCTTCGGGGCGCGCACGGCTGACTTGATGCCGCTCGCGGCGGCGAGGGGCGCATTCGACGAAGCCGCGCACGCGGCGTTTGATGCGTCCGCGGCGGCAGCGAAGGCTGCGCCAGGGACGGCGATCGAGGATCGGCGCTCCGTGGTTCGCGTCGCAGGGCGTGTGATGCAGCACCGCGACATGGGGAAGATTGTCTTCATCGGGCTACGCGACGCTTCGGGAGATCTGCAGGTGAGCGTTTCCAAGTCGGCGCTATCCGCCAAGGACTTCGAAGTTGCCAAGGGGCTCGACTACGGCGACATCGTTGCAGCGGTCGGCCGCATTGGCCGGACTCAGAAGGGGGAGATCTGCGTCTGGGCGACCGAAGTCGCGCTGCAGAGCAAGAGTCTCGAGCCGCCGCCGTCCAAGTGGCATGGATTGGAGGACGCGGAGCTTCGGTATCGCCACCGCTATGTCGACATGTTTGCGAATCCGCGAACCATGCAGGTCTTCCAGGCGCGCTCGGCGATCGTGAGCGAGATCCGGCGCTTCATGGAGGCCGAGCAGTTCCTCGAAGTCGAGACGCCGATGTTGCACCCGGTGGCAGGCGGAGCCGCCGCGCGACCATTCACAACGACGCACAATGCGCTTGCCATGCAGCTCTTCATGCGCATCGCGCCGGAGCTCTACCTGAAGCGGCTCCTTGTCGGCGGCTTGCCCCGCGTTTTCGAGATCAATCGCAACTTCCGTAACGAAGGGATCGACCGAAGTCACAACCCAGAGTTCACCGCGCTTGAGGCGTACGAAGCATTCGGCGACTACGGCACGATGCGCGAATTGATCGAGCGACTCGTCCACCACTGCGCATCGCAGGCACTCGCGCAGAAGTGGCACCCACGCGCCGAGGCCGGTCCGGTGCTTCCGTGGGGTGAAATGCGGATCGATTACTCGCGCCCGTTCGTCACGGTGACCTTCCGTGAGCTCTTTCAGCGCGCGTTGGGCTTCCCCATGGAGGACGAGGCGCGCGTGCGCGTCGCGGCTGCCTCGTGCCATGTCGAGGGGTCGGCGACGCGCGATCACTGGCTCCTTGTCAACGAGCTCTTCGAGCGCAAGGCGGAGGCGCTCATTGATCCATGCCGACCGACATTCGTCCTCGACTACCCAAGCGCGGTCAGTCCGCTCACGCGACCAAGTCGCGCGAACCCAGCGATCGCGGAGCGGTGGGATCTCTTCATCGCTGGGATGGAGATTGGACCGGCATATACAGAGTTGAACGATCCGGATGTCCAACTTGCCAAGTTCACTCAGCAACTTGCGGGGGCGGACGAGGAGACCGCAGTGTTTCGCACGCTGGATGAGGACTTCATTCACTCGCTGCGCGTGGGGATGCCGCCAGCTGGTGGCGTGGGTCTTGGCATCGACCGCCTCGTCATGCTGCTCACTGATAGTCCGACGATTCGCGATGTGATTCTCTTCCCGCTGATGCGTCCGATGGTCGCGGAAGAGGCGGCATCGGAGGCACGAAGCGGCGAGGTGCGCTGAAGTGCGCCGGGCACTTGATATGTATGTCATGGCGTTCGCGCTCGCCGTCGCGACGATGTTCGCGACGAACGTCGCGGAC
>Ga0233424_10001508_pt1 | contig 19815 bp, 17 predicted proteins | sample Watercolumn_Towu_FD_181011 | JGI IMG/M metagenome (GOLD analysis project Ga0233424, IMG submission 181011) | Freshwater microbial communities from Lake Towuti, South Sulawesi, Indonesia - Watercolumn_Towuti2014_125_MG | ecosystem: Environmental > Aquatic > Freshwater > Lake | place: Indonesia...
ATACCCGCATTGTTTCAGGGGATACCCGCATTGTTTCAGGGGATACCCGCATTGTTTCAGGGGATACCCGCATTGTTTCAGGGGATACCCGCATTGTTTCAGGGATTCCTCTCGATTGCTTCAAGGGGATTCCGGATTCATAATAAAATCCTTTTGACTCTTTCGAGGGGATTTTAGGAACAATCTACAATGCTCTTGTTCGTTCCGGGAAAGTTTTGAGAGGAGTTGAGGGAAAGGAAGTGTACGTTGAGGGAGTTTTTAGAGGTGCCTTTCAGTTATTTCTTGTTTCGTTATTATTCTTTGTTTTTCTTTCTTCGTACTTTTATGTCGAAAATTTTTTAGTATCATACAATCAAGGTAAATAAATATGCGAATAGGAATTCTTACCGGCGGAGGAGACGTTCCGGGACTCAATCCCTGTATTAAATCTGCTGTACTGCGCGCAACGGAAGAAGGTCACGAAATGCTTGGCATTCGATTAGGATGGGGAGGATTGTTGAATTTCAATCCGGATGATCATCAATCGCATCATCAATATATTCTTCCGCTTACGCGTGTCAATACAAGAACCATAGACCGAACGGGAGGAACGTATCTTCATACGTCGCGAACGAATCCGTGTAAAGTGAAAACGAAAGAACTTCCCGAATTTTTACGAACACAAATTCCGTTGTCGGAAAATGTTTCAACCATAGATTGTACGAAACATATACTTTCGGTGTTGCAGTATTTAAAACTTGACGGACTGATTGCGATTGGAGGAGACGATACGTTGAGTTATGCCGTGCGCTTGCATAAAGAAGGAGTGCCGATAATGTGTATTCCGAAAACAATGGACAACGACGTTTATGGAACGGATTATTGTATCGGGTTTTCGACTGCAGTTACACGAAGCGTTGATTTCATTCACGCATTACGCACACCAACGGGTTCGCACGAGAGGATTGCCATTGTGGAATTGTTCGGAAGATATTCCGGCGAAACATCACTCATTGCTGCATATTTAGCGGGTGTTGACCGCGCGATTATTTCCGAAGTGGATTTTGATATTCAGCGATTAGTCGAGATGCTGGTGGACGATAGAAATACTAATCCGAGTAAGTACGCCATTATGACAATTTCTGAAGGCGCAAAACCCATTGGCGGAGAAATGATGATGAGCGGTGAAGCAGATGCCTACGGACATAAAAAACTTGGAGGAATCGGCGATTGGGTGAGTAAGGAAGTGGAATCGCGTTCGAACGTTCGCACGGTGTATCAACAACTTGCGTATTTGATGAGAAGCGGTGCGCCCGATGCGTTGGATTTAATGGTGGCGACAAGTTATGGGTATCTTGCGGCGGATTTATTATTGAAAAAAGAAAATGGAAGAATGATTGCGTTGCGCGACGGTAAATACACAACGGTTTCTGCGAACATTATTACCGAAGGAAGAAAGCGTGTGGACGTGAACGAGTTGTACGATATTCAGCATTATCGCGCGAAAGTTGCTCATTTACTTGGGAAGCCGATGTTCTTATACTAAAAAAACTCTTGGTGTCTTTGTATCTTGGTGGTAAGAAAGATTTCAAGCACTAAAGCACCAAGAAATAATTATGTCTAAAACCATTACCAAATACACATGCCAAAACTGCGGCTACATTTCTCCGCGTTGGAGCGGGAAATGTCCAAACTGCAACGAGTGGAATACGTTTGTTGAAGAGTTCACTTCAACTTCGCAAAAAAAATCTTCTCATCATTTAAAAGAGAATGCGAACATTGTTCCGCTTGATTCAGTGAATGTTGAAGAAACAGAACGCATTACAACGAACATTGAAGAATTCGATAGAGTGCTTGGTGGAGGAATTGTTCCCGGTTCAGTTGTTCTTGTCGGTGGTGATCCAGGAATCGGGAAATCTACATTGATGATGCAATTTGCCGGCGCATTGAAAGACAACGTTGTTCTCTACATTACGGGAGAAGAATCATTGAAACAAGTGCGCTTGCGTTCAGAGCGATTGGGATTATCTTCATTGAAAAACATTTCACTTCTTGCTGAAACAAATATGGAAATTGTTTCTGCATTGCTCAATGAACACGTTCCCGATGTTGCGATTGTGGATTCGATTCAAACGATGTATTTTTCGCAAATGGAAACTCCTGCAGGAAGTGTCGGACAAGTGCGCGAATCCACAGTGGAGTTCACGAAGTTTGCAAAGAATAATAATGTTCCAGTGTTCCTCGTCGGTCACGTAACGAAAGAAGGATTAATTGCGGGACCGAAAGTGATTGAACACATTGTTGACACCGTGTTGCAATTTGAAGGCGATAATCATTACTCGTACAGAATTTTACGCGCAATAAAAAACCGTTTCGGCTCAACAAATGAAATCGGAATATTTGAAATGCGCGATGTCGGTTTGCGCGAAGTAAAAAATCCGAGTGAAGTATTTCTTTCCGAAAGAAAATTTGGAAACGCCGGTTCTGCTGTCGTTGCAACGATTGAAGGAACGCGACCAATTCTCGTGGAAGTGCAAGCGTTGGTTACTTCGACGAGTTACAATATTCCGCAACGCAACGCCACGGGATTTGATTTGCGACGTTTGGCAATGTTACTTGCAGTGTTGGAAAAGCGTGTTGGACTTCGGCTTGGAACATTCGATGTGTTTGTGAATGTTGCCGGTGGAATTCGCATTGACGAACCTGCAAGCGATTTGGGAATTGCTTCTTCCATTGTTTCGAGTTTGCGCGATAAACCGATTGACGCGCAAAGTGTTGCAATTGGTGAAGTGGGATTGGGGGGAGAAATACGAACCGTGAGCCAAATTGAACGACGTGTACAAGAAGCGACGAAACTCGGATTCCAAAAAATAATTGTTCCGAAAAATAATGTGAAAGAACTTCGAATGAATACAGAAGTTGAAGTCATCGGTGTTGAAGGAGTTGAAACTGCGATGAAGGAACTTTTGAATTAACCGCGAATACACGGATAAAACATTGATGTTCACGAATTTTATTCGTGAAGTATCCGCGCAATTCGTGGTTTATCATTATGAAACAAATTCTCCTCGCCACAAACAATTCCCACAAAGTTGAAGAGATAAAAACAATTCTTTCTGACGTGCATATAAAAGTCGTAAGTTTAAAAGATATTGGAATCGCTCTTGAAGTTATCGAAGATGGAAAAACGCTGGAAGAAAACTCGCGCAAAAAAGCGAGAGAAGTTTTTCAGCAAACACAAATTCCTACGCTTGCGGATGATACAGGATTGGAAGTATTTGCTATGAATGGCGAACCGGGAGTTTATTCTGCAAGATATTCGGGGATAAACGCAACGTATAAAAGTAATTGCGACAAACTTCTTTTCAACTTGAAAAATGTTCCTGAAGAAAAACGGCAAGCGCAATTTCGATGTGTTGTTTCGTTTGTTGCGCCCAATTTTGAAACAACAGTTGAAGGAATTTGTTCGGGAAAAATTATTCAAGAGATGCGCGGAGAAAACGGTTTTGGTTATGACCCGCTCTTTCTTCCCGATGGATGGACGAAAACATTTGCAGAACTTTCATTCGAGAAAAAAAATATTATTTCTCATCGAGGAAAAGCATTGCAGAAAATGAAAGAAGTTCTTCAAGACTATTTTCAATAATGCTCCGACAACATTTCTTTCTTTCTGAAAATACTTCATTCTCAAAATAACGTTTCAGAATTTCCTTCCGACATAATTTCATTTCACGAAACTTGTCAAGTATATTTTTTGACAATTTCCACAAAAATATTTTGGCACGGGATTTGTTATTAACAACGTGAAAACGAAAATCAGTTCAACAATCGGTTTCACATTTTATTGACAATATTTTCATAACATTATTTCAGAAAGAAAAAAATATGACACTCACTCATTGGACCCCGGTCCGAAACATAGCACGTATCAATCCCTTCAACAATATCTTTGAAGCAGAACATCGGATGAATAATTTGCTCAATTCATTTTTTGCGAATGCAACCGCTGATGACACGGGAATTACCTGCAGTTATTGTCCAACTGCAGATATTGCCGAACTTGACGACAAGTACGAAGTAACCATCGAACTTCCCGGAATGAAGAAAGATGAAATAAAAGTTACCTTGGAAAACCACACGCTTACCATTAGCGGTGAGAAAAAATTCTTAGAGGAAAAAAAGAAGGATTCGTACCATCGTATTGAACGCGGATACGGACGTTTTGAGCGCTCATTCACGCTTCCGACTTCGGTGAAAGCGGATTCGATTGACGCTCATTACAAAGACGGCGTGCTTGTGCTTTCCATTCCCAAAGCCGAAGAAGCAAAACCCAAAGTGATTGACGTAAAAATCAGTTAACAAAAAACGAAACAAAAAAAACGTCCCTTTTGCGGGACGTTTTTTTTTATTTTCAATGCAATGATGTAAAGAAACGATTTATTTACAACTGCATTCCGACAGTGAAATATGATTGTGAACCAACAACGCCGTACATCAATGTTCCGAAATCGAATGTAAAACTTTCGTACACAATTCCTGCTCCAAGAGAAAATCCTGCAAGTCCAACACCGCTGGAAAGTTTTAATTCTTGTCGCTTCAAATTATTGTATCCTAAACGAGCGCGCAAGTATGGACCGATTTTAAATTCTCCTCCAATACTGAATGCGCGAAGTTTATCGGAAAAATTTCCTTCTTCGTTCAAGCGAAAAAACGTAAGATGTAAATTAACAGGAAGTCGTTCGGGGCGATGGGAGAATGCGAACTTTACGTCGAGAGGAAGCGGTTCGCGTGTGCTGATGTAACTTGAGAGTTGAGAGCCTGCATTTAATATACTCAATGCAACAGCAGTTCGCTCGTTTGTAAATTGATACAATGCTCCAACATCAATTGCAAAAGCAAAAGAAGAATAATTTGCAATGGAAGATGAGATGATTTTCACATTTCCACCGACGTAAAAATTACCGTCAAATGGAAGTTGGTTTTCTATTTTTGCAGCGATTCCGGAAACAAACGCAACGTCGAGAGCAGAAAATTCATCGAGTTGTGTTCCATCATTGTTCGTTCGTATGAACGAGCCGTAATTGGTAAAAAGAATGCCGGCGCCCCAATGTCCAATTTCGGGAATATCGAAACCGTAACTTGCGTGTCCTTCCGATACATCGAGCAGAAGCGAATTATAGCCAAAGGAAGCGCGAAAATGTGAAAGAGTAGCAAGTGTTGCCGGATTATAAAACATTGCGTTGATTTCATCGGCAGTTGTGAGCAATCCTCCGCTTAACGCAGCAGCGCGCGCGCCAACATCATTTCGCAAAAAGCGAAACGTTGGATTTTCGTTCGCCGATAGTGTTGCGAACAGAAAAAAAAGTTGAACGAAGAAGGGGAAAAGTTTTCTCCTTCGGAAACCTGAGTGAGATTTTGATAGCATAGAAAGAATAAAAACGTGGTAAAAGATACAAAGAGTTTCTAATTTTTACTTCATACGATTTCTTCGAAAAAGAATTTTATTATTTCAAACTCTTTCTATATAATTGTGTGTGAAAATATCACATTTATTCATTATCATTTGAGTGTTTTATGTCTCAGAAAAAACGACTATTAATTGTTGATGACGAAGAAGCGCTCCACGATATTTTATATCAGGAATTAACTGCGGAGGGTTATGAAGTTGATTCTTTAAATGAAGGGTCCAAAGTTGTGGATACATTGAAATCTAAACATTACGACTTGCTTCTGCTTGATATCAGTATGCCGCATATGAGCGGTTTTGAAGTTCTCGAAAAAATGAAAGAATCGCACGCAAAAATAAAAACTGTGATGCTTTCAGGTTTTGATGACTTGAAAAACGCCATTCAAGCAACGCGATTAGGCGCAGTTGGTTTTATCAGTAAACCATTTCGCTTTCACGATGTGCTTACTGAAGTAGAGAAAGCGTTGGCGCCGTAACATCTTTGTAACGCTTCGGGTGAGAAAGTAAATTCTTGTTTTTATCGTCATTGTTTTCTTTTTCAAAGTGAAACAGAATTTCATTTTGAAAAATGCTATGGTCAAATATTGAAGTTCATTTGTACAATATTTTTTTTAAATTCTCAACAGTATTTTGCCAGTGAATATTCAAAGTAGTTTTTTAAAAAATGGATAACGATTTATACACCATTCAGGCAGTTCGCGAGTTTGTTCAAAAAGCAAAAGAGGCGCAGTTGCAATTTCGTGAATATTCTCAGGAAAAAGTTGACCGTATTGTAAAAGCAATGGTGGACGCTGGTTTTGATGCGGCGGAAAATTTGGGAAAGTTAGCGCACGAAGAAACAGGTTTCGGAAAAGTAGAAGACAAAAAGAAAAAAAATGAATTTGCAACACGACGGGTTTGGGAATCCATTAAGGATTTGAAAACTGTTGGAGTAATTCGTGAAGATAAAGCGAATAGTATTGTTGAAATTGCTGAGCCGATGGGAGTTGTTTGCGCATTGATTCCTTCAACCAATCCCACGTCAACAGTAATGTTCAAATCCATAATTTCCGTAAAAGGAAGAAACGCCGTTGTTGCAAGTCCGCATCCGCGAGCGATAAATTGCACGTGGAATGCAATGAAAATAATTCGCGAAGCCGCGGAATCTGCAGGCGCGCCGCAGAATTTACTTTCGTGTTTAATAACTCCAACAATGGATGCTACAAACGAATTGATGAAACATAAACTTGTTTCCATAATTCTTGCAACGGGAAGTAATCCAATGGTGCGCGCGGCGTATAGTTCGGGAAAACCTGCGTACGGTGTAGGTTCGGGAAATGTTCCTGCATTTATTGAACGAAGCGCGAACGTAAAGAAAGCCGTTGCGGATATTATCAGCGGTAAACTTTTCGATTACGGCGTTCTGTGTTCAACGGAAAGCGGATTGATTTGCGATAGACATTTAAAAAGCGAAGTAATGGAAGAGATGAAAAAACGCGGCGCGTATTTTTGTTATGGTGATGACAAAGAAAAACTTGCGCGAACAATGTTCGACACGCGTGGCGCAATCAATCCGAATATGGTGGGAAAATCTGCGGCGTTTATTGCGCAAAATGCAGGTATTAAAATTCCTGAAACAACATCCGTACTCGTTGCGGAAATTGAATCGGTTGGAAAGCAAGAGCCGCTTTCTCGGGAAAAACTTTCTCCCGTACTTTCGTTTCTGACGGTTGATGATTGGCGTGAAGGATGTCATCGTTGTATTGAAATGCTGGAATTTGGCGGAATCGGTCATACAATGGTGATTCATTCGACGAATGAGGATATCATTATGAAATTTGCAATGGAAAAACCTGCATTCCGAATCCTTGTGAATACGCAATCTGCGCTTGGCGCTGTTGGTTATACGACAGGTTTAAAACCATCCATGACTCTTGGACCGGGAACAATTGGCGGTTCAATTATTTCCGATAATGTTTCGGCAATTCATTTGCTCAATATCAAACGACTTGCGTTTGAAACAAATCCGGTAAATCCAAGTGCAAACATTTCTTTTTCAGAAAACATCGGAAAAGAAATGACCGTAGCGCAAAACTTTGATTCCATCAAACAAAAAACGGAAACAACGTATCCCATTTCGACCAATGTATCGTGGATGGATATTATAGATGAGCGCATTCGATTGAAAGCAGGGAATGTTCCGTTACCGTCAAACCAAGAAGTGATTCATAAACAACAAACGCCGAAAATTTTTTCCGAAAAAAAATTTGGAACAGGAATTTCCGTTGAAGACGTCAATAAAATCATTCAGACATTTTCTTAAAAACTCTTATACACAACTTAACAATAAATTCAATAACAATAAATTCAATAACAATAAATTCAATAACAATATGCAAAAAATAAAAAGAAACCGAACCCGCAATCTGTTCATTCTCATTTTAACTATACTTTCTGTTTCCTCAACATTTTCACAGGAACAGGAAATGGATACTTCTTCTCAAAAAAAGAATTATTTCCTCAAAGAAATCATCATTACTCCAACTCGGCGCGCAACGGACGATGCGTTTGTTCCCCGAAGTACTTCGGTTGTATTAAAAGAACAACTGTTTGAACATAACGCAACAACGACTCCCGATGCGTTGCGCGAACTTCCCGGTGTTACAATTCAAAAAACCAATTTGGGCGGAGGTTCGCCGTTCATTCGTGGTTTGACGGGAAAACAAGTACTGATTCTCATTGATGGAGTTCGTTTCAATAATTCAACGTTTCGATTTGGTCCGAATCAATACTTAAACACGATTGACCCGTTTATTATCAATCGAATGGAAGTCGTGCGCGGTCCCGGTTCTGTGCAATACGGCTCCGATGCGTTGGGAGGCGTTATCAATATTATTACGCGTCCTCAAATTTTTTCTCCCGAACAATTTTCCGTCAAATTATTTGAACAAATTTCTTCTGCTGATAAAGGAAGCGCGTCGCATTTCGATGTCAGCGGCAAATACAGTAATACGATTCTTCAAGTAGGAGGAAGTATAAAAAATTTCGGTGATGTGCGAGCGGGAAACGGCGCAAGTTTGCTTGGCGCAGTTGATAAAGACGGCGTTCAGCCATTTACCGGTTATAAAGAATATAATTTCAACACGACGGCATTGTATTCTTTTTCCGACGAACATTCAGTTCGCGGAAGTTATTTTTTCACGAAACAAACCGATGTTCCTCGCAGCGATAAACTTATTTCTTCATCGCGAAATACGAAACCGGATTCGATTCATCATTTTCAACCGCAGCAATCACAAATTGCAATGCTTGATTATAGCGGGAAAAATATTTCTTTCTTTTCTGAAGTCGGCGTTTCGCTTTCTTCCGTTCAACAACGTGAAGGAAGAACCATTCGCAAATGGCACGATACGAAAACGCGCACGGAGAGCGATTCAGTACGTACGCTTGGGGTAAATGCGTTTGGATTTATTCCTTTGGGAATCAATACATTTTCTGCTGGAATTGAATATTACGGCGATAAAATATTTTCTTCGCGTTTCGATACAAAAGACAACGGAACAGTTCAAACAAAACACGGTAAGTATCCGAACGACTCGCGGTATGCGTCATTGGGAATATTTTTTCATGATGAAATCGCAGTTTCGGAATTCTTTCTTCTCAATCTCGGAACACGGTATTCGCGCAATTCAGTACAAGTAGATTATAAAAAATTGAAATTTGATTTATTAAATTCTTCACCGTTGGTTTTTGATAAGGTAGATAAATCGTATTCCGACGTTACGTGGAGCGCAGAAGGATTATATAAAATAAACAGCGACGTGAATGTGTTTGCATCCGTTTCCCGCGGATTTCGCTCGCCGAATATCGATGACATTGCGGCAAACGGCGAATGGGCGGGCGGAACCGATATTCCGAATCCGTCATTGAATCCCGAAAATGTTATTCAATACGAAACGGGAGTGAAATACATTGCTGAAAATATTTCTTCAACAGTTTCATACTTTGTTGGAAAGTACACAGATTTGATACAACGAGTGAAGTATTGGAAAGATGTCAATAATCTTCAACTGTATCGTTTTGAAAATTTTACGCGTGCAACTATCCATGGCATGGAAATTTCCGCAAAATGGAAAATGAATTTGAATAATACTTCATCGCTTACGACGAGCGGTCATTATTCATTTGCAAACGGAAAAAATGATGAAACCGATGAATATCTTTCGAAAATTCCCGCGTCGAATTTGTCGTTGAGTTTTCGATTTGATAATTTCGAAAGAAAAATATTTGCTGAAATATTTGCGCAGTTTTCTTCCGCACAAACAAACTTATCTTCCGCAGATAAAAACGACCCGCGCATTCCAATTGACGGAACGCCTGCGTGGAATACGTTGAATCTTCGCGGCGGTGTTGCGGCGTTCGAGTATTTCAACATCAACGCGGGACTCTATAATATTCTTGATAAGCGATATCGTGTTCACGGTTCAGGCATTGATGCGTACGGAAGGAACGTTGTTCTGGGAATTGGCGTAACGATATAATTTTTTATAGAATGCGTTCGTGAAAACTGTGTGAAATATGGTAGAAAATATTCACACAGTTTTTTTTATGAAAAAAAAATCTTTTGATTTTCAAAAACTTCCGCGTTCGTTTTATTTGCAGCCCACGTTACGTGTTGCAAAAAAACTGCTCGGAAAATTATTTGTTCGAAAATGCAGGAAAGAATTGCTCATCGGAAAAATCGTCGAAGTAGAAGCGTATCGTTTCAACGACAAAGCAAGTCATTCGTATCGCGGAAAAACAAAACGCAATGAAGTAATGTTTGCAGAAGGCGGAACACTCTATGTGTATTTCACGTACGGAATGCACTTTTGCGCCAATATTGTAACGGAAGAAAAAGGAAACGGTTGTGCAGTTCTCTTGCGAGGAATTGAACCACTCGAAGGCATTGAAACGATGAAAACGAATCGGAATAATTATTCAGAAAAAAAATCGCTTTCGCAACTGACGAATGGACCCGCAAAAATTTGTCAGTCGTTTTCCTTAGGAAGAAAGGAAAACGGAACGGATTTACTCGGCGATGAAATCTTTGTTGCTGAAAACAACGAACAACAAGATTCTTTTCTCATAGCATCTTCTCCCCGCATAGGAATTCGTGAAGGTTATGGAGAGAAAAAACAATGGAGATTTTTTCTGAAAAATAATCGCTTTGTATCAGTAAAATGAACGAGTACATGCGTCAAAGAATTTTTAAGAAATTTTTCGAGATTTCCTTTAAAAACATTTTTTTTTGCCGATAATAAAGATAGCACGTTATCGTACACGCGTTTGTAAGAATTTTTCAGCAGTTTATGTTCCATCGCATTTCTTTCGCTTCCATTGATGAAACGAAAATATAAAATACTTGTCGTTGATGACACAGAAATCAACGTCGAATTACTGACGGATATTCTCAAAGAATTTCGCTACGATGTCATTTCAGCAAACGATGGAATGGAAGCGCTTGCGGCGGTACAAACGCATAAACCGGATTTAATTCTCCTTGATATTTCGATGCCGCGAATGGATGGCTATGAAACGTGCGCACGGTTAAAAAGCAATTCCGAAACGGAGTGGATTCCCATTATTATCGTAACCGCGCTTCAGGATTTGCCATCCAAAATAAAAGCAATTGAATCCGGCGCTGATGATTTTATTGCAAAACCGTTCAATAAAATAGATTTGAAAGCGCGTGTGAAATCCTTACTTCGTATTGTTGATATGCGCGAAAGTATTCTCGAAAGAAATCGCGAGATTCAACAACTGAGTGCATTGCGAAACGAAGTAACGCATACACTGATTCATACGTTGCAAACACAATCGGCGGAAGCGATTGTGGTAACGGAAAAAATGTTGAAACACTCCGATACGCTTTCCGAAGAAGTGCAAACGATGTTGAATGAAGTGCAAAAAAATATACAAGCGGGAAATCAAACAATACGCGCGCTTCTGTTGTTAGAAAAACACGAGCAAAAAATTACGTTGAAAAAAGAAGAAATATCCTTGCGCGATATGTTGCGTTCTTCGGTAAAAAATTTTCGCACCATCTTAACAGTGAATGAAACAATTGAAGAACATATTCCTCCTGCGCTTCCTTCCGTTACGGCGGACAAAGAATTACTGCAGCGCGTCATTTCCAGTTTATTCGTGAACGCGTGGAAACACGCAAAACCTTCATCGCGCGAAATAAAAGTTTCTGCAATGCTCGACTTAAAAGGAGGCGTACAAGTAACAGTGTCCGATAATGGCGAAGGACTTCCGGTAGATGAAAAGGAAAACGTTTTCGAAAAACAGGAACACATTGGCGGCGCAACGCTTCGGAATGAAACCGGCGGTGAACTTTCATTCTGCAAAAAGACGATTGAACTGCACGGCGGAAGAATGTGGGTGGATTCTTCTTACGGAAAAGGCGCAGCAATAACGTTCTTTCTTCCCTTGAAATAATATTCTTTCTGTCATTTTTCATTTCTTTTTTTAATGAAGAAAAAGGAACTATTCTTTTTTTTTGCTTTTGGATTGGAAATTTTCCCGCCAATACAAAAAATTTTAAAAGAATGTTTTTGAGATTTATGATTTGCGCATCATAGTTTGAAAAATTCCACTGAACTTGCGTATATTCACGCCGCAGAAATGAACGGCGGCTACGTGCATCGTTTTGATTTTGCTTGGAAACAGAAATTCGATGTTTGTTTCTTCTGCGAAAAAAACACAAACGCTCGATAATGTTTTTCTTACTGATATGGTACTGCGTTATTCGTTGAATCGGAATTTCCGTATACTCGGAAGTATTCATAATCTTTTTGACGAAACATATTTTGTGTGGGAAAACTATCGCGGAGAACGTTTGTTTTATTCAATCGGTGTCGTCGGTCGTTGGTGATTTATCGTATTTACAATTATTTAATTCGGAGATTTATATGCTCAATAACTTCAATCAAATTCGTTTAGTTTCCATTATTTTTTTCATTGCGTTTTTCTGTTCTCTTTCGACGGTGTATTCTTCGGGTACAAAAGAACGAACGGACGAAAAAAAGTTTTCTGTTTCCGGCAGCGGAAAACTCATTCTGAAATCCAATGTTGGCGATGTGGATATAATTGCGGGAAAAAATGACGAAGTGTCTGTTCTCGTGAAAGTAAAAGGCACGGAAAAGAAAGTAGATAAATTTAAAACTGATTTCAAGCAAGAAGGAAACACGATTACCGTCGAAGGAGATTTTGAAAAAACTATCGTAGATAAATTTAAGTTCGGATTGTTTCGTTCATCATCGTTAGATGTGAAATTTATTGTTTCACTTCCCGAACAATTTTTCACCGACATTACGACAGCGGGAGGTGAAATAAAAATAAAAGGAATGAAAAACAAACAAGTAGGAAAAACTTCCGGTGGCGAAGTAACCGTTGAAAATTGCAATGCAGAGTTATGGCTCGCAACTTCCGGCGGCGATATGGAAGTTCGCAATTCAAACGGTAATGCCAATTTACGAACTTCCGGCGGCGACATACGGATAAAAAATTCTCCCGGCGATCTTGAGTTGAAAACGTCCGGCGGCGATATTGAACTCGACGAAGTCGAAGGAAAAATCGTCGGAGAAACTTCCGGCGGAAAAATCGAAGTGCGAGCAAAAGATAATAAGGGAATGGATTTGAAAACGTCCGGCGGCGACATTACTGTCAAACTTCCTCAATCTGCAAAAGGAGTTTTGGATGCTTCAACATTTGGCGGCGAAGTGCATTGCGATTTGCCGCACGAAACCGTTGGAAAAGTGAAGAAAACAAAAATGAAAGCAAACATCAACGGCGGCGGTGAGTTGATGTTATTGAAAACGTCCGGCGGCAAAATTAAAGTAGAAAGTTTTTAAGAAACGAACGTAAGTATTTGGTCCGAATCAAATGCTTGTTCAATTTCATATTCATTTCTCTTCTTCTTGTTCCCTGCTTGTGTTCACGAATCGAACCACGTTGATTTGTTGAACAAAATGGAGTTCGTGTATTTTATAAACCGGTAGTGCCATAATTTATTTTCGTTTATAAAAACGCGGACTCCATTCCCATTTGCGAATAATGTTATTTATACAAAAAAATATCAATTCAAACATTCAAGGAGAATATTCCCGATGAGCCTTTTTTCGCTCGCAGTTAAAGGAGGCATTATGATGCTTCCGATATTTCTCTGTTCGTTGCTTGCAGTTTATGTGGTGATTGAACGCTATGTATTGTTGCGCTCAATTCATATAGACGTGGGATATTTTCTTGCAAATGTACGGGAAGCATTTCGAAAACAACATATTGCAGGAGTAGAAGCATTATGTGCGAAAACACAAGCATCGCTCGCTGCAATTCTTCAACGCGGTATCATCAAACATCAATCTGGACACTATGCAATAAAAGAAGCGATTGAAAATGCTGGACGCGAAGAAATATATCGTCTCGAAAAACATTTGAATTGGCTTGCAACAATTGCCGGAATTGCTCCGATGTTAGGTTTTTTAGGAACGGTAACAGGAATGATTTCTGTGTTTCAGCAAATTGAAGCGCGAGGCGCAAATATTGTTCCTTCCGATTTATCGGGAGGAATTTGGGAAGCATTGATAACAACAGCATTCGGTTTGATGGTGGGGATTCCCGCGTATGCGTTCTACAATTATTTTGTTTCGCGCGTTGAAAAGTTTGTACACGAATTGGAAATTACTGCAACAGAAAGTATTGATTTACTGGGAGAAAGTAATGGACAAGTACATGAAAAAAATCCTGCAGAACATTCGTTCGCTCCGCAGCCAAAACGTTCTCCAACTTCTACCATTGCGTACTCGCCGAAAAAACGCACTTTTGGCGACGATGATTTCTTTACTGCTCAATAAGAAAAACGCGCTATGAAATTTCAAACGGAGAACAAAGCGCTCACGATGTTCAGCGTATCTTCATTGACGGATGTCGTTTTTCTTTTGTTAATATTTTTTCTCCTCTCTTCGTCATTCATTGTTTATCCCGGAATACGCGTACATCTACCCAATGCAGAACAAACCACACCACAATCGGAAAAACAAATTGTATTAACTATCACGGAAAACGGTTTGTATTATATCAACAGTCAACGTGTACTCCTCGAAGAATTGGGCGAAAAACTTTCTGAGAAACTTGGCAGCGAAAAAGACAAACTCATCGTCATCAATGCGGATAAATCAATTTCGTTGCAACGCGCAATCGAAGTGATGGATGTTGCGAAAAACATTGGCGCATCACGATTTCTTATCGCAACGGTTCAACAGCCAAAAAAATCGCGACCATAATGCTGAAGCGTACAAACAACATTTCGGAACAGCAACTTGCGTTCGGAGGAACGTTGTTTGTTCATTTGGCGGGAATTTTTGTAATGCTTTTGTATTCGATTTCCATTGATAAAAAAGAATTTCGCGGGAGCGTTGAATTGAGTTGGGGAGCAGGAACAAACACCTCTTCGTCGCAATTTCAGCGGCATCAACAGAACGGAAGTTCGTCTGCATCGCGTTTCAAAAAAAAAGAAAATACATCGCGGATAAAACTTCCAACGCGAGTTTTAAAAGACAGAACAAAGCTCCCGCTGAACGTTAAACAAAGGAAAAAAGAAGAGGTTGAACCGTTGGAACGAAAGCGAATAAACGAATTGCATCGTTCAAATATTTCGCGTGTTGAAGATTTTTTAAAAAATTCCAAGAACAATTTTTATGGCAACAACGAATTCATTTCCGATAATTCGTTTGATGCAGTAGAATATTCGATTGCGTGGAGCGGAGGAGCGTTGAGAAGAAAAGTATATGGAAATTTACCATCATATCCCGAAGGAGTGAACGTAAAAGCGCAGGTAAAAATTCAAGCGGTTATTCTTCCCGATGGAACAGTGGGAAAATGTATTCCGTTGCTTACTACTGATAGAAGATTAGTGAACGCCGCATTATCAGAAGTTCGAACGTGGAAATTTGCTCCGTTGAAAAAACGATACAGGCAAGCAAATCAGAAATGTGTGGTAACGTTTAACTTTCGTTTGGAGTGAACGGAATGCGTTAGTGGCGTTTTTGAAATTGTTTGTTCTAATTGTCTTTTGCTCCTTCCCGTACCCATATTCGTAATCCGTTCAGATAATTTTTTTTCAGCGGAGGACGGTTCAACGGCATTTGCGGTCCAAATAATGCGCCTTCGGAGCGAAGAATTAACGGACTGTTATCGGGAAAACCGGCGTTCACAATTCGGCGCGGTGCAATCATAAATCCTCCCCAACTTATCAAATCAAATTGTCGGTCGGAATATTGTTGGTCGTGACATCCCGCAGTGTTACAGTATTTGTGAAAGAGCGGTTGCACGTGCTTTTTGTAACTCACATTGGAATCGGGAAATATTAATTGATTATTTCCCGAATCGAACGGCGGTTCTTCGCACGAAAACATTATTGTTCCGAGTGCAAACAGCACAAGAGAGAACGATATTTTTTTATAAATGCAGCATTTCATAGCAAAGGGAACGGCGATTGATATGCGTGATAAAACAAAACAATTCCTAATACGATGAGAATCATTCCAGCGAAACGAAGTATTCTCACAATGGCGGCATTGCCGATGCGGTGTTTATTGATTGCAATTCCTTTCAACAAGGTGAAGAACCAAAGATATGTTCCTATGAAAACTCCGACACAGAAGAACGCATTACTTTCATACGTTCGCTCAATGAAGCGATGACTTTTTAAAACGCTTGCAATTGCGAGCCACGAAGCGGGAAGCGTAATGGAAGAAAACGCTAACGCGGCTCCCATGATGATTTGCTTACTGCCGTTTTCTTTCCAAGCGGTGAAGATAGAAAAAAATGAAAACTTTCCGACTTTCTTCGTTGTTTCTTCGAGAAATCGTTGCGCGCGCTCCGCACGTGAATGGATTTTTTCGGATTGCTTTTGTGGAGGTTCGTATTGTTTGGATTGCAAAAGTTTTATTCCGTAAAGAAAGACAAATATTCCACCGATGTACGTTAGGATGACAGAAATATTTTGTTCGTGCGTATCGTAGTAAGCAGTAATGGAAGCAGGAAGTATCGTGATGATAAGCGAAATGCCGCCAAGTGCAACAAGCGCATAAAACGTATCAACTATTGCTGCGCCTAAACCGATAGATAATCCGTCGTGGTGTTTTTCTTCCAATCCTTTCGAAAGAACTGCAAGCGTTACTGGTCCCAACGGCGGCATCGAAACCAAAAACCCCATCACAATTCCTGAAAATAATCCGATAAACATTCTCGATAATTTTTGCGGCGAAAATTTAGGAAAAGAATACGGGAGAAACAATATGTGAAACGAAAAAACCTTCAAGATTTTTAACCCATTGAAGGTTTTTTCGCATTGACGTTGCAAGAAAAGTTTAGTTCTTTTTCTTTTTCTTTTCTTTTCCGAAAACTAATGGTATTGCATCTTCAATTCGTTCGATAGGAATAATGTTCAAACCATCTTTCACTTTTTCTTGAATCTCTATTAAATCTTTTTCGTTGTCTTTCGGAATGAGAACGGTAGCAATTCTGTTGCGTTGAGCCGCGAGCAGTTTTTCATTCAAACCACCAATAGGAAGAACTTGTCCGCGCAATGTAATTTCGCCCGTCATTGCAATATCGGGAGATGCGGGACGATTTGCCACTGCGGAAATAATCGCCATCGCCATCGTAATTCCTGCTGATGGTCCATCTTTCGGAATCGCTCCTTCGGGCAAATGAATATGAATTTCTTTCTTCTTGTAAAACGTATCTTTCAATCCGAATTTTTTAGCGTTCGAGCGAATGTAACTTAACGCCGCTTGCGCCGATTCCTTCATCACTTCGCCTAATTGTCCCGTGAGAGTGAGTCGTTCTGCACCCGTCATCATAGTAACATCTACACTCAAAATATCGCCGCCGGCATCAGTCCACGCAAGACCAAACACGGAACCAACGCGTTTCTCTTTTTCTTTTTCGCGTTTGCGGAATTTCGGAACGCCAAGATATTTTTCAATGCTGCTTCCGTCAACAGTAATTATGGTGATGTCGGTTTCTTTTTTCGATTGTTTCTTTTCTTTTGTTTCATCGCTTCCGTTGCCGTTTTTCGCAAGTTCCTGTTTTGTAACAACAATTTCTTTGGCAACTTTTCTGCAAAGCGATGCAATGTCGCGTTCCAAATTTCGCACGCCCGCTTCGCGCGTGAACTCCCGAATAATTTTCGTAATTGCTTCGTCGGTAATATTCAAATCCGTATTGGTTAAACCGTGTTCGTGCAATTGTTTCGGAAGAATATGACGTTTCGCAATTTCGCGCTTGTCATATTCCAAATATCCCGGCAATTCGATTATTTCCATTCTGTCCTGAAGCGGAAGAGGAATATTATATCGCATATTGGCTGTCGTGATAAACATTACTTTCGACAAATCGTAATCAACATCAAGATAGTGGTCGTTGAATGAAATGTTTTGTTCCGGGTCAAGAACTTCGAGCAATGCAGAAGAAGGGTCGCCGCGAAAATCCATACTCATCTTATCCACTTCATCCATCAAAAGCACAGGATTGATAACGCCCGCTTTTTTCATAGACTGAATAATTTTCCCCGGCATCGAACCGATGTATGTTCTGCGATGACCGCGAATTTCCGCTTCGTCGCGAACGCCGCCAAGAGAAATGCGTACAAATTTTCTGCCCAACGCACGCGCAATGGAACGCCCAAGCGATGTTTTTCCCACGCCCGGAGGACCAACAAAGCAGAGAATTTGTCCTTTGGGCGCAACTGTTTTCGCTTCGTTGTTTTGCAAGTGAAGCAAATTCAGCACGGCGATGTACTCGAGAATTCTCTCCTTCGGTTTTTCCAAACCGAAATGGTCTTCGTCAAGAATTTCTTTTACGTGTTTGATGTTGAGATTGTCTTCCGTTTGCAAATGCCATGGAACGGCGACGATCCAATCGAGGAAATTTCGCGATACCGTAGATTCGGGAGATTGCGGCGGCGTTTTGCGGAGTTTGTCAAATTCTTCGAACGCTTTTTCTTTTGCGTATTGCGGCATTTGCGCATCGTCAATGGCTTTTTTTATTTTTGTCAATTCGGGAGAACTTTCTTCATCGCCAAGTTCGTCTTGGAGTATGCGAATTTGTTCTTGGATAAAAAACTTGCGCTGATTTTTCTGAATATTCTCGTGAACTTTGCTATCAATGTCTTTTTCGATTTTCAAAATATCAAGTTCTGTTGTCAGTATGCGCACGAGTTCAAAACATTGCTCATTGAGCGTTGCATATTGCAGCAGTTTTTGTTTTGTTTCCACTGTTTGAGAAACATTTGCCGCGATGAAGTACATTTTTCTGCGCGGGTCGCGGATGTTTTCAAACGCCGCAAGAACTTCCGGCGGAATGTTGCGATTGTGATGAACATATTCCGAAAACAAATTTGACGCTGTTCGAAGCAACGCATCCAAATCTTTCGATGGTTCAAGCAAAGGCGTAGATAAAAAAACTTCCGCTTCCAAATATTCCCGCGTGTTGGTGAACTTTCCGATATCCGCCTGCACGATTCCATCAACGAGTATTTTCATCAATCCGTTCGGAAGTTTGAGATACTGAAATATTTTTCCGATGGTTCCTTCGTGATAAATATCGTTGGGCGACGGGTCTTCAACGTTGGAATTTTTTTGCGCGACTAAAAAAACATATTTGCCGCGTTCCAATGCTTCGCTCACGGCGCGGAGCGATTGTTCTCTTCCGACGAGAACGGGGAAAATCATGTGAGGAAAAATTACAACGTCGCGTAACGGCAGCACTGGCATTATGCGGGGAATTTCTTCGATGTGATTGTCCGTCGTTTTCTTTACCATTTCTTTTTCAATGTGTTTTTCTTGAAGTTCCGTTTGTTGTTTTGTTTCTTTTGGCATACGTTTAAAAAATTTCGCAGAAAATATACGAAGAAAAGCAAAGCAGAAGCGGGAAAGAAGTGATGGTGATGAAGAAAAAAAAGAAACATTCTGTTTCCCGTCAATAAGTTTCGGAGAAGAATAAACAAACGCAATCAAATTTTTTTTCTGAAAAAAGTAAAGCGTGAATTATTTTTTTACGAGCATCTCTAAAAACTCAAATGACAAATAAATTCCTTTACGAGTCTTTGACAAACGAATACGGTTTTTGCTTTATTTTGGAAACACCATCTAAAAAAAATATCGAAATCTTCGAAATTTCGACTCCAAAGTCGAAAAACCGTCTTCAAAGACGAAAAACCGTCTTCGAAGACGAAAAACCGTCTTCAATGACGAAAAACCGTCATCAATGACGAAAAACCGTCATCAATGACGAAAAACCGTCATCAATGACGAAAAACCGTCATCAATGACGAAAAACCG